>PDWJ01000980.1_pt1 | contig 65023 bp, 44 predicted proteins | sample 1430881 | NCBI WGS metagenome assembly PDWJ01 (sample SAMN01162460, study PRJNA174530) | Oral metagenome, whole genome shotgun sequencing project. | biome: Marine environment; feature: Marine mammal; material: Swab sample of the gingival sulcus; isolation source: swab sample of gingival sulcus... | reverse complement strand
ACCCTGAGGTTCTCGAAGGGTATAATTATATGATTGTTATTTTAGTTCCCTTCGAGAGCCTCAGGGAACGTCTTTTTACACATAGATTTATACTTATTACATTAAATAGTTGGTGAATACTTATATCGAACTCAGGTTATATTATTAAGATACTCAATTTAATCTTTAGCTTAACCTTCTAACTATCTCCCTTTTATCCTCTTCCGTTAAGTTTTCAATATCTATATCATCAAGATTTCCTTTAAACGGAAAATCATCCTTAAATTCTCGAAGATAATCTTTTGCCTCTTCTAAGGTTCTCATCTCCAATTTTTCCCCTATAGTAGGAAATTTTCTAATCCATCCATCAAAATTAAAGTCAGGAATAATAATTGTTTCTTCTTCTATTTTTTTCTTTTTCATTACTTCCCCCTTTTTCAAAATCTTATAAAATAAGTTCCCCAATAAATTTATCAATTGGTCTAGAGTCCATACTATTAAGATACTCGCCCTAACAATTAGCCACAAACTCATTTATATTTTTATTTTCATATTTACTATATACTTTTATTTCATCCTATAGTTCTTTTTTTATTTAAAAATTCAATAGCTTGCAAAAAATAATACTGTTTAATCTTACGGATATCTTTACGGCTTTATTATGGAAACCAAATAATGAAAAGAAAAAATCTCTTTATAATACAACAAGTATGTCGTATGTTATTAGAAAATAAGAGATGAGAGAATTATGGATAAAGAAACTATGAAAAAAGAGGGGCATATATATTTTAGTGAATACCTAAAAGACCGTCTTGATAATCCAGAATTAAAAAAAGAATACGAAGCTAGAAAGTTTAAACATGAATTAATTCAAGTCTTTATTGAGTATCAAAAAGAGACCAAAATAACCCAAAAAGAGATAGCCGAAAAAATGGGGGTTAAGCAACAAGTAATATCAAGGTTTAAGCAGGGGTTAGTATCTCCATCAATAGAGTTTATTGCCAACCTTTTATCTGCAATGAATATGAAAATAAAGTTTGAGAAAATAGAAGAGGAAAAAGAGAATTAAGAGCATAAAAAAATTAGGACAAATTAATACGAAGTTTATTTACACTTTAAAAAGCCTCCAAAATTGGAGGCTTTTTAATAGATTAATTCAGATAAACTCTAGAATAATCCGGAGATATTTCCATTCTCATCAATATCAATGTGGTTTGCCGCAGGAACATCAGGTAATCCCGGCATTCTCATAATTTCACCTGTAATAGGAACTACAAATCCTGCACCGGAACTAATTTTAATCTCTCTTACTGTTATAGTAAATCCTGTTGGTCTTCCTAAAAGCTTAGGGTTGTCAGAGAAAGATTTTTGGGTTTTAGCTATACAAACAGGAAGATTTTCAAGACCAAGCTTTTTAATCTTCTTTAGATCTGTTTTTGCCTGAGCAGTATAATCAACACCATCAGCACCGTAGATTTTCTTTGCAATAATTTCAATCTTCTCTTTAGTGCTTAAGTTCCAATCATACAGAGGAGTAAAATCACTTTTACCCTTTTCTACAGCGTCAATAACAGCTTCTGCAAGCTCTTTTCCACCTTCTCCACCATATCCCCAAACATCTGCAATGGCAACCTTAACACCTTTACTCTCAACAAACTTCTTAACAAGCTCAAGTTCACCTTCGCTATCTGTCGCAAATTTATTGATTGCTACTACAGGAGTTATATTAAATAACTTCATATTTTCAATATGCTTACCAAGGTTTTCAAGCCCTTTTTCTACAGCTTCAAGATTCTCATTTTTAAGATCCTTAAGTTTTACACCACCATGGAATTTAAGAGCTCTAATAGTAGCAACTAAAACAATAGCGTCAGGTCTTAGTCCGGCAGAAACACACTTTATATCCATAAGCTTTTCAGCTCCGAGATCAGATCCAAATCCACCCTCAGTAATAACATAGTCAGAAAGACTCATTCCCATTTTTGTTGCAATTATTGTATTTGTTCCCTGTGCAATATTTGCAAAAGGACCACCGTGAACAATTGCAGGGTTTCCACCAATAGTTTGAACTAGGTTTGGCTTAATAGCATCTTTTAATAGAGCTGCCATAGCACCATTAGCTTTAATATCTCTTGCATATACAGGTTTCTTATCGTAAGAGAATCCTACAAGGATATTACCTAATCTCTCTTTTAAATCGTGAAGATCTTTACACATACAAAGTGTTGCCATAACCTCTGAAGCAGCTGTAATATCAAAACCGGTCTCCCTTGGCATACCATCTTTAGTTCCACCGAGTCCAATAACAACTTTTCTAAGAGCTCTGTCATTCATATCAATAACTCTTCTCCACTCAATTGTTCTTGGATCAAGATTAACTTCACTATCACTCTTTTGAAGCTCATTATCAATTATAGCTCCAAGCAGATTATGTGCTCTCTCAACAGCATTTATATCCCCGGTAAAGTGAAGATTTATATCTTCCATTGGAATTACCTGAGCGTATCCGCCACCGGCAGCTCCACCCTTAATACCAAATACAGGTCCTAAAGAAGGCTCTCTAAGAACAACAGTAGCTTTTTTACCTAAAAGGTTCATTGCTTGAGTTAAACCAATAGAGGTAGTTGTTTTACCCTCTCCGGCAGGAGTTGGAGTAATAGCTGAAACCAAAATAAGTTTTGATTTTTTCACTTTCTCTTCATCAATAAGAGAGAGGGGAAGCTTAGCTTTATATTTTCCGTAGTATTCAAGATTATCCTCAGAAATTTCAAGTTTCTCTGCAACATTTTTAATGTGCATCATTTCAGCACTGTTAGCAATTTCAAGATCGTTCATAATTTCTCCTAATTTTTATATAATAGTTTAAATATTAAATTTTTTGAACAGCCTTAATAATATTGAAAAGAAACTGTTCAACTTTAACAATATATGGTGTAAATTCTCTAAAACCTAAAAACAAAGTTAATAACTTTTTTTTAAGATTTAGCACTCTATTTATAAACTTTATAAAACAAAATAGGTTTAGATCTCTTGACTAAATGTGAAAGAGTTATTAAGTTCAAAAAATAATATAAATGGAGTTCTTATGAGTAATATTCTTAAAGGTGCGAAAGTCTCTAAATTGAGAAAGAAAGATTTAAAACTGGATATAAAAAATTTAAAAGAGAAGGGTATAAATCCTAAGCTATCCGTACTTATGTGTGATCATGATCCCGCTTCATCTGTTTACGCAGGTATGATTGAAAGAAATTGTAATAAGATGGATATTGAGTTTAAACTTGTTAAATTGAGTCAAGAGATTAGCGAAGAGGAGTTTTTGAATAATCTTGATTCTCTTAACAATGATGATTCTATTCACGGTATCATTGTAATGATGCCACTACCTTCACACATAGATTCTGAAAAGGTTTCGTTGAAGATATCTTATAAAAAAGATATTGATGGTATAAGTCCAATAAATGCAGGTAAAAACCTATTGGGATTGCCAACATTTATTCCTAGCACTTCTCAAGCTTGTCAAGATATCTTAAAGGGGTTTGAGATAGAGACAAGTGGTAAAAATGTAGTTATTGTTGGTAGGTCAAATATTGTTGGAAAACCATTAGCTAATCTTCTTCTTACCAGAGGTAAATTTGCTGATGCTACTGTTACTGTTTGCCACTCAAAGACAAAAGATCTCAAAGAGGTTACAAAGAGAGCTGATATTATTGTAGCAGCCATTGGCAGTCCGGAGTTTATAACCAAAGAGTTTGTTTCTAAAGGTCAAACAATTGTTGATGTGGGTATGAACGAAAAAACGGTTGATGGAGAAGTAGTTCTTTGTGGTGATGTTAACTTTGATGAAGTTAAGGATATTGTTGAAAATATCACCCCTGTTCCGGGAGGTGTTAGTCCTTTAACAAATGTAGCTCTTATGACAAATCTTTTGAAGGCTATTGAATTACAAAAGGGTAATATTACTATTTAATTATAGTTTTTTATTGATAGAATACCGTACCCTGAGGTTCTCGAAGGGTACGGTATAAGGAGTTATTTAAAAGTTTATAGTTTTGTATTAAATTTAGGTTTATTGTACTAAACAGAGATTATAAAAGTTTGATATCAAGGAGTTGGTTTTTTATTTAAGATATTAACTTCTTAGTTGTTTAATAGTGTTGTGTACTAGGTTAAATTAGGGTATAATAATGAAATTAGTTTATGGAAGAAATCCTGTATTTGAAGTTTTAAAATCCGGTAAAGATATTGATAAAGTCGTCATACTTAAAACTTTAAAATCAGATAAACTTAACGATATAATCAATCTTTGCAGAGATAAGGGTATTAGATACGACTTTTCAAACAAAAAAGTGCTGGATCAAGCTTCAAACTTTCAGAATCACCAGGGTGTAATTGCTTATGTAAGCTCCTTTAAATATTGTGATCTTAACGATAGCTTACTCGATAAAAGCAAGAGAGTTGTTATCTTGGACAGGATAGAGGATCCTCATAATTTGGGTGCTATTGTAAGAACTGCCGCTGCTACAGGGGTTGATATTATAATCATACCTGAAAGAAATAGTTGTCAAGTAAATGATACTGTTTCAAAGGTGAGTGCAGGAAATATTGATAAGGTTAAAATTGCAAGAGTTAAAAATATATCCAATACAATAGATTATCTAAAATCTAAAAATTTTTGGATTGTAGGAACTGAAGTTTCCGGTGGCAGAGATTATAGAGAGTTTAAGGTAGAGGGTAAAATAGGTTTGGTTCTCGGGAATGAGGGTGAAGGTATAAGAAGACTCGTTAAAGATCATTGTGATGAACTTATCTATATACCTCTTGAGAATGGTGTAGAATCTTTAAATGTTTCTGTTACTGCCGGTATTTTACTTTTTTATATGAAGTGATGACCTCTTTTTCCCAAGAAAGAGCTGCGATTTTTTTGATAGAGATCATTTCAAGATCTTCTCCTTTATTTTAAGCGTATCTGTACAAATTGCTAAACAGCTTACTTTCAATTTCTTCAGTAGATCTTATTTTATGACTACTGGATTTTCCCCACATATTTAAAGAAACTAAAATTCAGGGTAATGTTACAGAAATAGAGTTGTTTTTTGTTTTTTAAGAAATTTATGTTTATTATACTATTCGAGCAGGATTTATTATGGCAGATGTTGTGCTTTATTTTATTAGTCAATGAAACATAATAGACAGGGAGATAAGATGGGATTATTTAGAAAGAAAAGCCAAGACAAGTTTCTCATTATAAAGCAAGAAATTAGAGAAATGTTAACCTCTTACCAAAAAGATGGTGAATTCAAAAAATTAAATATTATTTTTGGATCTGATGAAGAGAAAGAAATAGCGTATTTAATTAATTCATTAACAGAGAACTTCAATAAAAAAATTGGAGAGTCTCAATCTTTCATTACTGAACTTAAAGAGGAAAATAAGGCTAAAGAGAGATCTTTAACAAGTGAAATAAAAGAGTTGAAAAAAGAGCTGGAAAAGAGTAATCTGGACTCTTTAAAGAATGAAATCTCAAATCTTCTCAATAATGATAAGTTTATTTCCTTGAGTACAAATTCATTTACGGCTAAGCAAAAAGAGATAGCCGAGTTAATCAACTCTTTAACCAATAGGTTTAATCAAGAATTGAATAATCAAGATCTTAGAATGAAAATCATTAATGATTCCGTAAATTCGGGATTATGGTCTATAAAATTGGATTCAGACATGAATATAAAACAGGTAAATTGGTCTGATGATTTTAGAAAGATGGTAGGTTTTGAAGATGAAGATGATTTTCCTAATGAACTAAGCTCTTGGTCTGAGAGGATCCATTCTGATGATGCAAAGAGCACACTCAATGCTTTTGAAGAATCTCTTTCTGATTTTAGTGGAAAAACTGTTTATGATGTAAATTATAGGCTTAAATTAAAAGATGATTCATATAGATGGTTTAGATCTGCAGGTTATACTATAAAAGATGAAACGGGTAAACCAAAGGAGTTTCTGGGAGTATTTATAGATATTGATGATAAGATAAAGCAAGATGTAGAGATGGATCAGACGATCAGCAGGTATGAGCTTATTGATTCAGTTTTAACGGAAGGATCTTGGCATATGAAAGTAGTAAAAGGGGATCCAATGAATCCTAATAATACGCTTTGGTATTCAAATCAATTAAGAAAACTGCTTGGTTATGAAGATGAAAATGATTTTCCAAATCTATTCAACTCTTGGTCAAACAGTATCCATCCTGATGATGCCCAAATGGTTGTAGAAGCTTTTGGAAAACATCTTATGGATCCAACCGGACAAACTCCTTATGATGTAGAAAATAGAATGGTAAAAAAGGACGGCTCTACTATCTGGGTAAGAGTAAAGGGTAAAACTGTAAGAGGAGATGGAGGTATCCCTATTTTGGTTGCAGGAGCTGTTGAAGATATTACTTTTATGAAGGATCAAAAAGCTGAACTTGATAGAAAACTAAATGAAATCCTTGGAGATTTTGCAAAATCCACCGGAGAGATCAGTAAATCTGTATCTGATGCTACTGAAGAAACAGTAACAATAGCTAAAGAGCAAGAGTATATGACAGATGCTACTAGTAGGGTTCGAGAGAAAACAGATGAAATTCTTAAAATTACAGATTGGATTATGAATATTTCAAGGCAAACTAATCTTTTAGCCCTCAATGCAACTATTGAAGCTGCCAGAGTTGGGGCTAAAGGTAAAGGTTTTGCCGTGGTTGCAGATGAGGTAAGAAGGCTTGCCGTAAGTAGTACTGAGACCGCAGAAAAAATAACCGGAGGTCTTGCGGAAATGGATGAATCTATAAATGATATAACCAGTAAAATTAGCTCTATCAGTGATTTTATTCAAACCCAAGCTTTAAATATGGAAGAGATAAACACTTCTGTGCAGAAGCTTAATAATATTTCGATAAAACTGGCTAATACCAGAAGCTAAAATCTTATTGAAAAAGTGCAAAGATTTACGGTAAAATAGATTTGAGCAATCTATTTCTAAGCTATAAACTGGAACCCCCTCTTGATCTCCCCAAAGGAAGAGAAATTAAGAGGGGTTTTTAATTGGCAAGCAAATAGCGTTAACAACCGGTTCCGGTATTATTCCTCTTCAATAAGCAAACCGAAAACAGATGAAACTTTATACCTTTTTTTATAGGAGTTGTATTTATAGTTTAAACTCTTTAGTAAGAGCAGGTATCTCCTATCTCTTGTCTTAATAGTATCACACATTATCTCTTGAGGAATATCATAACTGTTATTAATTTTGTATGTTCTGTCCAAGATCTTTTTGAGGGTGTGGGTAAAAATTTTTACACTATCATCTTTTAATAGCTCTATACTATTTAGGCTACTATCCAATTGTACAGTATAGTTTTCAAACCTATTCTTTCTAAAGTTCTCATGAGATCTTAGGTTGAAACTATAAAGTTTCTTTCCTCCGTTTAAGTTACGACTATAGCTCTCTTCTACGGTAAAACTTTTGTAATTTCCTAAAAGAATTTCACTTTGATGTCTATCAACATAGGTAAATCCCAAATATTCAGTAATCTTGTGTATATCTTTATATTTTTTACCTCCATCATAGAGAGAATCCGGAAGGAGTTCTTTGAGGGGCTCTAATCTGTAGCTACTATTTAAATAAGTAAGAATTGAACTGATACTTTTCCTATCTTCAAAGCTTATTTCCATATTTGAGGGGATTAGTTTTCCACTAGTTTCAGATATAAGATTATATTTTTTTGCAAAATCTTTAAAACGGTTTAATTGACTGTTTTTGGAAATATTAAACATATTCCAAGGCCCTATTATAGTCAGTAAGGATACTATAGCTAAAGAGAGAGGGATTGTGTAGAAAGCTTTATTTTTTTTGATAATATTTACAATTGAGATAAAGGTAATCCAAAGAGCTAAAGCAAGTAGAAGATATCTATTTTCTGTAAACCCATAATCATTTATTCTCTTAAAGATTGCAAGGTAGAATACTGCTAATAGAGGTAAAATCATTAGGAAGAAATGTTTACTATAGAATCTATCCAGTGGCGATTTACCATAATCCTTCTCTCTTAATCCTGAGAAGACAGTTGAAAAAAGTCCAATAAATGAGTAAATAGTAATTAGGTAAGATGTAATACCTATTGGCCAATCCCACAAGAAAATAACCTTTATAAAGTAGATATAGAGAATAATAATATAGATATACAATAAGGGAATAACTATATATCTAAAAAGTATATTTATAGGTCTTCCTATAATAAAATATCCCTCTATAATCTCCTCTTTATAAAAATTTTTAACTCCATTCATAAAGAAGAATGGGAAGTAGAAATATGAAAGAATAATTAATATATCCAAAAAGATCTCCGACTTTATATCTATATCAAAGAGTAGATCGAGTGACCATAGTATTGATGCTATTCCTCCAAAGAGAATGAGAAGATGCAGCAAACTTTCTGCTAATATTTTTTGGATATAGAGTACAGATATTGCATAGGAGTTATTATCATTTTTTCTACCTACACCTCCTGTGAAAAGAAAGATTACAGGAATTACTAATAGTATGGATATCCTCATTATATATCTATATATGTAATCATCCGGAAGTTTTAGATAAAAGATTAATAATAGTATTGTTAATACCGCTGAGAGTATAATTTCTATTTTTTTTGATATATTTTTTACAAATGAGTATAACCTCAAATTAAGGAAGTAGAAAAAACCTAAACCCAAGGTTATAACTATATCTCTAACTATTTTCTCTGTACTTGATCTTAACCCTCCTTCTACCATTAACAGAAAAGATATTGTTATCAAAATTGAGATAATTGAAGGGATAGGCATAAACTTAAAGGTCGATTTAAATATTGTGATAAAATGGCTTATAGAAAAGGTTTTAACTATCCTGTTTCTCATAGATATTACCTCCATTATTAATCTTAAATCTTCATATATTTTAGTTACTATAAAATATATACTAAAATTTAGAGTAATTAGCAAAGCTTCTGACTCTATAATTGTGGCTTCTGATTTTTTATAATTTTAATACAGGTATATAAAATATATTTTTCTGAAAAAGATACAAAGTTTTCATAAAAAAGCATAAATGCTTTCTATCTAACAGTTTATCCCTAATATCTATAAAAATAGAACACAAAACTTTCACGATATTTTTAGTAGAAAATCAATTTTTATTTTATATTTGCTTATTAAAGTTAAATATTATTACTTTGTTTTTGTGATACTCTTATTAGATAATAATTTTAATAGTGAGAAAATAGTAATTAAAATTAGAGTAGAGATTGGTTAAGTTAGTAAGGGAGCTTTTGCTATCTCTAACAATATATCTAATTCAGTATTTAAATATAAATCTTCAAGAACCTTTAATTTGATAAGAATGGAAAAAGATGAAAAAAATATTTGTTTTATTAGTAATTTTTATTGGTGTTTTACAACCTTTATTATCTGTTGCAGAACAAACAAAAATAGATACTGCTCTTAACTCAGGAGCATTAACTTCAGAACAGGAAGCAAATCCAATTAACGATCAAATTTTACTCCTTAAAAAATTGACTGTAAAACTGGAGAAAAAACTTAATGAAGAGTTTGATAAAAGTAGTGTTAAATCACTGCTTTCAGATTTGCCGGTTACCGAGAAAAATATTGATGAACGGATAAAGGGATTGGAGGAAGAGGAATCTGAGATTATTACACAAAATCAGGTTAATAAGTTAAAGGAGAAACACTTAAAAATAAAGAGCCAAATAGAAAAAGTTAGGCAAAAATATACTGACTTAAATTCGGCAGAGGTACAATTACAACAATTAAAAGAGAAATACCTCAATGTAAAGCAGCTAATAGTTAATCCGGTTAATAATGAGGATGTAACAGATTTAAACCGAACTTTATTTGGTTCTCTTGAGCTTGAAATAAGTACACTAGAAAAAAAACTCAAACTTAATAAAGAGGAGATATCTCAGCATATTTCTCAACTTGAGAAAGGGTATGACTTGTTGACAAATTGGCGTTCAGCAGTTCTTTTAAAACGACAAAGACTCTCCTCTACTACTTATAGTAACCTTGAACTGCAGAAAGAAGAGATAAGGTTGCGTGATGAAATTGAAAGCCTCCAAAATAAATTTAATCAAAACCATGGAAGCATAAGCGTAGTACAAGCTGATGAGGATCAAAAAAATATATATGAAAAACAGATCCAGTTATGGCTTGTTGGTTTTGATAAATCATTAATAAAACTCATGGAACAACGAACCTTTGATATAGAGGAAGTACCATTAAACAGTATAAAACTTAATGCTCTCGAAGAACAGTATCTTTCAATGATTGAAAAAAAACAGATGATTGAAGAGTTAAGAGAGGTGCTTGAAGAGAAAAAGATTGAGTTGAAAAAATATGTTGATATCAGGGGTAAACAGCCGTTATTGGAAAACGCTTTTTCCCAAAGAGAACAGGCACTTCTTCATCAGAGATTACTACTCAAAAAAGAGATGGTTTCTTATGGAGAGGAACTTAATAAAAGACGGCAAGAGATTACCTTTTCTCTGGATGAATTGTATAAAGGGAACAACTTGAAATCAGCATTTAAAAGGTTTCCTGAATCATTAAAACAGATGCGTTATCAATTTCAGATTAGTTTTCAAATGCTTATTGACCAAGTCAAGGAGAAGTTATTACTAACAATATTTCTCACATCCATTATGTTTTTGATTATAGTTGGCTTACTGTATGGAATATTCTATGGAGCAAACTATTTCTCCTATTTCACTACTCCTAAAGAGGGAAAAGAGGAAAATAATGATATAATTCTCATTCTATTTTCCATATTAAAAAGCCACCGCTATCTATTTATGTTTATATCATTTCTGGTTTGCTTTATATATGCCAGTGAAATTTCTTATCCAAGTAATGAAATTTTTCTTACTTTGATTTATGGTGTAAGTGCATTGACAGTATGTCTTTTCGTTATACATTCTAAAAAAGATCAATATCATAGATATTTTCTTGCATCTTTGATGGCAATATCTGCAATACTATACAACCTTGCAAGAATCATCTCTGCTGACTTAACAGTGCTTTACTTATATGAAAAACTATTTATTCTATTTTTGGCGATTTTTGTCTGGTTAGAGAGAAAAGCTGTTTTGGATTACTTTTACGGCAATGGTAAAAGCGACAGTAAACTATATCGCTTCTATGAAAAAATATTAAAGATATTACCTTGGTCTGTTATTTTGATGTGTGTTATAAGCTTATTGGGTTTCAGTCATTTTGCTTGGGCAGGGCTTAGTTATATATGGGAGGGAGTATTTTATATATTCTTTTTATCTTTAGGATTCCAGTTTATTAATTATTCTCGTAAAAAATTAAAAATATATAGTCTAAAACATTTTAAGCATGGTAGTTTTATTGCCTCTGATGTTGTTTCACCTCTATCTGTTGTTGCAAAAATAGTATGGATCTGGTTGGTTAGTTTGGAGATGTTTTCTAATCTTGGGTTAAATGAAACCAACTACCTGGTTGTAAACTCCCTCCTCATTGCTCAAACACCTCTAATCACTATTGGTTCATCGGAAATTACTCTGCAGATGATAGGATTATCAGTAATTACTCTTTATCTGGTTTTTAGATTTTCTCGTTGGATTAAATCTTTTAGTTATAACTGGATTTTTTTGCGTATTAAGGATTTGGGTATCCGTGGTTCACTCTCTATTTTCACCCAATATATAGTAACATTATTCGGGATGTTTGTTACCTTAAATATACTGGGAATTGATCTAACCTCATTAGCTGTTTTTGCAGGAGCATTGGGTGTTGGTGTCGGTTTGGGTCTTCAGGATATTGCTAAAAACTTTATATCGGGGATCCTTTTATTAATTGAGAGACCTCTACATAATGGTGACTGGGTATACCTTGACTCTTATGAAGGAACAGTGAAAAGTATAGGTATGCGTGCCATAAAAGTTGAAACTTTTGATAAACAGGAAGTTGTTATCCCTAATGCCAATGCGATTAGCAACAGTTTTATCAACAACACTCATAGCAATTCTACTTTAAGGATTGTTTTATATGTTGGAGCAAGCTATGATAATGAACCTAAGCAGGTAATAGATACCTTAAAGAAGATTATGCAAGAAAACAAAGATGTTTTGCAATCACCTGAGCCTATAGCATTCTTATGGGAATATGCTGATTCTTCAATTAACTATCGTATTCAATATCATATTGATGTTCATAAATCGGATCGTCTACTGGTGCGAAATGAGGTTTTAAGAGAAATATGGTATCGATTTAAAGAAAATAGTATTGAAATTCCTTATCCACAGAGGGATGTTCACCTACAGGGTACCTTTAACTTGGGAGAACAGGAGATAAAAAATAAACAATAAAATAATCAAGAAGTAATAAAAGAAAGAAGGTGTTTTAGCTGAATTTATTAGGCATTAAAACACCTTCTCAGTTGTTACCACGATAATTTTTCCACTCTTTACTCTTCCCCTTTATGACTCTTTCAGTAAGATCCTATCTAATCGTATCTATAGAGTGTGATTTAATATTTTTAATGTCTCTCATAGCATTAATCAACTTGTAACTTTTAAATTTATAGATATCATCTAAAGTTACTCTTTTCTCTTTTATAATGTTACTTTTCAACAATTTTGCTCTCATACTACCTTTAAGAAGAGGAGTGCTTGGCGTAATCCATTCAAGATTATTATTAAAAACTATGTTACAAAAAGATGTGTCTGTAACCAGACCATTTTTAATTATGAGAATATCATCACAATTTCCTCTTTTTCTACGAAGCTTTTGAATATATTCTCTATCTGATAGCTTTAGATTGTAAGATATAGTATCATCAAATACGATCTTTAATGATTTTATATCTTTTATAATATAATTGGAAAACTCTTTTTTACTGTCTTTGTCATTATAGGAAACTTTTAGTTTGACTAATCCCTCTTTATAGTTTTGAGGGATCTCAATATTTTTAAAGATATCTTCTCTAGGAGATATTTTATAATAAGCTAAAAATGATCTTTCAAATCTTTCTCTGTGAAACTCTAGATTTAAAATTTCCCCATTGCTAATACAAATTGTCTCAAACAAAGGGTATGTAAACTTTTTGCAAGAGTTCATTATACTCCTCCTCCAATTTACTATGAGAGGTTATCCCACCTCCACTCTTGAAGATTAGCTTATCTCCATTTTTTTCTATATATCTAATCAAAACAGCCGATTCCAAAAAATTACCATCGTATATTCCAAATACTCCGGTATAATAACTTCTTGAAGTAATTTCACTATTTTTAATAATCTCAATAGTTTTTCTCTTTGGTGCTCCACTAATGGAACCGGCAGGAAGGATTTTTCTCAAATTTTCTCCAAAATATTTTTTCCAATTTGGTTTAAGCTCCCCTACAATCTCAGAACTTGTTTGAAGTATATCTCCATTTGTAGTTCTAATCTTTTCTATATATCTATAGTTTGAAAGTTCAATATTTTTACCAATTATAGCCATATCATTTCTAAGTAGATCAACTACAGTATTGTGTTCCCACTCCTCTTTTTTATTGTTTAGTAATATCTCTTCAGCATTTGAGATGTTTGCATCTATAGTACCTTTCATAGGGTAGGTATAAACTTTATTGTTCTCTATTTTTATAAAAGGTTCAGGAGAAAAGGAGGTAAATATATTCTTAAAGTATATTTTATAAGGTGCATATGAGTTTATAAATATATCAAAGAGGTCTAATTTCTCATTAATTATAGAGGGAAATGTTAGGTTTAACAGATACGAATCTCCGTTTTGAATGTGTTTTTTTACATTGTTGAAACTTTTTGCAAAAATCTCTTTAGATACTCCTTTAAATTTAATCTTATCAAATTTTTTACTTCTCTCTATATCAAAATTACTTTTTCCCCTTATATTATAAAATATATTGTGAGATTTTGCCTCTTCTAATTTACATATAAATGGTTTTTTACAATCAAAATCTATTACAAAAATAAACTTTTCGTTCTGTAATAAATACTCTGTTATGACTTTTTCAAAATCTTTCCAATCCACTAATTAAATCTCCAAAAAATTTGAAACTATATTGTAACCATATTTACTTAAAAAAGATTCTAAGTGGTATTGAACTCCGTAAATAGGTAAGTTTTTATGTTCTAAGGACATAATAATATTATCCTTAGAGAGAGAGGTTGTTTTTAAACAGCTTGGAACCTTATCTGTGTCAACAGCCCAAGAGTGGTAAAGACCTACTTTAATATTTTTTTCTAAACCTTTATATAGTAAAGAGTTTTCAATAATCTGTATCTCTTTTTTTTGACCATGAACAACATTTTCCAATCTGAACAGATAACCTCCAAAATATTGGGCTATAGATTGAAGACCAAGACATACACCCAGTAGAGGTTTTTGATTTTTTTCACAATATTTTATCACTTCAAATATATGGGGAAAATCTTTTGGTAGACCGGGGCCCGGAGATATTATAAATTTATCAAAAAATTCTAAGTATGATTGATCTTCAAAAGATGATTTTACAACCAAATTAATATTTTTGAACTTTCTAAAGAGATCAACAATATTGTATGTAAAAGAATCATTGTTATCGAGGAGTAGAATATTCATAAAATAGTTTACCTAGTATCTTTCCAAAATTTTACAAACAATTATAATAGTTAAAAGAAGTATAAAAAAGTAATTTTTTATTTGATTGTTGATTATATTACGACTCCTACTTATGTAAATGTTGGAGAGCTGTATAATGGAGATATTGGCACCTTGTGGAAATTATGAGAAGTTTAAGGCTGCATTTTTAGCAGATGCCGATGCTTTCTATCTTGGTCTTGAGAGGTATAGTGCAAGAACCAATGCCGGAAACTTTACCGTAGATGAGTTAAAACAGGTTGCCCTATTTTCAAAATTCACAAATAAAAAGCTGTTTATTACTATAAATACACTTCTTTCAGATTCTCAAATTTCTGATATCTACTCCCTTTTAAGCAATATATATAATATTGAGATTACAGGTATAATTATTCAAGATCTGGCTCTTATAGATATGGTTAAAAAATCTTTTCCAAAATTTAACCTTATCTCTTCAACACAGATGTCAATCCACAATATAGGTGGGGTTAGATTTCTTGAAAATGAGGGGTTTTACCAAACAGTATTAGCTAGAGAACTCTCTATTGATGAGATAAAAAAGATAAGTGAAGAGTCAAAAATTTTTACAGAGGTTTTTATACATGGTGCTCTTTGTGTTTCATACAGTGGTCAATGCCTTTTTAGTGGAATGATAGGTTCTCGTAGTGGAAATCATGGTAGTTGTGCTCAAGTTTGCAGGAAAAAGTTTAGAGATGGCGGTAAATCTTTATTTCTTCTAAGTCCAAAAGATCTCGATGGCTCAAACTATGTTGAGAGGCTTAGAAAATCAAGGGTAAAAACCTTAAAAATTGAGGGTAGGATGAGATCTCCCGAATATGTTTACTCCACAACAAAGTACTACAAAAGTTTAGCTAAGGGGGTAGTTGATAATGATCTCTATTTTGCTTCAAAGATCTCTTTTGACAGGGGTAGTGAAAGTGGTTATTTTGAAGGTAAAAACCTCAATCTTATAAATAGAGAGAACTCATCCAATAAAGGTCTTTATATCGGAGTGGTTAAAAGTGTAAAAAACGATGTTGTTCCGGTATCAAAATCAACTCAGTATACTCCTAAAAAGGGTGATGGCTTAACTATTGAAAGAAAAGGTAAAAGATACGGTTTTGAACTAAAATCCAATGCTAAATCTGACAATAGAAGTTTCTACTTTAGTGAAAATATTAATCAATTTAAGATTGGGGATAAGGTATATATAAACAGTAGTGGAGAGATTAAAAAAGAACTTCAAAATGATATTTTTATATATCTTGATCTCAATATATTATCAAAAGATAGATCTGTTCTGTTTCTTTTTGATAACCATTCAATAAGTATGGAGTATGAAATTGCTAAAAAGGGTGGATTTTCATCTCTTTTAAGAAAAAAACTTAACAATTTTACTCATAAAAGCTTTAAACTTTCCATAAATAGATTTGATATAGATGATAATATTTTCCTTCCGATATCAAAAATCAAGCAAGCTTTATCCAACTATATAGATTCTATAATTAGCTCTGCTCAAAACCTTTCAAGATTGCCTCTTCCTATGGAGATAGTTGATATTGAAGATTCAAAACCATCAAAACCTAATTTCATCTTTACCGTTGATAATTTTGAGGCTCTTAATCTTGTTAAAGATTCCCATAAGATATATATAGATTTTCAGTTTTATATAAATAATAGATCAAAACTTGATAGTTATAATAATCTCTATATTATCCTGCCAAATATGATAAAGGATAAATACTATAACCTACTTGAAAAGATTGATAAAAAACATGGTGTTGTTGTTTCCAACTTAGGTGAGATAATCTATTTTAAAGAGAGAGGGTTTAATATAGATACATGGTACTCTTTAAATATTAAAAACAGATATAGCAGAGCAAAACTGGAGGAGTATATTGATGGTGATATCATACATTCACTTGAAACAGATCTAAACGATATAAGTTTTGATAAAAAGAGTTCTCTCTATATATTTGGATATCCCCATGTAATGACAACCGAAGCATCTATACAAGGAGAAGGAGGTTCTGAAAGTAATAAAACGGTTTTTACAGACCAAGAGGGTTCAAATTATAGAGTGTTTGAAAATAATCTGTCTCAAAACATAATACTTTTCTCTAAACCTGTATACCTTCCTATTGAGAAGATTAAAAATTACTCTATCTCAAACTATATTGTCGATCTTAGATATTTGAGTAATAAGGGGATGAAAACTATTGTTTTCCACTATCTTAAAGGTGAAAAACTAGATTCTATTACTCCATTTAAAGGTGGGTATAAATTTTAATAAGTATCCTCTTAAAAAAATAAGCGTAAACTATTTAATATTTTGTATAGATATGTTTGAAGCCTGATTCAAGGTTGTTTTAGTTGTGCTATTATCTTAATTTCTCCCATTGTTAAGAGGAAAAATTAAGAGATCTAGGAATTTATAACTGAGAAATAGATTCTTTAAATATATTTTAGCATAACTTACTCTTTTATAAATTTTTCGTTAGGTTATAATTTAGGTTTTACTGGAAAGGTCTTGAATAATAATTTATGCTATTTTCTAATATTACAATTATATTACTCTGAAAATATTGGTTTGAATTTATTTTTGAAGAGGATATATATGCTAACTTACGAACTAATTAAAACAGATAAAAAAACTGGTGCAAGAGCCGGAATAATTCACACAGATCACGGTGATATAGAAACACCTATATTTATGCCGGTTGGAACCATTGGTAATGTGAAATCAATGACAAACAGAGATCTTGAGGAAGCTAGAGCTCAAATTATTTTAGGCAATACTTATCACTTGCACATGAGACCGGGTAAAGATTTAATAAATAGGGCAGGTGGACTTCATAAATTTATGAATTGGAATAAGCCTATTCTTACAGATAGTGGCGGATTCCAAGTTTTTAGTTTAGCAGGACTCTCAAAAATAACCGATAAAGGAGCTCTTATTCAATCTCATATTGATGGATCAAAACATTTTTTTAATCCTGAACTCGTAATGGATATTCAGAGAAATATAGGTTCGGATATCCAAATGGTTATTGATGAGTGTGCTCCATATCCTTCTACCAAAGAGTATGCTTTAAAAGCTCTTAAAAGAACTACAAGATGGGCTAAAGAGTGTAGAGATATATGGGTGAGAGAGGAGCCTCTATATGGTCATTATCAAAGTTTATTTCCAATTGTTCAAGGTTCAACTTACCATGATTTGAGAAGAATAAGTTGTAATGAGATTATGGAGCTTGATCCTTTTGAAGGTTATGCCATTGGTGGTGTTTCTGTTGGAGAGCCGCCGGAACTTATAAAAGAGATAACCCAAGTTTGTACAGAAATTTTACCAAAAAACAAGCCGAGATATTTAATGGGTGTTGGAACTCCTCAAGATCTTTTGAACTGTATTGAAGTTGGTGTAGATATGTTTGATTGTGTTATGCCCACAAGAAATGCGAGAAACGGTACTGTTTTCACATCCAAGGGTAAGCTTGTGTTAAAAGGTGCTAAATTTAAGGAGGATTTTAACTCTATAGATAAAGATTGCGATTGTTTTACCTGTAGAAACTATACCAGAGCTTATGTTAGACATCTCTACAATGCTAAAGAGATGCTTTCGGGTCAATTGGCATCTATACATAATATCCATTTCTATTTATGGCTTGCAAGAGAGGCAAGAAAAGCTATAATGGAGGACAGATATTATGATTTTAAAAAAGATATAATGAGTTACTATGAATAATGATAATGGATAACTTTCTTTAAAAAAGGAAGTAGATAACTTCTGTATTTTACCTTAATTTTGAGGGTGAAACTTTTTAAGTAAATCCTAAATAAAAAAGAGAGCGTACGCTCTCTTTTTTATTTGTTTTAGTATAAGCTGTTATACCTACTTGTACACACTTGGTTCTATTTTACCGTCTAAAATAAAGTTTCCGTTCATAGCGAGAGCTTCCATTTCATCCTCTCCCGGATAAACAACAACCTCACCAAGTTTTTTAACTCTCTCCTCTACAAGTTCAGTAAATTTACTATTATAAGCAATACCACCTGTAAGGATAATAGCATCTACTTCACCTTTTAAAACAGTAAACATAGCACCAATCTCTTTGGAAACTTGGTAAACCATAGCGTTACTTACTAGTTTTGCTTTTTCATCGTCTGCATTGGCTCTGTCAAATACATCTTTAGCATTGTTTGTTCCAAGATATGCAGTAAATCCTCCTTTACCTACAACAACCTTTTTCATCTCTTCTTCGGTGTATTTACCTGAAAAGCAGGCTTTTATAACCTTTCCTATAGGAAGCGTTCCTGATCTTTCAGGTGAAAAAGGTCCATCTCCGTCAAGTGCTTGATTTACATCTATAACTCTACCTTTTTGATGAGCTCCAACACTAATACCACCACCAAGATGAACTACAATAAGATTCAAATCTTCATAAGGTTTTTTTACATTATCAGCATATTTTCTTGCAACAGCTTTCTGGTTTAGAGCGTGGAAGATTGATGTTCTTTCAAAATCAGGATGCCCTGAAACTCTGGCAACAGGATCAAACTCATCAACAACTACAGGATCTGCAATGAATGCTCTGGCTCCTTCAATTGTGTTTGCAATATCGTCTGCAATCAGTCCACCCAAGTTAGAAGCGTGTTTACCTAAAACACCTTTTCTAAGATCCTCTTTTAAAGCTTCATTAACTGTATATACACCGGAAGGAACAGGTTTTATAAGACCTCCTCTTCCAACAATAGCTTTAAGATCTGAAAGATCAATATTTGCATCTGCAAGTTCTTTTAATATTATATCTTTTCTAAACTCATATTGATCGGAAATATCTTCAAACTTTTCAATCTCTTCACTTGAATGCTTAATATTTTTTAGAAAAAGTTCTTTACTTCCTTCAAAAACAGCAATTTTTGTTGATGTTGAACCAGGGTTTATGGTTAAAATCTTTTTTGACATAAATGATCTCCTTAGTTGATTGCAGCTGCAAGTTTTATTGAGTTAAGTTTCGTTTCGTCAGAGTCAGCTCTCGATGTTAAAACTATAGGTGCTGCTGCTCCTAAAATTACTGCCGCACATTTAGCCCTTGAGAAGAAGATAAAGGATTTGTATAAAACATTACCCGCTTCAATATCAGGAGCCAATAGAAGATCAGCATTACCTGCAACAATAGATTCAATCCCTTTATGGTGTGCACTTTCAACACTTACGGCATTGTCAAAAGCTAAAGGTCCATCAATAATACAGTTAGGAATCTGTTTTCTGTCAGCCATTTTTGAAAGAATAGCAGCATCTAGAGTATCAGGCATTGCAGGATTTACAACCTCTACAGCACAAACTGCGGCTACTTTTGGTTTTTCATAGCCTAGTTTATTCATAAACTCAACAGCGTTCTTTACAATCTCACCTTTCTCTTTAAGATCCGGTTTAATATTCATTGCAACATCTGTCAAACCAATAATCTTATCGTAAGTAGGAACTTCAAACATTGCAAAGTGTGATATAACTCCACCTTTTCTAAGACCAAACTCTTTGTTTAGTACAGCTTTTAAAAGACCGCCTGTACTTACATGTCCCTTCATCAAAATATCGGCTTCTTTGGAGCTAACAAGTTTAACAGCTTCCAAAGCTGCTTTGTTTGGGTTCTTTTCATCAACAATTTTGATCCCTTTAAGATCAAAACCTTTATCTTTACATATTTTTTCAATACCCTCTTTATCACCTACTAAAATAGGTTCAACAACCCCTTTTGCTCTTGCATTAAAAACCGCCTCTAAGGCATTTTGATCTTTTGCTGCTGCAACAGCAATCTTTTTTTTCTCTTTTTGACCCTCTAAGATCTTATCCAGATCAGAAATCTTTTTTAACATATTTACTCCAAATTTATCAGTTATTATTTACTTTGACTAACTCTATTGTTCTGTAATTAAGATGAAAATTGGATAACATTCAATAATCCAATAGAGAAAGGGGTTTATCCAAGTGAAGGAGATTTTATCTCTTATCCAATAACTATTGTAAAGATAATATCTACCTTCTTTATTACCTTTTGATAATATTAAAAAAGATAGTTCTCGTCAAGATATAATTTCATTAAAAAAGGTAGTTATCATATTGTTAAATACCCCTATTTCATGCTTATAGTATACCTAACAATGCGAGATGCTAATTTCATTTCATTGGTTAATTTAAGTAGTAAAAATGTTCTGGAAATGGAATAAAATGGATGTTAATTATGATTTATTTTTTTGTTTTTTCTCTATTTAAGGGAAATTTCGTTTATTATTAGAGATAATGATTGACATTAGATTTAAAATTTCATATTTTTTATAGATTTATATTTGGTATTGTGCCTAAAATTAAAAATATTGATATTGAGAGTAAAAATGATAGAAAAAGTTAATAAAATATATGAAGAGGTTAAGCAGAGTTTTTCTAACGCTTCAACTATTGATGAAATTGAGGAGCTGAGAATAAAATATCTATCCAGAAAAGGTGTTGTTTTATCACTTTTTTCAATGATGAAAGATGCAGACAACTCTATAAAGAGGGAACTTGGTCAAAAACTTAACACTCTAAAAAATGATGCTTTTGATTTTCTAAACCAAAGAAAAAAAGAGCTTGAGAAGAGTAGTAAAGTTAAAATAGATCTTTCACTACCTGCAAGAAAAGTTAACGCCGGAAAGGTTCACCCTATCCAAAGAGTTTTAAAGGATGTTAAAAATATTTTTGGGAAAATGGGTTTTTCTGTTGCAAGCGGTCCTGAAATTGAGACAGAGCACTATATATTTGATGCTTTAAATATGCCTGAATGGCATCCTGCAAGAAAGGTAAGTGATTCCTTGTATGTGGATAAGAAAGCTAAGACTTTGCTTAGAACAGAAACTTCATCTGTTCAAATAAGAACAATGGAAAGTAGTAATCCTCCGTTTAGAATTATATCTCCCGGAAGAGTTTACAGAAATGAGAAGGAAAACGCAACTCATACGGCTATGTTTACCCAATGTGAGGGGCTTTTTATAGATAAAAATGTATCATTTTCCGATCTTAAAGGTACTCTTCTTCAATTTTTTAAAGCTCTCTACGGAAAGGATACAAAGGTTAGATTCAGACCTCACTTTTTCCCTTTCACCGAACCTTCTGCTGAAGTTGACGTAACCTGTTTTAAATGTACCGGAAAGGGGTGTTCTTTGTGTAAGCAAAGTGGTTGGATAGAACTTGGAGGAGCGGGAATGGTTAATCCTGTTGTTCTTGAGGGTGTTGGTGTAGATCCTGAAGAGTATTCAGGTTTTGCTTTTGGTCTTGGAATTGAAAGAATAACAATGCTAAGATATGGAATTTCCGATATAAGGGATCTTTATGAGAATAATCTAAAGTTTTTAGAACAATTTTAATATAAATGTGGAAGAGTAAATAGTTATGGCAATGAAAATTTCACTCAATTGGTTAAAAGATTATGTAGATTTTAAAAGTGATACAGAGAAGATTGTAAATAAACTTACCTTCCTTGGCTTTGAGATTGAAAAAGTTGAAAAGATTGAGAATAATTTTGATAAGATATATGTTGGTAAAGTATTATCTAAAGAGAAACATCCCGATGCTGAAAAGCTTTCAGTATGTAAAGTGGACGTTGGTGAAGGAGATCCGTTACAGATTGTTTGTGGTGCTCCTAATGTTGCTGAAGGACAAACAGTTCCGGTTGCTACAAAGGGTGCTGTTCTAGGTGATCTTAAAATAAAAAACTCAAAGCTTCGTGGTGTAAAATCTATGGGTATGATCTGTGCCGAAGATGAACTTGGCATTGGTGAAGATCATAGTGGTATTATGGTGCTTGATGATAAGTATGAGGCAGGAACACCTTTTAAGGAGTTGTACGGATATGAGGATACTGTTCTAGAGGCTGATATAACCTCTAATAGACCTGATATGTTTGGATATTTTGGCTTTGGAAGAGAGTTTTCAGTTTTTGAAGATACTACTCTAAAGAAACCAGAAGTTTTAATAAAAAATGAAATAGATGATATAAGTAAATATCTAGAGGTTGTTGTAGAAGATACAAAGGCTTGCCCAAGATACAGTGCAAGAGTTATAAAAAATGTTAAAGTAGCTCCATCTCCAAAGTGGCTTCAAGAGAGACTTTTAGCCGTTGGTTTAAGACCTATAAATAATGTAGTTGATATTACAAATTATGTTATGATGGAAACAGGACATCCTCTTCATGCTTTTGATTTAGCAAATCTTGAAGGAGCAAAAATTGTAGTAAAGAAGGGTGTTTCCCAAAAGAAGTTTACAACTCTTGATGGAGATGAGTACACAATAAATGATGATACTTTAATGATAAACGATGCTGTGAAGCCTGTTGCAATTGCGGGCGTTATGGGTGGAGAAAACTCTGGGGTAACATCAGAAACAAAAGATGTAGCTCTTGAAGTAGCATACTTCAATTTTGTAGATATAAGACATGCTACGAGAGATCTCAACCTTTCGACAGATTCGGCAAAAAGATTTGAAAGAGGGGTTGATCCTAATAGCTCTCTATATGTTATAAACAGAGCAGCTTCTTTAATAGAGGAGATTTGCTGTGGTGAGGTTATTAAAGATGTTATAGATATATACCCAAACAAGATAGATCCTGTAACAATAGATCTTAGAGTTGACAGAACAAACAAGATTCTTGGCTTTGTTCTTACTCAAGAGGTTATAAAATTTTCTTTAGAGTTAATAGATTTTACAGTTAAAGTTGTTGATGATAATACTCTTTCGGTGGTTGTTCCAACATTTAGACCTGATGTGAAAAAGGAGATTGACCTTATTGAGGAGGTTGTTAGGGTTTACGGTTATGAGAAGATTCCTGAAACTACAAGGTCTGAATTTGATCTGGATATTTCTATAGATAATAAAGATAGTTTTATAGATAGCCTCAAAAATGATTTTATAAAGCTTGGTGCTTATGAGACCTGTTCAAGAACTATGCAGGAAGCTAAGTACAATAAACCATTTATGAAAAATTGGGTTGTTCTTGAACATCCTTTAAATGAAGAGCTTAATAGTTTAAGAACCTCTGTTTTAAGCTCTCTTCTACAATGTGCTTCTAGGAATTTAAGATATAGAAATGACCATTTGGTTATATTTGAATCAGGAGCTATTTTTGAGAAGAGTGAAGATTCTATCTTTGAAACAGAGAGTCTTTCGCTTTTAATTGGAGGTAAGAGGGTTCAGCAATCTTGGAATCAAGAAGAGGTAATGTTTGACTTCTATGATATAAAGGGATATTTTGAAGCCATAGCAGATTTGAGATCGTTAAAGAATTTAGAGTACAAGCCAAACGAAGGTTTGACCTATTTTGACAGAGATCAGTCTTTGCTTGTTTTTTCAGGTAAAGTTCACATTGCTACATTGGGAAAAATATCTGATGATGTAGCTGAGACTTTTGAAATTGAAACTCCTGTTTATGGTTTGGATATATATGTAGATAAGCTTAGAGATGTTGAAAAAGATATTTCAATAGAACTTCAGCCTGTATCAAAATTTCCTAAAGTTAAGAAAGATATCTCTCTACTACTTGATGAGAGTATGAGTTGTATTGAGGTTATGGAAGTTATCAAAAAATATGGTGGTAAGAAGTTAAGAAATATAGATGTTGTAGATTTTTATCAGGGAGATCAGGTTGAGAACGGTAAAAAGTCATACACTTTTAGAATGGTTTTCCAAAGTGATGATTCAACTTTGAAAGAGAAAGAGATTGATAAAATGTTCAATAAGGTAATTAATGGTATTAAAAAAGAGATAAATTCAGAATTAAGATAAAGGGTGACAGTTATGAACGGGATACAAATTGAGAAGATCAAAGAGATGATCACAGAAGCTTCTACAAAGATAGCGGCACTTAAAAATGAGATTGCGGAAAAAGATGAAATTATTAAAAATCTAACTGATGAGAAAGAAAAACTTCAGGAAGAGAATAGAGTTTCAAACGAAGAGATCAACTGTTTAAAAGAGAAGATTGATGCTGAAGAGATTAAGTTTAATGAGGTTAGTGAGCACAATAAGAACGCTGTTAAGCAGATAGAGTCATATCTAATGGATCTAAAAAACTCTATTGATGATGTTGATCCTATTAAATCTTCTGAAATAGATGATTTTACTAAAGAAAAAATAGATGATGATAGTACCATAGAAGGCTCTCTTTTAGATGGTGACTACAATGAAGATTCTGACGATATGAGTGAACTTCAAGATCAACTGGATAATCTTAAAATGGAGATAGGTAAGTAATAATGCCTAGCATAAAGATTAAGATTTTGGACGAAGAGTACCAAATGAGATCTAGTGAGAATGATAAACATGTAGAGAAATGTTGTTCTCTTGTAGATCAAAAGATGAGAGAGTTTAAAAAATCTACAGGAATGAACTCCACTCAAAGGCTTGCAGTTTTGACGGCTATAAATCTAGCTGATGAGCTTTTGAAACTTAAGGAGAAATATAGAAAAGATTTACACTCTCTGGATAAAGAGGTAAAGGAACTTTTTATCAATTTGGATAAGAAGAGTTGATATTGCGGTTATATATTTTAAATATACTATGAGATAAACTAAATTAATATGTTTAATAAAAGTGTAGATAAGAAAAGTTTGAAATAGAAGTAAACAGGGCATTAACTTTATGATAGTAGTTGTAAAGGTTTTAAAATATGTTAATAATGAAGTAGATAGGTCAAAATAGTAACTTTGACTACAGATATTCTTTTGAATATGTTTTTTCTATTATTGGATTAAACTTATATCAAACTTGGGTTTAATTAAACTGATTTGAGGTGGGACTTTTATATAAAAGTTATTGTATATTTTTACATATAGTCAGCAATATATAATCTAAAGAAAACTATAAATAATGAGGTTAGAAAGATGGATTATATATATGTATATACGATTGTTATAATTGTAGTTGCACTTGTTCTTGGCTATGTATTGGCGTATTTAAGTTTTAAGAGTAAGATTGGTAATGCTGATATTATTTCAAAAAAGCTGATAGATGATGCAAAAAGAGATGTTGATGCTCTAAAGAAAGATTTTGAGGTTGAAAGACTTAAGGAGGAGAATGCTCTAAAGGATGAGTTCAATAAAAAAAGATCTAAGCTAGAGTCTGAAATTGATACTCAAAAAAATAGAAACCATAAGAAAGAACTCCAGCTTAAAGATTTTGAAAATCAACTAAAATCAAAAGAGGGGCAACTTAAAAAACATGAGAGAGAGATAAGAAGTAAAGAACAATCTTTTAAGGATAAAGAGAGATATTTAGAAGTAAAAACCAACGAGATTGAAAAGAATTTAAGTAAGAGTATTGAGAGTTTAGAGAAAATATCCGGAATGTCTCAAGAGGAGGCTTTAGAATATCTAAAGAGCAAGCTTATAAATAAGGCAAAAGATAGTGCTGCTCAAACAATAAAAGAGATAAAAGATCAAGCTAAGGAGACCGGAGATAAAGAAGCAAAAGAGATTGTTGTTTCAGCTATACAGAGAACAGCTGCTGATCATAGTGCAGATACTACCGTTTCTGTTATAAATCTGCCAAATGATGATATAAAGGGTAGAATTATTGGTAGAGAGGGTAGAAATATAAGATCTTTTGAACAGGCTACCGGTATTGAACTTATTGTTGATGACACTCCTGGTGCTGTTGTTATTTCAGGTTTTGATCCGTTTAGAAGAAGTATTGCAAAAAATGCTCTTGAAGCCCTTATTGAGGATGGAAGAATACATCCGGGTAAGATTGAAGAGGTTGTTGAGAGAGCAAAGAAGGATATGGATCAACATATTAAGGAGCTTGGTCAAGATACAATCATTGATCTTAATCTTAAAAAAGCTCATCCTGAAATGTTGAAACTTCTTGGAAGATTACACTATAGAACAAGCTATGGTCAAAATGTGTTATTACACTCTATTGAGTGTGCAAAGCTATGTGCTTTAATGGCTGCAGAACTTGGATATGATACAAAAGAGGCAGCAAGAGCAGGTCTTTTCCACGATATTGGTAAAGCTGTTGATCAATATCAGGAAGGAACCCATGTTGAGCTTGGTTTAGAGCTTGCCAAAAAGTATAAAGAGTCTAAGTATGTCTTAAATGCCATTGCTTCACACCACGAAGATTATCCTATAGCTCACCCTATAAGTTCTCTTGTTATGGCTGCTGATGCTATATCCTCTTCGAGACCTGGTGCAAGAAGAGAGACTTTAGGAAACTATTTGCAGAGAATTGAGAAACTTGAGAATGTTGCTTTAGAATATGAGGGCGTTACGAAAGCATTTGCTATCCATGCAGGTAGAGAGATTAGGGTTTTGGTTGAGAATGATAGTGTAAATGATGCAAGAGCCGATTTACTTGCAAGCGAAATTGCAGAGAAGATTGAAAATGAGATGCAATATCCGGGTCATATAAAGGTAACTGTTATTAGAGAATACAGGGCTCAAGGAGTTGCTAAGTAATATTTTCTTGAAAGATAAAATTTTTAATTTTGATGGGTAGAGTACAATTCTACCCTCCTTAATATTAAAAATGAAATTAACCTTTAAATGTAGAGAACAGAATTGTTTTTCTTATCTACCTAACCAGATTCACACTATTGTGAAAACTTAAAAGAGAATGGAAAAGAGATGATAACTATCCTATTTGTTGGCGATATTGTTGCCGAGCCCGGTATGAGAATGTTTGAGAAAGCAATACCATCACTAAAAAATGAATTTAACCCAAATTTAATTGTTGTCAATGGAGAAAATACTAGAAACGGTAAGGGTATGTCTGAAGGGTTGGCAAAAAAATATTTTGATTTAGGTGTAGATTGTATAACAAGTGGAAACCATATATGGGATTATAGTAAATTTCATGGAACTTTAAACAACTCTAGATTTGCAAATATTTTAAGACCTTTAAACTATCCTGAAGGTGTTCCGGGAGAAGGTTATACTATTATTAAAGATAATTTAGGTAGAAAAGTCGGTATCATAAATATTCAGGGAAGAACATTTATGCAGCCAATAGATTGTCCTTTTAACAGGATAGTTGATGTTGTAGAGAAGATAAGAAAAGAAACCAATGTTATCTTTGTAGATTTTCATGCTGAAACAACTGCTGAAAAGATAAGTATGGGTTGGTGGTTGGATGGAAAGGTATCAGCTTTAGTGGGAACACATACCCATGTCCAAACTGCCGATGAGAGGATTTTTGATAACGGAACTGCATTTATATGTGATGCAGGTATGACAGGATCTTTTGATTCTGTTATTGGTATGAAAAAAGAGATAGCACTGAATAGATTTAGATTCCAAACACCTTTTAGATATGAGTTTTCAAGTGGAGATCTTAAAATAAACGGTGTTGTTGTGGAGATTGATGATTCAACAGGTAAGGCTAAGAAAATTACCAGAATATATAGAGATGAAAAGGAGTTTATATAGTATTGAAGTTTCTATAAAATTTTTTTCCAGATACCTATTAAAGAAGATATATTTATCTTTTTTAATAAGTTAGATCTTAAATTGTCTTAAATAAAAAAGAATATTTTGGATTTGTAAACAATGGTTTATAATTGAAGTAGGTAAACATCCATTTTTACTGGAGGAGTTGTAAAGTTTGATTTATTATCAATTTCTAACCATCCTTTCCTCGAATTGCTCAAGGTTTAAAGAAAGGACAATTAGAAATGAATAACTATGAAAGTATAAAACATACAACTTATGATTGCAAGTATAATGTTCTTTTTATTCTTAAATATAGTCAAAAAACTTTATTTTTATCATTGAAGAAATATCTTGGAGAAATTTTCCATGAACTTGCAAAGCAAAAGGAGTGTTGTATGGATCAATTAAACCTATTTATTGAGAGATAAATGTTATAAAATTTAAGAGAAGGGGTTTACTATGGATCTCAAAGATAGGATAAAACTGTATATAAAATTAAATAGTTCCGTTGCTGTTAGAAGGCGAGCAAAACTAATAACTCCAACCTTAGAAAAAAGATCGGATTGTCAATATGTTTTTCAATATTTGGGGAGTAAAAATTTTTTATATCTTATAATAGTTGATATAGGAGAAGAGATAGAAACATCCTGTAGTTGTCCATACGATTATGGGGGTATTTGTAAACATCAAGTTGCAGCATTAAACTATATTCTGTTAGAATGCAAAAATTTATTACAAAAGGTAGAAAAATCAACTGAAAAAGAGATATCAAAATCTAAACATTTGAGTATATTGTTACCCAAACATATAATTCCTGAAGAGGAGTTGTTAAATATTTCATCTCCGGATTTATATTTCTCAGAAATTAAAAGTGTTGATATAGATACTAGAAATATAAAAACTCGTTATAATAAAAGTAGCAGGAGTTTTATACAAAATTTTAATTATGATCCTGAGACAAATAGATTAAAAATAGATTGTAATTGTTATTTTTATCCTAATAAATGTAAACATGTTTCAGCAGGATTAAGTAATATTTATAGGGTGTTTGGAAGAGATTTTTTTCACCCCAATTATCTCAATACTTCAATTGAAAAATATATAAAACAATACGGTTTAACTCTAGATGATGACTATAGCAAATATTTTGAATTGGAGGTTAATACAAAAGGGTTGTCCTTTATAAAAAAAGTAGAAAATTTACACCCTGTTATTAATCTTTTAAAAAACAATAATTTAAAAAAAATATCTCAACAGGAGAAGGATGGTTCGGTGCTTTTAAATAGAGTGCCAAAGAGAAACCCCACAGCAACACATGGTGTAGGTATCTGTTTTAATTTTTTCAATATAATGGGTGATAAAAAGTTGTATTTTAAACCCTTCGTAGGCAAATATAAGAAAAACACAACTGAATTATCCACATATCTAAAAGAGGTAGAAAGAGATAATTTAGTAGAAATTATTGAAGATAGAACAGAAAAAGAGAAAATATTTCTATTAGAAGCTATTAGCATGAATAACCTAACGCTCAAGAGTTCAATAACATATATCAAATTAGAGCAATTTACAGAAATATTTACTAAGGTTAAAAATTTTATAGATAAAAACAGGGAAATTTATCCATTTTTTGTAGAAAAGAGTGGTGGTAAACTCGTCAAGAAAAACCTAAAACAGATCAAATTTTCAGATAGAGATGCAGAGTTGTTTTTTACTGTTAAAGAGGACTCTGAGTTTGTAACAATAACTCCAAAAATCCAAATAGATAAATCCTATAATATAAATTCTAAAAAAATTGAAATAACGCCTTTTTTCTGTATAGAAAACAACAAAACATTACATTTTTTTAGATCTTCAAAGGATTTTTTCTATTTAGATTCTCTAAATGATGAAACTATACTTAGATTTTTAAAAAATGGAAAAGAGGATGTAATAAAAAACTTTATAGCTCCAATATCTGAATACTTTAAAATTGAAAACAGGGTATGCAAGACTAAGAGATTTAAAGAAAATGGAAATATAAAGAAACAGCTATTCTTAGCAGATTATGAAGGCAAGTATATAACATTTAAGTTGGGAGTTGAATATAATGGAAATCTTGTTTTAATACATACGAGTAAACAAATTATTGAGGGAAATAAAATTATTAAGCGTAATAAAAATCTGGAAGAGGAGTTTTTTGAGGAGTTTAGAGAGCTTCACCCTGATTTTTCTGAGCAGGAGGATATCTTTTTTCTTGAACCCCTTCAGCTTGTTCAAGATGAGTGGCTATTGAAAACGACCAGAAGATTAAAAGATAAAAATATTGAGATTTTTGGAGTAAAAGATTTAAAATCATTCAAGTACAACCTTAATAAACCGACTATTTCAATGAGTGTAAATTCCAATACTGATTGGTTTGATCTGGGTATTGACATTTCGTTTGGCGATCAGAAGGTATCTCTTAAGGATATTAAAAAAAACTTTCTTAATAAGAGTAAATATGTTGAGTTAAAGGATGGTACTTTAGGTCTATTGCCAGAAAAATGGCTCAATAAGTTTTCAAAATATTTCAAGGCGGGTGAGGTTAAAGATACGGAGATTAAAGTATCCAATTATCAATTTAACATAATTGATGAATTGTATGAGGATTTAAATCAAAAGTCAGACCTTCTAATGGAGCTTAAAAAGAGGAAAGAGAGCCTTAAAAATTTGCAAAATATCACTCCTGTAAAAATTCCAAAAACCGTTAATGCTAAACTTCGCCACTATCAACAGGAGGGGCTTAACTGGTTAGTTGCTCTACAAAAATATGGTCTTGGAGGTTGTCTTGCTGACGATATGGGATTAGGAAAGACGCTACAAGCCATTGCTTTGTTGGCTTATGTTAAGGAGAATAATCAGAGTGATTTACCAAATCTAATAGTTGCACCAACATCATTAATCTTCAACTGGAATAAGGAGTGTGAAAAGTTTGCTCCATCGCTGAAAGTTCTTACCTATACGGGTATGAAACGGGATGAGCTATTTAACAAAATGGAATCCCAAGATATTGTTATCACTACCTATGGAATAGTTCTTAACGATATTTTAAAATTGCAAAAAAAGGGGTTTAATTATATTATTTTGGATGAAAGTCAGGCTATAAAAAATCCAAATTCAAAACGGTACAAGGCGGTAAAACTTTTAAACTCTAAAAACCGATTAACTCTTACGGGTACACCTATTGAAAACAATACCTTTGATCTCTACTCCCAAATGAATTTTCTCAATCCGGGATTACTTGGAACTATATCCCACTTTAGAACTGAATTTTCTGATATGATAGATAAATCACACAACAAGGAAACGGCTGATCTATTACATCAGATTATTTATCCATTCTTACTTAGACGGACAAAAAATCAAGTTGCAACGGATCTGCCTCAGAAGACCGAAAGTATAATCTATTGTGAAATGGGGAGTGATCAACGAAAGATTTACGAAATGTTTAAGAGTAAGTATCGGAAGCTTTTATTGAACAAATTTGATGAAGATGGGGAAGCTAAATCTCAAATCTATGTCTTGGAAGGGTTAACAAAATTAAGACAAATATGCAACTCTCCACATTTGCTAAACGAGGAGGAAAAATATATCAGTTCCTCTGTTAAATTGGATATATTGATGGAGCATATAAGAACAATAACATCGGAGGGTAGCAAAATAGTTGTATTTTCTCAGTTTACATCAATGCTGGCTCTTGTACAGGATCGTTTAAATAATGAGGGAATTATCTTTGAATATTTGGACGGACAAACTCGTAAACGGGAGGAGAAAGTAAAAAATTTTCAAGAGAAGGATGAGGTTTCACTATTTTTGATAAGTCTTAAAGCCGGTGGTACAGGGTTAAATCTCACAAAAGCGGAGTATGTTTTTTTGATTGATCCTTGGTGGAACCCTGCAGTGGAAAATCAGGCTATTGATCGTTGTTATCGTATTGGTCAAACCAAAAATGTTATTGCCTATAGAATGATTTGTAGAGATACAATTGAGGAGAAGATAGTCGATTTACAGGAAGGTAAGAAGGAGGTTTCTGATAGTATTATACAAATTGATAAAGAACAGAAATCATTTGACAGAGCAAAAATAACGGAACTTTTTGGTTAGTCTTTGATTATTATATAGACGAATATAAAAATATAGTGAAAAACTTTAACACAGTTAGAAAAAGATTATCTTACTGAAATTAAAAAACTAAATAGAAAGTATAGTAGATACTCGTTAGTATATACAGGGTATATCCTGTATATACCGTCATTTTCATTAGAAAACAGATCGTTCATAGTATTAAAAATATTATGGAGTAAAATATGTCTGATTTAGTTAGTGTTGGTCTCTCCTTTTTTGCAATAGCTATATCTCCGGGGCCTGCAAATATATCAAATATAGCAATTGCTATGAGTAGAGGTAGAAAGATTAGTCTTATATATGGATTTGGTCTATCTACCGGATTATTATTTTGGGGGATAATAGCTGCAAGCGGTCTTGGTTTAATTCTTCAAGATTCTATCTACTTATTGATGATTTTAAAAATAGTTGGTGGAATCTATCTTCTATGGTTGGCATTTTTATCAATCAAGGATGCCATTGAGCCACAATCTCAATCCCTTAAAAGAGAGATAGAATCTAAATCTTATCTAAGATGGTTTATAGAGGGTGTTATACTCAATGTTTCTAACCCTAAAACCGTAATAGCCTTTGTTGTAGCTCTCTCAACAGGAATTGAAACAACCAAAGGTACAATTTCTCTTATATTAGGTGTAATAACATGTGTTATTGTGGGATTTTTAACCAATGGTTTCTACTCCTTATCTTTTTCATTCAGATTTGTTATGAATTGGTATCAGAAAGTGAACAGATGGATCAATTTTATTGTTTCAGTTCTATTTTTAATCATCGGTTTTGATCTAATATTATCGGCATTTATTGAGTAGTTGAATCTATTTCAATATGATTGTTTATGTGTTTTTCATTAGATTCTATATGAGATGGCTTGTGCTTTTATCTGGAACTTAGGTTAAGATTGTTTTAAGGAAAGCTAAAAAAGATGAATAAATTTATAAAATATTTAGAAGGTGGAGATTTAAGATCAATTGCTGATGTTGATAAGCTTATTCCACTTATAGAATCTCAAAGAGATTTTGATTGCTTATTTCAATATCTATTTGTAGAGGATAGATTGGTTGTTATGAGAGCTGTAGATGCTATTGAAAAGATAAGTTTGAAAAAATCTAAATATCTTACTAAGTATAAAAAAGATATTATAGATTTGATGGGGATTGCTGATAATAAGGAGTTAAAGTGGCATTTGGCACTAATGGTATCACGAATCAATTTTTCAATTGAAGAGTTAAAAGTTGTATGGAGTAGATTAAGGTGTTGGGCTACGGATAAAAAAGAGAGTAAAATTGTTAGAGTAAACTCAATTCAAGCACTGTTTGATTTTTCGGAAAAAAATAGAGATTTTAAAAAAGATTTTGATCTTATAATTAGGGATATTAGAACTGAAAATATAAGATCGGTAGATGCTAGATTGAGGAGATTGGGGGTATAGAGAATATACTCGGTAACTTTAATGTAAATAGAGATTGAAATGACAGAGATAGAGTATTTTTTAGTGGATGTTTTTACATCTTGTAAGTATGGAGGCAACCAACTTGCAGTTTTCATTGATTTTGACGATATAGCTTCAGATAAAGATATGTTAAATATTGCAAGAGAGCTTAACTTTCCCGAGATAACATTTATAAAAAAGAGAGATAATAATCAAAGTTTTGATCTTAGGATTTTTACTCCGGAATATGAAGTTCCCTTTGCCGGACATCCATTGCTGGGAACCGCTTTTATTATCTCAAAGTATCTACTTACAGAGCCAAGAGATATTATTACCCTAAATTTAAAAGATTCCGATATAGATATAAGTTTAACCAAGGTTGATGATATTGATAACAGTAAATTTATAATGGAACAATCAACCCCTGAATTTATTGGAATTTATGAACATGAATATATATCTAAGGGTTTAAATTTAGAGTTAGATTTTATAGATACAACTAAGCCGATAGAGGAGATCTCTACAGGATTGCCCTATATAATTATTCCTATTGTTAGTTTAGAAAAGATGGGGGAGATAAGATTAAATTCAGAAGATGTTATACGATTTTTAACCCTAAACGGAAGGTATAAAACCAATAGTAGGACGGGATTATCAACATCGCTATTTTTTTTTACGGAAGAGAGTTTTGAAGAGGGAAACAGGTTTAACTCCAGAATGTTCTGTATTGAGAATGGAGGTTTAGTAGAGGATGCAGCTACAGGAAGTGCTAACGGATCTTTTCTTGCTTATCTGTTAAAACATGGTCTGTCAAAAATTTCAACGAGGGTAGAGCAAGGTTTTCAAATCAATAGGAGATCCTATATAGATTTATATGGTGAATTTAAAAATGGCAGTTATATATTGAAAGTTGGCGGTCAGGTTGTTGATGTAGGTAGAGGGATGTGGAAGATGTGAGAGGGGAAAGGGGAGATAGAAGACGGAAGACGGGAGACGGGAGATGGGAGATGGATCTCCTTACTATTTTGCTTCTTTTGGTTATAAAAAATATGCCCAAAAAAAAGCCCCAAAATTTGGGGCTTTTAAATCAAAACTACTCACCATACTCAAAAACATTTGTTCTAAAGTATCCATCATCTACTTCATACCATTTTCCTGATAGCTCATTCTTTATCCAACCGGAGAATTCACCTTCAATTAAACCTTCGTTTTGGTCATAATTTTTAAAAACAATAGTTAAATCTTTTCCATCAGGGAAGTCTATGCCAACCCCTGGTCCTGCAGCATATGTAGTATCAGCACCTTCACCTTCAGGAAATTTAAAAGTTATTACACCACTTGGATCTTCACTAAACCTTAAAGTATCCTCTACAAGGTTAAAGTTACCATCAACTTGAGGGTTAAACTGTAAATACCAATACTTCATGAAAATAGGATCGTTTGAACCATTAATGGGAAAAGCTCCGACTTGATGATAAGCTCCAATTCTCAACTTAATAGATTTTTCATTAGAGAGGTACTCCTCCTCTCCTGAATCTCCAATAATAATTTTAGCTCTCATTATTCTATCAACAGATGATGAGCTTGTTGAGCTGTTATCTCCACATGATATGAATGTTAACATCAGTGTAGCCACTAAAAATAGCAACAGTTTTTTCATAATCTCTCTCCTTAAATTAAATCTTCAATCAGTTTTATAGCATTTGGTAAACCGTTAGGATCCTTTCCTCCGGCAGTTGCAATGTGAGGAGCTCCACCTCCACCACCTTTAACCTCTTTGGCAATGGTACCAATTAAAGCACCGGCTTTATAATCTCCTTTTAAATCATCTGTAACCGCAACAACAAGAGATGCCTTACCGTTAATATCTGCCCCAAGTAGGATTATTCCGGATTTTATCTCATTTCTCAAATTCTCACCCATTGTTTTAAGTATTTTACCATCGGCAACCTTAACAATAGATCTTATAACATTTATACCCTTAATCTCCTCAGTAGATGATTTTAATGAGCTTATTTGCATAAGGGCTATCTCCTCTTTAAGAGCTTTTATCTCCTTTTCAAGAGCTTTTTTATCCTCAATAAGCTTTGTAAACCTTTCATCTACTTGAGATTCTTTACAAACCAATTGCTCCTTCACACTATCAAAAAAGTTAGAATCTTTTCTTGATTTTACTACAGCCTCATCACCTGTAACAGCTTCAATCCTTCTTATTCCACTAGAGATTGAAGTTTCTGAAATAATTTTAAATTGACCAATATCTCCACTTCTTTTAACATGGGTTCCTCCACAAAGTTCCATTGAGAAATCACCCATAGAAACAACTCTTACATTATCTCCATATTTCTCCCCAAAGAGAGCTGTAGCACCCATTTTCTTTGCTTCATCAATAGATTTCTCTTCGGTTACAACAGGTAGATTTTCTCTTATTTTTTTATTGAGGATATATTCAATACTGCCAATCTCTTCTAAAGTTAACTTATCAAAGTGAGAGTAGTCAAATCTCAAGCCCTTATCATCGACATAAGATCCACTCTGGGCTACATGATCCCCCACAACCTCTTTTATTGTAGATTGTAAAAGGTGGGTAGCTGAATGGTTTGCTCTACATTTATCTCTAAAATCTTTATCACAAAATTGAGAAAGAACCATATCTTCATTAAAGTTTATAGGTTTTTCAGGAATATTGATTGTTATTGCAATATAGTTACCATCTTTATAGATTCTGTTTACTCTATACTCTTGACCCTCTATAGAAACCATTCCCTTATCTGATACCTGACCACCTGATTCTGCGTATAGATATGAGTACTCGGGAACAATTAAAATCTCCTTACCATCAATTCCATACTTAATAACTTTAGATTCTCCGGAAGTGGTACTATAGCCGACAAATTCTGTTTCGTTTTTATCGTTTAGAACAATCCAATCTATAACTTTTTGGGTTTTAAATTTACTACCCTTTTTAGATTTTTCTCTCTGATTTTTCATCTCAGCATCAAAACCTTTTTCATCAATGGTAAAACCTATCTCTTCAGCCATTTGAGCTGTAAGATCTTTTGGGAAACCAAAGGTATCGTAGAGTTTAAAAGTGTCGGCTCCCGGAATTATAGTTTTTCCACTATTTTTTAACTCTTCAGAAATTTCATTAAAGAGTGAAACACCTTTTGAAAGTGTTCTTAAGAAAGATTTTTCCTCAGACTTTATAATATTTTCAGTATGTTTTCTAAACTTTATTATTTCAGGATATATATCTCCCATGAGTTCAGAAAGTTTTCCTACAAGTCTATATATAAATGGCTCATTCATTCCAAGTTTTAAGCCATATCTTAAAGCTCTTCTGAGTATTCTTCTTAAAACATAACCTCTGCCTTCATTACTTGGTAAGGCTCCATCTGAAATACTAAAAGTAAGGGCTCTTAAATGGTCTGCAATAACTCTATGAGGGATTCCTCTCTCATCTTTTTCATATTTAGTACCTGTTATAGATTCAATCTCGGAGATTAGGTCTTTAAATAGATCAATATGGTAGTTTGAATCACTATTTTGGAGAACCATACATATTCTCTCAAAACCCATACCTGTATCTACATGCTTATTTGGAAGATCATGGAGTTTACCTTCCTTATCCCTATTGTACTGGATAAAAACTAAGTTCCATATCTCAATAATTCTTTCACAATCTCCGTTTACACTACATACATGCCCCTTAACATCTTTCATATTACAATACTCTTCACCTCTGTCATAGTGGATCTCACTACAAGGACCACAAGGACCTGTATCGCCCATCTGCCAGAAATTATCAACTTCATCAAACCTTTGGATGTGTGAATGCTCAATATCTGTAACATCTTTCCATAATTGCTCTGCCTCATCATCTGTTGTATATACACTGGCGTATAATCTCTTTTTATCAAGCTTCCACTTATCTGTTAAAAGTTCCCATGCCCACTCTATAGCTTCTTTTTTGTAGTAATCTCCAAATGACCAATTACCTAACATCTCAAAAAATGAGTGGTGATAAGCATTTGTAAATAGAAGAGTAGGATCATCAAACGGTACCACAGGGGCAGACATAACCTGCGTATGATTCTTCTCTTTAAAAAACTCTATGAACTCTTTTCTAATATCTTCTGATTTTTTCATTATTTTTGCTCGGTATTAATTAAAAATTATACTTGGTTTATTGATAATAATCAATTGCTTCTCTTACTATCTTTTTTTTCTCTGTTTTGATTATCTCTAACCTTTTTATAGCCATTATCATTCTGCTCTAAAATATTATCATCTAGAGAGTTATCATTCTCTTTCACTCCCTGCTTAACCAATGAGTTTTGGGGTAGTTTAGAGATATACTCAATAAAATCATCTCTCTTATAGGTTATATAATCTCCGGATCTACTCTGAATAGTAATTGTATTGTTAAATATATCATAAATAGTTACCAGATAATCACCTTTCTCTGTTTTTATAATAGTTCCCGGTTCCGGCAAACCTTTTCTATGTTCAAGATAGAAACTGTGTTCATACTTTAAACAACACATGAGTTTACCACATAACCCTGAAAATTTTTCAGCCTTAATAAAAAGATTTTGATCTCTTGCCATAGAAACATTTATTGGTGAAAATGATTTTAAAAATGAGGAGCAACAGGTCTCTCTTCCACACATTCCTATACCTCCAACTCTTCTGGCTTCATCTCTTACACCAATCTGTCTAAGCTCAATTCTTGTTCTATATTCAGAAGCTAAGTTTTTTACAAGTTCTCTAAAATCTACCCTACCATCTGCTGTAAAGAAGAATACAAGTTTTCTCCTGTCAAACTTATACTCAATATCAAGAAACTTCATATCCAGACCATATTTTTTGGCTTTTTTTCTGGAATCTATAAGGATTTGATCCTCAATCTTTCTGTTTTCATGTAATCTTCTAAGATCAATAGCATTACTTCTTCTTATAACCTCTCCATCATACTGAAAATCTTCTGCTAAAATACTGGATCTGTAGATGTTTTTCACCTTACCCATATCCTCGCCACCATTGGTTGTAACCAATACATAATCGGAGACTCTTAAAGATAATTTCTTAGGGTTTTTGTGAACCTCTTTTCTCGAACCTTTAAACTCAACCTCTATTGCATACAAGATTCTCTCTTCTTCACTAATATCATGGGTTGTAAATACGCTATTTTCTAAATTCAAAAAATCTTTATTATTATTTTTATTTTGCAATCTTCTTTTCCTCTCTGTAGCTTAAATAGTGGTTCAGAAACAGTAAACGAGGGTTTATATTTCTTTTAAGCATAGAAATTAAATTATTGGTAATTTCAGAATATTTTTTACCTAGTTGATAGTTCCCCTTTTTTATAGAATCTCTACAGATCTCATTAATAGTCTCAATTAATATTTCAATAATGAGATCTACTTCTAGTTTTTCCTCTTTGGAATTCAAAATAAATCTGTCTAATGCTAAGACTGTTTCAGGTGGCGTTGTATTGTTTAGGATCTCTATATACTCACTAACTTTTGAGATTATAGTTTTACCTTTTTCACTGCCCAAGTATTCTAAAGAAGTTATGGAACCCGATGACAACTCTATAGCCTTTTGAGATACCTCATAGTTATTATCAATTAAATATCTTTCCAGTTCTCTATTTTCAATATTTCCAAATTCAATAGTGTTACATCTTGATATTATTGTTGGAAGAAGAAGCTCCTTACTTTCGGTTATTAGAAAGAAGAAAAAACCTTTGGGTGGTTCTTCTAAAATCTTTAAAAGTGAGTTTTGAGCTTCTTTATTCATTCTTTCTGCCATATCAATAATGATAAATCTGCTTTTACCATCAACTGAAAATAGTTTTGTAAAATCTTTGATACCCTTCACTTTATTGATAGTTATAAATCTACCGCTGGGAGTGAATGAAAAGTACCCCTTTTTTTTACCTGAAAGTTCAAGTTCATCTTCAAAAAGTTTTATTTCAGCAGATGTAAGCTCCGACTTTTCAGGGTGTAAAAAGAGAATATTTTCAGATTTCATAGAGCTTAAATTTTTACACTCTCTACATGATCCACAATAACCCTCATCCTCCTTACGGTTTGTACAATTGATAATTTTCATAAACTCATAAACAATAGCTTTTCTACCACTTCCCTTTTTACCTTCAAACAGGTAAGCGTGGTGTATTCTATTTGTTACAATAGCTTTTGAAAGATTTTCTCTTATTATCTTTTGCCCGTATATGTCTCTAAAAAAATCTATCTTATCCACCTTTTTAAATTATCTTCCCAAAACTTTGCTCTTTAATTAAACCTAAATTTTGATCTCTAAACCACTTAAATTGTCTGTTGATCAAATCTAAACCAAACCTAATTATTAATAGATTTTTCACCACCTAAAATATAATGTAGCATGGAGTAATTGTAAAGCTAAAACATAGGGAAGAGCTTTTAAGTTAAGGTTAAGGATATTATACCCACTACTTTTTTAATATTATTCAAAAGCCTCCAAATTTGGAGGCTTTCAAAAAGATTAATACCATTGTACCAGGTATCTATTATTATGTATACCCTTATTTAGTTCCAAATAACCTATCACCTGCATCTCCTAAACCCGGAACAATATATTTGTTTTCATTTAGGAATCTGTCAATATTACCGGTGTATATATCAACCTCAGGGTGATATTTTTTTACCTCCTCTATACCTTCAGGGGCAGAGATTATAGTGATAACCTTTATAGAGTTAAATCCTTTCTCTTTTAGCATATCAATAGTCGCACACATAGATCCACCTGTCGCAAGCATAGGATCAACAACTATAGCCATTGGAGATTCAATCTCTTCCGGAAACTTACAATAGTATTCAATAGGTTTCTTTGTTTCAGGATCTCTGTAAACACCTACAAAACCGGTTCTTGCCGTAGGTATAAGAGAGGTTATACCATCAAGCATTCCCACACCTGCTCTTAAAATAGGAACAATAACCAAATCTGAAACAATCTCAATACCCTTTGTTACCTCTATAGGTGTTTCAACATCAACCTCTTTAGTTTCTATATCCTTTAGAGCTTCATATGCTAAGAGCATGGTAATTTCGTTAGATAACTCTCTAAATTTTTTATGAGATGTTTTCTTATCCCTCAAGAGTGTTAATTTATTTTTTATCAATGGGTGATCTGACTCGTAAACCATATATTTCTCCAGTTTTTAATGTTTTGTTTTTGGTAGAACTAAGTTTAAGAAGATTCCTAAAATACCTGCCAGTCCTATACCTTTTAGATTAAAATCTCCAACGGAAAAACTCATTCCCCCAATACCAAATATAAGAATTAAAGCAACAATTGCAAGATTTCTCGGTTCTAAAAGATCATCTCCTGCCTTTACTAAGCTGTTTAATCCTACTACCATGATTGCTCCAAAGAGAAGAAGCATTATTCCCCCCATTACGGGAATTGGAATTGTTTGTAATAGAGCTCCAAGCTTACCTACGAAGGCTAAAATTATTGCAACAATTGAAGCCCAAGTCATAATTCCCGGATTGAATGATTTTGTAAGAGCAACAGCTCCTGTAACTTCTGAATATGTTGTATTTGGAGGTCCTCCTAAAAGTGAAGCAAAAGCTGTGGCAACACCATCTCCAATCATAGTTCTGTGTATTCCGGGATCTTTAAGATAGTTTTTCCCTGTTATTGAACCAATTGCCAATATGTCTCCAAAATGCTCAATAGCAGGGGCTATTGCTATTGGAAGAATGTAAAGAACAGCTTCACTATTCCATTCGGGAGCAGTAAATGCAGGTATAGAAATCCATGCTGCATTACCAATGGGAGAAAAATCTACTATTCCAAAAAATAGAGATAGTACATAACCCACTACAATCCCACAAAGTATAGGAATAAGTTTTAATATACCCTTACCTAAGAGAGAGACTAAAATAGTAACGGTAAGAGAGGACATGGAAATTATAAGTGCTGTAGTTTCATCAAAAAGAACAACAGATCCATCACCCGTTTTCCCCATTGCCATATTTACAGCTACAGGTGAGAGAATTAAACCTATAACCATAATTACGGGACCCGTAACAATAGGAGGAAGAACTCTCAGTACAATCTCGCTACCCTTCCATCTTATAAGAAGAGCTAAAAGTATATAAACAACACCGGCAGCTGCAAGTCCGGACATAGTTGAAGCTATACCCCAAGTTTTAACCCCATATATAATAGGAGCAATAAAAGCAAAAGATGAAGCCAAAAAGATTGGAACTTTCCTTTTAGTTATAAATTGAAAAATAAGAGTACCCACACCTGCCGTAAAAAGTGCTACATTTGGATCAAGACCCGTTAAAAGAGGAACTAAAACTAAAGCTCCAAAAGCTACAAAGAGCATTTGAGCTCCTATCAACCCATCTTTTAATCTGAAACTGTACTCTGTTTTGTTGATCAAAACAACCTCCGTATTAAAATTACATAATTATGATTTTATAACCTAATATACTATTAAAATAGTTTCTAAGCATAGATACAATCTTAAAATTTAGATTTTCAAAACTATGCTATGTTAGCTTTAGGATAAAGAGTTTTCTACCTACTTTCCAGTAGTGAAATTATAGTAAAAGTTTTTATAAATAACAATAAAATTTAATTGTTTTTTAATTTGTTTTATTGTTATGTATGCAGATTTATATTTTTATGAAAAAATTCTGAATACAATATAGAAGATAAATTCTATTTTCCCTTATAAATGGCTAGTGTTTATTATATTTTAAAAGTATACTCTAACTAGGTCAAAGTTGAGTCATAAAATTTCACTTCTAAACCTGATCTTACCAAAGGAGTAGCCTTAAACCTTCATGTTTTCATGATTTTTTTGAGGTGTTTAGTTACAAAAGAATATTCTTGACATTTAAAAAAAAGATATGTATCATTAGCCACAGATTTAAGCCTCGGTGGTGAAATTGGTAGACGCGCTGGACTCAAAATCCTGTGGAGGCAACTCCGTGCCGGTTCGATTCCGGCCCGAGGCATGAAGGGCTGAAAATTTTCAGCCCTTTTTTATTTTAGGATCTACTAAAAACCATATTAATATTTTATTTAATAATTTGTGCAGATGTATTTGAAATAAGATACAAGGTTCTTGTTCATATATTTATTTTCTTAAATCTATTTTAACGCCGAAATTCAAAGTTTATGGCTTTTTTCAGTAGATCCTAAATAATTCTGCTATCATAAGCCCAATGGAGAAGAGCTTGTCTCTGCTTTGGTCTGCAACTAAGGTCTCCTTGTATACAATTTTTTCTTACAGCACCTATATGTCTTCTTATAGCTTTCCACCTTTTTATTTGTCTCTTATCCTCATCAGCTATTCTTCTGCCATAGTAGTATCTACAATACCATTGAAACCATCCTCTAGGATCTTCAGGATAGATCCAACCTTTCTTTTCCCACTCTTTTAGAGGAAGTGAGGCATCAACCTTAAAATAGTTTAGCGAAGGATCCTTTTTAACAGGGGAGAGCTTTGCATTTTCAAACCAATGTTTAGGGAACTCATCTTTACAATCTGTCATATATTTACCACCAAAAACGCCTAGTTCCAGCATCTCTTTTGGTGTCAGTTCCGGTTTAAATTCAGGATCGAAGTTTTTCCCCATAGGTTCTGTTAAGTAGTAGAAGCCTTTTTGCATTTTATCATCTATTTTAATCTTGATATTAAGACTCATAATTATCTCTCTAACATATTTAATAGTTTTAAAATAATAGTATTGATAATTGTTGAAATAACTATTATTATTTACCTAAAGATAGGTAACTATAAAGGTTTATTGTATGAATAAATTAAGTTTTTCAACATTTTTTTTAATACTATTTATATCTGCTACAGATCTATTATCCGGAAGCTATGGTACTATTTCCGGAAGGGTTATTAATGCAACTACTAAATCTCCCTTAAACTCTGCAAATGTGACTATTATAGGAACTAAATTGGGAGCTGAAACAGATTCTTTAGGTCAGTTTTATATTACAAGAGTTCCGGTTGGTCTACAGAGGATAAAAGTAGAGTACATTGGTTATCTTCCTAAGATAAAAACAGATATATCGGTATCTGTTGGAAAGGTTGTATCTGTTTCGGTTGAAATAAAAGAGAGGAGTTATCAACTTGAAGAGGCTGTTTTTACCCTTGGATATTTTCCCGAAGATGAGAAAACTGAAACGAGTAGAATTTCCCTCTCTTCTGAAGAGATAAGAAGGTTCCCCGGTGGTTTTGAAGATGTTGTTAAAACGGTTTCTACTCTTCCGGGTATATCAATAAATACATCTGGAGGAAGGAATGATCTTCTCGTAAGAGGCGGTGGACCTTCAGAGAATCTTTTCTTAATAAATGATATTGAAGTTCCCAATATAAACCATTTTAGTAACCAAGGTAGCAGTAGCGGAAGTTTAAGCTTTGTTAATCTTGAGTTTGTAGATGATGTTTCATTTTCAACCGGAGGTTTTAGTGTTGAGTATGGCGATAAGATGTCTTCAACTTTAGGTTTAAAGATTCAAGATAAAAAGTTAAAGGATTTTGAAACAAAACTAAATATTTCTGCTTCTCAATATGGTTTAAACTTTAAAACCCCTCTCTACGATAAGGGTAGTCTAATATTTTCAGCCAGAAAAAGCTATCTGGATCTTATCTTTAAAGCCGCAGGACTTCCTTTTGTTCCTGTATATACAGATTTTAACCTCTTTCTAAACTACGATCTTTCTCCAAATGATAAACTATTTTTTATGGGTTTATTGGCAATTGATGAGGTTGATAGAGATATGAGTAGCGAGGAGAACAAGGTAAAAAATGGGAACTTGATGGATAATAGCCAAAATATATTTATTGGAGGAATTAACTATAGAAGATTGGTTTTAGGTGGATATCTCGATTTTATTTTAAGCAGTAATGTTTACAAGTATGATTTTGAGCAGATGGATAAGGATGAAGTACCCTATTTTTCAAGTAACTCTATTGAGAATGAAACCAATTTAAAAATCAACTACTTTACTACTCTTTCAAACAAGATAGGAGTTAAATCGGGTATTTCATACAAGAGAATATTTGTTGATAATGAAACGGTTTTTGCAGATTCAATATATGATCAGAACGGGAATAAAATCCCCTCCTCCTCTCTTGGCTTAGATGGTGATCTTATACAGAATAACAGCTCCAATAAGTACTCTTTCTATACCGATTGGGATTATATTTTAAACTCTAAACTGGATTTTAAGTTTGGTATTAGATGGGATTACTACGATTTTTTAAACAATAAGCATACATTTAGTCCCAGAGGTTCCATTAAATATAGATACAATCCTGTTCTTTCATTTAAACTAAGTGGTGGAATATACTATCAATCACCTTCAACAGTTTGGATGACAAATGAGGCAAATAGGGATTTGAAACCTTTGAGAAACGAGATGGGTGTTTTAGGGGCAAGCTACTTTGTTAATGATGATTTTAGATTGAATGTGGAGACATATTTTAAAAATTATACAGATCTCCCAAGTGGAACTATTGAGGGTGTTAATGATCACATTGTAATTACAAATACAGGGATTGGTTACGGTGGAAGAGAGGATAATTTTCAATCCTTTGGTTATGCTGAGTTAAGCTCCGGTGGTAAAGCATACTCCTATGGAGCAGATATTTCCATACAGAAAAAATATTCAGATACTCCATACTATGGATTAGCGAGTTTATCATACTCAAAAACTATAGTTACTCCAAACAATAATAAGGAGTACCCAAGTCAATATGATCAAAGAGTAATCTTCAATCTTTCAGGTGGATATATCTTCAATCCTGAGTGGGAACTTGCTTTTAAATTTAGATACTATACGGGGATACCATATACACCTGTTTATATACCTTCGGAAAATCCCGAAAACCCCGGTTTTGTTAAAAATATACCTGATGAATTTCTTGAAGATAGACTCTCTGCGGGTCATCATTTAGATATTAGAGTAGATAGAACTTTTAACTTCAAAAGTAGTACCTTAATAGCTTATGTTGATATTCAAAATATTTATAACTATAAGTTGCCGGAGGTTCCAAAATATGATTTTTGGGAGAATAAGATTAATAGGCACAGAAGTATAGGAATCTTGCCAACCATAGGTTTGAGTTATGAGTTTTAAGTTGTTGAAACGAAGTTTTTATAGTAATAATTTGTTAAATCACAACTCTAGCGATAATAGGGGTGTGATCCGATAAAAACTCTTTACCATCTGTTTCTGCCAAAACTCCATGTTTGAGAACTTTTATATTATTCTTCACAAATATATAATCAATAGTGGTTCTCTCCTCAAATGGAGTTTTTCCAAAATTATGAAAGGTAAAGTTTGGTCCGTAGACTATTTCAGAAATCTCTCTAGAGTTGGTAAGGGATCGTTTATCATCTTTATCTGTTATATCTTTTACATAGCTACTATTAGGAGATGAGTTGAAATCACCTGTTACAACTATTGGAAGATTTTTTGCTAAGGATTCCAATCTGTTAAGTATTAGGTTTACACTCTCTTTTCTAGCCTTTTTCCCAACATGATCTAAATGGGTATTTAGGATAAAAAGGATCTTTTCTGATCTTAGGTCTTTAAGTTTTATCCAAGTAGCAATTCGTTCACAAGCAGAATCCCAACCCTTTGTTCCTACAGCATCAGGATTTTCACTTAGCCAAAAATATCCGGTATCTATCTCCTCAAACCTATCCTTCTTATAGAAGATAGCACTATATTCACCTTTGGTTTTTCCATCCTCTCTTCCAACTCCAACTACATTGTAGTCTTGTAAATGTATCTTCAAATCCTCTAGTTGATTATGTAGAACTTCTTGTGCTCCTAAAATATCAGGATGATAAAATAGAATAGCATTTACTACCCTTTTTTTTCTGTATTTCCAGTTGTTCTCTCTATCATTTGGGTAATCATATCTTATATTAAAGCTCATCACAGAGATTGAGGTATCTTTTTCTTTTATCATAACTTTCCTATTATGATGATTATAATTTATATACTATTCAAGATCTTCTGAAAAACTTAGGAGTTAATGTAGAACAATAAAATTGTAGAGCCGTAGCATGGCTACGGCTCTACAATTAAATCTTCAACTAACAATTAAGTGGTATATTATTAACCTTTATTCAGTAGATCCCAGAATAGAATAGTTATTTTGTATTCATTACTAGTCTGAAACCACAATGGTTACTCCCTTTAAATGGTTGAAAACAATTACGAGAAGAGTTTCTACAGAACTTAGCATAATAGAACCAACTACCACCTCTTAACACACGGTGAGTTCCAAAACTAGGACCGGTAGGGTTATCACTAGGACTATTACTGTAGTAATCAGGTTCGTACCAATCATTACACCATTCATATACATTACCTGCCATGTCATAAAGACCATAACCATTAGGATTAAAGGAACCAACTTCAGTAGCTTCTTCAATACCTTGATAATATCCCTCAGTTGGGTTTACATCATAAGGGTATCCGGAAGGGTAAGCATGATAAGATGCTTGTTCATCTCCATTGGTTCCAAGAGAAATTGTTTCTCCTAATGGGAATCTTCTATCATCAACTCCACCCCTGGCAGCATATTCCCATTCAGCTTCCGTTGGGAGTCTTCCACCTTTCCATTCACAATAAGCATTAGCCCCATACCATGAAACTTTAACTACCGGATGGTTTTCATACCCTGCTTCAGGTACGAAAATACCATTATTCTCTTCTATCCTACATTTCTCAAACTCTAGATAGATCAAAGTTACAGTCTCTCCTTGATAATTACCTTGTGTACTACCTATCTCATTCAAAAATTCACAGTATTGGGCATTTGTTATCTCATGTTTACTCATGTTAAATGTATTGATTGTAACCTCATGAGTAGGAAGTTCATCTTGATCTCCTTCACTAAAACTTTTACTATTCCCCATAATAAATGAACCTGCCGGAATAGAAACCATTTCGATCTTAGAACTAACTACTATTTCTTTAACTTTTTCAGAGATTAGATCGCCGCTATCTTTAACCTCTAGTTTTGGCATATATGTTCCAATAGCATTATATGTATGTGTAGCTATTTTTTCATTTGACCATTCAGTATCAAATTGGTTATCTCCGTCAAAATCCCATCTAACCATTAGATTTTCAATAGAATCCTCTTCATCACTTGAAAGAGAAGCATCAAATGTAAACTCCGTTTCTACAGTTCCATTTTCAGGGCTTATTGTAAACTCTGCAACCGGAGGAGTGTTAGGGATTTCATCAACAACAACCTCTTTAACCTTTTCAGAAATTAGCTCACCGCTATCCTTTACTTCCAGTTTTGCCGTATATATTCCAACAGCACTATATGTATGTGTAGCAGTTTTCTCATTTGACCATTCAGTATCAAATTGATTGTCTCCGTCAAAATCCCATCTAACCATTAGATTTTCAATAGAATCCTCTTGATCACTTGAAAGAGAAGCATCAAATGTAAACTCTGTTTCTACAGTTCCATTTTCAGGGCTTATTGTAAACTCTGCAACTGGAGGAGTATTAGGGATTTCATTAATAGCAACTTCCTTAACTTTTTCAGAAGTTAGGTTGCCACTATCCTTTACTTCCAGTTTTGCCATATATATTCCAATGCTGTTATATGTATAGGTAGCAGTTTTCTCATTTGACCATTCAGTGTCAAATTGATTATCTCCGTCAAAATCCCATCTAACCATTAGATTTCCAATATTATCCTCTTCATCGCTTGAAGTAGAAGCATCAAATATAAAATCTGTCTCTATAGTTCCGTTTTCAGGGTTTATTGTAAAGTCTGCAGTTGGAGCTATATTAGGTGTTTCCGGCTCTGTACTACTACTATCATCTCCACAGCTAATAAGTAGCATTAAAGAAATTAAACTTGCTAGAATTAGCAGGTATATTTTGAGCTTTTTCATAAACTCACCTCCATTTTATTATTTATAACTAAACTTTCAACTCCTTTTACTACTATCTTGTACCTAAGTTGAATTTAATACTTGTAAACAGATAAACTGCTTCCTTCCATATCGAATATATATATTCTGTCATCATAAACAAATGTCATATTAGTGGGATTAAAAAAATCTTTACCGGTAATACCGTCAAACACTACTCTGTCGAGGAATATTCCATCTTTAAATATATCAACTACATAATCATTGCTATTGTTTTCGTTTCTATCAATGGAACATTTTACCCATAATCTTCCCTTATTATCCACAAATAGATCATTGATCGCTTTCTTATATTTTGTAGTAACCTTATTTCCGGAACTTCCTACACCTGTTTTTCCCATTATTCTATTAAGATCTTCTAACTCTTTTTCTGAAATCTTTAATTTTCTATACTGTTTTTCAATATTGTAAATTGGTTTTCCATCAAAGCTATAAACATTGATAAGATACCTGTCATCGCTATTTTCTGAGACAAATATTTCCTTATTTGAAGCTGTATACGGAAATATAAGATCTAGAACATTTACATTAGAATCCCCAAATTTAATTTCACCTTTAGTTAGCTCTTTAATAACTTTAAACTTTTTATCTAAAATTGACAAATTAATATTCAGCTGTTGTTTTTCTAGATCTTTTGATGGAACGTAGCCAATAATCTTATCTTTTCCAACCTCTTGAAACATTTGAGTAGTACCATCAGGAATAAAAATTTCACCAACAAAGTTTCCATCTTTATCAAATTTTATAATCTTTTTCTGAGGCTGATTTGCTACATAAATAGTATCCTCAATCAAAGCCATACCATTGGGATATGTTAATTCTCCCGGTCCCATACCATGCTTAGAGATAACTTTAATAAAATTACCATTAGAATCATACTTTTTAATATTTGATTGCATAATATCCAGTATATAGATATCCTTGTTTGAATCAATTGATACTTTCATAGGCATCTTTAAAACTTGTAGTGAATCTAGATTATCTCCATTTATGGTAAAAAGCTTTTGGGGTTTTATCTCTAGTTTTTGGGAAGGCTTGGTACTGTTCTTAAATGTTTTAATACCATTTATCTCTTTAACGGTATAATTTTTTTGATCACTTTTAGAACATGCCACAATAAGAATAGCTGTAATAAGCATAGCAAGAAATCTCATAATACCTCCTAAGTAAATCTGTTTTAAATTATATAATTTAAATCTAATAAATATCATTTAAATATAAAACAAAATTTTACCAGAGTTCCGATAAACTTCGTATTACTGCGTCATCGATTTTTTATACTCAAGTCACCTAGGTTTACTAGGCTCCTATCCCATAAAAAATCAATTCCTTGCACTACTCGTTTCTCGAAACTCTGGTTTTTTAAAGGCAATCTCTTTTTTAGTAGATCTTATTTAGGGGGAACTTCATCTAAGATTAATACTTATAAACAGATAAACTGCTTTCTTCCATATCAAGTATATATATCCTATTATCATAAATAAATGTCCTATTATTAGGGTTAAAAAAATCTTTACTGGTAATATTGTCAAATATCACTCTATCTAGGAATACACCATCTTTGAAAATATCTATTACATAATCTTGATTATTATTTTTTGATCTGTCGACTGAAACCCTAACCCACAATCTTCCTTGATTATCCACAAATAGATCATTGATTGTTTTTTTATATCTAATTTTAGCATAAGGGTGGTCTTTTTGTACTGTTTTCATATTTGTATTAAAATCATCTAACTCTTCATCTGTTATTTTAATTTTTCTATATTGTTTTTTTATATTATATAGTAATTTTCCATAAAAATCATAAATATTTATAAGATAGACATCACTACTATTTGAAGAAATAAATATCTCTTTATCCGAAACTGCACATGGTACAATAATATCAGAAGGATCTATAGCGGAGCTGTTAATATCAATTCCATTTTTAGTTAATTTCTTGATAACTTCAAATTTCTTATCAAAAACTGTTAGACTGAAATAAACCTTACTCCTCTTTGTATCTGTTGATCCGATATATCCAATGAACTTATTATTTCCAACTTCTTGAAATGTATCGGGAGCTCCCTTAGGCACAAAAATATCACCGACAAAGTTTCCATTTTTATCAAATTTTACAATCTTTTTTTGAGTTTGATTTGCTACATAAAGAGTGTCCTCAATCAAAGCCATACCATTGGGATATGTTAATTCTCCCGGTCCCATACCATGCTTAGAGATAACTTTAATAAAATTACCATTAGAATCATATTTTTTAATATTTGATTGCATAATATCCAGTATATAGATATCCTTGTTTGAATCAATTGATACTTTCATAGGCATCTTTAAAACTTGTAGTGAATCTACATTATCTCCATTTATGGTAAAAAGTTTTTTAGGCTTTATCTCTAGCTTTTGGGAAGGTTTTGTACTGTTTTTAAATGTTTTAATACCATTTATCTCTTTAACGGTATAGTTTTTTTGATCGTTTTTAGAACATGCTACAATAAAAATAGCTGTAATAAGTATAGCAAGAAATCTCATAATACCTCCTAAGTAAATCTGTTTTAAATTATATAATTTAAATCTAATAAATATAATCTCAATATAAAACAAAATTTTACCAGAGTTCCGATAAACTTCGCATTACTGCGTCATCGATTTTTTCTGCTCAAATCACCTAGTAATTCTAGGCTCAAATCGCATAAAAAATCAATTCCTTGTACTGCTCGCTTCTCGAAACTCTGTTTTTTAAAGGCATTCTCAGAGTATGGAGTACTGATAATAATAAGATTATTAATATCGGTTAACTTTGTCGAAGCTGTTAAACTTGGAATTTTACAAAATAAAAATTTTATATGAGTACGAGGAACCGATGTATCCTCTATTCGGAAACAATTTAATATCTAATTCAAAAAAGGTTTCCGATATAGCGGTGGAATCGGCAAACCCTGTAAGGGTTTGAGCTAACATCATCGAAAATATTCTATGGCTTGGCTTTGCCTAATTCTGTTTTTGCTTCTTTTTCAGATAAAAAGAAGAGCTTTTCTTTCTTTTGGCTACAAAAGAAATGCTCAAAAAAGTTTATAGATTTTGATAAAAATCTTAAAACTTTTCCCAAGTTAATCGATAAAAGTATAGCTTATCAAGATAACTCTTTTCCTTAACTTAACAGGATTGGGCATAAAACCTACCTCTACATTATATCCAGACTGCCTGCCAACTTCGTATTTCTTCGTCCTCACTTTTTTATACTCAAATCACCTAGGTTTACTAGGCTATGGATCGTATAAAAAAATGACTCCTTGAACTACTCATTTCTAGACAGTCTAACTTTTTAAGACAGTCTCAATTCCTCGTACTACTCGTTTTTCTAACTTCTCACTTTTTAACGATCTAAGTATAAAATAAATTTTTATGATGTTTAAACCGTATTAAATATTTATCTTTGAGGTGTTTTAAATTTAATTTGGGATTATTTTATGAGAAATGAGAAAGTTTATATTGAACGAATAAGAAAGTTTACCGAAGAGATAAAAAAATCTATACATAAAAAAGTATCTGATCTTAGTATAAAATATACTTATGATGAAATTACCCCTATTCCATATAAGGAAGCTCTTACAAGGGAGTATAAAGATATCTCTGTTGGTGATGAGTGGGGAAAACTTTGGGGTTGTGCTTGGTTTAAGTTTTTTGGCGAAGTTCCAAAAGAGTGTATTTCAGATGAGTATGGTGTTATTATCGATATAAGTGGGGAGGGGTGTCTCTTTGTTGATGGTTCTCCTTATCAAGGTATTACAAATAAGATTGATTGGGATCATCATTCAGGTAAATACTATATAAAATTGAATAAGCTGTATAAAGCAGGTGAAAAGTTTGAACTTCTTATTGAGGCTGGAGCAAATGGTTTATTTGGTGGAGGTCCTGAAAGTAAATTTACCATTGTTAAGTCGGAGTTTGTTACTACAGATAATAGGGTAAAAGATCTATGGTTGGATTTCTTTACTCTAAATAATATGATTGAGAGTTTGGATAAAAAATCAATTAGAAGAAAGAGGATAATCTACCAATTAAACAAGGCTATAAATCTTTACAATGGGGGAGAGGGAATAGGTAAAAGTTTAGAGATTACAAAAGATATTCTCTCTAAAAAAGCTGTTTCTAGTTCTCTAGATGTTTACTCCATAGGTCATTCCCACTTAGATCTTGCTTGGCTATGGCCAGTAAGGGAGACTAGGAGAAAGGGGGGTAGGACATTTGCAACTGCTCTTAGAATGATGGAGGAGTATCCTGAGTATAAATTTGGTGCTTCACAACCTCAGCTTTATCAATGGGTAAAAAATGATTATCCTGATCTATACTCCCAAATAAAAGAGAGAGTAAAAGAGGGTAGATGGGAGCTTCAAGGAGCTATGTGGGTTGAGCCTGATATGAATCTTACAGGAGGTGAATCTCTTGTTAGACAATGTTTCTACGGTCTTAAATTTTATGAAGATGAGTTTGGTAAAACTGTAAAAAATCTTTGGCTTCCCGATGTATTTGGTTACTCTGCTGCCCTTCCTCAAATACTTAAAAAGTCTGGTATAGATTACTTTATGACCCAAAAGATTAGTTGGAACGAAACAAATGTATTCCCATTTCACACCTTTATATGGAAGGGTATAGATGGTAGTGATATCTTTACCCATTTTCTTCCGACAAATGATTATAATCTTTCAAACATACCTCAGAAACTTATTGATAGTGAAGAGAGATTTGCAGAGAGTGATATCTGTAATGAGTTTTTAAACCTCTACGGTGTTGGCGATGGTGGTGGAGGTCCTTCTGACTTACATATTGAACTTGGTTTAAGACAACAGAATCTAGAAGGTACACCTAAATTTAGATTTGATACAGCAGAAAACTTTTTTGAAAAAACATCAAAAATCAATAGAGATGATCTACCTAAGTGGGAGGGGGAGCTTTATTTAGAGCTTCATAGAGGAACTTATACAACTCAAGCAATTACAAAAAAGAATAATAGAAACCTTGAACTATCACTTCGTGATACAGAGTTTCTTTCTATGTTTACAAATAGCTTCCCTAAAGATAAGGTTGAGGAGATTTGGAAGGATACACTTTTAAATCAATTCCACGATATACTTCCAGGTTCTTCTATTACTTGGGTTTATAAAGATGAGCAGGAACTTTCAAAGAAAAACTTAAAATCTTTGGAAGAGATAAAAAAAGATATATTAGATAGTTACTTTGGTTTTGATCCTAATGGTAAATACAAAATAGTTATAAACACTCTTTCTTGGGAAAGGGAGGAGTTGGTTAAATTTGAAGCTGGTGGATCTTTTGTTCTAGCTGATTCTAACGGAGTTCCTCTACCATCTTTAAGAGAGGGCAGTTTTATCAAGGCTTTTGTTAAGGTTCCTCCAATGGGGTATACTGTTGTAAAACTCATTAAAGCTGATGAAGAGATTGTTTCAAAGGTTGAAGATAGTAAGGTTGATGAGATGGAGAACAATCTTATCTCTATAAAGTTTGGAGATAGGGGAGAGATTGTTTCAATCTTTGATAAAGAGCTTAATAGGGAGTTTTTAACAGCACCTGCTAATGATCTTAATCTTTACGAAGATTTTCCAAACAATTGGGAAGCTTGGGATGTTAACCATTTTTATAGAGAGCAAGAGCCTAAAAAGGGTAAACTTCTAGAAGCAAAGATTGTTGTTGATGATATTTTTGAAACAAAGAGGTATCAAAAAATATCTATTGGAAACTCTATTGTTGAGCAAACTATATCTATATTCAAAGGCAGTAAAGAGGTTAGAGTAGAGAATATTGTAGATTGGAAAGAGGAGAGAAAAATGCTTCGTGCTTCTTCAAATATCAATATTCATACAGATATGGCAACATTTGAGATTCAATACGGCAATGTTAAAAGAGCCTTACACTCCAACACAAGTTGGGATATGGCAAAATTTGAGGTTCCGGCTCACAGATATGTAGATCTTTCAACCTATGACTTTGGCTTTGCCCTACTAAATAATTGTAAGTATGGATATTATGTAAAGGGTAATACTTTGGATATAAATCTATTAAGATCTCCAAATGAACCAGATCCAACTGCCGATAGGGGTGTTCATGAGTTTACTTACTCATACCTACCTCATAATAGATCATTTGAGGAGTCTATAGTAATTGAGAAAGCACATAATCTCAACTCTCCAGTTATTGTTCACTCATCAGAAGTTCTGCCATCTGAAAAGGAGAGATCATTCTTTACTCTTAACAATAGAGGTCTTAAAATTGAGGTTGTAAAGGATGCTGACGATGGTAATGGAACTATAATAAGAATCTATGAAACTTGTGGAAGGTATATAAAATCTTCAATTAGTGTAGATTCTAGGTATACACAATATTGTGAAACAGATTTAAGGGAAAGATCTATTAGTGATAATAAAAGTATTAACTCTAGCAATATAGATTTAGAGTTTTCTCCATACGAGATAAAAACTTTTAGAGTTATGAAGTAGTTCGTTATCGGAACTTTTAACCGCTTTAATCTTAGATTTCTTTTAGAAGTTTAATAAAAAAATGCTCCGAACTCTTTGAAAATTAAAAAGGGTTCGGAGCGACATTTTTAATACTCATAAACAGAAAGATTGCCATCCTCTGTGTTAAAAAGATATATTCTATTATCATAAATATAGGTTAGGTTAAGGGGATCAAAAAAATCACTGCCGGTGATATTGTCAAATACCACTCTGTTTAGGAATGCTCCATCTTTAAAAATATCTATTATACAGTTTTGGTTGTTGTTTTTTGATCTATCTACTGAAACCCGAACCCACAACCTTCCTTGATTATCCACAAATAGATCATTTATTGCTTTTTTATATTTAATTTTACTATTTGGATTACTTTCTCCAGCTTTTTTCATAGCTTTGTTAAAATTATTCAACTCCTCTTCTGAAATCGTCAATTTTTTATATCTTTTTTCAATATTATAAGTCGGTTTACCATTAAAATCATAAACATTGATTACATATTTATCATTGCTATTTGATGAAATAAAAATTTCCTTATCTGAAACTGTATATGGATATATAAGGTCTAAAAGATTTATATTTGTATCACCAAATTTGATTGCTTTTTGAGTTAACTCTTTAACAACTTTAAACTTCTTATCTAAAATTGACAGATTAAAATTCAGTTTTTGTTCCTCTGAGTTCATTAATGAAACATATCCAATAAATCTATTATTTCCAACTTTTTGAACCATTTGAGGTGTTCCATTAGGAATGAAAATATCTCCAAGATAGTTTCCTTCTCTATCAAATTTTACAATCTTTTTCTGGGGTTGATTTGTTACATAAATAGTATCCTTAACCAAAACCATACCATTGGGATAGGTTAGTTCTCCCGGTCCCATACCATGTTTAGAGATAACCTTTATAAAATTACCATTAGAATCATACTTTTTAATATTTGATTGCATAACATCCAGTATGTAGATATTATTATTTGAATCAATTGATACTTTCATAGGCATCTTTAAAACTTGTAATGAATCTGCATTATCTCCATTTATGGTAAAAATCTTTTTAGGTTTTATATTCAGCTTTTGTGAAGGCTTGGTACCGTTCTTAAATGTTTTAATGCCATTGACCTCTTTAATGGTGTAATTTTTTTGATCAGTTTTAGAGCAAGATAGAATAAAAATTGCAACCAAAAGTAATATATTTAATTTCACAATAACCCCCTTTAAGGTTTTAATATCACTTCAAAATTACCACTTAATTTATTCTATTTAAATAAAATCTCTTCAATATCGTTCCAATCAACAAGTACGGCATCTTTATTTTTCATATCCTCTATTATTAGGATACCACCATTATCATCGGAAACATCTCTACCGTCACCAAGTTTAATTTTTTTACCATTTTTTAATATAACCATACTATAGTTGAAATTTTTAGGCTTTATAGATTTTATAAATCTTATAGGTATTGAATATTCAATATAATCTTTCTCACCATCTATCATCTCGTATGTCCATGTCTCATCTAAATCGTAAGCTAAAATTCCCTTGTAGCTATTGCCATCTTTTAGTTTAACTAAACCTTTAATCCTCTTTGCGTCATCAAAATCATTGTATACGGGAAGTCTGTTAGGATCCTCTTTAAAGGTAACTTTTTTAAACTCTCTCCAATCACAGGTAATTCTGCCCATATCAGGAATATTAACTACAATACCTCTGTTTCCACTATTCACATCATTTGTACCTTTTAAATAGAACTCTCTACCGGATTTAAGAACAAGGTTGACACCTCTTCCATCTCTTTCAATAGATTTTATTGATTCAAACTCTATAGAAAGATCTCCATTTCTATTTTTTCCATCAAGCTTGTCGGTTGAGAGTCTTTCATCCTTATCCCAAATTATATAACCCTCAAACTTACCTGCATCTGTCTCAACTTCACCATATAATGGCTTTCCAAACTTTTTTTTCATTGAAGATGAACTTTTTTCAAATAGTACATTTTCTATTCTATCCCATTTTATTTTAACCTCTCCAATCTCTCTATCATAGACTTTTACAGATGTTCCTATATCGTTAGATCCTCCTTCAAAGTTATATACTTTGCCTGATCTCATAGTAACTTTAACTTCATCATTTCCCTCAATATCCAACCTTTTTATATCTCCAAACATTACTGCAAAAGAGTGTGATTGATTAAAAAAATATGAACTTGAAGAGCCTGAATAAAATTTACTTACTTTGAATCCTCCAACGGTGAATTTCCAACCTTTTTTTCTTTTTCTTTCTTTTTTGTTTCTAGGTTCAAAATCTTCAAATTCGTTATCCGTTTTTGTAGCGTTGAAGTGGTCCATCCACATAACTTCCTCTTTACCCCAACGAATATTTCCTTCAAAAGTTTCACCATCAACAGTTGTAACCTTACCATATATGAGTCCAGAGTCATTACCATAACTGCTAAAAAATGAAATTAAAATTATAAATATTAATCTCTTCATTTTTTCCCCCTTTTTATACTTTCTATAGCTATAGACAATTTATTAATTAAAAGGTTGTCTATAATATGATTTTTTTTTGTAAAATAGATTTGCTAAACTCGATTATTCTTTTTAAAATAAGCATCGATATTTTAGTAACTTTATCTTGGAAATAGATAGTACTAATTCTTAAAAGATAATTATTATACGAGTTTAAAAAATGGGTGCTTTTAAAAGAACAAATTTAATACTCTTTAAAAGAAAAAGGTTTGTCCTTGGTGGATTTATATCACTTCTATTTGTAGATTTTCTACAATTGTTAATACCAAAGATAGTTCAATTTGTAATAGATGATCTTTCCAATGGATGTTTAACGGATTCGGCTCTGTTTAAGTATCTCGGTGCTCTAATAGGTATAACCCTCTCCATTGCTTTTTTCAGATTTTTGTGGAGATTCTTTATAGTTGGTAATGCTCTTAATATAGAGAGGGAGCTTAGGGCTATCTTTTATACCAAACTTTTAACTCTTCATAAAAAGTTTTTTGACAACTCAAAAACAGGTGATTTGATGGCTCATGCAAACAATGATATCTCTGCTGTCAGAATGATCTATGGATTTGGATTTATAGCCTTTTTTGATGCTCTTATCTTAACTATTACAGCACTTTTTTTTATGACAGATATAGATTTTAAGCTTACTATATACGCTATTATACCCCTTCCTATAATATCTATTGTTATTACTTTTTTAGGTAAGGAGACCCATAAGAGATTTAAGGAAGCTCAAAATAGTTTTTCAGATCTTTCGGGAGTAACCCAAGAGAGTTTTTCGGGTATAAGGGTAATAAAAAGTTATGTTAGAGAAGCCTTTGATTATAAAAAGTTTTCCAATATCTCAAACGAAGTATTGGAAAAAAATGTTAATGTAGCAAAGGTTTTTGGGCTCTTTTTCCCCTCTATGACAATGATAATAGGGTTCGCAACAGCCATAATAATATACTTTGGTGGAAGTGGTGCCGTACTTGGAAGAATCTCTTTGGGTGAGTTTGTCGCTTTTACAACCTACATTGGTCTTCTTTCATGGCCAATGGTTGCCATAGGCTGGATAATCAACATATATCAAAGAGGAAAAGCCTCAATGGAAAGGATAAATAAAATCTTGGATGTTGAGCCGGAGATAAAGGATCTTCCTAATGCAAAACCTTTAGAAGCAGAAAGGTGTAATATTAAATTTGAAAATGTAGGGTTTAAATATGATAATGGTTTAGAAGCTATAAAAAATCTTAGCTTTGAGGCTAATGCAGGGGAAAAGATTGCTATTTTAGGTAGGACAGGCTCCGGCAAGAGTACCATTATAAACCTACTATGTCGTATGTACGATAATGATAGCGGAACAATTTCTATAAATGGTAATGAGATAAAAGATTTAACCTTAAAGAGTTTGAGAGATCTTATCTCTTTGGTTCCTCAAGAGACATTTCTCTTTTCAGATTCAATATCTAACAATATAGATTACTCCCAAAAGAGCAGTGGTTTTAGGGAGATTGAAGAGATAAGTAAAACAGCCGGAATCTATGAAAATATTATCTCATTCCCTGAAAAGTTTGAGACAAAACTTGGGGAGAAAGGGGTAAATCTTTCAGGAGGTCAAAAGCAGAGATTAGCTATAGCAAGGGCACTTTTAAAAGATTCTCCAATACTTATTTTAGATGATTCCCTTTCTGCCGTTGATACAGAAACCGAGAAAGAGATTTGGGATAATCTAAAGCCAACTCTTTCAAACAAAACTGTAATAATTATAACTCACAGAATAAGCAGTATTGTAGATTGTGATAAAATCTTTGTTTTGGATAATGGAACAATAGTTGAAGAGGGAACCCATAAAACACTTCTTGGTAATAGAAGTTTCTACTATGATATCTATGAAAAGCAGCAGTTGGAGAAGAAGATATCTGAAGGTGAGGAGGTGAAAAATGGGTAAAAATAGTAACTCGTTTGATATTGAAAAGGATATTAAAAAGAAAGTTTTTGATAAAGTAATACTAAAAAAACTTGGAAAGTATGCCACTCATTACAGATACTCTATCTACTTCATAATGTTTATAATATTGATAACTGTTGTATGTGAAATCTCTCTACCTCTCATAAGTAGGTATGTAATAGACAGCTTTATCTCCAATACATATTCAATCTCATCTCTAAAGGTTGAAAGTTTACCAAAGGAGATAGAGGAGAGTGAAACTATAACTATTTTAGATTCAAATTTTTTGGCTTACCCCAAAGGTGAAGAGGATAAATTTACCGCTAATATTAGAAAAGATCTTATTAGGAATAGATTAGAGGATCAATATTTTATCTATAAAATCGATGAGGTTAATCTCTCTGATCAATTTAAACCGAGATATAAAAATAGTGAGTATGCTCTTATCTCTGAAAACAGTCTCTCTAAGCTCAATCTTACAATGGTTGAAACTGTTAGATTAAAAGATCTTAACGGAATAAAATATTATACGGCTCTTTTTGTCATAGTTATTACTCTCGCTTTTATTACAACCTATATCCAGATAGTTTTTACGGCTAAGACAGGTCAAAAAATTATTCACGATATTAGAATGGATCTTTTTAAACATATGGAAAAGATGCCTATAAAGTTTTTTGATACAAACCCTACCGGTGTTTTGGTAACCAGGGTTACAAACGATATAAAAAATCTCAATGAATTTTTTTCAGATGTCTTGATCAATCTTTTTAAAGATTTTTTTGTTCTTCTAGGTATATTTTTAGTTCTTTTTATTGCTGATTGGAGATTGGCGATTATAACTATTTCAGTTATTCCTCTTATTTTTCTTATCTCCTTTTTCTTTAAGAGAAAGATGAGAAATGTTTTTAGGTGGTCGAGAAAAGCTCTGGCTACAATTAACGCTATACTTTCGGAATCCATTACAGGTATGGGGGTAATTCAACTATTCAATCAGGAAGATAGAGAAAAAGAGAGGTTTCTTGAAAGTAATGATAACCACTATAAAGCATCTTATAAACAGATGATTTTAAACTCATTTTTCAGACCTACATTTTCAGTTCTGAGATTTGGAACAATTGGAACCGTTCTATTTTTTAGTTCCAGATTTATTTCGGCAGATAGTATGACCATTGGTACTTTAGTTGCTTTTATTGCCTATATTGAGAAATTTTTCCAACCTGTTCAGGAGATAAGTGAAAAGATAAATCTTATGCAGAGTGCAATGGCATCCTCCGAAAAGATATTTGATTTGATGGAGGTTGAAACAGAGGATTATTCCAACGATTCCAATGAGTATAATTTTGGAGAGATAGAGTTTAAAAATGTTTACTTCTCATACAATGATGATGAGTGGGTTTTAAAAGATTTCAATCTTAAAATCAGAAATGGTGAGAGTATTGCCATTGTAGGTTCTACGGGAGCGGGAAAAACAACTATTATAAATATACTTAATAGATTCTACCCTATATCGAAAGGGTCTGTAACTATTGACGATGTTGATATATATGCTATTCCTCTTCAAAAACTTAGAACTATGATAGGTTTAGTTCAACAGGATCTTTTCATATTTTCGGGATCTATAAAGGATAATATTGTGCTAGGGGAGGAAAAAAGCGATGAGGAGCTGAGAATTATCTCTCAAAATGCTAACTCAAAATCGTTTATAGAGAAACTTCCAAACAATTATAATGAGATTATGAAGGAGAGTGGAACAAATATATCTGTTGGTGAAAAACAGTTGATAGCTTTTACAAGGGTTATGGCATTTGATCCAAAACTTTTAATCTTAGATGAGGCAACATCATCTGTTGATACGGAAACGGAAATTTTAATCCAAAGATCTATAGAGAAGATTCAGAAAAATAGAACATCTATTATTATTGCTCACAGATTATCCACCATAAGAAATTGTGATAGAATAGTTGTACTCCATAAGGGAGAGGTTAAGGAGGAGGGTTCTCACGATAACTTAATTGCCAAGGGTGGATTTTATTACAATTTATATAAGTTACAGTATGAATAGTTTTTTATGGTCTGTTTTTTTTGATACAAAATTTTGAAGTTACGGTAAAATCAATTTTTCTATGCTAGTTTACCCATTGTTGACTATGCTTATCAAGTTGACTTTATCTTAACTGGCTAGTGTTTATGATTTTTTAGTAGACCCTAAATAATCTTAATTCGATATAGAAACAAAAACAATAATCTGTTTTATATAATAATTAAAGCTAGAAATACAACTTATATCTGTACCCTGAGATTCTCAAAGGGTATAGCTATATTGTTATAGTTTTCGTTCTCTTCGAGAACCTCAGGGTACTGTTTCTTCTATAATATATTTATACTTATTACATTAAATATTAGTTAAATACTTATGTCGAATTCAGGCTAAACAACAAATATCTAATTGGCAAACTATAAATTACTCCTCTTAATCAAATATATTTAATGTGTTTTTCTCTCTATTGAGTTTCTTGTTATTTTTTAATTAAAATCAGTATTTCTTTATTTTCGCCTTGTTTTAATTAAGAATATTATTTACTTTACATAAACAGTTGTGTTAGAAATGGAAATTAATAGATATAAGTAAATTTTATTTGTTTTTAATTTTTTACTTTCTTCTTGTGTTTATGTGCATTTTTCTTATTGTTTATACACAAAATAACTATGTTAATTAAGGGAGGTTATAATGAAAAGAATAAAGCATCTTTTCATTTTTGCTTTTATGATTATCCTTTCTCTTAATGGAAAAGAGAGTATAGAAGCAAAAGAAACCGGAAAACTCAAGATTTCACCGTATGATACTTTGAGTGAAAATTTTAAGGATAGAAATTTTGATTCTTCTATTCTTTTTGAAGATTTTGAAGGAGATACTTTTCCTCCGGAAGGATGGGGGGCAATTGTAAGTGGTGTCGGATTTGCTCAAGCTTCTGAAGGATATGAAAGTAGTAAATCAGCTTACCATGATGATGTTAACGGAGCTCAAGATTCTTGGCTTTACACCCCTATGGTGGATTTAGAAGAAAATTCTATTCTTACTTTTATGGAAAAAACTAAATGGGGTAGTTACATACAGCTTCACGAGGTTGCTGTCTCTACAGATTTGACCAATTGGACTACCATCTATTCAGTAAGTTCAAATCCTTCAGCTGTGTGGACTGAGGTTTCTCTTTCTCTGGGAGATTATGCCGGTTCTGCCTACATTGGTTTCCACTATATTGGGCAATTCTCCGATGAGTGGTATATTGATAATGTAGAAATTGGCGATGGTACTATTGCTCCGGATACTGAAGCTCCACAATTTGTTTCCCTTTATGGAAACAATGGAGAGGTTGGTAGTGATATGAATCTTACTCTTGTTGTAAGTGATGAGACCGGAGTTCCCGAAACTATTGAAGCTACTTATAATCTTACAGGTAATGACGAAACTTTAGTAATGAATCTAAATAGAGCCAATTTCACATATACCGGTACTATTATATCTCCGGCTGTTTCAGCTAGTTCTGATATTACTTTCCACCTTCTCGATACTGCGAACCCTGCTAATAGTGTAGATCTTGTTAAAACAATTTCATTTAACACTGTTCCAACTATTGAACTACCGGAGAGCTTCACATTTGACGAGGATAGTTCGCTGGTAGTTGATCTTTCTCCATATGTAAATGATGTAGATGGAGATAGTCTAACTCTATCGGCAAGTAGTAATGGTAACATTATGATTTCATTCGAAGGTCTCGTAGCAACGTTAAGTGCTGCTCCAAACTACAATGGAACAGAGGTTATTTCTATAGTAGTAAATGATAATAATCTATCCGGAAAAGAAGAAGCTAGTAAATCAACTGCATTTGATACTGTTGAGATAGTTGTTAACCCTGTTAATGATTCTCCTACTATTGAGCTTCCTGACATCTTTTGCTGAAATTCAAGGTTCTGTTGTAACATTTACCGCAACTGAAAATTGGACAGGAACAGAAACTATTACTGTAACAGTAGATGATGGTAATAGTAAATTATTTACAAAGAGAGAGAGTAGTAAAGCAAGTGTATCTGATACAATTGATATAACTGTTGCTCCAATTATTCTCTTTGAGGATTTTGAAGGGGATGTTTTCCCTCCTGAAGGTTGGGGTTCAATTGTAAGTGGAGCCGGATTTGTTCAAGCTTTTGAAGGGTATCAAAGTAGTAAATCAGTTTACCATAATGATGATCAAGGAGCTCAAGACTCTTGGATTTATACTCCTATAGTGGATTTAGATGAAAACTCTATTCTTACTTTTATGGAGAAAACTAAATACCCTACTTATACACAGCTTCATGAGGTTGCTGTTTCTACAGACTTGATCAATTGGACTACCATCTATTCAGTAAGTGGAAATCCTGCAACTGTGTGGAGTGAAGTTGCTCTTCCTCTGGGGGATTATGCCGGTTCTGCTCACATTGGTTTTCACTATATTGGAAACTACTCTGATGAGTGGTATATAGATAATGTAAGGATTTCCGGAGAAGGTTCTGTTCAAGATACAGAAGCTCCACAATTTGTTTCCCTTGATGGAAATAATGGAGAGGTTGGCAGCGACATGAATCTTACTCTTGTTGTAAGTGATCAAACCGGAGTTCCTTCAACTATTGAAGCTACCTATAATCTTACCGGTAATGATGAAACTTTGGTAATGAATCTAAATAGGGATCTCTTTACCTATACCGGTACTATTCCATCTCCGGCTGTTTCAGCTAGTTCTGATATTACTTTCCACCTTCTCGATACTGCGAACCCTGTTAATAGTGTAGATCTTGTTAAAACAATTTCATTTAACACTGTTCCTACTATTGAACTACCGGAAAGTTTTACATTTGATGAGGATAGTTCACTGGTAGTTGATCTTTCTCCATACATAAATGATGCAGATGGAGATGATCTAACTCTGTCAGTGAGTGATAATTTTAATACTATGGTTACATTTGCAGGGCTTGTGGCAACATTCACTGCTGTTCCAAACTATAATGGATCAGAGATTATTACTATAACAGTAGATGATGGTAATAGTAAGCTTTACAAGAAAAAAGATATTGGTAAAAAGTTTACTAAAAAAGGTGTTGATAGAGCAAGCTCATTTGATACCGTTGAGATAGTTGTTAACTCTGTTAATGATGTTCCAACTATTGAACTTCCTAATAGCTTTTTATTTGGTAAGAATGAATCATTGGTAAAAGATCTTTCTCCATACATAAATGATGCGGATGGAGATGATCTAACCATATCGATAAGTGGAAATAGTAATATTTTCGCTGAAATTCAAGGTTCTGTTGTAACATTTACCG
>PDWJ01000406.1_pt1 | contig 65031 bp, 93 predicted proteins | sample 1430881 | NCBI WGS metagenome assembly PDWJ01 (sample SAMN01162460, study PRJNA174530) | Oral metagenome, whole genome shotgun sequencing project. | biome: Marine environment; feature: Marine mammal; material: Swab sample of the gingival sulcus; isolation source: swab sample of gingival sulcus... | reverse complement strand
CTCGCTGTCGAAGGCAGCAGTGTAGACAAACCAGCTCTGGTTGCCGTCCTGCTTCTTCTCGGTGCCGAGCCGCCAGACGTGGCAGAACCACGGGGCCTTGAACTTGCCCTGGCCGTTGGCGCGGGGCAGCATGATGCTGTCCGAGCGGTTCACGATGGTCTTGTAGGTCTTGATGCGCGTGGACGTGAAGCTGATCACGGCAGGCTTGGGGTCATCCCCCTCATCGCCCAGCAGGAGGCCGAACAGGTAGAAGGTCTCAACCAGGTCATTGCCGTTCCGCAGCTTGATCTTGCCGCGCTGTCTGGCGGCCCACTTGCCGATGTCCGAGGTGGGCTGGTAGCTCGCCACGTATCCGCCGCCGTTGTCGATGGGCACCCACTCCACAAAGGCGTGCTCACGGCAGGCCGGGACAAAGCGGATGGAGTCATAGACCTCCAGCGTGGCGGTGTCGATGATCATCCCGGGCTTGGCACCGTCAACGGTCTCAATCTCCGGGCTGTTCTTCTCCAGCACCTTGAGGAAGGGGATGGACTTGTCAGAGCTGTCCAGGTCGTCCAGACCCTGACCCTCAAACTCCTCCAGCCCCGCGTATTCAGCGGGCAGTCCCGCCTGTTCCTTGGTTGTAACAGCCTTTCCAGCCATGTGCGTTCTCCTTACAATGTGAGGGGCGTTCAGCGCCGCCGCTCGTTGCGCGTGTCCCCCGAGCAGGAGGGCCGCTCACCATTAACCCAGGTGACGGGATCACTTGGCCTTGACGTTGGCCTGCTTCCACATCTCCCCGCCGATCTCATCCAGGGGGACATCGCCGCCATTGGCGAGGACCTCCTTGACCAGAGCCCCGAGGGTCTGCCAGGGCACGTCCTCGCGGACGGCTGGCTGGACGCCCTTGGAGGACAGGAAGCTGATCACCTCCTCCACCTCCTCGTCAGAGGCGCGGCCAATCGCGGCCTTCACCTCCTTCTTGATGATCGCGCCGTTGCCGGTCTTGCGGAGCCAGGCCCAGGTCGCGGCCCGCTGCTCCAGGTTGGCGCGGTGCCGGAACTCTGTCTTGAGGCTCACGGTCAGCCCGTCCGCCGTGGTCAGCTTCTCCTGTCCGGCCTCCGCCATCAGCTCGGGCATCACCTCCTCCTGGAGGGCCTTCAGCTGCTTCTGTGCGTCCTTCAGCTCCTCCTCGCGCTCGCGCACCAGGTCCTGCGCCGCGATGATCTCACGGGCGGTCTGGGCAATCGCTGCCAGGATGTTGTCGCCAAGGGGGGCCTGCGCCATTTGTTCAAGGTCGTTCATCTGATGCTCCTTTTCTCGCTCCCAGAGCCTATCCCCGGGAGGGGTCCGGGTCAACCGGAAACACTTGAGACTTCACAGGCGTGTAGCGCCGCTCGCGGCCATGCCACTGGAGGAAGGAGACATGCCCGTCATTGACGTCCGCTGCCACAGCCGTTGCCCAGCCGATGAGGATGGGGTTGCCGTTCAGCAGGAGGAAGTCCCCATCACCGAACTGCGCCAGGCCTGCCCAGAGGTCCGGGAGGACCGTGTCAGGGCTCCAGGGGGCCGCAGTGGGGGTCAGGAGGTAGCGCAGCTCACCATACTCCTCCGCCGGGGTGAGGTCGTGGACACTCTCATACTCGCCCGTGTCCCGGTTGTAGCGCCGGTGGTCTTGAACCACATACACAGTCATAGCCAGTCCTTCCTCTTGTCGCCCATGATCGTTGCCGCCACCTCGCTCTTGGCCACCAGGGCGTCAATCGCGTTCTCATCCCGCGTCCCGGGGCAGACCAGGTCAATGTAGGTGACGTGGTCATTCTGCCCGATGCGGTGGTTGCGGTCCTCTGTCTGCTGGCGGTCCAGCAGCTTGTAGCTGTTGTTGTAGTAGATGGTTGTCTTGGCCTCGTTGAGGGTCAGGCCCTCGCTCATCTGGGAGTTGGCGACAAAGTCAGTCGCATCGCCGTGCTTGAAGGCGTCCTTGGACCGCTGGCGCTCCTCATCGCTCACCTGGCCGTCATAGCGGACGGGGTTGCGCCCCATGTCCCGGAGGGCCTGGAGGATCATGTCAATGTCCCGGGTCCACGTGGCCCAGATGATGCACTTGCCGTTCACGTCCTCCATCGTCTCCCGGAGGAGCTTCAGGCGCGGGTTCTTGTCCTTGTCAATGAGCTCGGTGGGCTCATCCTCCCCGTCCACCGGGACGTATCCGCAGAGGACCTGCTGGAGGCGGAGCATGCGCGTGATCGCAAGCGGGGCCGTGACCAGCTCCCCGCTCTCCAGCCAGGCGCTGAACTCGCTCTCAATCGCGTCATAGACGCGCTGCTGGGCCGGGCTCATCTCATAGTAGCGCTTGGTGTGGAGCTTGGGCGGGAGGTCCAGGACGTCATCCTTGGTCACCCGGGAGCTGATGAGCTTGATCGTTGAGGCGAGCACATCCAGGTTCTGATAGCCAACCAGCTGGTCAAACTCGCGCTGCTGTGCGTTGTTCCAGCCCTTGTCCCAGACGCCAAAGAACGCCTTGAAGGCGGAGAAGGTCGCAATGTCCAGCTCGCGCCGCCAGAACTCGGGGTCAAGGAACGCAATCTGGCTGTAGATGTCGAATGGCCCATTGGTCACCGGCGTCCCGGACAGGATGCGCCGGACGGCAGCGTGCTTGCCGCCCGCGAGGATAGACCGCGTGCGCCGGGCCGTGGGCGTCTTGATCCGGTGGCTCTCATCCAGGACCAGAAGCGTGCGGCGCTTGCGCATCATGTTCCACACCGCCTTCTTGCCCCGGTCAGTCATCCAGGCGTCATAGCTGATCGCCAGGAGCGGGAGCCCGTTGTGACCCATCAAGCGGTCAACAGCCGCCTGGTGCCACTTGGTGGGGGCGCTCGGGGAGGAGTAGGCATGGCCCAACAGGGGGATGTCCGGGCTGAGGTGCGTGGGCAGCTCATCCGTGATCCAGTTGCGGTGCACGCCGTTCGGGGCAACGACAATCGCTGCGTCAACCTCGCCCTCTGTCCAGAGGTGCCCGAGGGTGTCAATGGTGAGCTTGGACTTGCCGGTGCCCTGCTCCCAGAACGCGGCAAAGCTCCCGAGGTCGCGGGACTGCTCCCAGACGCGGCGCTGGTGGTCAAACGGTTTGGTGTGGAACTGGTAGCCCAAGGTGATCCTCCATTTCTCAGGCTGCAATCCTATCCCGCGAGGAGGGCCCAGGCAACCCGCAAAGGCGTGCGCGATCGGAACGGGTTTCTTAGGATCGCACCCTCAGCAACGTCTTAGGGTAAGACGCATAAGTGACTGACCTGCCAGGGAAAACTTAACTTCCTTAACTTTCTTAACTTAGAAAGGGGAGGGCGGTCTTAACTTCCCTGTCTAGCGTTCCCCGCTGTGGGTAAGAAAGCCAGGAAAGTTAAGACGGCTGTCATTCGGTGTGCGTTCTCATGGGCTTATGCGTCTTAACTTCAGCCCCGGGACCCACCGGGAAGTTAAGACGGCACCCCGCTGAAGTTAAGACGGGTCAGTGTTCACCGCCTCAACCACACCCGAGGTCCATTGCACCAGCCCGCCTTGCCGGGAGCGGCAGGCCGCGAGCCGCTGGCGGTCCCTGATCCAGAACGCCTCAACCTCAGCCTGCGTCAGCGTCCGCTCGGGGAGCTGTGTTGCCCGGGAGCAGGGCTGCGTCAGGGACGCGGGCGGGGGATCAATCCGCAGCTGCTCAGTCGATGGAGTTGATCCGGCGCACGCTGCCAGTGCCAATGGCAGGGCGAGTAGCATCAGGGTCCGCATCCGCTTCCCTCCTCAGTTGTTCAATTGATTCCTCAAGCTCAGCCAGCTCAGCCAGCCGGAGGCGCTCGCGCTCGCGGGCCTCCTCCTCTGCCTGTCGCACCTCCTCGTTGAGCCGCCTCACCTCCTCCTGCGCCGCCTGCTCGGCAACGCTCCGCCCGTCCGCCCGGCCCTTGAGATAGGCACCGCCCAGGGCGGTCCCGAACACGGCCAGCGCGGCCAGCAAGATGTAGACCCTGATCATGATGCGTATCCCTCCGGCGGTTGGTCGCTGATCTGCGGCTGAACCTGCTTGGCCCAGGCGTCCATCCCGAACGCGGTTGCTGCGAAGCCATACACCCAGACCGCGAGGCCGGTGGCGAGCGCCACCAGGTCGTCAAGCGGGCGCTCCGGGTTGGTCACTGCGATGTAGACAATGAGCATCACGAGGGCCCAGTGGAGGACCAGCTGGACAGCCGCCGTCTCGCGCTTGTAGGTCTTGTGCTTCATGTTCACAGCCCCGGTGCCTGGATGTGCATCCAGTCAAAGTCCCGGGCACGCCCGAGGCTCAGCCAGCCCTCCGCCTCCCAGCAGCGCCAGAACTCAACCGCATCAGGCCGGGCGAGCCGCGCCCGGGAGGCGTTCCACTTGAGCTGGTTGCGCTCGGGGTCAGTGTCGATGGCCAGGCCGTAGGCATGGGTGGACAGGGTGGAGCCGCCGCGCTTCTTGCGGTAGTTGTAGCAGCCCCCGAACAGGTCCAACCCAAGCTCCCTGATGGCCTCGGGGCTGTAGGCGCTCGCCACCCTGGCATAGACGCGCTCAGCGCTCTGCGCAACGTCCTCGTGGCAGGAGAAGCGCCGGACAGTGGACCGCTTGTCCCATGCGATGCGCATGCTGAAGGGGAGGTCCACCTTGCCGGCTGTGCACTGGGGTCCGCCCGCCGGTCCATAACGCCGGTCCATGTCGCGCTGCCTGCCCCAGCTGTTCTCGACAACGGGGCCGTCCTCCGGCTCATCGTCAGGACGCCAGGCTGCCGGGCGCTCGCCCGTCCGCTGGAGGTGGTCCCACTCGCTGTAGGCATGGACAGTGTCCGGCCCAACCAGGCCGTCAATGTCGCCAACGTCCGGGAAGCCCGCGTGCTTCAGGATGAGCTGGAATGCCGCGATTGCGCGCCGCCGCTCGCCCCAGCGCTTGTAGCTGCCCCGGACCTCAGAGGCGCGGGCCTCCAGCAGGCCGTCAACGCCCCGCATGGTCTTGGGCCCGAGGTCCCCGTCAAGGTCCCCGCTGTAGCGTCCGCCCGCCTTGAGCAGGCGCTGGATGTCAAAGTTGCTGATGGTCATGTCGCTCTCCTTATCCCGTGGGGGCGGTTGGGACATAGTAGTGGATCGCCACCCGGACTGCCCCCGCAGTGAAGTTGCCGCCGTTTGCGGTCAGCCGGATGGGCGTGTCAGCATAGAAGCCGGAGGGGCCGATGACCCCCACGTTGGTGGAGCCCGCCGCGATGCCCAGGGAGCCGCCAAACTGGCCCGTGTTCCCGGCCACGCCGCAGTCATAGGACGTTGCGCCGGTGATGGCGGTCGTGGTCCGCGTGGAGACGTTGAAGACAATTGAGCCGTTCGGGATTTGGATGGTGGTGTCCACGGTCGCGCCGGACAGTCCAGTCAGCTCCTCCTCCAGGATCACAAATTCAGACTTGGCCCCATTCGGGGAGGTCGCCACCACGCCCGAGGAGGGTGTGGGGGTGGTCCAGCTCGCGCCGTCCCAGAACAGCTGGATGTTCTCGTCGTCCACCCAGACGCTCCAGCCCTCCGCCGGGGCGAGGATCACCCAGGTGGAGCCGTCCCAGACGGCAATGTTGGCAGCCTCACCCGCCCAAGCCCCGGTTGGGGAGGAGCCGATGATGTAGCGGTCCCCCTCTGCGGGGCTCACTGGGGGCACGGACAGGTCCCGGTCCTTGACCGCGAGCTGGACAACTGCGTCAAGGATGAGCAGCGCCTCGTTGTGCGTGATGTGCTTCTGGGCCTGGCTGGGCAGGATTTCAGGGAGCTGTAGGTTGGGGGTGTTAGACATTCTTGGTCTCCTCTGTCGGGCGTCCGCGCCCGATTGTAGCGCTTATCTGGTAGACACGGAAGGTCAGGCTGCTCTGGGTGCTGCCAAAGTCCGCTGTCTCCTGGGCGCTGGTGTAGGTCACAGAGGGAGTGCTTGATGTGAGGGTCCTCACTACGGTGCTGCCGTCCATGATGTCGATTTCATAGCTCTCCATCTCCTCGTTGAGGGGAACGTCCGGGACCTCCCAGCTGTCGCCGTTGAACCTCGTGCGCCGGACCCAGGACAGCACGATGTCCCCGCCCGAGCGCTTGGCCCGGAGGTGCGCCGGGGCGTAGGGCATCAGGCCCACGCCCTTGAACACAGCCGTCTCATCCTGGTAGCGGTTGTCATCAATCGGGAGCGAGGCCGGGCCGTAGCGGGTGACGATGGAGGTGTTGAGCTCATTGAGGCTGATGTCCAGGGCCTCCAGCGGGGTCGGGTCGATGAACACCATGCGGCTGCCCACAGGCAGCGGGTCGCGCATCTCGCCCTCAGTCCCGAGCTGTCCCCGGAGGAGACGCGTCAGCAGGTAGCGTCCGGTGGACAACAGCTGCGCGTTTACAAATTGGATGATCTCCCAGCCGCCATTTGCGTTCTGGACGGCAATGGCGTTCGCCCCGGCCAGCACCGCCTCATCAGTGGAGCCCAGCATCTGGTCGTTGCTGTAGAGGTCCACGGTGAGCTGGTTGCCGTTGTCCCAGCGCCCAACGGGGCCGGGCGGCAGCTCGCTCACTGTCTCACCAATCGCGCCCTCAAGGAACAGCTGGAGGTTGAGGTCATAGCCCCCGTTGAGGTCATCCTTGTAGACGTTGACCGCCCCGGGCCAGGGGCTCTGGTAGGCAACCACGCGGGGCGCGTGGGGCCGGTCCTCCGCCCCGGTGAGCAGGGGGAGGTCCATGAACTCAAGGACGCTGCGCCCGATCACTTGGATGGAGCCCGTGGTGCCCGCGCCGCCGCCGTAGTCCAGCTCATCGAACACAGACTGGTCAAAGCCCTGGACCTCCAGCTTGCGGTATTCACCGGCCTCAAGGTTGGTGACGCGCATGTTGAACTCGCGCCCCTTGATCTCCACCTGGATGACGTCCCCCGGGTCCGCCCGGAGGAGGCTGTTGGGCACGTTGAACTCGCCCCTGTCGCGGCCCTGCCAGGCTTCATGGATCACGATGTCCGCGAGCGCCCGGGAGTATTCAAGGGTGAGCACCATCGGGAACTCGGTGGACGACACGTTCAGCGAGTTGCCAGTGAGCTTGCGCCCGTCAACCGCCGCCTGGTCATACTCGTTGTTTTCGTCATAGAACGTCAGCTTGACCACGGCAGGCAGCTCAGTCTCCTGCCCCCGGGTGAGGCTGTAGCCCCCGGGCTCCTTGTCCGTGGACACGAGGTCATCCAGCGTCAGCGGGATCGTGATGGCGTTGGACTTCAGGTTGAACTTGACCTTGCCCTCGCTCTCATAGCCGTCAAAGTTGTAGGCCCCCATCAGGGGCTCCAGCATGTCGCGGGGGCTCATGATCTTGTCAACCACGTATCCGCGCACGATGCCGCCCGAGCCATAGAGCCCAGACACGTCAATGTCCGCAGAGGTCAGGCCCCCGAGCTTGCAGATGTGCTCCACGAGGAGGGCGAGCGGGATGATGCCCAACCGGCCCGTGATCCAGTGGCCCAGCCGCCAATTCTCGCTGTCCGTCCACACGTCACTCCTGAATGGGAACTCGGGATAGGGCCGGGCGTCCCAGGTCCAGACAAACATGTCCGCAGTGTCCAGCATCGCGCCACCGTTGTCCCGCCAGAACTGATACATGGCCTCAAGGTAGCGCCGCTGGATGAGGTCGTCACGCTTGCCGTTGGAGAAGTAGGGCACAGCGCTCTCTGAGCTCTTGGGGTCATAGAACGCGTTGGGCTGGTTGGGCCCCTTGTCGATGGCCGGGGAGCCGAACTCAGTGAACCAAATGGGCTTGCTCTCCGGGACCCAGGCAGTGGGGCTCCCGCTCTCAACGCCCCCGGGCCGGTTGTAGTGCTGGCGGGACCAGAAGTTGGGGAAGTCCTTGTTGCGGAACACCCAGGGCTTGCTGTATGCCCCGTCTGTGATGGCCGTCCGGGTCTGGCTCTCCCGGGCCGCGTCATCGGCATAGAACCAGTCATAGCCCTCGCCCCCGAGGATGTTGCCCTTGAGGTAGTCCATGTTGTAGGGGTTGGTGATGCCCGCTGCCTCATCATAGTCCAGGTGGGCGGAGCCGTCACGCCAGTCGCTCAGCGGGACGTAGTTGTCCACGCCAATGAAGTCGATGTTGCTGTCAGCCCAGAGCGGGTCCAGGTTGAAGAACACGTCACCCGTGCCGTCCCCCGGGTTGTAGATGCTGTATTCAGACCAGTCAGCCGCATACCCCACCTTGGGGGTGGAGCCCATGATGGTCTTGACGTCAGCCGCGAGGGTCTGGAGCTGCGTGACCGCCGGGAACGCGGTGGCGGAGGAGCGGATGCGGGTGATGCCCCTCAGCTCAGTGCCGATGAGGAAGCCATCAACGCCCCCGGCCATCTGACACAGGCGGGCGTAGTGGAGCACCATCCGGCGGTAGCCCCAGTCATTGGCAGCGCCCGTCCAGGCCGGGAGGCCGTCTGTGCCCGCCGGGACCTGGGCCACGGTCGCGGGGCCAAAGAAGTTGCTGACCTGCGTGGCTGCGGCCGCAGTCTTGTCCACAGTCCCGGGCTGGCCAGCCGCCGGGTGGCAGGTGATGCGCCCGCGCCAGGGGAGCTTCTGCTGCTCTGCGCCGCCATAGGGGTCAGGGAGGCCGTTGCCCTCAAGCTGGTCCATCAGGATGAAGGGATAGAAGATGACGCGCCAGCCCCGGGCCTTGATGTCCTGGATGAGCTCCTTGACAGAGATGTCAGAGGGCGTGCCGCCATAGGCGAGGTTGCCGCTGGGCAGCCGCACCACCTCCGGGGCCTCCTTGCGGTTGAGCCCAGCCACGCGCCAGTCCGCCGGGAACACCGCCTCATTGCGGAACACGTCCACCCGGAGGTCCGCGCCCGTGTCGTTGGAGCCGCCCGGGCTGTTCACGCCGACAATCGTGTGCTCGCCCGTCTGGGTGAACTCATAGTCCTCGCTGTCGCCCGAGCCGATGCTGAGCGAGGTCACCAGCGAGCCGTCCGCCGTCAGCTTGATGTCAACGTCCTGCGTGCCCGCGCCGTCATTGTGGATGGTGATCAGGCCCCCGTCAGTCCCGCCAATGTAGTGGACATAGCTCGGGTCACTCTCATAGTCCGCACGCTTCTGGAACTCCACCTTGGGCTTCACAGTGCAGTTGCCGATGCGGAGGTCATCCCCGAACCAGCTCACCACGAGGAGGACCGTGCCCATGTTCGGGGCGCTCTGCTCCAGGAGGTCAAGCGAGCGCACCGCGTTCGGGATGCCCTCGCTGTTGTGGACGTTCTCAGCCACCACGCCCCCGCGCCCATCGTCACGCAGGTAGCTCTCTGTGGCATAGGCGAACTCACCGGAGGCGGGGATGAGGCAGACGCCCTCCACCAGCTCCTCCAGGTCATCCGGCCCAACGCTGTCCAGCGGTTTGATGATCTCAGCAGTGACCTGCGGGATGCGGTTGCCGTAGTTTTCCAGCTCAAACCGCTCAAACATCAGGTAGCACGTGCCGCGATAGGCCGGGACGTTCCCGATGCCCTCCACGCTCTCCATGAAGTCATCCGGCAGCTGGGTGTCGCCGCCCGAGTAGAAGCGGGTGTTGTGCTTGGACAGGTCAAGTATCTTGCCGTCAACCCAGACGCGCCCGAGCTGGACCGTGTCAGAGCCCTCCCCGAATGCGATTGCGAATGAGCAGTCATAGGCGTAGGTGGTGGTCTCAGTCTTGCCTCCACCGCCGCCGCCCTTGCCGCCTCCAGACTTCTTGGTGGTCTTGGTCTCAGTAAAGTTGGTTGCCCAAATCACGTTCCCGCCCAGGCGCATGTATCCGAACGGGCGCGGGATGGGGATGCCCTCAGTTGAGGACGTGATCTGGGCCTCCTTGAGCTTGGGGCCTTCATTCTTGATGGTGGGGGCGAGCGCCCGGCTCAGGAAGTAGAGCCCGGCGTTGACCGCAACGCTGAGGAGGACAGTTGCCATTCAGACCACCCCCGGGAACGCGAACGCCCCCGCCACTCGCCTGTCCCATTGGGGGCCCAGGGTCACTTCAATCGCGCCGCGCCCGTTCAGGGCGTGGATCATGTGCGGGCCGGGCACCACGATGCCGCAGTGCTTGGCCACAGACTTGGGCTTCATCCTGAACACCAGCACGGTCCCCTCCTCCCGGCAGTCCAGGGGGACGGGCCGGAGGTAGGCATGGCAGACGCGCAGCATGTGCTCCTGGGGGTTGACCTCATCCCAGCTCGGGCTGTAGGGCGGGACCTTCTCGGGCTCAGCGCCCAGGAGCTCACGCCAGACGCCCCGGAGGAGCCCGAGGCAGTCACAGCCCTGGCCCTGGACTGAGGCCTGGTGGTGGTAGGGCGTCCCGATCCAGCCCCGGGCGGATTTGGTGATGTCAGCTCTCTCCACTGCGAAGGCTCCCCCCGTCAAACACGGCTTCACCCTGAACAGCAACCTTCTGGATGTAGTCTTGCCCAGGGATGTCGTAGAAGCCCTGGAAGTTGTAGATGTTGTTGAACTTGTCGCGGCAGGTGAACATGTCCTGCTGGCAGCCAGCCCGGATTTCAAACGTGGTGGTGCTGACCACGGGGCTCGGGGGAACGTCCCAGAGGGTCACGTTGGCCCCGGCGTGGCTCTTGACCTCAAACGTCAGGCCCGCGTTGTCCCCGGAGGTGAACTTGATTGTGCCGTGGGTGAACCAGCCGTCATCGAACGCCCCGAGCCCATTCAGCACGAGGTTGCGCCCGGCGGAGCTGGTCACGGTCCCGGTGCCCTTGTGGGCAGCGCTCTCAAGGTTGACCTTGCACCGGCTGTCCCCGATCTGGGCGTCACAGGTGCGCTGGTAGCTCCGGCCCGTGTTCTGGGCGAGCTTGTTGACCAGCGAGCGGAACTCAGCGCTGAATGCCGTCTCCTCCCGCTTGATCTCCCCGAGGTGGCCCCGGCTCATCGTCATGCGCATGTCCGGGTTGGTGGGGTCAGACCAGTTGACCCAGAGCAGCTCCACCTCAGCATCGTCATAGCGCCCAGAGGCAAGGTCATCCTCGTTGATGGTGTCGGAGCTGATCGCGCCGTCCACGTTGAGGTTGTCCACGGACAGGCCCAGGGTCTGGTTCACAGCAGACGCGGTGAAGCCCGAGCGGGCGAGGTAGGTGGTGCCGTCAAACGTCAGGTCACAGTCGTGCTCGGTGAAGCCCTGGACAACACCGTCCGTGCGCGCAACCTTCCAGCACAGGGCCATGGTGGTGGCCCCGCTGTCCAGGTGCGCCTGGAGCGCTGATGGGACGGTCTTGGTCACACCCGCACCTCCAGGATGTCGATGGCCGGGATTGCGCCCGCCTCAAAGGCGTCAACGCTGATGCCCAGGTAGTCAGTGTCAAACCGCGCCGGGACGTCAAACCAGTATCCGGCCTTGATGGAGTGTCCCGAGGACGGGGCGGAGGCGAACGTGATGATGCCAGTGGTGTAGTCCAGTGTGTAGTCGCTGCCCTCCCCCTGGGCCGCGCCGTTCACCTCCACGTCAACGGTCCCGGCCACCGGCTTGCGGATGTCCCGGACGTATTCAACGCCCCCGGAGGTGTAGCGCTTGACCAGCTGGAAGGCGGTCTCAGAGCCGTCCCCCACGCCGATGAGCTGGTCATCAGAGGAGGTCGTGCGCCGGGGAGGGCCGGAGCGGTAGTCAGCCCAGTCCTTCCACCGGAACGCATACAGGCGTCCCGAGCGGGCCTCAAAGAACTCCAGGACCTCGTGGAGGTCATCAAGGGACTGGAGGCCCAGGCTGGCGTCATACTTGCGCCGCGAGTGCTTCCAGATGGTGTTCCGCTCCTCAAAGCCCGAGCGCAGCGTCACGATGTCCGTGCGGCGCTCGGGACCGCCTGCGGAGCCCTTGCTGATGTCTGTCGGGAACTGGATTTCATGAAAGCTCACAGGTTGCGCCTCCCCTTCTGCGTCATTCGGGCGAGGCGTGCTGCGATCTGGCTTTCACTCCGCTTGAAGCCCTCTGTGTCGGGCGTCTGGATGTTGAACACGATCTGCTGGCGCTGCCCGCCGGTTTCACTCTGGTCGCCAGGCCGCTTGACCTCAACTCGCTCGCCCGGGCTCGCCCGGAACTGAACCAGCTGGCTGTCAACACCGCCGCCGCCTCCAACAGTGAAGCCGCCGCCGGTCGCAAAACCAATGCCACCGCCGCCGAATATACCGCCAATGATGCTGCTGAGGAAGCCCCCACCGCCCCCGCCACCGGAGAAGATGGAGGAGAAGATGTTGCCCAGGCCGGACATCAGGTTGCTGAACAGCCCCCCGAGGTTCTGGGTGAGGCCGCTGAACAGCCCCCCGAGCCCGCCCTGGAGGCCGGAGAAGATGGAGGACAGGCCCCCCTGGAAGGCCCCGAAGATGCCGGGCAGCTGCGTGACGCTCCCTGCTGCGGTGCTTGCCGCCTGCGTGGCCTGAGTGGCTGCCTGTGTAGCCTGGTTCAGCTGTCCGCCAATCCCGCCCCCGAGCCCACCACCGGCTGCCAGAGCGCCTGCCGCCTGGGTCAGCGCCGCAGCGGAGCCGGTCAGCGCGGTCGCACTCTGGTTGAGCGCAGCAGAGCCGTTGTCACCGCCCCCACCGAACGCGCCCGAGGCATCAAAGCCCAGGAGGCCCCCGAGGGCATTGGCCAGGGGCTTCAGGACGGTCTGGCGGACGCTCAGCCGGATGAGGTCCTCAAGGATGCTGTTCACAAAGCCCTTAAAGTCCAGCTTGCCGGTGCTGATGAACTCGGTGAGCGCGTCCTCCGCCGCCCCAAAGGCATTGGTGAACACGCGCTCAATGTCGCTCGCCATGTCGTTGAGGTCCTCTTGGACCCTGAGCAGGCCGCGCTCCAGCCCCGCTGCGAACGTGGTCTGGGTCTCAAGGAACTCAAGCCGGATTTCACGCCACTTGTCGGCATACTGCTCAGCCGTGATCGCGCCCATCTGGAGGAGCGTGTCCAGGGCCTCAACCTTGTCGGCATAGTCCTGCGCCGGGCCGATGATCTCCTCAAGGAGGTCCAGCATCAGCTTCAGCTGGTCATTCAATTCAGCGGCGCTGGCTCCTGCGCCAGCGCCGCCTGCCCCTGGGCCACCGGGCAGCTCGGGGTCACCAGGTATGGTTCCGCCGGGGTTGAGCGGGCCAGTGTTGGCCGCCCTTGCCTCGGCAATCTCTCGGGCACGGGCCATGATCGTGTCGATGGCGGTGCCGATGAAGTCTGTTCCAAATGCCTCGCTGAACTCGCGGGAGGCAATCCCGCCAATCTCACCGAACACAGCCCCAACTGCCGGGGCTCCCTCAATGCGGAAGCGGTCCAGGCCAGTCTCAAAGTCATCGAACAGCCCGGCGAACGGGTTTTCAAGGCCCACAGCGGAGAAGGCGGAGCCGATGAACTCAAGCAGGTTGCCCACGCCACGGACAATGCCGGAGATGCCGGTGTCCACGATGTCGATGAGGGCATTGACGGCAGCCGCGCCCAGCGCCCGGAAGGCGTCCGGGAGGAGGTTCCACACCCCCACGATGGTCTTGAAGCCGCCCACCCAGAGGGCAATCTGGGCGTTGATGATGCTCTTCACAAAGCTGACCACGGAGCCCAGGATGGACAGGACGCTGTTCAGGAAGTCCCCGAGCTTGCCCGTCACGGTCTCAATGGAGCCGTCCCAGGCGTCCTTGAAGAACTCCACAACCGGGCGGATGAGGTCCATGATGAAGCTGAACACCGCCCGGAACACGTCCCCGAGGCTCACCACGCCGTCCGCCGTCACCTTGATGTCGTCACGGAACACGGTCAGGAGGCTGATCACGGTCGTGAGCGCAACAATCAGGAAGCCGATGGGGTTGGCCGCGATAGCCGCAGTCAGGCCGATGACCGCCCGCTGCCCGAGCTTCATGGCGGCGCTGAACAGGGCGGAGGACACGGATGCCGCGCCCAGCGCCCGCTCCAGGGCGATGACCTGGCCGATGGTGGTGCCGATCCGGCCAATCAGGCTCACGCTGAAGGCCGCAGCCAGGGCGATGCCTGCCACAGCCGCGAGCTTGGCCACAGTGTCCAGGTGCTCGGCAAGGAAGATGATGAGGCGGGCAAACGTCTCACTGATGCCCAGAGCCTGGTCCAGCTCCCCGATGAAGCGGAGGACGCTGTTGTTCAGGACGGTGAACGCCTCGCCAATGGTGGGCGTCATCTGTTCAAACTCGCGGGCAATCTCGGGCGCGGTGGTCTCCAGGGCCGCGATGATGCGGTCAGCCGTGAGCGCCCCCTCAGCCCCGAGCTCACGCAGCTCCCCGATGGACACGCCCATCCCGGTCGCAATCGCCTGCGCCAGGCGCGGCATGTTCTCAAGGACGCTGATGAGCTCATCGCCCCTCAGAGCGCCGGAGCCGATGGCCTGGCCGAACTGCCGGACGCCCGCCGCTGCCTCCTGGGCAGAGCCGCCGGAGACGCGGATGGCCTGGTTGACCGTCTCAGTGATGCCCAGCAGGCGCTCCTGGCTCAGGCCAAGCTCACCGGCGTTCCGGGCGATGCGGGCATACAGGTCGGATGTGGCCTCATAGCTGGTCCGGGTCCGCTGGGCGCTCTCAAACAGCCGGTCGTTGATCGCCGCAAGGTTCTCTGTGCCGGTCGTGACCAGCTTCAGCCGGTTGGTGATCAGGGTGTAGGTGTCCGCCATCTGCGTGAGCTCGCGCAGGAGGAGGGCGGAGCCCAGGCCCACGAGGGCGGAGCGCAGGAACTGGACGCCCCGGGCAGCCGTCTGGCCAGCGCCCCCGATGCCCTCAATGTTCCTCTTGACGACACGGGAGCCCCGCTCAGATACGATGATGTCAATGCGTTCTGTCGTCATCCCAGCAGCCTCACTGTCCCGATCTGTTTCACCGCCGCCTGGACAGCCTTCTCAACAAAGCCCGCCGGGGCCTGCCGCGAGGAGCCTGCGTTGAGGCTCCCGATGTAGGGGAGGTTGTTGGAGATGGCGATGCCCGTGTTGCGGTCGCCATTGTATCCGGCGATGGTCGCCTGCCCCTGGGCCAGGGCTGCTGCTGTGTTCTGCCCCGCCGTGTTGCCGCCCTCGCCCGGGACGTAGGGTTCAATGGTGGTGCGGGCGGGCGCGTCCAGCTCGACAAGCCAGTTGGACCGCGCCCGGCCCTTGTCAACGGGCGTGGCGAGGACCACAGCCTGGTCTGCTGCCAGGGCCGCCATTCGCACGGTGCGGTCAGCCTCATCAGCCACCCGCTTCCCCAGCGTTGCGATCCTCCTGCTGAATTGTTCCGGGCTTGTCACCGCCGTTCGCCTTCCTCATATAGACCAGGAACTCATCGTCAAGCGCCCGGGTCATCTTCACCAAATAGTCCAGCCCCTCCTCTTCAAAGCCGTGTGCCAGGCCATAGCGGTCAATCGCGGTCCAGGGTATGGGCCCAGGCACCCCCTCCAGTCCGATGTAGGGCCGACACGTGCTCAGCTCCTGGAAGGCGTCATAGTAGAGCTCAAGGCCCGGGAGGAGCACGGGAGCGTTTGCGATGAACTCGGGTGGGGCCATGCCCCGGCGGTAAACCGCCCCCAAAATCCTCCGCTCTGCCTTCCCGTGCTCCAATTCATACCGCAGGACCGCCCTCAGTTTCCCGTGTCTGCTTCCTTGGTGTCTTCAAGGAACAGTCCCATCTTCATCGACTGCTCGCGCACGTCAATGAACAGGTCCGGGAGGTCCGTGAACAGCTGGATGCAGTTGTCCACGCTGAAGGGGAACGCCGCACCCTGGTAGGGGATCACGTTTGCGCCCAGGGAGCTGTCCCAGCCCAACACGATGCTCTCCGCCCAGACCTCACGGGTGACGCGGTCAGCCACCTTGTTGTCCATGGTGTCGTTGGCCATGGCCCGCCGGTGGGGCTTCATCTTGGCCTCCATCAGCTTCTTGAAGCGGTCGTTGGTCGCGCCCGCCCGTGTGATCTTGATGCGGAAGTCACCATAGTCAAGCCAGATGCCCTCCTGCTCCAGCTTGTCGCTGGGCTTGAAGAGCGCCTCCGGCCCGCGCAGGGCCTTGACGTCCGTTGCCGTGTTCTTCTCAGTTGCTGCCATTTGAAGTCCTCCTTAGTCAGCTGCCGTTGGAAGGTAGGTGAAGCTGCACGCGAGCATGGTGTGGTGGAGCACGGGGTGTTCCGCGCCCTCTATAGTCAGGGGCAGCTTGATCTCAGTGTCTTTCTCCACGTTGGCCCGGCCATCCCCGAGGGAGATGAGCGGGATGTCGAACAGCCAGCCTGCGTTGCCCTTCACCATTGCGAAGTCCAGGCTGATGTCGTCATTGGCGCGGACGGCTTGAACCGCCTCCACGCTGGTGTAGTATGCCGTCACGGAGCCAGCGGCCACAAAGTCCCCGGCGGTCACATCGAACGCCCCGAGGGTGCCGATGGACTTGGAGGGCGTGATGCCGTTGTTGATCGTCACGGTCAGCTTGGTGAGGTAGGTGAACAGCGTGGCTGCCGTGTCCTCGTTGAGCATGCGCAGGCGGGAGAAGTCGCTGGAGCTGTTGAAGGCGTCCTGCTCGGGCACGTCCGGGCGGGAGCCGCTCTTGGCACCCTCGCCAGCGGTGCGCTGCTCAGCGTCAATGCCGACAAACCCGAGGTCCACCGTCACCTTGTCCGCCGTGGACACCTTGATCTCCAGGGTGTTGGCCACCGCGCCCAGCACGTATTCAAAGCCGCCGGTGCTCAGGCTCCGCTCCATCTGATAGGAACGGGTCTTGATCAGGCTCGGGTCACTTTCGTTCTTGATCACGTGGCCAAGGAACAGCTGGATGGTCTTGCCGGTCCCGGCGTCAGTCACCATGGTGCCCGGCTGCCGGTCCAGCGTGACCGCGTTCGCGGTGACGGTCTTGACGCGGGCAAAGCCGTTGTTGGCCGCCGTGGCGAACTGGGATGCGGCGCTGTCACCGCCGATGAACACCCACTCGCCCGGGATGATGCCCAGGGACGTGAAGTCCAGGGTGGTGGAGCCCAGGACGGCAACGCCCGAGGTGACAGTGACGTCCACGTCACCGGAGGTTGCCTGGGCACCCACCTTGGTGATCTTGGCCCCGGACGGGGGCGAGCCCTCAGCCGTGAGGCCGGAGCACTGGACGCTCGTGCCGGTCGTGCCGGTCACCAGCTTCAGGCCGTTGTTCCCGCTGTTCGTGAAGCCCTCTGCGAACACCAGGTCATTGGTGGCGTAGTCAGCGGCATCGCCGCCCACCGTGTATCCCGTGCCGGTGACGGCAGTGGGCTCGGTGCTGGGCTTCTCACGCCAGTCTGCGAAGAAGAAGCCCTGCATGAGGTCATACAGGCTCTCCTGGACAAAGTCACTCTCAAAGCCCGCCGTGGCGTCCAGGTCGGTGACCAGGCCCTTCTTGCGCTGGCGCGAGGGGGTGATGGGGTTCCGCTGGGTCATCGACACCTGCGGGCCAAACTCGCCATAGGCGTTCGGCTCCAGAGGGTTCCAGACCGGGGAGCCAGGGAGGACACCAAGGGTGCCCTGGACCTCCTCCGCATAGCGGAGGCCGGTGATGTTGCTGTCAATCTTGTTGGCCATCGTGAGCCTCCTTACTTGATCTCATCATAGTTGAATTCAGTGCTGACGTTAAGCTGCCACCACGGTTCATCGGGGCCCACTTCTTGTAGTCTGGTGTTCCTGAACCAGACGCCCCCGGGGGTTGTGTTGCCTTCAAAGGCGTCCCTGACGATCACGCCAAGGTCCTCCGCCAGCGTAACGCTCTGCTCAATGCTCATCGGGGTGAACACCTGGCAGGTGAAGATGCCCAGGCGGTCAAACCGCCGGTTGCCGGGCTCCCCGAACGTCCGCTGTGGGCTGACGTTGTGGGACACTGTTGCCCGGGCCCAGGGCTCATCCGCCCGGGGTCCCTTGTCATCCTTCTCCTCTTTGGCGTCCCAGAGGACGCGGGGAACGCCCCCGGCCCAAACCAGGGGGGCCTTGGAGCGCCAGTCATCATAGAAGCGGGCCAGGATTTCATCGCGGGCCTGGGGTGTCGTGAGGCTCATCGGCGCACCTGCAGCTGGTGGAGCACCTGCTGTCCGTTCGGGTCCAGGGTCTGGACCTTGACGATGCCAAAGCCCTCGTCATCCTCGCCCCCACCATCGCGGTAGATGCGGTCACGCAGCTCGGGGGCCGCGCTGAGGGACGCCCCTGCGATCATGACCAGCTTGTCTCCGGTCTGGATGTCGCTGTCAGGCATGTAGCGCTCGCCCGCCCGCCCGAGGTCCCCAAAGTTGAGGAACACTGCGGTGATTGTCTCGTCAGCGGAGGAGGGCGTGCCCGTCCGCCAGGGCTTGTCAGCGTCAGGCGCGGGCGCATCACTGAAGCGGCGCAGGATTGTCTCCTGGCCGTTCTTGGCGATGAGCCTCTGTGCGGTCCTGATTGCGCTGTCAAACCTCGCCATGCTCAGGCCCTCACTGCTGTGAGGCCGGAGCGGATGATGCCGGCTGTCTGGAGGAGCCGGTCAACTGCCGGATACTCGGGGAAGCTGAATGCCGCGCCACCGGCATACTCCACCGCCTCCTTGAGGGGGCCAACGCCCTCGCTCTTGGACAGGACGGTGCGGCCTGTGTCGTCGCGTGTAGGGTCGGGCATCAGCTCCTCAGTCAGAGCCCTCTGCGCCAGCTCCGCCACCGCCTGCTTGACCGCCCGGGGGACGCCCTCCAGGAGGTATCCGCTGCGGTCATGCGCGTCCCGGCGGGGCCATTCGGTGGTCTGGTCACGGTTGCGGCGCTCGCCCAGGAACACGTAGCGTGTGTCCACATACTGGGTGCCCTTGATGATGGCGGCGCTGAGGGCAGCGTCAGCCGTGCCGGAAAGGTCAAGCCCCCGGTCAGCGTGGTAGTCACGCACAAAGGCTAGGTCAGCGTAGGCATTCGCCTCGCTGACCAGGCCGTTGTCATCTTGGACGGTGAACGCCAATGCTCAGCTCACTTCTGCTTGGTCTGGGCGGCAGGCTTGCGCGAGCCGGTTGCCGGACGGGGGCTGTTGGAGCCTGCGGCGTGTGCGGCGGGCTTCACCGCGCCGATGTGCTGGCCAGCACCGGGGGCTCCCCGCTTGTGGCCTGCCATTTTGATTCCCTTGCCCTTCATGGTGTCTCTCCTTACTTCAGGGTGATGTCTGCGATGCTGTCCACCACAAACGTGCGTTCATGGTCGGGGTCCTTGTAGTCCTTGGAGCTGTCCCAGACGCTGATGATGACCCCATTCTCCGCCCGGCGGATGTTGATGTTGCCCTCCTCGGGCAGCTTGAGCTCCACCGCGCCCCGGTTGGACTTGGGCCCAACAGAGGCTCCGGTGGCCTGCGCCGCCGTGCGCCTGATGACGGTCCCCTTAGCCACGGGCCGCATCCCGGTTGAAGCCCGGCGCTGCGGCGTCCACCTGGGCGCGGGTCACGTCAGCGCGGCCAAGGATCGCCTCCAGGGCGCTCATCTTGGGCTTGCCGTCCGCCGTCCAGTGTTCATCGTCAGCCGGGTCCAGCTCGCTCAGCGCCTTAGCAATGGGGCTCTGTCCGTCCCCTTCAGCAGGGCGTCCTGGTTCCGCTTCCCCGGGCTCGGGCTCAGCATCTGTGCTGCCGCCATCGGCTTCACCGGCGGGCTCGGGTGCCGTGTCACCAGCTCCGCCCTCAGCGTCTTGGGCCCCGCCCTTGTCGCCATCCCCCGCCCCGGGTTCATCTTTGTCAGTCTCAGCAGCATCGCCGTCTCCATGGATGGCAGCCACTGCGGCGTCCAGCTCCTTGGAGGGGTCCGGGAATGCCTGATAGCTGCGGTTGAGGAACTTGGACAGGTTGTCCACGTCAGCGGAGGGTCCAGTGACCTCCATGGAGCCTTCCTTGAATTCATACTCCTTGCCGCCAGCCTTGAACGTGACGTCCTTGCCCCGGAATGCGCCCACCAGCGTGAGCTTGCGTGTGATGATCGACATGCTGCCTTCTCCCTTGGTTATGCAACCACCTCGTGGACCTTGGGCCCAGAGAAGACAACCAGGTCACCGGCTGCGTCAAAGGTCCCCGCCACGGAGCGGTTTGCGTCAAAATATCCCTCGGGCAGGTCGTGCCCCTGGGCGTTGAGGACTGTGACCGCCCGGGCCTGGATGGCCGCAGAGGTCGTGTCCACGGCATCGTCAATGGCGACAACCGCCATCACAATCCCGTCTCGTGTTCCGTTGTCGCCCGCTGCGATGGTGCGCTCAACGAAGTGTGCCACTACGGCCATGGTGTGTCTCCTTTACCAAAAGTGCCCGCCCTCGGGGGAGGAGCGGGCACCCATTGTTCACGTCAGCGGGGGCTCGCCTTAGTCGGTGATGCCGTCCGCAGCCGCCAGGCCCTTCTCGCTGAAGAGCGCCAGGCCGGAATACCACTTGATGCGCGTGATGCTCTCATCCTTGGTTTCGCTCTCGCCCACCGGGACCACCTGGATGCCAGCCGCCTGTTCAGCGGTCAGCCCGGCGATGCCGTGCATGCGGGAGCCGTCATCCAGCGTGCCAGCCATGATCGTGGTCTGGTTGGAGCCGGTCCCCTTGGTCTGGTTGGTGGGCAGCCAGTCGTTCTTGAAGATGGGCACGCCACGGTAGCCAGGGACCTCGCGGCCCGAGGGGAGCGCGACAACCTCGTTGATGCTTGCGCCGCCCAGGCCACGCAGCAGGGCCATGTAGGACCGCAGCGTGCGAGCGTGCATCATGAAGTAGTCCACCTCACCGTCCTTGTCGGTGACAAGGTCCAGGAGCTCATCCAGCACCGCAAAGTCCAGCGCCTTGCCGTTGGTCCCGGTGGCGGCCTTCTGACCGGCGGACACGAGGTTCAGCATGCCGTCAAACTCGTTGGAGCTGCCGGTGCCGTTGACCAGCATGTCCTGATACTTGCGCCCAACGCTCTTGGCCTTGGATGCGATCTGGACCGCCTGTTGGTCGTTGCCATCGCCGGAGCGGGTTGCCTGGATGAGGCCGTTGACCTCGGCATCCCCGATGATCGTGGTGAGGGTGGAAGTGACCTGGGTGAAGGTCGCAGCCGCCTTGGCCGTGATCGTGCCGCCGACACCAAGCACCTGGACGTCACCAAGGACGTTCTCACGGTTGTAGGCGAGGGCGTTGCCGTCGATGCCGTCAAACGGCAGGATGTCAAAGAAGGGATTGACGGTGATGATGTTTTCGATGACGCCCGCAACCAGCTCATCCTGAGCGAGCTTTGCGGACTCAGAAAGGGTGACGGATGCCATGCCCAGTCCTCCAGAGTTGTTGTTTCACAAAAAGCCGGAATGCGCATCGCACGCTGGCCCCCTGGATCGCCCTGGAGGGTTTGTTGGCTTGGGCGAGGATAGGCGCAAAACCACGCAGAAGTCAACCCCCAAGATGAAACCAGCCCCCGGGATGTCCCGGAGGCTGGCAGAGCTGTGCGGAGGAGTGGAACTCAGCGGCCCCGTGCAGCGAGGCCCGCCTTGATCTTGTCGATGGGCGAGGCGTCAGCCTTGACAGGCGCGGGCTTGGCCCCGGTCTTGCCGGGGAGCGCCCCGCCGCCGCCCTTGGCATCGCTCTTGAACAGGGGCGCATACTTCTCCTGCCCCTTCATCTCGCGGACCAGCTCCTTGATCGTCATCGGCTGGCCGGTGCCGCCGGAGATGCGGGGGTCACCATCGCCGTCAACGACAACAGCCTTGAACTCCCCGTCCTCCTCCATGACCTTGACCTGCTGCTGGACAAACGGCATCGCCAGCTCAACCATGCCGCCCTCGGCAGCCAGGGCCTCGCTCGCGCCGGAGGTGACCAGATACTTGTGGACGGTGTTGCGCAGTGCGGTCTCGCGCTCCCCGGCCTTGGCCAGCTCCTTCTCCTGGGCAGCCTTCATCTCCTGGCGGACCTTGTCCACGTTCAGCTTGCCCTCCTTGCCCGCTGCGGCAGCCGTCTCCAGCTCCTCCATGCGGGCCTTGATGGCCTCGGTGATCGTGGGCAGGTCCTCCCCGAAGTCCGCGAGGCCGGACAGGTCAATCTGACCCTTCTTGGCCAGCTCCTTGTTCTCCTTGCGGATGTTGCCGTTGGCCTGGAACAGGCCGGTGATGGCGTCAGCCACGGGGCGCAGGGCCTCGGGAACGTGGAAGCTGCCGTCAGCGCCCTCAACGGGCTGGTAGATGCCCCGGAGGTTCTCCGGGATGGTGTTGAGGGTGTCGCTGTCAACCTCGTGCTTCAGAACTGTCATGATTCATTTTCTCCTGTGAATCGCTCACCCCGGGATCGCCCTGGGTGGAGTTGTCGCCCCCGCATAATAGCCCAAGACAGCGCCGGGGGCAATGGCGCTGTCCGGTGTCTCTCAGGTCACGCCTCCGGTCTCAAACGCCCGGGGGAAGCGCCGCGCCAGCTCATCCAGCGTCAGCTCCCGCCCGGCGCGGTCAACAAAGTCGTCAAGGGTCAGGTCCCCGCGCCGGAACAGACGCGCCTTTGTCTGTCCCAGGACCTCATCCTGGAACTCCACGGGCTGTCGGCGCATCCAATCCTGGTAGGTGGTTGCTGAGGGCACTTGGCCGATGTTGGCCTCACCCCACGCGTCACGGTGGCGCTTGATTGCTGCGTTCCGCTCGCTGGTGGACATGCCCTTCCAGGCGTCCCCTGCCTCTGCCCGGGCGTCCGCCCTGAAGTCCCTGTCACGCTGTGCCCTTCCCCTCTTGTCCCTCACAAATGGCCGGTCCCCAAGGATGCCCTCGGGGCTGAACACCGCAACCATGACGCTGCGGCAGTTGATGTGGGCCGGGGGCCGGGCGTCCGCTGGGCTCAGGAGGTCAGCACCCGGGGGTGCCACGTTCCCGCCCATCATGGCAAGGTCCCCGTCCCGGGCGCGGCAGACAGCGGAGGTCCGCCCGTCCAGGGTGGAGGTCCACCGCAGCGCCCACATGATGTCGGCATTCGCGTCCCAGACCTCGCCCCGGGCAGAGTTGCTCACGTGCGTGATCGCGGTGCGCATGATCGCCTCAGCGTTCCGCCGGGTGGTGGACAGGATGCCGTCTGTGTATCGGTTTGCGCGGGTGCCCACGACACGCCGCACGATGTCGTCCAGCGTCTCACCGTTGGTGATGCCGAGGCGGAGCGCCTGCTTGAGGGCGTCCTGCTCCTGCCGCTGGAGCCCGCTGAACCACTCCCGGAGGAAGCGGCCCTGGAACGGGCGCGAGGTGACCACTGCGTTGAGCCGCCCAAGGGGGGCCGTGGCAATCGCCATCTCCACCGGGATCGCAGCAGTCATGATGCTGTGCTCCCACTGCGCCTCAAGCCGGGCGAGGTCGATGAGCTCACCCCGGGCCTCTGCCCGGAGCTGGGCCATCACTGCCTCCCGCATGGCGCGGACCTCCGCCAGCAGCGCCCGGAGGCGCTCCCCAGTGGGGTCTGACTCACGCAGCACGCGCCCGAGGCGCTGGCGGAGCTTCTCCACCAGGTCCCGGTCAGCCTCCTCCAGGAGGCGCTTGATGCGCCGCAGCGTGGTGTTGCTGTAGCGCCTCAGCGCGACCTGGTGCCGGAGCGCCGCGTCAAAGAGGTCCTGGTTGGCAGTCATCAGCCGCCCGCCGCACGGTCAAGTGGCTTGACCTCGTTGTTGCTCACGCTGAAGTCCAGCGTCTCGCTGTCCGCGCCGTCCGCGTGGACATAGAACTCCATGGAGCCGTCCCGGCCCACCACGGGGTGGATTGATGCGCGCACGCTCTTGCTGAGGCAGTGTGCCAGCAGCTGTTCAAAGGTCATCTTATTGACCATCATTGGGCTCCTTGGTCTTGGTTGGGTCATCGTCAGGGTCATCGGGCGCTCCCGGGTCCAGGTCCAGCTCAGCCATGGCGTCCAGGGCCTCCTGGTTCTCCTTCTCAAGCAGCTCTTTGTCCTTCTCAGGGTCATAGTCATCGGCCATCCAGCCCCGGCGCACCATCTCGTTGATGGTCGCCTCGCGGCTGATCTCCCGGCGCTTGCGGGCACCCTCAATCGCCTGCCAGCCCGTCTCATCCGGGTCATTCAGCCCAAACTCAACGTCAATCTCAATGCTGGGGGCAGCGTCCCCGAGCCCGGCCCAGTCGCTCATCACGGCCAGGACCGTCTCCATGGCGTCCTTGAACACCAGGGTCATCGCCTGGAGCTGGCTCAGGGCCTCCGCCGTGTCCAGCGCCCGGACGGTGGCCTTGAGGTCCCCGGGCTTCTCCTTCAGGAACTGTGCACCATAGGCGCTCATCTGCTCCTCCAGGTGGCGCAGCTTCTTCTCGCCCGTCTCCACCGCAGCGCCGGTGTGCTCCACATAGTAGAACTTGCCGTGCTCGCTCCGGGTCGCCAGGATTTGGTTGGGCCCGAGCCGCATCAGCCCGCCCTCGCCCCCGGCCTCATTGCTGTCCACGCCGGACATCGCCAGCATCGGGAAACAGGCCACAGAGATGATGTTGTTCAGGTCCGCGTCCAGCTGCCAGTGGCGCACGTTCATGTAGCCCAGGTCCAGGAGCGGGGGCTTGGCCAGCCCGAGGCCCTGGCGCTCTGTGTAGAACGTCACCAGCGGGATGTAGTCCAGGTCAGTGTTCCACTCGTCAACCTTGACCCACTCCTCCTTCTTCTGGCCCTTCTTCAGCTCCCAGATTTGGACAAGGCCGGGCTCAAGGACGCGGATGCGCTCCACCGTGACCTCCTCCCATCCCACGCGGACGGTCTCAGCCTCGCTGATGCGCACGTGCTCCAGGACCTCGCGCCCGTTGACCATGGTCCCGGACATGAAGATGACGCTCTCAGCCGGGATGTGGACCAGGTAGGGGCGGATGCTGTCCGCCTTGTCGTCTGCCAGCGTTCGGATGGTGTCGCCGTCCTTGCGGGGCATGTCGATGAGCACGTGGCTCATCCCCTTGGCCAGGCCGTCACGGAACCAGCGCCGGGCGAACACGTCAATGTTGTTCCCCTGCAGGTCCACGTCCTCCTGCCACTCCTCGTGCTGGGCCGGGGCATCCTCGCCCAGGCGCACCGGGTCCCCGAACGGCTTGCCCGCCAGCATGTCCAGCGTCAGCTCAGTCATGTTGAGGAGGGTGCCGCCCATGAGACGCCGCGCCCAGCTCTGGTCGCTCTCCTCCTGGTGCTTGGGCATCAGGCTGTCGCCCGCCTCCCGCATGGCCTCAGTGCCCCCGAGGAGGCTGTTCATCAGGGCCCAGCGGGGGGCCATGCGCTCATAGGTGGCCGATGGAGTGGCCGGTGTCGCGTCTTTGTTGGCCATCACATGACCCTCCTGTGCAATGTGAGGTCCTGCCGCCGGACGCGGTAGCGCGTCTCATCAGCAATGTGATCCTCTGCCTCTGTATCAATGTCGTCCATGTCGCGGTCAAGGCGGGAAAGCGATGGGACAGTCATCTGGAACTGCTTGCAGCGGTCGGTGATGAACAGCCCGGGCTTGGTGCGGGTGAACTCCCCGTCCACGGGCCGGGCTGCGGCCATCTTCTCGCGCATGACCTCCCAGCCGTTCTTGCGGGAGCCGCTCCCCTTGTTGGCCATCTCCCAGGTCACGCCCTTCTCGCGCATGATGCTCTCAGCCGTGGGCCCGCTGTCGTTGGTGTAGATGTTGTGGTCAGCCGGTCCCGGGCGCACGCGGCCCTGGAGCCCAGCATCCTCCTCGCGGTCAAGGATGCCCTGGGCAACCGCGCCGGGCAGCATCTTGACGCCCTCGTTGCGCTTGCCGGTCCAGCCATACCACTCCATGAAGCGGATGAGGTCGCCACGGATGGGGCCGATGAGCCGCCCCTCCCACTCAATCGGCTCCCCGTTGCTCTCCAGCCACCAGCCCACGGAGAAGGGTGTGGAGGAGCCCCAGTCAAGCGAGCGGTCAATGCGCCAGCCCCGGGGGATGAGGTGCGCCGGGAAGTTGGGCACGATGTTGGTGGCCCGGTCCCAGACGTCATCGAACATGCCGCCCGCGACAATGTCCCAGGAGCCGTGGAGCCAGGCCTGGAGCTCAGCGTCATTGCGCGCAGCGGCCCGGATGCGGGAGATGTAGTTGGGGTCACTCTCCAGCAGTATCTTGTTCTCATAGATGTTGCCGTGGATGGCCATGCGCGGGGGCTCAAGCTCCCCGTCCGCTGACCGGGCGTTGAGGATGGGCTTGCCGCGCATCACGGGCAGCTGGTAGCGCTCCTTGACCCAGTTGTGGCCCACGCCATACGGGTTGGTGGTGGACCGGACGCGGGCACGCTGTGCGACCTGCGGGTGGGTGGAGCGGCAGCAGGACTGCATGATGGTGAAGCAGTCCGGGGTGGCCCAGGTCGTGAGCTCCTCAAAGCCAATCCAGGGATAGGCGTGGCCGTGATAGGCGTTGTAGTCATCCGGGCGGCGCATGTGGCGCAGCAGGAGCTGCTCGCCCCCGGGCCAGGTCCAGGTGCTGTTCGCCTCGTTGAACTTGGGCGGGTTGCGCATCCGGCTGAACCACTTCTTGGACTTGGAGATGACGTCAGCCAGCTCGGGGTAGCTCTTGCGGAACAGGATGCCCCGCCACTCCTCCCCGAAGCCCTGGCCGGTGTCCATCGCAAAGTCCATGATCAGGGCATCAGTCTTGCCCGGGCCTCGCGTCCCCTCATACAGCACCTCAAAGAGCGGACACTGCAGGAACTGCGTCTGCGATCCGGCCTGTGGGGCCCAGGTGATGGGGACGTGCATGTTCATCAGTGGAGCGCCTGCCTGAAGTCGCTCATGATCTCGCGGTAGAGCTCACGCGCCTCCCGGGCGATGTCGTCAGCGTTGAACTGGTCGCCATACTGCTGGCCCAGGTATTCAGCGAGCGCCCCGCCCGCCGCGAGGACAGCCTGCCCAGTCCGGTCCTCCGCCCCCTGGTCATTGACCTGGGTGGTAGCGATGACGCCCGGGCGGATGATGCTGCCCAGGCGGACCTCCAGGAAGCGCGAGGCGTCCCGGCGCTCCATGAGCTTGATTTCAAGGTTCTCAGCTGCCATCAGATGTTTCCTACAGTAAGGGTGAACAGGACCGCGAACAGCAGGCCGCCCAGCCCGAGGCTCCACAGCAGGTGCGTCTCAGGCCGGACAGAGCCGCCCCGGGCGGTGAATGTCTGGTATGCCTTCAGGTGGCAGAACGCGGCCACCAGGACCGCGCCCTGTCGCGTGAACAGGTTGGCGAAGGAGCCGTTGCTGAGCCACCACTCCTGGGACGGGTGGTCCACGATGCGCATGCCCCAGTAGATTGCCCACCAGGACGTGTTGCCCACGATGCTGCTGAAGGACGTCATGACGCCCAGGACAAGCCAGTCAGCCGCGTCCCGGCGCTCCCGGATGGCGCGGATGGATTCAGGGAACCAGTGGCGGAGGACCATGGCGCAGAGCACGATGGCCGGGATGGACAGGCTCACTGTCAGTATATCAATTGTGTTGCTCAACGGTCGCAATCCTCGCTAGGGCAGCCTTGAACAGCTGGACAGTCTCGCCCCGCTCCCGCGCCTGTTTGATCTTTGTGGCCACCGTCTCCCGGGCCTGCTCATTCTCCCGGCGGGCCTGCTCCAGCTCGCGCCTTCGCCGCATCCACCAATCTCCAATCCAGCTCATTTGCCGCCCACCTCCACCTGTTGAGCAATCTCCCGCCAGAAGTCCGCCTGCTGCTTGTGGGTGTCGCGCAGCTCCTTCTGCAGGTCGTGGTTCTCGTTGTATAGCTTCCACACGACAAAGGCGAGGGCCGCGTTGACCCCACCTGCCGGCAATATCTCCGCCCATGGGATCACGCCCTCCATATCAAAGCCTCACCACGCTGAGGGACGCGCTGTCCACGATGACGGTGTCTGTGCCCGTTTCGATGCGGGCGGCAACCCGGAGGCCGTCTGAGGCCCCGAGGTCCAGGACGCCCTGCCAGGCAGCACAGGAGCCTCCCCGGCCTGAGATGCGGTTATACATCCTGTGCTCAGTCCCGGCCACGTCACTCCAGGCAGTGCCGTTCCACTGCTGGAGGACCGCGAGGCTGTCTGTGCGGGCGGAGCCGGTGCTGATCTCAGTGCTCACGCTGTAGCTGACCATGAAGCGCCCGGCCTTGCCGACATAGGCGTCACCGTTCGCGGCGCTCCAGCTCAGGTTGCCCGAGGCGGCCACGTGGGTCCCCGTCCAGCTGGTCAGGGTGGCGTAGCTCGCGGTCAGCGTCTGGCTGGTAGTCTTGTAGGCCGTCAGGGCGTCCTGCTTGATGCCCTCGGGGAAGCTCACTGTGCCGTCCGCGTTGCTCAGGACCATGGCCGTGGTGAAGCCGGTCCCCACCTTGAAGGTCAAGTCATTGTTGCCCAGGAGGCCAACCAGCGCATTCGTGGTGAAGCCGCTCTGGAACGTCAGGCTGGCGTCATTGCCGGCTGCGTTCTTGTTGAACTTCATGTTGATGGAGCTGCCCGAGTTGAGCAGCAGGTTGGTTCCATAGAAGGCGAACGCATTGGAGGTGTCCGGGCTTGCGCCGCCCACGCCGAGCCCCTCGCTGGCCTCCAGGGGAGCCCGGGCGGACACCTTGCCAGTGCCGGCAGTGCCCTTGGTGCCCAGCATGAGGTCCAGGGCGCTGTAGTCCCACCAGATGACGTTGGTCACGCCGCCGCCGTCCTGCTGAACAACAAAGTCTCCGGCTCCCGCGTCCAGGCTCCCGAGGTTGCCCATGTGGACCACCTCGTTGTTGTTCCAGAGCAGGTCGGTGGGACCGATTGTGAGGGTTGGGCCCCAGGCAACCGCCTCCCCGATGCCCGCGCCGCCGTTGGTGGCCACTTTGAGCTGGAGGGTGCCCGCGCCGCTGTCCACGTTGCCGCCGATGTAGTATGCTGTGCCCGCGTGCGTGAACACCTCATCCTGCCCCCCGGCGTTCAAGGCCCCGTGGTTGTTGCCAAACCTGATCTGCGCGTTGCCGCCGCCGTCATTGCCGTTGATCCAGTGGGCACCGTTCTCCCAGCTGAAGGCGTTGTCAGCATCGGTGATGGTGAGGCTCTTGAGGGTGGCATTGTCGCCGGGCTTCACGACACCCGTCAGCCCGCCGCCCGGGCCGGTGAAGCCGGTGGCCGTCACGCCCCCGGTGAAGGTCGCGCCGCTGAGCTTGGCAAAGGCGCTCCCGTGGTCCCCGTCCAGGAGGTCCGCGTTGAGCCCGGAGCCCGAGCCATCATTGCCCGCGTGCCAGACGTCATTGGCCCCAACCCGGAGCGTGGGGGCCTGGACAGTCCCGGTGAAGGTCGCGCCGGTGAGGAAGGCGAACGCGGACGCATGGTTGCCGTCAAGCAGGTCCGCGTCCAGGCCCGAGCCTGCGCCATCGTTGTTCCCGTGCCAGACGGTGGCCCCGGCCACGAGGAGCTGCCCAACGGCAAGGTCCACGTCCCCGTCCCCACCGATGAGCCACTGGGCTGCGGTCGTGACCGCCCCGCTCAGGTTGTTGACAAAGTCAATCTGGGCGATGGTGGCACTCAGCGAGGTCCGGGCACCCCGGAACGTGATGTTGGCCTGCTCCCCGCTGTTCTCAGTGGTGCCCACCAGGAGCGAGGGGCTGCCAGCCTTCTCCAGGGAGATGTCGTTGTTGAAGCTCTGGGTGCCGGTGAAGGAGTTGCCGCCCGAGCGCCGGGCGATGTCGGACAGTGCGAAGTCAGCAGTTGTGTATACGCTCTCCCCGTCCAGGGTGAGCGTGTTCAGGACCTCAAGGCCGGATAGCTCCTTGCGTGCGCCCATCCCGGCCCCCTTACTTCTTGATCACGATGCGGTGAGTGCCAGTGCCCAGCGCCGGGGTCGCGTTGATGGTGACCACGTTCACAGAGGTGCGGACAACGTCCACGCCCACGGTCGCGCCGCTCGCCTTCTCATAGACCTCCACGGACACGTCCAGGGAGTTGAGCGAGTGGGTCACGGCAATGGACGTGCTGGAGCCGTCCCCGATGTCCGCGTTGTAGCGCCCGATCTGGTCCTGGACCTCCGCAGCGTTCGCCAGGATGAGGTCAAGGACCTCGCGGATGGTGTCCACATTGGCGTCAGAGCCCGCGATGCTGTCCCAGTAGGCAGCCACCTGGGTGTTGACAGCCGTGTTGAAGTCCGTGATCTGGGAGGCCGTGTGGGTGTGCGAGCTTGCCGCCTTCCCGTCCAGGGTGGTCTGGAGGCTCGTGATGTCGGCAATCGCGTGGCCGTGGCCGGTGTTGGACTTCCCGTCCAGGGTGGCCTGGAGCGAGGTGACGTCAGCGATTGCGTGGGTGTGGGCGCTCGGGGTGAACGTGGACGGCTTGCCCGTCACCCCGGTCCAGGGCACGCTCGCGGCAGCGTCCACAATCCCGTCATCATTGGTGTCATACACGCTCTTGAGCATGTCGCCAGCGCCCGCGCCAGAGATTGCCGCCTGGACAAAGGCCGTGGTGGCGAGGCGCGTGGTGTTGTTGCCAGCCGTCTGTGTCGGGGCAGTCGGGTTGCCGGTGAGGGCAGGCGAGGCGAGCGGGGCCTTGGCCGCGAGGGCGGACGTGAGGCCCGTCACCTCGCTCTGGGCATGGGTGTGGGCGCTCGGGGCGAACGTGGACGGCTTGCCGGTGATGTCAGCCCAGGCAGAGGACAGCACCGCGAGGGCGGAGCCGTTGTCAGACATGAACTTGCCGGTGGCCGTGTTGAAGAAGATGCGGCCCGCGCTCCCGGGGGACGGGTTGCTAGCCAGGTTCTCAGCACGGAAGTCGATGAGCTGGTTGCCGTTGAAGGCGTGGCTCTGGTAAATCTGCTTGGTCATGCGCTCCCCTCCTTCAGGACAGCCTTGCCGTCCCTGCGAACGCCGCAGAGAAGGTGAGCGTGGTGCGGTTCACGCTCGGGTTGGTGACGGTGCCCTCCGCCTCGCGCCCGGAGGTGTCATACACGATGACGTCCGGCCAGAAGCCAAGGTTGTGGTCAATGGTCCAGACCGCTGCGGGGAGCGGCTGGTTGTGGACGTGCGTGGACTGGGCCGCGCCGGGCGGTCCCTCGGGTCCCTGGATGGTCCCCACCTCCATCACGATGTCTGTGCCCGCGTCCAGGTCCACGTCAACCGTGGAGGCCGCATCAACGGTGATGTCGCGGCCCTCGGTGATCTCAATGGTGATGTCCGGGTTGCTCACGTGGACACCCCCTGGCGCACGAGGAAGCGCCCGCCCGCAATCCGGGTCTGGGAGCCCTGCCCAAGGAGGTCAACCAGGTCCCAGTAGTGGTTCCCGGCGGGCACGTCCTTGGTGACGCTGTAGGGGACGGTCATGGTGAGCTTGCCAGCCGGGCCGTCCGTGATGGCGAGGAGGTCTGCCGTGGTCCCCTCCACGAGGGGCGTGGGGCTGTTGACGTTCGCCCGGAGGGTCCAGCGCAGGACCTTCCCAGTCAGGTCAACCGGGGAGCCCCCGGCGGTGATCGTGAATGACTGGATCCAGTCCGCGTTGTTGTAGAAGCTCACTTGCCGCCCTCCTCAGCCTTCTGGGCCGCGAGGAACTCCTCAACGGTCATCTTGGGCGGCACCAGGAGCACGCCCCCGGTGATCTCCCCCTCAACCTTGACGTTGTCCCGGAACTTCTCAGGCCGGGTGGCCTTGGCGAGGGCGATTGCCAGTGTGTCGCTGTATTCACGTATCTCGCCAACAACCTCGCCCTTGTAGAACACCGGCTTGTCTGTCCCGTCAATCGCCCGGCGGGCCATCTCAGCCTCCAGGCGGTCTGCGAACAGCTCAAGGCTCTCCTCCCAGAGCTCAAGCCACTCGGGCTCGCCCTGGTCTGCCAGCTCCTTGATCCGGCGCACCACCCAGTTGCCGCCCAGGCCGAACTCCTCACAGCTCGCATACTTCACGCCCGTCTCCCGGACGCGGGCGCAGATGGCCTGGAACACGTCCCAGGTGAGCTGTGTTGGACGCCCGATGCCGGTGCGCTCCTGTGGTGTCTTTGGTTTGTTGGTCTTAGCCATGGTGCCGAACTCCCGTGCGCGCGAGAATAGCGGCAAAGCAAGAGTTAGGCAACCCGCCACACGGTGCCCAACACAAAACCGGCAGCAGCCGTCTTAACGTCTTAACTTCAGCACCGCCTCACCGTCTTACCCTAAGACGCATAAGTGACTGACCTGCCAGGCAAAACTTAACTTCCTTAACTTTCTTAACTTAGATAGGGGAGGGCAGTCTTAACTTCCCTGTCTAGCAATGCGCGCCCTGGGTAAGAAAGCCAGGAAAGTTAAGACGGGCACAGATTCACGTTTCTCTTCAACGGCTTCTGCGTCTTAACTTCACGCTGTTTGGGCCATGCGAAGTTAAGACGGCACCACCGCTAAGTTAAGACGCGGTGCGCCTCCAGGACCTCCGCCCAGGAGCCATACGCCTCGCCCCTCGGGTCAAGGTCGTCAAACCGCGCCGCCCGGAGCCTCTCAGCCACCTGCATGATCTGGTTCTCCTGTCCCTCGCGCCGCAGCACAGCCATCAGGCCAGCGCACTGCTGGGGACGGTCCCCTGGCGCTGTCTGCTCCCCCGAGTAGTCAACTGTCTTGTGGCACTGGAAGGCTGTCCCGGTCCTGATCTCCTCAAGCCGGTCAGCGTCCAGCTGGAACGCCTCGCCCGCGCTCCGGCGGAACGGGCAGTTGACGCAGGGCCTCTTCAGGTCAAACATCCCAACACCTCCACGCCCACAGGCTCCTGCCCCGGGTTGCGGAACTGGAAGCCCAGCAGCGCGACCTGCGGCACCATCGCAAGGTGGTTCACGGTCAGCACCCGCTCCTCGCTCTCCTCCGGCGTCCGCCAGACCCTCACCAACACGCGCATCACTTCACCTCCAGGTGTTCAGGTCCGGCCACAATCCTCTGGTCACCCACGGGGAGCCGGACGCCCCCGCGCCGCAAGGCCCGGCCCCAGAGCCAGAGCAGCAGGCGATGCTCAAGCCCTGAAGTCATCCTCAGCCTCCTCGGCAGTGAACCTGCCGTCCTCAAACATTTCCCGGGGCCGGGCCCACAGGGCTCCCTCGCCATCCATGTAGACAGTCAGCTCCTCCAGCGTCTCGCTGTGTCGGGCCACGCCCACGCGCTCATACAGCCCGCCCTTCTTGTGCCGCCAGAGGTCGCGCACCAGGGGGACGCGCCGCAGGAGGCTCACCACCATCGGCCAGGAGGGCGCGTGCTTGGACAGCACCGGGGCCGGGACAACCGCCTTGACCTGATACCACTTGTCACCAACCTTGGTCCCCCAGCGCTTCCCCTCGGGCTGGGGCGTCACCTCCAGCAGGCCCGCCCAGTCCGGGACCTCCTCCGGCTTGATGAGCCCCGCCGGGGCCACATACCAGAACTCATCGCTGAAGAGCCGGGCGGAGCGCTGCTTGTTGGGCTGTTTCAGCTCCCCGAGGAAGTCTGACCGGCTCACCTTGATCTCATAGCTTGCGGTGCGGCACCCGGTCGCGGGTCCGGGGTCAATCACCCACAGGTCAATCCGCCTCATCTGGGCCGCGCCAAAGCCCGAGCCCATCCGCAGCTCCTCCACGGCAATCTTGTTGCTCCGGGGACCGGCCACGCCCGCCCTCAGCACCTTCATCACGTCTGTCGCCTTCATGTCGGCTCCCCCTCAATGTCAAGCACCGCGTTCTGGACCGCCAGGATGGTCTTGCGCTCCTCCTCGCCCAGCCGGTCCCAGTCAAGGGGCTCAAGCTGGAGCCACTCCCCGAACTGGAGCGCCGCGCCGCACAGGCAGACAGTCATGTCCCCCGGCTCCGGCCCGCCCTTCTGTTCGGTCGCGTTGGTCGCAGCGTCATTCACCCTCCCGCAGGACGGGCACGCGCTCTCAGGCACCCGGACGCTCACGTGAGCCACCAGAGCGCTGCCGCGAGCCAGGCACAGAACGCGAGGAACGCGCCGCCCAGGGCCTGCTCCAGGCCTCCCCACTCGCGCCCGCCAGAGCGCCGCCCGAGGAGGACGGCCATGAACACCAGCCAGCCCAGGACCGCGCCCGGGCCGACAACGAACACCACCTTGCCGACTAATTCAAACATGTCACCTCAATCCTTGTGTCACGCGCCCTCAGCTCCTCCAGGAGCCTCGCGCCCTCCGGCGTCACCACCGGCTCATGCGCTGCGCATCCCGCGAGCGCCACCAACAGCAGCCACCTCATCCCGCCCGCTCCTGTGCGATCTGCCGCCGGAACAGGTCCTGGTATGCCTCGCCCTGCCAGCCGGTCCTCTGGAGCTTGGTCAGCGCCCCCGGGGGCAGTCCCGCCTCCAGCAGGTGCGCGTGCGCGACCTGGCCAGCGCCGTTGCGTGCGCACTCCTCGTGTATCCGGTAGGCAGCAGACACCCGCCGGACCTCACGGTGGAGCCGCTCGCCCGCCGCGCCCGAGGCGAGGAACACGGGCTTGAACACCATCACGCTGTAGCCCTCCACCTTGACCTTGCCGTCATCGGTCTGCTCCAGCACCCGCCCGCTCAGCAGGTAGGGGAAGCGGTCATAGGGCCAGAACGCCCAGAGCGCGAGCGGGCTGACCGGCAGCACGCCCCCCTCGTGGCGGCCCAGGAGCCTCTCAACCAGCCGCCTCATGATCCGCCCTCCCGCATCGCGGCCCGGATGTGGGCGCGCATCGTGTCCTCCGGGGGACTCACCAGCACGAGGCTGTCCGGCATCCCGTCTATGGTCAGGCCGGTGATCTCCCCCATGCCCCGGCCCTTCTCCACGAGGTCGTCAACCTCCTCCCAGAGGCAGCGCCAGCCTGCGCTGTCCAGCATGCTCTCATCCAGGGGGACGCGCACCCGGAGCGTGATTGTCATGTCCTTCATTGCCATGTCGGCTCTCCTTCTCCATTGTTCACGGTCCTGATGTTCCACTTGCAGAGGTTGATGTCGGGACCGATCCTGATCACCCTCTTGGGCTCCATGCCCATCACGCGGTGCGCCCGCACAATCTTGTCGGTGGCCACTGAGAACATGTCCCACCAGTGGCGCTCCCGGAATGCCTCAATCATCTGGCGCACGCACTCCCGCGTCTCCCTCAGCGGGACGCCCTGCCGCATCGACACCCACCGGCTCATCTCCCAGGAGCCCGGCGTGATGTGCTGGGCAGCCTCGGGCCAGAGCTCACGCACCATACAGCGCTGCTCGTGGATGATCCGCATGGCGAACACGGGCGGAAGGCCCGCGACCAGGAGCTGGGCCCCGGGCCGGTCAAACTGGTCCCGCTCGCGCCCGTCCACGTGGGTCAGGTCCCAGCCCATCTCGTCAATGAACACCTCCTTGCGCCGCCGCTCAAACCGCTCTTGCAGGTCCGGCGGGGCGAGGCGCTGTGTCCACACCCGTATCACCCCGCCGCCCCCTTGACCAGCCGGAACGTCAGCAGGACGCCCACGGGCCACGTGAGCCAGAGGGGGAGCACCGGGAACGCCAGGCAGACCATCGTGCCCAGGGCGTATCCCGTCCCGATGAGGACCGTCAGCACGCTCAGCGTCTGGACAGCCGTCATCGGCCACACGGGCTTGCGTGCCATCACGCGCCCCCCTGCGGGAAGTTGGCGAATATGACCTTCAGCCGCTCCTCCACGTGCGGGGGAGGCGGTCCCATGCCCTCGGGCGGCAGCAGGTCTGTCATCCGGCCCGTCATGTCCCCGTTCCCGGCCCACTCCGGGTCTGAGCAGGCCACCATCTTGCCGTCACGGGCAATCTTGGCGTGTAGCCCAACAGCCCCGGCGCGGTTCACGCCGTTGACCACGATGACCTCCTGGCGCTCGGGACAGTCCGCCGGGGCGCGGGTGTCGGTGCTCCCCAGCTCCCGGGTCACGGTCCACGCCTCGCTCACCTGGAGGTAGCTGTCCACCTCCTTCCACGCAAAGAACATCTTCACGTAGAACAGGGCGCGCACCTTGTCCTCCTCGTCATCCCAGGGCGTCCCGATCATGAACGCCTCGTTGCGCCGGTTGAAGCCGATGAAGCAGGGGATGAGGTCCTCACCCCGCTCAACCGCCTCCACGCTCTGCGCCATCTGTTTGCGCATCATTTCCTTCAGCCCACTCGTGTCCATTGCCGTCCCTCCTCGGGTCCCAGTGGGGGTGAAGGTGCACCCCGGTTACTTTGAAGCTGGAGGTGCCCAGGCGCTTCTCCAGCGCCTCCCGCACCACCTCCGGGGCGTCCACCACAGTGGTGTCCCCCGGGAGCGCCACCACATAGTCGCGGCGCTCCTCGTTGATGAGGATGAATGCCCTCAGTTTGACGCTACGCATGTCAGCTCCTCCGGGCGGGCGAGCGCCCGCATTGCGTGCCAGGCCTCGTTGCGCTGGCCATAGGTCGCGGCGATGACTGCCGCCTTGTCGAACAGGACCGGCTCACCGCTCCCGTCAATCAGCTCGTGGCCGTCCACGGCCAGGCTCCGGCGCGGGCCGCTGCCCAGCACGTCAATCGTTGCGCCCGTCATGCCGACACCTCCGCCTCACCGCCAAAGCGGTTGACCAGGGCCGCGAGGCGCTGCGCCCGCTCCTCCCCGAGGTCCGCCCGGGAGAAGGTCCTGGGGCCGCGCTTCAGCCCGTTGAGCCCGCCAACGGCTGACCAGTCCTCCAGGGCCTCCGGGGAGCCCCAGCAGCCCGCCCCACGCGCCGGGAAGGCGTTGTAGAGCATGTTGGCGTAGTGCCACAGCAGGTGCCGGTTCTCGTCATCGGCTGTCCCGGTCGCGCCCACCAGGTCATTCTCCAGCACCGCCTTCAGGAAGCTCCCGGGCACCACCCCGTCATTGAGGTAGCGCTGGATGCCGCCGTGCATGCGCTCGGGGATGCGGTCAAGGTATGAGTCAAGGTTGTCCATTGTTGTGCTCCATTTCTGAACGTCTCGCGGGGATAAGATACCGGCCCCCGCCCTGCCGGTCAACTGAACAGGCTTGATACCGCCTGCCAGACCATTGCGCCGAACGCCCACCAGTGGACAGCGGCATACAGGACGGCCACCAGGGTGAGCGGCCACCCCTCCCACCAGGAGGGGGGCGCGTCCGGGTCCGTGCCGTCATACATCTTCATCTCATAGCGCTCGCCCATCACTCCGCCTCCCACTTGTATTCTGTCTTCAGGTCATCCCGGGTGAAGTTGTCCCAACCCTCCAGGGCACTCTCCGGGACGCCCGAGCTGAGCGGCCTCCAGTCTGACCACAGGATGTCCCAGTCAGAGGACGGGAAGCACCCGTGGTAGCACCGGCGCTGGGAGCCCGGGCGGGCCTCCCTGTATTGTTTCCGCACCATGATCGTGCCCAGGGGGACCTCGGGGGCGGGCTCCACCGGCTTCTCGGGCCGGTTCCTCCGGCCCTCAGCCTTGCGCCATTCGTCAAGTGCACCCATCAGACTGTCTCCTTCACCTTTGCCCGGGACAGCTGGGTCTCAGCCACGCCCCGGAACTCGCTGTGCGCCTTCACGGTCGCGTCCAGCACCACTGTGTCCCCGATGTTCAGCTCAGCAGAGGAGGAGCAGAACCGGCTCAGGGCGTTCCCGTCCGCGTCCTCAAACTTGTAGAGGACCGTGGGGCCGTAGTTGCCCTGGAAGCCCCGGGCGTCCTTCACCTTCAGGCGGAGGTCCCGGAGGCGCTCGCCCACCTCCCCGAGGTGCGTGGAGGTCTGTGCCAGGACCTCGCGGGCCGCTGCCTCCTGCTGGCGCTTCTCCAGGCGGTCCATGTGCCGCAGGTAGCTCCCCACAGCGGAGCAGGCGATGCCCCGGCGGTTGGCCGGGACGATGCCCGGCGCGAGGACCATGCGGAGGTTGTGGATGTATTCACTGTCACCCGCCTCCTCGCTCGCGGCCCAGGCCAGGACCTCGCGGGCCGTCTCCCAGTCGCTGTCGCAGATTGCGGCCCGCAGGGCGTCCCGGTCCTCCCGCCCGCTTTTGTCCTGCGGGCGGAGGTAGAACCAGACGCTGATCTTGAACGCTGTCGGCTGGCCTGCGCTCTCCGGGGCGCTCTTGGGCACCCACCCCCCAGAGCCGGATGGCCGTGGACGTGACTGCCAGCAGCTCCTCAGCGCTGTCCTGGATGACGCCCCCGCGCCCGCCCCACTCGTCACTCCACTCGCTCAGCTCGCGCTCCCAGCGGAAGCGGGCGGCCACGGATGCCGGGCTGTCGGTGCCCATGTAGTCGCGCAGGCAGGTCCGCCCCACCTGGACCAGGTTGCCCTCGGGGTCCCTGACGACAAAGAGGTGCTTGCGCTGGCGGTCGTGCTTGCAGTGCTCGCACTCGCGGGTCGCTGAGCGGAAGCGCTTGGGCAGCTCCTCGCCCGGGATGCTGTCGATGATCGTGCCCGCGTCCGTGTGCTCCAGGCGGGCGATGAACTGGAAGTCCCCAACGCGGGGGGCCTCAAGCTCGTTGAGGATGATGTCGCGGTATTGAACCTTGGCCAACCGCCCGTTGCTGTCCTGGCGCTCCTCCTCGCGGACCTCCCCGAGGGTCCAGCTGATCCGGGGCGTCCCGTAGCGCTGGGCCTTGCGGGCGAGCTTCTTGAGGTGTTCCTGGGCCTCCTCAACGCGGGCCTCCAGGATGGTGATGACGTTGTCCGGCTTGTCCATGGCTCAGGCCTCCCCGCGCAGGATGGCGTTGCGCTGCGCCTTGAGCGCCGCGAGCTTGGCCGGGTCCGTGGTGAGCTGGGCCGGGGGCGTAGCGCCCTTGGCCGCGATGCGGCGCTTGATCTCAGCGGTCAGGGCCGCGACCTTCTGGCGGTCCCCGGCGCGGATGGCGGCGTGGGCCAGCTCTTTGAGCTGTGCGGTGGTGAGGTTGTCCATGTCGTGCTCCATTTCTCTGCGGTCCCCAACCGGGGATAAGTCCTAGATAACAACGCCCCGGGGATAAGTCAAGGCCCCCGGGGCAAAAAAGTTGTCGTCAGGCGTTCCGCCCGTGCCAGTTGCCCAGCGGGTCCGCGTCCTCCTCCCAGTGGAGCAGGACCGGGGCTGAGCCGTCCAGGGGGACCTCCCAGCAGTGCCCGTCCGCGTGGTGGACCTGGCAGTGAATGCCCTCCTCCTCGGTGAAGTCCACGATGACTGTCTCACCGTGCTCAGCGTCCTCCCAGTAGACTGCCCGGGGGGACGCCCCGAGGAACGCCTGGTGGAGGGGAGTGCCCGCGAGGCGCTGCCCGCTGCCCCGGACCACCGCCCAGACCGTCTCCAGGTCTGTCGCGGGCTCGGGGCACGCCTCCCCGGGGTCATCCGGGAAGGTTGGCGGGAGGGCCACGATGGGGGTGTTGGTGAGGTCCTGGAGCTGCCGGATGAGCTCGCCCATGCGCTTGAAGTTGTCCATGTCGCCCTCCTCAGAAGCTCGGGTTGCGCTTGTCGTGGTGGCCCTGGATGAGGCTCCAAGTGCCGCCCTTGATCCAGGAGCCGGTGCGGCCCCGGCGGTGGTAGCGCGAGCCCGTGGAGGTCGTGATGACCTTGAGCGTGGGGCTGATGCCGGTGATCTCCCCGTCAGGGTAGCTGTCGCCGTTGAAGGCGTAGCTGACCTCATCGCCCAGGGCGGGGCAGCGGATGACGTCAATGCGGGGGGATACGTGGCCGCCCGCGTCCGTGGGGATGTGGAGCTGGCCCGTGAGCTCGGTGGCCTCCTGGGCGATGCGCTCTGCGTGGGCCATGCTGCGGATGTCGTTGCGGTTGATGAACTCGCGCTTGCCGCTGTGGTCGTATGGCTGGTGGTCGCCGTGGACTGCGGTGAGCTTCTCGGTGGCGGTGTCGTATTCAAAGGTCAGCATGTTGTTCTCCATTTCTCAGCCCCGTCAGCCGGGGATAAGTCCTACATAACAATGGGGCGGGGATAAGTCAAGCCCCTCCGGTCAAAATAATTGCCCCCGGCACGAATCAACGCGCCGGGGGCCAGCCCCAGATGGGTCGGGGTCCTGGGGCCGCTGAGCGGGGCGGGGCATGGAGCACCCCGCGCCCACCCCGCCTCAGTCCTCGCAGGTGGCGGTGTGGATTTCATCCACCTGGTCCGCCATCGGCTTGATCGCATCCTGGACGTTCTTGGAGCCACGGGCAGCCGCGTCACTGGACTTCTTGGCGGCCAGTAGGTTGACCATGGTCGCCTCGCGGATTTGGTCCACGGTGCGGGTCATCGCGTCCTCCAGGCCGGAGCCGTCAACGATCCGCTCCTCAATGATCCGGCCAAAGGCCGCACCCAGCTGGTGTTCAGCGGACGGCTCGGGCTTCACCTCGGCAAGGAGGCCCAGGTGGCGCTCCATCCCCTTGGCGGCCACCAGGAGGTCCGCAGCGGCCACGCTGTCACGCCCGTTGGCGACCATCGCCAGCTTGGAGCGCTCCACCACCTCGCGGATGGTGGCCGGGATGTTGCCGGCAAGCGCCGCGCCAACCTCGCCCAGGTCCTCCCCGGAGGCCACCAGGCCCCGGCCATAGAGGCGCACCAGGCGCTCCACCGCGTTCGCCTCGGGGGCACGCACGGTGATAACAGCGTCCAGGCGTCCCGGGCGCAGCATGGCGCGGTCCAGGCGGTCCACGTGGTTGGTCGTCAGGACCGTGATCACCTGGGCGTTCTTGGTCAGCACGCCGTCAATGGTGTTCAGGAGGTCGTTGCCGCGCTGGTCGCGCTGGCTGGCCACCCGGTCCACGTCCTCAGCGAACACGACACAGGGCTGGTAGCGCTGGGCGAACAGGAGGGCCTCCTTCAGCGCCCGGACGTCATCCAGCAGGATGTAGGTCCAGCCGTTGTCGGTGCAGACCTTGGACGTCACGTTGGCCGTCATGGTCTTGCCGGTCCCGTAGGTGCCCTCAAGCAGCACGCCCCGGTTGAGCGGGATGCCGTGCTTGACGCACGCCGCCGTGTTCTGGACGGGTGCCCAGAGGGAGGCGCGGACCTGCTCCAGCTCATCGTCGTTCAGCACCAGCTCATCGGGGTTGATGTAGCGGGTCTGGAGGAAGGCCGGGGGAGTGGTCGTGTCCAGGTCCCCGTCATCGTCCACCTTCAGGCGGATGGCCTTGCCCTTGTAGATGGAGTTGTCCTTCAGGATGCTCCGGGCGAGGTTGGCGAGGTCGCGGACAACGGATGCCTCGCGCTTGCGGACGGTGCCGGTGATGATCAGGACCTGGCCCGAGGGCGAGCGGGAGCGCTGGACCTCCACCGGGTTCTCGACACCGGGCAGCGTGAACTGGCCGAACGGCACCTGGATTTCATCGCCCAGGTCCGGGCCGGTCTTGACCGTGATCAGGTCCGGCGCGATGGGGCCAAAGAAGGACATCTTGGGGGTGGGGCTCGCCCAGCCATACTTCTCCTTCATCGCCATGTTGAGGGCCACCAGGGCGTCCTCGGGATAGGCGTCCAGCACCTCGTGGACATCCAGCTCAGTCTCCTCGTCAGCCGCCTTGCGCTCCAGCGCAGCGATGGCCTTGCGCAGCGGCATCGGGCCGGGCTCACCCGGGAGGGTGATCTTGGTGCCGGAATGTTCGATGTCCACGTCACGCTTGTCCCGAGCCGCCTCTCCGGTGGACCGCGCCACCGCCTCTGCCAGCAGGTCGTTCATGTTAACAGTCATTGTCGTGTGCTTCATTTCTGGTTTGGGTGGGAGGCTGGTGAGCGCCTGGTCCCGTTGAAAGCCCCCTCACCGGGGATAAGTCACCCTAGCCGGGTGTGGGCGTTGGGGTCTAGGGCTTTCTCTTGCCCCGGTGCTCCCGCTTAGGTAGAGTGGTCAGCAAGGTTGGCCAACCCAGAGGGGGGTGTGCCGTCCTCCCCGGCGTGCCCCCCTTGAACCAGGACCTCGCCTGCGCCACCAGGGGCCGGGCCGCAGGTGATCTCACGTCCTCCCGCCTCGCGCCACATGTTCTGGACCCACTTCACCTGCGCCGCCGCGTCATGTTGGGCGTTGTGCTTCACCACCGGGTCCGGGCGGACAGCGTTCAGTGCCAGCATGGCGAGGGTCCGGGTGTCCCGGACCGCGCTATACTTCCACGGCTCCTTGCGCCCGAGGACGGCAAAGGCGTGCCCGAGGATGGGGATGTCAAAGGTTGCGCCGTTGCTCCAGATGTGGAGCTGGCCCCGGTGGCGGTCCTGGAGGCCCTGGATGTAGTCCTCAACCTCATCCAGGGCCTCGGGGAGGGCCAGGCCCTCGCCCGGGCGGGGGAGGGCGTCCCGCGCTGCCTGTTCCTGCATCATCCACCAGTGGGTGGTGCTCCAGTCGATGCGGAAGCCCAGGTCAATACAGCTCTGGGGGGCCACGTTGATGAGCACGCCATCCTCCAGCGGGTCAGAGCCGTCCAAGCGGAACGGCACCATGCCGATCTGCGTGATACAGGCGTCTGCCGCTGTGGACAGCGTCTCAAGGTCAATCATCAGGTGCATTCAGGTTCTCCTGTTTGAGCAGCCCGCGCTTGATCAGCAGGGCCGCAATGGGGTCTTGGGTTCCAACGCCCATCTCAGTGATGAGGCGGGCGATGTCGCTCAGCGTGTCGTCAGACTGCTGGAGGGCGTTGAGGCCCTCCGCAAGCTCGCGGGCCTTGTGCTCGCTCCGGGTGTCGGCAACCTTGGTCCAGCCGCCGCCGATGCGCTCCTGGATCACCATGGCCCGGCGCTCGCCCGTCAACACGTAGCTGTATGGGTAACGCCTTGCCATGGTCAGAGGTCCCCGAGGACTGTCAGGAGGTCCGGCGGGCTGTAGCGGTCTGACTTGACCACGCGCCCCGCCTCGCTGATGATGGGGTTGCCGTCCGCGTCCAGCTTGCTCATGTTGGAGCGGTGGACCTCCCGGAGGGCGTCCAGCTTGTAGGCAGCGAGCCCCGTGGTCAGGAACGTCCCGTCAACCACGTAGGTCAGGTCAGTCAGGGCGTCCAGGCACTCCACCGGGTCCCGGGAGATGAAGCCCGCTGCCAGCTCCGCCAGCTCCTCCTGGATGAGCTGGAGCCGGATGAGCAGCTGGCTGCCCCCGGCCTGGGCGGATGCCGCCTTCAGCTCCTCGCCCAGCCTCGCGGCCTCCTGGTGGTAGATGGCGAGGGCCGTGTGGACCGGCTCATCAGGGATGGTCGGGACCTTGGGCTGTTCGATGCCGAACGCCTCGTGGAACTCATGGACCATGTCAAGCCCACTGTCCCCGTATGTCACGCGCACGCCGTCCATCAGTGGAGCCCTCCCGAGCCGGAGGGCGTGTCAGGCTTGGTGATGCCCCCGAGGAGGGAGCCCAACAGGCCACCGATGCCGCCGGAGCGCTCGCACCCGGTCTTGACGAATGCCAGGCCGTGCTCAGAGACATAGGTCATGTCCAGGTGGCAGCAGGCGTCCTTGTCCAGGCCCAGCTCGTGCTTCAGCTCCTCGTGGAGCTTCTCCGCCTGGGATTCAGCCGCCTTGTGGAGGGCGTCCGCCTGCTCCTTCAGCTTGCCGATCTGCTTGTTGGTGTCGGTCATCGTCGTGTCGATGGCTTGGGCGAGCTCAAGTGCGCGCCCGGTCAGCTGTATGGTCTTGGTCATGTTGTGCTCCATTTCTCCCGGCCAGTCCGGGTGACTCACCTTATCCCCGGTGGGTCCTTCAGTCAAGCGCCCCGAGTTGTCTCAGCAAGCGTCTTATCCCAGCGCGGCTGTTGCGCCGGGAGCGGTTGACCTGTTTCCCGTTGACGGTGCACACGTAGCAGTGCTCAGTCCCGTCAACCGTGAACCGGACCTTGGCGTGGCGCTTCTTCACCACGCGGTAGGGGACGCCCGCCGCGTCCAGCTCCCTGCGGACAACCGCAAGGGGGCTGTCCTTCTCCTTCATCAGAATGGCTCCTTTGCCGCCTCTGCCTCATCCGGGTCCGGCCAGCTGTAGGGCCCACCAAAGCGGTCATCCCAGTGGTCCCGCGCCGTCTCCAGGTTGGGGAACTCATAGTGCCAGGCCTTGGACTTCTTCATGCTCTCATGCCCAAAGCGGTCCTGCTCGCTCACCTCCGCCCACCGCTGGAAGGTCCGGGGGTATCCCGCCGGGAGGACGCGCTTGAGGAACTTCCCGAGCGCTGTTGGGCTCATCCGCCGCATGATCTTTTGGCGCTCCGCATACAGCAGATAGTCGCGCTGGAGGTCCGCCTTCAGGATTTCACCCTGCCAGCCGTCCGCCTCGTGGAGGGTGCGCCCGTCCATCAGCTTCTCAAACCACCACTGCTCCTCGGGGCTCATGCTCATGAGCTTCTGCTCCTGGAGCGCCTCTGTCTTGGGGAACTGGCGGACGTCAAAGCCGGAGATGTCCCGGGTCATCAGAAGGTGGAGCAGGGCCTCACGCCCGCCGTTGTCCAGCTCCGCCCGGATGGCCTTGAAATAGTCCTTGTTCTGCATCTGGGCGTCACCCACGTCCAGGACAAAGAAGCGGCGCTCATCGGTCCCGGCGGGCACCACCCAGTCGCTGTTGGACGCCATCATCAGGTGGACGTAGTTTGGAGCCGCCTCAGCGTCCACGCCCTTCCCCTCAATCATGATGGTCTCCTCTGTGACCATGGTCTTGAGGATCGCCTCGTGCTTCTTGTCCCCGGCATAGAACGCCTCATCACCGAACAGCACCACGCAGTCCCGGAGGTGGGCGTTGAAGCTCCCCACGAGGTGCTTGGAGTCACTGACCTGGAGGAAGTGGCGGCCCCAGAGCGAGCCGAACGCCTTGACCGCGAATGACTTGCCGGTGCCCATCCGGCCCCGCATGACGATTGCGACCTCACCGGGGCTGTCTGGCTTCTGGACCGCCCGGGCCATCCAATTCATGTAGTATTCAAAGTGCTGCTCATTGCCCCGGCACACGTTGTCCAGGACGTGCTTCACGAACAGCTCACAGGAGCCCGGCTTGGCCTCACAGCTGAAGCCCCGCCAGAGGTTGAAGGCGTCCGCGACCTCGCGCCCGGGGGCAAACATGATTGTGCGGTATTGACGCCTGTTCTGGTTCTGGAGCCACCATTTGCCCAGGGGCATCTTCACCGGGTTGCCGTCCTTGTCGGTCCCGATCTCAACGCTCAGGTGCATGTAACGGTTGCGGAAGTCCTCAAAGCTCTGGCGGCTGATCTTTTCCCGGTTGAGGGCAAAGTCCATCACCTCGCTGATCACCCGGCACCGGCCCCCGATGTCCTCAATCACCGCATGGTCCTCGTTGAGCTTGCGCAGCCAGGGGTCAATCGCCTCCTCGTGCGCCCTCTGTATCTGTCGGGCGGCATACTGCTGGGGCCGGGGCTGCTCCAGGACGTGGCCGGAGATGCCGTGGTCAGGGTCCAGGATACACGCCGCAATCATGTCGTCATCCACCCCGGCGCGGACAAGCTCGCACAGGACCGCGAACAGCACCTCAGAGCGGCTGGGGTAGCGTGTGGGGTCATCCGAGTCATCGCCGTTGACGATGAGCATCTTGGTCCGGGCGTTCACAGTGGGCGGGAGGTCATCAAGGCTCTCCAGCCTCGGGAGGTTGCCGGACAGCTTGACCTGCGGGCCTCCTCCCCCGCCCGGCCCGGCGGTCTGGACGCGGGGGGCGGGCGTGAAGTCCTTGAGGCTGTAGACGCGGCCCCAGTCCACGTCAACCACCTTGGCCAGCGCGACCTCGCGGCCCTTCTTGCGCTTCTTCTCGCCCGGCACGTTGAGGGTCCCGGGGAGGCGCATGATGCGGTCGATGTTGTGGCAGCTGTCGCCCTGGAGCAGCACCTCAATCTGGAGGTTGTATGCCTCCAGCTCAGCCGCCTTCTCCTCGCTGCCGTTGGTCACGCTCTCCTGGTCCAGCTGCCAGAAGCCCTGGAAGCCCCCGCCGCTGTCGATGATGACTGTGGGCTCCGGCTTGAACTCGCGCAGGACCTTCTCCGCCCGCTCGCGCTCGCTGGCAAACTCCTCGCCCACCCTCGGGTCAACGTCCACGTGGAGCCAGCGCATGCCGCGCATGTCAACCTTCTTGGGCTTGGAACTCACGGGGTGGAGCGTGGGGTTCACCGTGAAGTAGATGTTCTGGCGGCCCTGGCGCTCCTCAATCCAGTCCCGCATCTTGGCCTGGTCCCCCGGCTGGAACGTCACTGTCTGCGTCCGCCCGCCGTCCGGGATGATGGAGGTGAGGACCCATGGGCCCTCCTCGCTCCAGCCCTGCAAGAATTGAACCGCCTCTGATGTGTTTCCCTTCACCACTCGCCCAGTCTCCCATTCCACAGCAGCTCCGCCACGTCCCGGGCGCTCCCGGTCGTCAACAGCGCTGCCTGTTCCAGTTGTTCCCTCAGCGGGGGCTCCCGCCAGAGGTCAATGACGTCCCGTCCCCGGAACACCATCCATGTCTTGTTGTTCTTCTGCCCAACGCACAGCGTCAGCGAGGCCCAGCCGCCGTTGTGCCAGCGCCGCAGAAGCCAGGTGCGCTGCTCGGGCGTGGGCGGATGGTCCAGCTGTAGCGGCCCGCCCTTGGGCGGCCACCGGGTCGCGGCCTTCAGCTCTGTCCACCCCTCAATGAAGTTGACGTCAGGCGTCCCCGGCATGGCTGGGTTCTCCACCCGCACCGGGTCCATCTTGAGCTGGGTCATCGGTCCCCGGAGGACCTCCCACATGCGCGCCTCACCGGCCATCAGGACGCCCCACGATGAAGGTCACCCACCAGTGGCCGTCCGGCTGTGTCGGTGCCACGATGCCCGCGTCAGTCAGGCTGGGGTCCCCGACAATCTCCCCGTGCTGGCACACCACGCTGTGGTTCACGCCCGTCCGGCTCTCGCCCCCGAGGATGAACGGCACGCCCGGGTTGAGGTGGTCAACCGTCCGCAAGACATCCTCCAGGGGCGTGGTGCCGTCCCAGATCATGAACAGCTCAAACTTCCCGCGAGCGCCCAGCCACTCCCCCACGCGCTGGCGGAACACGTCCGCGCCGGGATCGTCGTGGAGGAAGTGCGGGACCTCATCCCGCTCCAGCCCGAGGATCATTGCAATGCAGGTCCGGTGGCAGTCCCCAAACACGCCCTCCTCGGGCCGGTGCCGGTTGGCCTGCTTCTGCGGCACAATCTTTGGATGGTCCATCAGCGGGCCTCCTGGGGCCCAGCCGCCTGGTCCTGATACTTGCCGTCATATGGGTGGTAGGTGGGCTCATCAAGGACGTGGAAGATGACCTGGCAGATGCCGACACCCCGGGGGAGGTAGAGGGGCTCACGGGAGTGGTTGGTCAGCTCCAGGGTGAGGAAGCCGCACCAGCCCGGCTCAATGACCGTGTTCTGGACCGCGAGCCCGAGCCGCGCCCAGCTGCTCTTGTCGTGGACAACGCCCAGGAGGTCATCCGGCATCTGGAAGCGCTCCGCCGCAGACGCGAGGACAAACTGGTCAGGCTCCAGCCTCCAGCCGTAGTCCCCGAGTTGTCCGCCCCGTCCGATGAGGGCCTGCTCCTGGACAGCGTCCAGCCGGAGGTCATAGCCCGCCGGTCCCACACCGTGGGAGAAGCGCCGCCCGCCCACCTGGACCTCTGTCCTGGGCTCCATCGGAATGATGGGTGCCCGCTTTGCGATTGACTGTCCACTGAGGATGGTCATTGTTGTCCTCCATTTCTGCTCACAGGGAGCCTCCAGAATAGCCTCCCGGCACCGCGCCGGAAAGTGTGATTGCGTGTCATGCTGCCTCGCCCCAGCTCGGGCCGGTCTCAACGTCAACGCGCATGGGGACGCGCAGCGGGGCAACGTCCTCCATGATCTTGGCAGCAGCCTCCGCCGCCTCCCGGCTCTCAGCCGTGTAGTCCACCTCATCGTGGACCTGGAGCTGGAGGGGGATGCCCGCCGCGTCCATTGCGACAACCGCCATCTTGGTCTGGTCAGCGGAGGAGCCCTGGATGAGCCGGTTGAACGCCTTGTGCGTCCAGTCCCACTCACCGTTGTCCTTCAGGGGGAAGCGGCACCGGCGCTCCCCGAGGGTCTCAATGTAGCCCTGGGTCTCAGCCACCTCCTGGCAGTGGTTTGCCATCTTGCGGACAAACGGCACCCGGCGGTCAAACGTGTCGGTGAGGGCCTGCCCCTCGGGTCCTGCTGCCTCCCAGTATCTGACCTTGAAGCCCGCCTTGCGCCCGGCCTCAGCTTTGGCCATGACCTCCTCGCGGGTCTCAAAGTCCTTGAACTGTCTGTGCCGCCCCTCGCTCCAGGACAGCCGCCAGACGGTCGGCAGCCCGAGGTCCCGGCAGAGCTTGGCCCCGCCCATCCCATAGGACAGCCCCAGAAAGATGTTCTTGGCGGGCTTGCGCTCAATCCCGGCCATGTCAGCCATCATCTGGTGGAAGTCGGTGGTTGGGTCCTCGTGGTAGCGCCGCGCCGCCTCCAAAGCAGCCTGGTGGGCCGCGTGCCCGATGACCTCCGGCCCGGCCTCGCATGCGAAGTGCACCGCCTGCCTGGGCTCCTGCTGGGAGTAGTCAAGGGACGCCCAGAGGCCATCCCCGTCTGGCAGGTAGATGCCGCGCCACCTCGGGCCAATCTCCGGGTCCCGGGCGGGCTGGTTCTGGAAGTTGAAGTTGGAGGAGGACAGCCGCCCATAGGCAGCGCCCTCGCTGTCCCCGCTCCCGTCATCCTTCTCCCGGCGGAGCTGGTTGAAGGTGCAGTGGGCCCTCCCGTTGGTCAGGTGTTTCCGAACGCCATCCACGAATGTCGTGCGCAGCGTGCTCATCTTCTTGGCCCGGCGGAGGTGCTCGCCTATCGGGTGGTCAAGCCCGTCCAGGACCGCCGCCGTGACGCTGTCCTTGCCGGTCTTGGTCTTGGGCAGGTCCACCCCGAGGTCCGTGAGCACCGCCGCGAGCGCCGCCGGTTTTGTGATGTCGCTGAAGTCCAGCCGCCAGGTGATGAGGCTGTTGGCCGCGTCAATGGCGAGCTGTTGCTGCTCCCTCGCCCAGGCGGCAACGCTGTCCAGGCGGTCCTCGCTCACGAGGACGCCCCGGCGGCGCATCTTCACGAGGATGGGCAGCACCTTGCTCTCCAGGTTGTATACCCTCCACAGGTCCTGCTCCTCAATCTCGCGCTCCTGCTTGCGGAGGAGGTTCAACGGCAGCCGGGCGTCCTGCTCAGCGTAGGGGCCGACAAACTTGGAGTGGAGCGCCCAGATGCCGCCCTTGGCTGCGCGGCCCTTGTAGCCGTATGCCGCCAGGGCCTCCTGTAGCACTGACTCATCCTTCCCGGGGATGCCCCGGCGCTCGCTGATGTTCTCAAGCGAGTAGCTCATGTGGAGCTCATTGATCAGGGGGTCCGCCACCTGGACGTCACGGAACCACTCCACGTTCGGGAACTCAATGCCCTCCTCAGCGAGGAAGTCCAGGTCATAGCCCAGGTTGGCCCCGCACAGGGTCCCCGGGAACTTGGCTGCCATGTCCCGGAGGTAGCGGAGGACCTGGGCCGGGTCCATGTTGCCGCCCGCGCCGTGCCTGATGGGCAGGTAGAAGCCCGGGCCGTCCTCCAGCGCAAAGCTCACCCCTGCGATGTATCCCCCGCGCCGGACGCCCGGCCCGAGGGTTGTCAGGTAGTCATCCCGGGTCTCAGTGTCGATGCCCACGCGGCCCCGACCCCAGTCAGTCGGGAGGTCAGACATTGAGGGCGGGGTCCAGCTGCTCTCCGGTTCAAACAGGGGCAATTGTGCGTGCAAGGCGCTTCTCCAACTTCCTGATCTGTGGGGTCAGGCTCCCCGCCACCTTGTCCCGGGCGTGGCGGACGGTCGTGCGGTCGCGGCCAAACATGGTCCCGATTGTGGTCAGGCTCTTGGACTTCAGGAGGCGGGTGGCAAGATACATCGCCACCTGGCGGGCGTCCGCCACTTCCTTGCGGCCCCGGGAGCGGGACAGCAGCGCATGACGCTGCTGCCCGTATTCACTCCCAACCGCCTGAAGGATGCGGTCAAAGTCTGTCACCTGTCGTCTCCCTGATATCCGAACGGCTCCGCCTGTCCGGTGTTGTCGCGGTGGTTGCCCGTCCGGGTGTAGCCCCGGGCCACAGCCTCGCTCTCCACCAGCAGGAGGTAGCGCCGGAGGTCGCGGATGTCATCAATGATGCCCTCCGCCCGCCCGTCAGCGCGGATTGCCTCCAGGATGTCCCAGGGGGCCACCCGCTGCTCGGGGACGCTGCCGTTGGCCCGCGCCGGGTCGTCAGGGTGGGGCTGAAGCGCCGTCTCCATCCGGTCCCACTTGCGGGCCAGCATCATGAACGCGCCCACGCCGCCGCGCTTCTTCCAGCTGGAGCCGTATTGCTTCTCAGCCTTTGCCAGCCCCTCCACGTCCTCGCTTGCCACCTGCTTCAGGTGCGTCATGTGGTCCGGGCTCACCTGCGGCCTCACTGCCACTGTCTCCCGGCGCGTGCTCAGGTCCTTCAGGTCCTCGTGGTCCTGCTTCATTGTTGTTCTCCTCTTGAACTGCGGCCTCAGCCTTGGCCAGCTCGCTCGCTGCCAGGTTGTAGGCCAGTTGGACGTATTTGGCTTCAGCCGCCCACCGCGCAAGGTGCGCCTGGGCCAGCTGTAGGTTCATCTGCGCTTCTGTCACTCCACTTCTCCAATCCGTTTCCATCCCTCCTGCCGGAAGTCCTGGATGAAGTCCCAGGCCTCCGGCGGGAGTGTCCCTGCCGCGTTCTTGCGGTCAAATGATTCGTCCATCTGGTCGCGCAGCACTCCAGCCGCCCGGTTTCCCATGGCCTCCTCATCCCATGCCCAGAGCCAGAGGTCAAGGCTGTCCGCTGCCCGCAGCTTGTTCCAGTCCTCCTCGCCCAGGGCGTGCTCATCGGGGAGGCGGAGGGCCTTCATCACCCTCCGGTCCTCCCGCTCCAGCGCCTCGCCTATCCCGAGCCGGTTGATGGAGGGGCTCGGGATGTCCCCTGTGCTCAGCTCGGGGATGTCGTGGAACAGGGCAAAGTCCAGGAGGTGCTGCTCATCCGGCCACAGGAGCCGGAGGATCACGCAGACGCCCCAGGAGTGCTGCCCGTTGCGGTAGGGCTGTGTCTTGGGCCAGAGGTGGCAGCGCTCAATCTGCCCCGCCTCCCGCACCAGGCGAACGCGGTCAGTCAGTTTCATGGCTCACCCCGTCATCCTGGGCCCGGCGCTTGCGCTCCGCCGCCGCATCCCGGTTGTCCAGCCAGAGCTCAGCGCCCTGCCTCCAGTCGCTGTGAGCGGGCATCTGCTCCAGCACCTCGCGGGCCGCTGCCGTCCCGTCCTGCTTGTAGGCGCGGTGGGCCATGACCATCGGGCAGCCAGTGCGCCGGAGGAAGCGGGACCGGATGCCCACGGTGGCCGGGTTGTCCAGGAACAGCTCCAGGTCCTGCCCGAACTCCTCCGGGCTGAAGGAGGCGTCAAACATGGCCGTGGGCAGGATGGCCTCGCTGGCGTAGGGGTCCGGGTTGGGGTATTCATTCTCAGCGGTGGTGGTGTCCACCCACATCCCCCACGGCCACTCCTCCCCGGCCTTGCCCATCGTGGCGAGGTATCCGTGGAAGTTGTTGCTCACCTGGTAGTATCGCCCAACAGGGACGCCCAACCCGGCGGCCAGATACTCCTGGAGCACGCTGAAGTGCACCGCGTTTGCCCCGTAGGCACCCCAGACCATGTCGTTGGAGCGGTTATACACGGTGAGGTTGAGCCGCCCATCGGTGCCCACAGAGGGCAGGGCGAGGAGGTTGCACGGGATGTCCCGGCCCCCGTTGTCCGCCGCGAACTGGTCAACCTCAGCGTCATACATCTGGATGACCACGCGCCGGTCGTTGGGGTCCGCCTTCAGCCGCCGGATGGCCCAGGCGAGCTGGTCGTGGGCCCGCCCGCCGTAGTTGAAGTGGTTGATCCAGCGCCAGCCATAGGCCCCGGGCTGCGTCTTGCCGCCGTCATCGCTGAAGTTGGCCATGTTCTTGACGAATGCGAGGAGGGGCGCGAGGTCGTTGCGCCCGGCCAGCATCCACAGGCTCTCATACAGGTGAAAGAAGGGGTTGGCATCCCGGCCCGGGTGGAGCATCACGCGCTCCTCGGGCCGCTCATAGACGGTCGTGACCGGGTGCTCAGCCACCAGGACGGGGCCGTTGCGGCTCTCCCGCTCAATGCCCTGGGAGCGCAGGAGCGCCGCCCCGGCCTGGAGTGCGTAGTTGACGTTGCGTGCGCCGATGGTGATCATGTTCTGACCCTTCCTGTCATGATTGCGGTGGTGCCCAGGAGGAGCGGGCGGAGCGGGAGCTGCGCCTGCATCATGAGGAACAGGAGCCGCCTGGCCGTCTCCTGCTGTCCCGTGACCTCCTCGCGGATGTCCTGGGCTACCTCTGGGGGAAGCTCCTTCATGCCACCTCCTCCACGCGCTCGCTGGGCGGGAGCCCGAGCTGTGCGTTGAGCTCCGCCCGGGGGATGGCCGGGAGGATCGCCTTGCGCTCCCCGTTGTCGAGGTAGTGCTTGGCGAACTCCTCCACCTCGGGCCACACGTCGATGAGCTTCTTGACCGTGGTCACGCTCTCCATGTCGGTCTGGGCAGCCCGCTTGGCGGCCCGCATCTCGCTCTGGAGGTCCTCCAGGTCCCGCACCAGCTCGGTGTGTGCCTGGGCAATCGGGTCCGTGGCATCATAGACCTTGACGCACTGGCCCTTGAACTTGGCCGGGAACGGCATGTTGGGGCGGTTGAAGGAGCCCTTGACAGAGCCCGCCACCTTGGCCTCCTCCGCCCCGGCCTCGCGCATCACGCTCTCCAGGCAGCCGTTGCCCATGGAGCCGTTGAAGCACAGGCGGGTCATCTCGCCTGCGATCTGGACCTTGACGTCATCGTCAGAGGGCAGCCAGCCCTCGGGGATGCTGCGGATGGACTTGAGGTGCGCCGCCAGGGCGTCCTCATAGACCGTCACAGCAAAGGCGGAGCAGCGGTCAACCATCTCCTGCGCCCGGGCCTGGAAGGCGCGGCGCATCAGCTTCTTGAGCAGCGCCTCGCGGATGTTCTTGGTCAGTCTTGCGGTTGCCATGTCTGTCTCCTTTTCTCAGCTGCCGCGCCCGGGCACATACATCGCCCGGGGCCGTCCCTCACCAGAGCGAGCCCGGAGGAGCTTGTCCACCTCACAAAGGCTGTTCTGGATGTCACTCAGCTCAATCGGGGGGACCCAGGGGGCGCGGTATGCCTCCTGCTGCTCCCAGATTGAGCGCATCTCCTCAAGCCCCCGCTGCTGCGGCAGGTTGAAGTCCACGGGCCGTCCCGCGAGCCGGTTGAGGCCCCGGCGGGAGCCCGGCCCGAGCGCCGCCCACTCGTTGATGTCCGGGGCGTCCCGGAGGTATCGGCTGTGGCGGAGGTCAACGCACACCTGGTAGGCCATGAATGGTCCCCAGCCGATGTAGCGCTTGGCCGTCAGGAAGCCGTGGACGTTCTGGATGGTCTGCCCAGGGACATTCAGCGCACGGCTGAGCACGTCCCGGTCCTCCCAGAGCCGCCCGATCACGATGCGGGCGATGTATTGCTGCTTGGTCCAGCTATACCACTCAGCGTTCGGGTTGCTCTCCGCCCGGATCATGTAGGCCCCGGTGTAGACCTTGGCCCCGGTGCCGCTCCAGAAGTCCAGCGCATCCCCGAGCCCCTCCGGCGTGAACTGGAAGTGGGGCAGCTCATCGCCCTTGGGCCAGGCGTTGAAGTCGCACTTGACCTCGCCCCGGTTCATCAGGAACTGGAGGGTGGGCGGCCAGTTGATGTAGCGGGCGATGGCCAGCATGACCCAGAGGTGCTCGTGGTTGGCGAACGGGACCTGAATGTTGCGGTGGATCCACTGCGTCACCCGGTCCAGCTCCCGGAACACGTTGCAGAAGCGGTATTGCTGGAGCACCGGGTCATCGGTCAGGGGGCCGTCCACCCGGGCTGCGAAGTGGTTGGGGTCCGCCTCCTCCAGGTCCGCGTCCTGCGGCACCCAGAGGTCAGCCGGGTCCGCCCCGGCGCGCAGCTCCTTGCGGATGTAGATGGCGTGGCGCTCGTTGATCCATTCCCAGAGGGGTGCGCTGTTCATCATCCGCCTCCATGGATGACGCGGCGCAGGAACGCCTCGGCATCAAGGTGGGGCACAGTGTAGGTCTGGATGCCCGCCGCGTCAAACTTGGCCTTGGTGGCCTGGATGGAGCGCACCTTGTCGCGCACCTGATCCTCCTTGATCTCCCGGACCTTCCCGGCCCGCTCCTGGCGCTCGCGGATGCGGGCCAGACAGAGGTCAATGGGGGTGTCCATGTAGCAGACCGCCACCGTCACCGGCGGGTCCACCGGGCCGCGCTGCATCATGTCGAAGAACTTGAGCCAGGAGCCCGCCACGGTGGAGGCCAGGATGCCCTCGCAGATGACGTGCTCAGCCTCCAGGCAAGCGGCCTGGACAGCTGCCTGTTGGAGCTCAAAGGAGCCCACGGTGTCAAGCCCGCCCTGGGCCTGGGCGTAGCTGCCCACGCAGATGATCCTCCCGAGGAGGCCGTGGTGGCTCAGCGTCCCGGTGACCCACTTCTTGCGGGACGGGTCGCGCTTGGTTGGCGCGTCATACTGGACCAGCTTCACCTCCTGGGCGGAGCCGTTCTGGAACGCCCGGGCCAGCGTGGTCTTGCCGCTCCCGTTTGTCCCCCGGATGTTGATGATCATTGCGGTTCCTCCAAATGCTCAGCGTTGAAGGCGTCCCGGAACTCTGCCCAGTCAGCCTCGCTCATGACCAGGTCCCCCAGCTTGGCGAACGTCTGGCGCGGGTTGGGGGCGCTGAACACGCGCACGTGGTAGTGCGCCCCCTTCTTGATGTATCGGGTGCGGAACACCATCAGCAGCGCTCCGCCGGGTTGCCGCTCACGTCCATCGTGTTCTCGCACTGCTCCGGGTGAAGCTCAGCCTCAAACTGGCTGAAGGCGTTGTTGCTCACGCTCTGGGAGCGGTAGATGAGGAAGCGGGCGAACTGGGACGGGCGGCACACCACCTTCATCGGGTTGTGGTAACCGTTCCGCAGGGCGGACTGGGCCTGGTTGACGCTCATCCCGAACGCCTTGGCCGCAGCCCGCGCCGTGTCGGAGTGGTTGGCCTGGTTGTCCTTCAGGAGGAAGTGAACGCGGTCTTTGCTCATAGGCATGTTGGCGCTCCATTTCTAGGGTTGTGTAGTCCCCGGAGCCTATCCCCGGGGAGCCGTCCGGGTCAAGCGGGCAGGCTTGGGTAGAACTGAAGAAGCTCTTGGCCTCCCCACAGCTCCAGCTCCTCGCGGTGGCTTGCGGTGTCCGCCCCGATCCAATACTTGCCGTTGCGGGCAGACTTCCACTTGCACAGGACTGTCTCCACCTCCTGGACGTTGACAGAGCGGTCCCCGCCCGGCGGGGCGTCCATCCGGCTGTATGCCTGGAGGAGGAGGCTGGTGACCTCCTGGGCGTCTCCGCACTTGAGGAGCGGCAGCATCATGTCCGCGCCCTTCCTCGGGTCCCGATACATGGAGGTGATGGTGGTGGGGAAGTCCACCGGGACGCCCAACACACGCTCCAGCATGTCCGCCGCCTTGAAGGCAATCCAGGGGCCGAACTGCGGCCAGCGGGTCACCTCCAGCTCAATGGCAGCCAGGTTGAGACGCCCAGGGAGGTCCTCAAGGCTCCGCACCGCGTCCTCGGGCCGGGGGAAGGTCTTGGTGAGCCAGTTGGTGGCGTCAACGCACTTCTGGCCCCGCCAGTGGCGGCGCTCGTGCGCCCTGGGCCAGCGCTCCGCCGGGGCTGCCCCCACCTTCTCGGGGCCGATTTCATTCTGGGCAGCCGTGTGGAGCCAGCGCCAGAAGTTGAGGCCCTCGTGCTGGCTGATCCACCAGCTCGCCCCCACGCTGTAGCAGCTCCAGTAGGCAATCATGAAGCGCCGCACCCGGTCGCGGTTCTCCCGCTTCAGGTCATATCGCCACAGCGCTGTGTAGAGCGGGTCATGGTCTTGCGTTTCAATCAGTTTCCGGCCCCACTCCACCGGGTTGTTCAGCAGGTCGTCACCAAGTCTCGCCATCGGGTATCCCTCCACCATCGGCTTGTTTCTCATCGTCCACGCAGGAGGGGCAGTGGTGGTCCCACTCGCTCCCCTTGCCCCGGATGGTCACCCACCCGAGCTGCCTGAACTCCTCCATCATGTCCGCCCAGCGCTCCTCGTCAATGAACACCTGCTCAGAGCAGTTGTCGCAGCTGACGTTGAAGCCGGGGCGGTCGCGCTCAATCATCTCAGTCCTCCTGTGCCGCTGCCCAGGCCATGTAGGCGAGGAGCTGGGGGTTGTCGTTCAGTATCGTGATGGACCAACTCCCGAGGTAGCTGACGATGTGCTCCTCATCATACATGTCGTCATCCCGGGGCGAGGCGTGGGCACCGCCCACATCCACCGCCGCGTGGAGGCACTCGTGCCAGAGGGTCTCAACCGCCTGGAGCGGGCCGTGCGAGGTGTCCACGCGGATTGTCGCCTCAATGTGGTCGCACTCTCCATACTTGTGAGCGGCCCGGGCCGTCTCCGGGTGCCACTCCAGGACCGTGAAGCGCTTCCAGCCGATCTTGACCCGCGTGGGCCAGGGCGGGCGGGCGCTCACGGCTGGACCTCGCGGTCATAGGCGGAGTGCTTGAAGTCCTTCATGCGGTTGGACTTGGCGGCCCCGAACAGGAGGGAGCCGCAAGCGCCCCGGCCCTCCGGGTCCCCGTCAGCGCAGTGGAGGCAGCCCGAGGGCGGGCACTCTGCCACCTCAGCGAACGGCACCGCTGTGTCCAGCCGGGTGAACATCGGGACCTTCTGGCCGTGGCACTGGTCCGCCGTCAGGAAGTCCTTGCCGATGGAGCGGGTGGCCTTGGAGCGCAGGGAGCCGTCCGGGGCGCGGTCCACATACTCATACTCATAGCACGTGGCGTAGGTCATCCCGAGCTTGGTGGCCAGGGGCTGGAGCCGCCGGTGGGCCTCCATGCGCCACTCCTCGTCAACGCACTTCTGACCGCCCATGTTGTCCACGAACAGGGACTCAAAGACGCCCCCCCGGTTGTCTCCAAAGCGGGCCTTGATCCGCTCCACCATGGTCGGTGCCCAGGAGTATCCGGCCTCAACGAATTTGACGATCACGTGGTTGTTCCCGGCCTCCGCCAGCATGTGGAACAGCTGCTCAATCTCCTCCACCGTGGTGACGCCCGGGACAACCGGGTTGACCTGTATGGACGTGTAGATGCCCTGGCGGCGCAGCTCGCGGACCTCCTCAATGTGATCCAGGAGGGGGAGCGCCCCCGGGCTGAGCTTCTTCCAGTCCTCCGGGTCACACGTGTTGATGGACTTCTGGGCGTAGCTGTATTTGTTGCGCTTCAGGATGTCGAATGCCCAACCAGGGTAGCGCATCCGGCTCAAGAAGAACACGGGCAGGCCCCGGTCTGCGAAGGCGTTGGCCCCGCGCTGGGTGTTGTGATACACGTCCTCCAGGGGGAGGAACGGGTCAGTGAAGCTGCTGAAGTATCCGGCGCTGGCTGTCTTCATCCGGTCCAGCTGGCGCTCCACATGGCCGCCGTAGTCATGCGGGACGGTGATGAGCCCGCTGCCCCGGTATCCCTTCACGCCGCTGTTGATGTAGCAGAAGGCGCACCCCACGGTGCAGAAGCCCCCATAGGGCTCGGTGAGGATCGCATCGGTCATGCAGGGCCGCTCGCGGGAGGTCCCGCCGGTTGGGCCCTTGCCCTGATACCAGCCCTGGAGGTCCTTGCCCTTCTCCAGGCGGATGTGAGGGGCGTAGCTCTTGCCGTTGAAGCCGATGTAGACACGCACCTCCTTGTCCTTCTCCGCCCCGCGCATCATCGCCACCCGGGCGAGGCGTGACTTGGCCTCCATCCCGGTCATCGGGTCCTCGTGGACCTCGATGGGCCCGAGGAACTCACGCATGTCCGGGTCCGGGCGCATGAAGAATTTGTAGGCATCTTGCGCCGGTTCATCGCTCTGGCCCAACAGCCACTGCTCTTCAGATTGCATTGTCTTCTCCTTGTTATCCGATGTTCCACATGAGGGCCTGGCCGTGCTCCTCGCGGCCCTCCTCAACCCACCAGCGGAATGCCTTCAGGTCATAGTATGCGTTGCAGGGCCAGTCCGGGTCCGCGCCGGGCTTGGCCGTGTCCTTGTAGTTGAAGCCCTGGTTCACGTAGCTCACCCGGGCGGTGGGCACTCCAGACTTCTCCTTGACGTATTTGTGGACAGCGTCAACGCTCCGCTCATACCCCATGTGGAGGATGAAGTTGGGGGACGCGCCCATGTCGTGGAAGCCCCGGATGACGCCCGCTGCGATGGTGCCCGAGGAGATGGCGATGAGCACGTTGAGGTCATCGGTGTCCAGCTCCGGGTGCGCCTCCAGCGTCCGCCTCACCTCCGCCGCCGTCTCACCCACCATCTCGGGGAGCTTCAGGGCGTTGGGCATCATGTAGCTGTCGTGGACCTTGGCGAGGTCCGCCTTGGCCTGGTGGTAGAGGTGCCAGCTGGGACCGGCCTGGAGCGGCTGGAGCTGCGCCCCGAGCGCCATTGAGTGGTGCTGGGCGATGTGCGGCCCGGGCTCCTTCTTGTATCTTGGATAGTAGTTGACGCAGGTCTTGCCCAACAGGGAGCAAGCCTGGGCCACCGCGTGGCCTGCCTGGGAGTGGTAGGTGTCCAGGACGCCAATGACCTCCTCCGGGCGGTTCTTGATGTGGGCGAACACGCCCCGGGTCTTGCTGAATGGCGGCCCAGGGGGAGGGCAGCAGAGGTCCTCGCGCTTGACCAGCAGGCCGTGGGTGTCAAGGTGGTCTTGGACGGGTGTGTTGTCAACTAGCATGTGGGGGCTCCTTCCCGGCGATAGTATCCCCGGGCTGTCCCCGGGGAAAGTCATTTCACTTGAGGGCGGTGGTGGCCTTGTGGTCCACCTGGTCGTCAAGGCCGATCTTGTCACCAGCCTCGCGGCCCTGGAAATAGGTATCCTGGTCCTTGTTGGCCCAGCGGCGCTCATTCTCGCGCTCCCACTTCTTCTCCCACTTGGCCCAGTCCTTGGCCCGCTCAGCGTCCTCCGCCTCGCGCTCCTCCTCTGTGAGGTTGGCCCGGCGCTCCGCCTCCTGGCGCTTGTTCTCCTCCCGGCGGGCGTCCTGCTGGGCCCGGCGGGTTGCGGCCTCGCCCGGCTCCCAGCCCATGCGGTGCTCCAGGTTGGCGTCCGCCTCCGCCTGTGCGAAGTCCTCCATGACGACAACCACTGCCCCGCTGGCGGAGCTGCCCGAGGAGTTGGCTTGTGCCTCCCGCTGGGCCCGAGCCTTGGCAGACTGCTCAGCGAGGACCTCCTGGTGGCGCTCCCGCAGGCGCTCTGCCAGGCGCTGGGCCGCGCCCTCCTTGAAGCTGATCGCCCAACGGCTGAGGCGCTGTGCGTTGCTCTCCAGGTGGGGCGTCACGATGCGCTCCAGGGAGGCGTTGAGGTAGTCAAACATGTTGACCACTGCGGCCACGTTGTGCTCGCGTCCGATGATGGTGTAGCCCACGTCCATGTAGCGCCGCCCCTTCCACTTGCAGTCAACCATGACCGCGCAGAAGTTGGTGTCAGCGATTGTGGCCATGAGGCTCTGCTGATACTTGTAGAGCGCCTTGCCCTTGTATCCGTTCTTGAGGCGGTTGGAGCCCTCCCCGCCGGACTGGCCGGACGCCTCCAGCTGGGCCATGGTGAGGTTGTTGGCTGCCATGATCTATGGTGAGGTTGTTGGCTGCCATGATCTCCCGGGCCTTCTCCAGGGCCACGCTCGCCTCCCCCTCGGTGGCCCCGCCGTCCCGGGCGAGGTTCATCAGCTTGCGGATTTTGTCGAGGGTCTTGCGGTCGATGTTCAGGGTGTCCATGGTGTGCTCCATTTCTAGGGGTTGGGTGCGAGGGTGAGCCCGGAGGCTCAGCCCTTCTTCTTGGTGTGGGGCAGGGGGGCTTCCATGCCCTCGGGCAGCACGAGGTGGTAGCAGTCCGCGCCGTCCCGCTGGCTGGTGCGGATGCCGTAGCCCTTGATCTTGTTCATGTCCCAGTTGAGGCCGGATTTGACGGTGACCTCCTGCCAGGGCTTGTTGCCGCCGCTGAGGCCCGTGGTGAGCTCCGCCATGGTCGCGCCCTGCTTGCGGCTGAGCATGTCAACCAGGATGGACTGCTTGGTGCCCTCGCGGCAGGGGCGGATGGGCTCCTTGGGGGCGAGGTTGATGCCGGTCCCCCGGCGCGGTGCGGACGCCTTGGGCGCTGCTGCCTTGGCGCGTTCCGCCCGGGCCTCCTGGAGGTCCGTGATGTTGGCCCAGAGGCGCTTGGCCGCCGCGTCCTTGGTTGCGAAGCGCTTGACGGGGGCGATGTTGGTGTCCAGCTCCTCTGCGGTCGCGTTGTAGACCGCGACTGCCTGCGGGCCGGTCAGCTCCTGGAGGTCCTCTGCGGAGGTCGCAACCAGGCTGTCGTGCTTGTCTGCCCAATTCTCTGCCGCGTTGGCATGCGGGAAGAACTTGACGGTGAGGGTGGCGATGTCGATTGTTGCGAAGGTGGTCATGTCGGTGCTCCATTTCTAGGCCCCGGCCAATCCGGGGATAAGTCCTAGATAACAATGGGGCGGGGATAAGTCAAGTGATTTTCTGCCCTTGAGGCAAAATTATTTGTTCCAGGTCCGCAAAGAGCTGGCGGAGCTGGGCCCGGTTGTCCTCGCTGTTCCAGAACGGGACAACGCCCGAGGTGTGGGGGACCCAGGCCCAGGTTCCACCGCCCCGCTGCGGGTGGAGCTTCAGGGGCTCGGGGAGGGCCTCAGCGTCCCAGCCGTAGCAGCTGGCGTTCGCCTTGCCCACGAACACGCAGACGCGGGACCACAGGCGCATCTCACCAAAGTGGCGCTGGGCGCACTCCCGGGCGAGCGGGAGGGGGAAGGCGTCCCCCTTCCCCGAGGCAGAGCCGCCGGGGAAGGTCTGGATGGTGTTGATCCGGTCCCAGTGGGCGAACCAGGGCATGAGGCCCCAGCCGCTCATCCTGAACAGGCGAGCCCCCGCGCACGTGCTGGGGAACGGGAACAGGGCGTGCCCGGAGCCGTGCGCGGGGTTGCGGGGAGCAGCCTGCCCAACCAGTAGGCCACGCGGGGCGTCAGGGTTGTCCCTGCGCCAACGGGAGGCATTCCGGTATGCGGCAAGGACCGCTCCCCTGTCCATCAGCCGCACTCCCGGCGTCCGGTGGTCAAGTCGATGTAGCAGGCCTCACCGGGCTCCTCCATCTCGGGTGCTGCCACCTCCTCCTCGGGCTCTGCGTCCTCGCTCCCGCTCTTGCCGGTCAGGAGCGCCATGCGCTTGCCGTCAATGTTGAAGGTGGTGCAGCCCTTGCAGCCCTCGCGCCAGGCCGTCATGTAGAGGTCCTTGAAGTCCTCCCACGGCATGGAGCCGTCCATGTTACAGGTCTTGGACACTGAGCTGTCCACCCACTTCTGGGCGGAGGCGAGGACCGCCACGTGCTCCTGGGCCGTGACCTCGCTTGCGCGCCGCCCCCGGACACCGAACACACGCACGCCGTAGTCCCCCACCTCAACCATCTCCTGGCCGGTGGGGGTGTTGACCGGGCGGGCGGTCACGTAGTCAAACACCGGCTCAATGCCAGAGGAGACGTTGTCAGCTGTGAGGGAGATTGTGCCCGTGGGGGCGATGGACGTCAGGTGGGAGTTGCGGATGCCGTGCTTGGCGATGAGCGCCTTGACGTCCTCGGGGAGGCGCTCCTGGATGAACCGGCCCTGGAGGTGCTTTTCAGCGTCATAGAGCGGGAATGCGCCCTTTTCAGCGGCCAGCAGGGCGCTCGCCCGGTAGCTCTCCACTGCGATGACCTCCAGGATGGCCTCCTGGCGCTCCAGATACTCGGGCGAGCCGTAGGGGAAGCCCAGGGCCTCAAGCGCATTCGCCATCCCGGTGACGCCCAGTCCCATCCGGCGCTTGCCGAGGGCCTCAGCCCGCTGCTGGGGCAGGGGATAGCGGGCGCGGTCAACCACGTTGTCCATCGCCCGGACCACGTGGGGGATGTCCTCCCGCAGCTGGTTCAGGTCAAGCTCCCAGTCCGCGATGCCGTGGACCACCTTCAGGCTGCCCTGGTTGAGGACGCGCTGGCGGACATACTTGGTCATGTTGAAGGAGCCCAGGAGGCAGGCCCCGAACGGGGGCAGCGGCTGTTCACCGCAGGGGTTGGTGGCCGCGATTGTCTCGCAATACCACAGGTTGTTCATCTTGTTGATGCGGTCAATGAAGAGCACGCCCGGCTCCGCCCAGTCCCAGGTGGAGCGCATGATGGTCTCCCAGAGCGCCGCCGCGTCAATGGTCTTGTAGGTCTGGCCGCCCCAGCGCAGGTCAAAGTCCGCGCCTGCGACAACCGCCTCCATGAACTCATCGGTGACTGCGATGGACAGGTTGAAGCCGGTGAGGACCTCCAGGGCCTGCTTGGCGTGGATGAACTCCTCAATGTCCGGGTGGTCCACGCGCAGCACGCCCATCTGGGCCCCGCGCCGGTGCCCCGAGGAGGCCACGCACTTGCAGACCTCGTTGAAGATGCCCATGAAGGAGACGGGGCCGGAGGAGTGAGACTGGAGCTTGCGGATGACCTCGCCCCGGGGGCGCAGCGTGCTGAAGTCATAGCCGATGCCGCCGCCCATCCGCATCGTGGCAGCCGCCTCTGTGGCCCGCTGCATGATGTTTCCGTCCCCATGGACAAAGCTGTCCTCAATCGTGCCGGAGACATAGCAGTTGTAGGAGGTGGTGGCCCGGGCGGAGCCCATGGCGCTCTGGACGCGCCCGGCGGCCATGAAGCGCTGCTTGCCGGTGATGTCCCTGAATGCGTGGTAGTGGGCGTCACTGTCTTTGAGGGCTGACGCCACCCTGTTGTTCGCCTCGCGGAAGTCCTCGCCCTCCGCCCGATACTTCATGCCGTGGAAATAGTCTCCCACCCGTGTCTGTGGTCCCATGATGGCCCCTCTTGCTGTTGTTGTTTCCGTAGCGCTGCCCGCGAGCCTCCAATGTATCCTCAATCGGGGTGAGCGGTCAACACTGATCTAATGATGCTGGCGGCCTGCTCCAGCCGCCCTGCGATCCACTCCAGCCGCTCCCGGGTCAGGCCCCGGCGCAGCACAATCATCGTCACCAGGGCTCCCATGGCGGGGGCCGCGACCTTGTGAGCCCGGTCAAGGTCCTCACCCGCCGACAACGGTCACCCGCTCCGCTGCCCGGGTGATGGCTGTGTATAGCCACTTCTGCTGAACATCCCGGGACCTGAACACCCGGCTCTCATCAATGATGAGGACGTTGCCCCACTGGCTGCCCTGGGCCTTGTGGCAGGTCAGGGCGTAGCCAAATGTGAACTCCTGGGCTGAGCGCCGGTCCCAGTATCCGATCTGCTCCGGGTCCCCGTTGAAGTGCTCCGGGTGGGCAGGGACCAGCAGCGGGTCTGCGTCTGGGTAGTCCTCTGGGCGTATGCGCAGGTTGACGTATCCGCCCAGCTCCTCGCTGTCCGTGAGCACGGTGTGGAGGGTCCCGTTGAGCAGCCCAACCTCCCGGTCATTCCGCAGGCACACAACCTTCTCGCCCTCCAGGGGGAAGGGGGAGCCGGTGAAGCCCAGGAGCTCACGCATGCGCCGGTTGGTGGCCGTCCGGGTCGCGTTCTTGCCGACAAGGACCTGGTTGGCCGCCATCGCAAGCTCGGGGGTGGCGCGGCTGATCACTGCGCTCTCCCCATACTGGCCCTGGGGGAGCCCCTCCCCGTTGCGGACGCGGGTGGCGAGCTCAATGATGGGGTTGTCCCGGGCCTGGCGGTGGATTTCAGTGAGCATGATGTCGGGCTTGGCGTCAGTGAAGTATCCCGTGCCCTTGACCGGGGGGAGCTGGGCAGGGTCGCCCAACACGAGGACGGGGCAGCCGAATGACAGGATGTCCTGGGCCATCTCCTCGCCCACCATGGAGCACTCGTCAACCACCAGCAGGGAGGCGTTGGCCAGCTTGCTCTCAAGGTTCAGGGAGAAGTCCGGGCGCTTGGCGTTCCGCTCTTCAGCCCTGATCTCACCCGTGACGCGCTGAATGTTGTCGGTCTTGCGCGGGTCGTCAGGCAGCCCCTCCGCCCGGTCCTCCGCCAGCATCTGCTGCCAGCGGGTCAGCTCCGCCTTCAGCTCATCCAGCCGCTCCCGGGAGCGCTCCTTGGGGTGGTAGATGAGGCTGTGGAGGGTCTGCGCGTTCGGTGCGCCCGAGGCTGCCAGGACGCTCGCGGCCTTCCCCGTGAATGCGGCAAACAGGACGTCACCGTGGACGTCAGCCGCGAGGTGCTTGGCCAGCGTGGTCTTGCCGGTCCCCGCGTATCCGAACAGGCGGAACAGCTGCCTGTTCCCCGGGTCACTCAGCCAGCGGCTGACCTCCTTGAGGCCCCGCTCCTGCTGTGGGCTCCAATCCATCACTCCACCCCCAACAGGACGGTGATCACGCGGATGCCCATCAGGTCCAGGGCCAGGGCGGCAAAGAGCCCAAACAGGGCTCCCTCAACCGCCTTGTCCAGCTTCCTCTGTAGCCAGTCTCTCATGTCGTGCTCCATTTCTCGGGCCGGGGTCAAGCCCGGCGGTTGCGCCAGCCCTTTGTGGCGTGGTAGCTCAGGACGCGGTTGCCCTTCAGGACCGCCCCCAGCTGGCGGCGCTGATACTCGCCCGGGCGGCCAATCGGGCCGTTGGGGTGTCCCTTGGGTTGCATCGCCTTCAGTCGCGCTTTGCGGCTCATGTCTCTCTCCTCGTTGTAGGGTCCCCCGGGTCCGGCGTGCGGCGTCCCGGGGGTGCGCTCCTCAGCGCAGGCAGTCAGGATCATAGATGGGTTGCCCCGCTCCCCTGACCTCAGCCGCACCCCAGCACGCTAGGGGCTGTCCAATGGACATCGACCAGTTGCCCGTCTCTCCGGGCCGTCACCGCCTGCCACCCGTCAGGCTCTGCGGTTCAGCCTTTTGCCCTGGTGGCTGGGGCCTTTCCTAGCGGGGATTAAGTCCGGCCATGCTCCTTCTTCACTTGCGTGAGTTGCCCCGCAGCAACCTCGCGCCCCCGCCCTTAGAACGGGGGTTCATCATCGCCGCCGCCGGAGCCGCCGCCATAACCGCCGGACGTGCCGGTGTCAGGCTGCTCCTGCGGGGCCTTCTCCTCCGCCATCTTCAGCTCGCCGTTGCGCTTCTGCTCAACCATCATCTGGCCAAGCTGGACCGCCATGTGGTCGGCAGGCAGGCGGGCCGCACCGGCGGTGCCGTCCTCGCTGTCGAAGGCAGCAGTGTAGACAAACCAGCTCTGGTTGCCGTCCTGCTTCTTCTCGGTGCCGAGCCGCCAGACGTGGCAGAACCACGGGGCCTT
>PDWJ01000404.1_pt1 | contig 65219 bp, 58 predicted proteins | sample 1430881 | NCBI WGS metagenome assembly PDWJ01 (sample SAMN01162460, study PRJNA174530) | Oral metagenome, whole genome shotgun sequencing project. | biome: Marine environment; feature: Marine mammal; material: Swab sample of the gingival sulcus; isolation source: swab sample of gingival sulcus... | reverse complement strand
CTGTTCTGCTACTGTTACAGTAACAAACAATGCGACTCTTCCTATTTCTACACCTGGAACAACTGTTGTTACATGGTCGTATGATGATGGAAACGGAAACATTTCTACACAAGATCAAAACATCGTAATTGCTGATCTTACAGCTCCAGTGGCTGATGTAGCAACATTGGCTGATGAAACAGGAACATGTGAAGCAACTCCAGTGGCACCAACTGCTACGGATAACTGTTCTGGAAGTATTACGGCTGTTTCAAGCGTTACTTTCCCAATCACAACTGTTGGTACAACTGTAGTAACTTGGACGTATGACGATGGAAACGGAAATGTTTCTACACAAGATCAAAACGTGGTTATTACAGGAGTTGATACAGGTGTAACTCAATCTGGAGGAACTTTAACAGCAGATGCAACTGGTGTAACATACCAATGGATCGATTGTGACTCGAACACACCTATTTCTGGTGAAACGAACGCATCATTCACTCCTACTGGTCTTGTTGGAAACTACGCTGTTCAAATTACGGACAACGGATGTGTTGACACATCTGCGTGTTTCTTGGTTGATTTCAACAGCCTCGACAATTTGGAAAACGCTGGAATTTCGATTCATCCAAATCCAAGTACTGGATTGTTTACAATTAATGCTTCACAAGCACTTGAAGCTGTTGAAATTCTGGATGTTCGTGGTCGTTTGGTTTATGAATCAAGAAGTTTGAATGGATCATCTTTGGATGTGAATATTTCGAATGAAAATGCAGGTGTTTACTACGTAAGAATTTCAGGTTCTTTTGGAACGATTACGGAAAAAGTAGTGCTGCAATAAATTAAGATAGACTTAACCTACACCGAATTAAGGTAAGGTTATTCGATAATGAAACAGTGTTGGGAGCAATCTCAGCACTGTTTTTTTTTTTGAAACACTTCGGTGCATCATTCGGCGTCAATGCCGACACACACTATTTTTTTTTAACGATTGTTGCGTTAGGGGGAGGAACGGCATCCTCTGGCAATTCCGAACACTTTCGGAATGTCGGAGATATAGTGGATGACCCGACCCGATCGGGGAACGCCCAAAAAAGAATGTGAGATCTGTTTACACGATATTCATTCACGCCATTTTCGAGATCACATGGCGATCGGAAATAAGAAATGATTCGCAACCTTATTTATCAATAAATCGCCTTGCGAATTCCCACATCACAATTCCGGCACACACCGATACATTCAAACTGTGTTTTGTACCAAACTGAGGAACTTCAATGATGTAATCCGAACTATCAACAATATCCTGATCGACTCCGTTCACTTCGTTTCCCATCACGATGGCAAAACGCTTTTCGGGAAGTTGAGCCACTTCTTGCAACAACGTTGTCTCTTCTGTTTGTTCAACACTGCAAATTGTTACACCATCTGCTTTCAACTCCTTCACAAGCTCCAAAGCCGATTCCCGATGTTCCCAATCCATCGACTCGGTGGCTCCCAAGGCTGTTTTCTGAATTTCACGATGCGGTGGTGCAGCTGTAATTCCGCACAGGTATAACTTTTCAATATTGAACGCATCGCAGGTCCGAAAGAAGGATCCAACGTTCGTTAAGCTTCGAATATCATTGAGAATGACGATCAAAGGGAATTTCTCCTGCGACTTGAATTCGTCTTCAGAGACACGATCTAATTCCCAAAGTTTTAATTTCTTGTTCATTTTGTGGATAACAAGGGCCGTTGATATTTTGCGAACTGTACCAACGCCGTTACTTTTACGGTACCAAAATTAAAGAATCAATCGACTTAACGCGCATGGCGAAGAAAAAAGCTGCAAAAGAGACTCCCTTGATGAAACAATACAACCAAATCAAGGCGAAGCATCCGCAGGCGTTGCTCCTGTTTCGTGTGGGAGATTTTTACGAAACCTTCGGCGAAGATGCCGTTATTGCCTCCAAAATTTTGGGGATTGTTTTAACCAAGCGTGGAGCGGGATCATCATCCGAAACGGAACTAGCTGGTTTTCCCCACCATTCGATGGACACGTATTTACCCAAGCTCGTACGCGCAGGACAGCGTGTCGCGATTTGTGACCAGTTAGAAGATCCAAAATTGACTAAAAAGATTGTGAAACGTGGTGTAACGGAGTTGGTAACGCCTGGTGTTTCTTTTTCGGATCAAGTACTGGAAACAAAGAAGAACAATTTTCTTTGTTCGGTTCACTTTGAAAAAGATGGAGCGGGAATTTCCTTTTTGGATGTCTCTACAGGTGAATTCTTGATTGCTCAAGGAACGAATGAATACATCGATAAGCTCATTCAGGGGTTTGAACCCAAAGAGATTTTGTACAACAAACAGCAATCGAAACAGTTCGATGATTTGATTGGCAATCGCTATTACTCGTACCGATTGGAAGATTGGATTTACACGACCGATTATGCGATGGAACGCCTCAACAATCAGTTTGGGACGAAGTCGTTGAAAGGTTTTGGAATTGAAGGCTTGGACACTGGAATTATTGCTGCTGGATCGATTATTCATTATCTCTCTGAGAATCAGCACGACCGATTGGGACACATTTCGGCAATTTCGCGCATTGAAGAGGAACGTTATGTTTGGTTGGATCGATTTACGGTCCGAAACCTTGAGTTGATCAGCTCTCCTCACGAAAATGCTACAACACTCATCGATGTCCTTGACCATACAAAAACAGCTATGGGCGGACGGATGCTCAAGCGTTGGATTGTATTGCCGCTGAAAGATTTGAAACCCATTCAAGATCGGTTGAATGCCGTGGAAGCGCTTTCGAAAGATAAAGAATCAAGCTTTGCTTTGGGTGAACGTTTGAAAGACATTAGCGACTTGGAGCGCATCATCTCGAAAGTTGCCGTTGGTAAAATAAACCCGCGCGAAATCCTTCAGTTGAAACGTACTTTGCTTCAACTGAAACCAATTAAAGAGTTGATTGCCCAAATGGATTCCGATGTATTGGTGAAATTGGCCGATCGTATCAATCCTTGCGAAAAATTGCTGGAAACGATTGAAACGCAACTTCACGACGACGCTGCTATTTCCGTAGGAAAAGGAAAGGTGATTGCGGATGGGTTCAACAAGGAATTGGATGATCTCCGTGAAATTGCATTTTCTGGAAAAGATTACCTGGATCAGCTTCAACAAAGAGAAAGTGAACGAACGGGCATTCCGAGCCTAAAAATCAGCTTCAATAACGTCTTTGGATATTACATAGAAGTTAGAAATACGCATCGAGATAAAGTTCCTGAGGAATGGATTCGTAAGCAAACTTTGGTGAATGCAGAGCGCTATATCACAGAGGAGTTGAAGGAATATGAATCGAAAATCCTTGGAGCAGAAGAAAAAATTCATGTGCTCGAAGCACGATTGTTCCAAGATTTGGTTTTTGGAATGGCTGATTATACGCAACCCATTCAGTTAGACGCCGTGCTCATTGCTCAACTCGATGTGCTGTTATCATTTGCAGAAATTGCTGAGTCGAACAATTACGTGAAGCCAGAACTGAATGAGTCCTTTGCTATGGATATCAAAGAAGGGCGGCACCCTGTGATTGAGCAACAATTGTCGGTGGGAGAACACTATGTATCGAATGATGTTTTTCTCGATAGCAACTCTCAACAAATCATGATGATTACCGGGCCGAACATGTCGGGTAAAAGTGCATTACTTCGTCAAACTGCATTGATTTCACTCATGGCGCAAATGGGATCGTTCGTTCCTGCAAATTCGGCTACACTTGGTCTCGTCGATAAAGTGTTCACTCGTGTGGGCGCATCGGATAATATTTCTTCTGGCGAATCGACCTTTATGGTAGAAATGAATGAAACTTCGAGCATTTTGAACAACCTTTCGAGTCGTTCGTTGATTTTGTTGGATGAAATTGGTCGTGGAACGTCAACCTACGATGGAATTTCAATTGCCTGGGCGATTACCGAATATTTGCACGAACATCCGAAATACAAAGCAAAAACCTTGTTTGCGACGCACTACCATGAGCTGAACGAAATGACGAATCGCTTTGAGCGTATCAAAAACTTCAACGTTTCCGTAAAGGAAGTTGGTAAGAAGATTTTGTTCCTTCGAAAATTAGTGGAAGGTGGCAGCGAACATTCCTTCGGAATTCACGTGGCAAAATTGGCAGGAATGCCTCCACAAGTCCTCGAACGTGCAGAATCGATGCTTGATCAATTGGAAGCGAGTCACGAATTGACAGAAACAACAGTTGAACGCACTGCATCCACAAAAAAGAAAACAAAGAAAGCTGCCGATGGTTTGGAAGATATGCAGTTAAGCTTTTTCCAGCTGAACGATCCTGTATTGGAACAAATCCGCGAGGAATTGGTAACGATTGATATCAACACATTGACTCCTGTTGAAGCACTGATGAAGTTGAACGAGATCAAAAAGTTGACGGGAGGATAATGCCTGTTATTTTCAACGACTCATCCATTTCCTATTATTCGGCAACATGGCTAAAACAGTGGGCTTTCCAAACCCGATAGCAATCGGATCTGGAAATCAATCTAAACAATTACGAGATAACACCACTAAGCCATTTCTATCCCCAATTTTCTCACCTTATCCAAGTGCTTTTTTCGAAACGATTCTGTTGAACCTTTTATTGGAGCGATATACGTTACTTTTACTGGTTTCACACCGCAAAACTGAAGCGTTCCTTTTTTGAATTGCTTGATTGTTGGACTTCCCATGAAGAGCACATTATACCAGCTCGGCGTATCTGCGGTAAGAATAATCCGAGCCGTTTTTCCTTTCAATAAACCTTTCGGTAAAGGTTTACCTTCTACATATTCGAATGTGATTCCTGGCAAGAACAACCGATCGATAAAGCCCTTCATGATTGCTGGATATCCATACCACCACATCGGGAATACCCACACCAAGTGATCTGCCCATTTGATTTTTTCTAAGGCATTCAACAAATCAGGCTCCAGCTCTACTCTTTTTCGATAACCAAACTCAAGGTTCGGATTGAATTCAAGATCGCGTATATTGATTGTTTCTACTTCTCCTCCTGCCTCTTGTGCTCCACTCACGTATTGATCCGACAATCCGAAATTGTAACTCTCCGCATCAGGGTTGCCGTTGATTACTAAGATTCTTTTACTCATATTCTATTGCTTTCAACAAAGAACATGAAATGCCAACTCTCAGAAAAGGACATTTGTCTATTTCGCAACAAGTCCTCGAATTCGACTCAGATGGCGAGGTGTTACGCCCAAATACGATGAAAGTTGATCGAGTGAAACTAATCGTAGCAATTCGGGTTCATTCTTCAATAAATCAGCATAGCGCTTCTCAGCAGACTCTCGCTGAAGCAAGAAGATCCGTTTTTCCAAATTCATGTACTCCATTTGAGCGACCATTTTCGAAAACTTCATCCAATTTGCATTGTTTTCTTCCAGTCGATAGAAATTCTCACGCGAAATACACGTCAGTTCAACATCTGACAAGGCTTGAAGGTTCTCTTCTGAAGGAGACTTTGTAATCAGTGAAGCGTAGGCAGACACGAAGGAATTAGGCAATCTGAAACAATAGGTCACCTCATCTCCATTTGATGAATAGTAAAAGGATCGAAGCTGTCCCGAAAGAACAAAACCTACTTCTTTCGACACCTCCCCTTCTCTCACAAAAAAATCATTTTTACGAAGTTGTTTCGTATAAGTAATCCCATCCAATTCAGATAAATCCTCTTCCGTGAGAACTCCGTACGTACGCAAATGCTCTTTTAACATGCACTAAAATTAATGAACAATTCCCTGACGTAAGATCCTAAAAATCTTCAAAAACAAAAAAGACCTGTATCCGCAATCATTAGCTTGGCTGCTACTCCGTGGTGTATTGTCGAACCAAATCAAGAACGAATAAGTTTGTTCATGCCTGCTACTAAACTAAGTTTATCATTAAGAGGTAGAGCTTGAGCAAAGCTTTTAAACTTAGCATCTACCATTGGCCTTAATCGTTCCAATTCAGCTTTACCGGCATCCGTCATTTTAATTCTTTTTGCTCGTTTATCTTCTGAATCATTAAACTCTTCAATGAGACCTTTAGCTAATAAACGCTTTATTACTTCTATTCCTGTGGGAGCTTCAAGATTATGCATTTCAATTAACTCCATTTTTCTGAAAGAATCAGCTTGGTCCAAGTGGAGTAAAAAACTATAGCCATCTAATGACGAAAGAGAAGATTTTGATATGACTTCCTTCGTTTGTCTTTTAATTGATTTGTTCAACATAGAGATTTGAAATGCCAGCATTAGGTCTAATTGTTCTTGGTGACCTTCAGGTTCTTCTGACTTAAAATACTTTCCGCTCAACCAAACAACAAAGTCTTCCATAGTACCAGAAATGTTGTTTTTATTGAACTCTTCTACCAAATCAATGAGGCTGTGTAATAATTCAACTTTCATGTTAAGATTAGTCGAAATTGCATCAGGACCCACACGAAAAATGGATGATAAGCTACCTGGATTACTGGCTTATCAAGTAAGTGTGGATAAGGACAGGAATTCAGTAATTGTGTGGGCCACTTTTGATACGAAGGAGTCTCTTTACAATTTCTTAGAGACAGAGCAAGGGAAAGATGATCACAGTGAAAATGAAAGCATGGAAAGTATAGCCACTTTTCAGATGTATGACTTGTCACCACAGTCCCAAAGGTTGGTACCTAAACATTAGCGTAATATAGGAAAAGCCCCAGTTGTGAAACCGAGGCTAATCTACAAGTAGAGGGTGGAAGCCCCACTACAAGTCTTGTGTAATAAAAAATCCCGACGATGAGAAATCATGTCGGGATTGTACTCGAGGCGGGACTTGAACCCGCACGGGCATATTGCCCACAGGATTTTAAGTCCGGCGTGTCTACCAATTCCACCACTCGAGCATTTCTCGATGCAGTCTACCTCCCGATAAGTATCGGGCGATCCACCACTCAAGCATTTATGTATCGGACAGATACATTTGGTAGTATTTTCCGAGGAATCCTGATCCTCTTTTTATTTCAAAACCTCCTGAGAGTAGCTATCGCTGATCTCTTTTGGAAGGTGCTTTCAAATCAAAAGCAAAGTTCTTTCAGAACTTCTTTTAAAAACACTCAGAAATTCCTGAAGTATACTTCGACAATTTCTACTCGTTTTCAAAAGGCAGCAAAGCTGCTTTTTGCTTTGAGCGGGCGATGAGATTCGAACTCACGACCCTAACCTTGGCAAGGTTATGCTCTACCCCTGAGCTACGCCCGCTTTTATTTCAAATTCTCCGCGCTTCGCTAAACGCGGGCGACAAATGTAATAAAGTATTTTCGAATCTTTTCTATTAAATAGATTTTTTTGAATCCAGAAAAGCAAAATTGTTCAATCTGAGAAATCCTTTGGGCTACTTCCTCAAGATTCCTTTGGTGCTCAAGATATTCAACGGGAATTCCAAGATCACATGTAGAATGCTTAAGAAGAGTGAAAGTAGAGTCTGAAATTAATGTAATCACATTAGGAATTCGTCAATTTGTTGAATGAGCTGGTAATTTCAGTCCAAAACCATCGGTGAAAATTCTCAGGAATTAGAACTCCTCAATAGGTTCATTCATTCTGATCGACAAGCTGATTAGGAAGATTGTCTTTAGGCATTGCCATCTGCACTAGGAGTCCTACCAAAATCACCACTGCACAGCCTATAAAGTTGTACATCAAGTAACTCAACTCGATAATCTCATAGGTTTTGAGGAAGTGAACTGTCAAAACGGTAATTTGTGCCACCAAACCACCGATTAAGGCAGCGTTCGCCTTTACTGACTTGAAGAAAAGTGCCAAGAGGAAAACCCCGAGAATCGTTCCATAGAACAACGAACCTAAAATGTTAACCAACTGAATAAGGTTTTCGAACATTCCTGCTGTAAGCGCAATCAAAATGGCGAGTAATCCCCAAGCAACCGTCAACAATTTACTCACGCGAAGATCTTTCTTTTCATCATCCGATTTGGACCAAAACTTTTTGTAGTAATCAATCGTAGTGGTTGCTGCCAACGCATTCAACTCTCCTGCCGTAGAAGACATTGCCGCTGAAAAAATCACCGCTAGCAACAAACCAATCAAACCGTGAGGAAGATAATTTAAAATAAAAGTCAAGAAGATGTAATCAGAATCCTTCGTTTCGTAGTCTGGATCAATCGAAAGCAAAGATGCTTTATAGGTTTCACGAAGTGAATCTTGTTGAAGTTGCAAAGACGCGATCTGTCTGTTTTCTTCTTTTGTTGTTTCGCTACTAAACTCCGTTAACAAGGTTTTCTTCTGATCGAACACTTGATCGTACTCCACTTCAATCGATGACAATCCAGCTTCTTGTTCGGCTGTCATTTCTACCGTAAAGGGATTGAAAACAATCGGCGGTTTATTGAACTGAAACGAAACGAACACCATCACTCCGACCAACAGAATGAAGAACTGCATTGGAATTTTGAGCAGACCATTAAACATAAGTCCCATTCGTGATTCTTTGAGGGATTTTCCTCCCAAATACCGTTGTACTTGCGATTGATCCGTTCCGAAATAAGACACAAAAAGGAACAATCCGCCCGTGAGTCCAGACAACAAGGTATATCGATTTCCAAGATTTGTATCTAAGTCGATGATTTCCATTTTTCCGAGTGCTCCAGCGATATCAACACCATCCATAAAGCCAATATTCTCAGGGAAACTTCCAACCACGTAGTACAAAGCGAAGAACATTCCCGCCATGATGATACCCATTTGCCACTTCTGTGTAAGCGAAACGGCACGACTTCCTCCTGAAACGGTATAAATGATCACGAGACCTCCAATCAACAAACACGTCAATTGCAAGTTCCAACCAAGAATTGTCGAAAGGATAATGGACGGAGCATAAATGGTAATTCCAGCCGCCAAACCACGTGAGGCCAAGAACAAAAATGCCGTAAACGAACGCACCTTGACGTCAAAACGCTGTTCAAGATATTGATATGCCGTGTAGACTTTCAGTCTATAATAAACCGGGAGAAAAAAGATCGAAATAATGATCATTGCCAATGGCAAACCGAAATAGAACTGCACGAATCCCATTCCACTTTCGTAGGCTTGACCTGGCGTGGACAAAAAGGTAATGGCACTGGCTTGTGTTGCCATGATCGACAATCCGATGGTTGCCCAATTCTCTGAATTATTTCCTTTGAGGTAACTCTGGAGATTGCTGTTTTTTCGTGTTTTCCACGTTCCGTACGCCACAATCAGCACAAGCGTCCCCATTAAGACGAACCAATCAACTATACTCATGATGCATACGAATTAGTGATCCACAAATAAATGCCAATTTGAACAAGTAGCACAACTACAAGTCCGATGTACCAAGCATTCCAGTTTGTTCCGTCCTTTTCTTCACTCATGGCGTGTAACTTAAAATATTTGCGAACAATCGATACGCACCAACGACACCATTCGGCAGTTCTCTAAAGAAGGAAATTCCTGAATAAACGAACTGACCTTTGCCGTATTTAGCCACAATTAACGCACCTGTTTGCGGTTCTTCACCTTTATCTGACCATGAGAAAAGTGGCGCGTAATTTTCATCCCAATTGTTGGCGAAGTAAAGTCCGCGTTCCTGCACCCAATTATCGAAATCAGCTTGGGTGATCACGTTCGGAGACGTCATGATTTGATGTTTAGGCGCCAAGAAAGTCACTTCTGCATCTTCCTCTGTGACACGATTTCGAGACAATTCAAACGGATAAGGTCCGTACGTTTTTCGATTATCAGCCGAGCGAGATGCCGTATTGTACTGCATCACTAAATTCCCTCCGTTTTTGACGTAATCATTCAATCGTTCTGAGTAGTTAAACAGTTCAGGGTACACGTTGTAAATTCGGATTCCCAACACCACCGATTGATATACGCTCAAGTCAACTGTTGGAAGGTCCTTTACTTCGAACACATCAAGCGTAAAGCCAAGTTGCTCAATCGCCTGTGGAACGGCATCATCCACTCCTTTGATGTAGGCAATTCGTCCTTTGTTAATCTTTACATCCAACATTTTGCATTCCATCATCGACTTTCGGAATAAGGCCTGCGTTGGAATGTGATCGTAGGCAATCTCTTTGTAATTCAACAATGAATTTCCGTTGGCATCCATCGCGACAACCGCACCTGATTGTGGATTATCCCCAGCCTGAATGGTAAATGCGTACCACTCTTCCGCATATTTCGACTTGAGTGAGATCGAAAATTCTTGCGGCTCAACACGCCATCCTTCTGGAACAGAAAGCGACATTTTGGTGTTCAAATTATCCGAAAAGTTCTTCACCTTGATTCGTACTTCTTTTCGTTCTCCCGCTTTCAAAAGCAACTGTTCTTGCTCAAAGGTTGCTGTGTATTCGGGTGTTGCAATTAACGGACGACGTCTTTCTCCGTAAGAAGGATCGCGCCATTTGTACGTTGCAGGCACATCCAAATTAAATTCATTTCCATCCAATTTCAATGTGAGCTTCGCTGTGATACTTGGCTGACTTTCTGGCTCGCAAAAGTTCGCCGGATCTTTCACTTCGAACATGTTTGTGAATGGTGCATTTAACCAGTATGGGTTCGAAACATCCACTTTTCCATTGGATGTAAGCTCCAAATTAACTTCTTCATTTTGAGTAAGTACCTGATCAAAACTCATCTGTTCACCAGTACTCAATTCAATGTTCGACAACGTTAATTTCAAATCTGATCGATTCACTAAATGCGCGTTCAACTGAACAGAATTGTTCTGCGTAAACGAAAACGATTCTCCAACCACTTCAACGTATAATCCAAGGCAATCTTTGATGATTTCTTGACAGCGTTCTATTTTTTCATCGATAACAAACGAAGGCGGCAAGGATTTCAATCGTTTTAAGATACTCAACAGACGTGGTACGTTGTTCGACACTTCAACAAAATCGAAATTTTTCAAGGCGTCAAGCAGCTCCCCTTCCAAAAGCTTATCACCATAATTGCTCCACTTATCTCCACGCTTTTCAAAAAACGATTCTTTCAACTTTGCGCCAGCCAAGTGCTTGAAATACTCAATTCGGCTGCCGCGTTCGATTACCGCTCCAAAACCTTGACACTTGTGTTCACTTCTCGCCAACGTTCCAATTTCATTGTATGACATTCCCAATTGTGGATTGTATCCACCGATATCCGTGATTAAGTAATTCGGATCTCCCTCGGCCATGTCCTTGATGTTTTCATCCCACCAATACGAAGTATTCCAATAAACAGACGTTGCTTTCCACGTTCCGTATTCCTCAGCCATTGCTGGCTCATATTCTGAGTCTGCAGCTTTATCAAAGGCCTCAATTGCCAATAACGCAGACGCCGTATGGTGCCCGTGTCCTGCACGCTCATCAGGAGGAAAGCGCGTTATGATTACCTCTGGCTTGAATTTTCTAATCACAAGCACTAGGTCGTACATTAATGCGTCTTTGTCCCAAAGTTCAAGTGATTCTTCCGCTGATTTCGAATAACCAAAATCAACTGCGCGAGAGAAATATTGTTTCGCGCCATCATTTGAACGCGCCGCCAATAATTCTTGCGTGCGCAAAACACCCAACTCTTCACTCAACTCGTTTCCGATTAAATTTTGCCCTCCATCACCTCTTGTTAGTGAAAAGTACGCTGTTTCTGCTTTTTCTCCGAGCGAGAACCAAGCCAGAGCCCGCGTGTTCTCATCATCGGGATGTGCAGCAACATAGAGCACACGCTTAAGCGAATGCAATTTTTGCAGGTTCGTATAAATTTCGCCGCTTCCGTGATTTGCCGTGCAAAAGAAAGTCGTTAGTGTAATGAATAATAAGGTAAATTGCTTCAAGATCTGATTCGTTTAATTCCATTCAAAGCTACTGAATAAATGCTTAAAGCCCGAGTAAGATTTGTTAAATGGATAGGAATCCAAAATAGAAATCGCTTCAAATCAGCGTAAATACACTACCAAGGTAGATACCGTGGTAACAATAATTTCTCTTTCTTGAGATGAAAAGCCACGATTTCCCCAGAATTCAGCCAGAAATAGGGGTAGAAACGCATTAGTTTCAGTAATTTCGGGATTCAAACATGAAAAAAAACGAAAAAATGAAAAAGATAATGATTGCACTTTTGTGTATGGGAAGTTTCTCTCTCTCTGCACAAATCACAACTCCACAACCTAGTCCAGCAGGAAAGGTGTGGCAAACTGTCGGTTTAACTGAAGTTACTGTTGAATATTCTCGTCCAGCGAAAAGAGACCGTGTTATTTTTGGTGACCTTGTTCCTTACGACAAAATGTGGCGTACTGGAGCTAACAAGAACACGATGATTACTGTAAGTGATGTCCTCATTTTTGGAAAAGACACACTACAAGCTGGAACGTATGCGGTATTTACGAAGCCTCAAAAAGGGAAATCGTGGGATGTATACTTCTACACGAATACTGAAAACTGGGGAACTCCAGACAAGTGGGATGATACAAAAGTTGCGTTAAAAGCATCTGCTAAGGTGAGCAGCACGGAACCTGTAACAGAATCATTTACAATTGGTGTTGACAACGTAATGGCAGACGGAGCAGAATTGACATTCACTTGGGACAAAACGAGAGCAGCATTGCCTTTCACTGTTCCAACGAAAGCTGTTGTAATGGCGAGCATCAATAAAGTAATGGCTGGTCCTAGTGGAACTGATTACTACAAAGCGGCAGATTACTATTTGACAGAAAAAATGGAATTGCCAACTGCGTTGGAGTACATTAACAAAGCGATTGACATGACAGAAGGTGACGCTCCATTCTGGTACTTACGTCGTAAAGCGTTAATCCAAGCTGAATTGGGTGATTACAAAAACGCGATCGAATCAGCAAAATTATCATTAGCTGCAGCGGAGAAAGCCAATTACGAAGGGTATGTTAAATCGAACAAGAAGTCTATCGAAGAGTGGACGAAAAAATTGAAATAAGCATTGCTTAAATCGAGTGAAACCCATCCTTTGTGATGGGTTTTTCTGTTTCTAGACGGAAATAATTAGAAAAAGGCTCATTTGAAATCCTAGCTAACACCATCAGAATTAAAACCTATGAAAATCATTACTTCATTGTCGCTCATCGTTTTGTCTCTCCTTCTTAGCGGCAAATTGTTGGCTCAGTACGACAACCAACGGCTCGTCGGTTCCAACTATGAATTTGAAGAAGGAAGCACTGAATATCTCTACGCCGACAATGTTGTGTTTCGTTCGAAGCCATCTTCTTCATCCGTAGCCATTGATACTTTATCCATTGGGTTAGATATTCAAATTGTTCAGAAGATGGACGAAAAAACAGCATTCAATGGACTTGATTGGAATTGGTACAAAGTGAAAGTTGGACAAAAAACGGGCTACATTCTAGGTGGGCTCATTGCGTTGGATCAGGTTCGTTACGACGATGTCATTTACCTCGTTACAGTCGCAGGTATTGAGCATACGAAAGACGGCTATGCGTATACGGAGTATCGCGTTCGCTCGCGGGTTATTCGTGCTGATGGTGAATTTTACGGGCATGAATCCAAACTAAATACGGATCGATTTTACATTGAAGCATTCGGGAACAAAGGAGTTAAAGGAGTGGACAATATGCTCCGCATTAACTTGTTTTCAGAAGCCTGCGGTGTTGACGGTGGAGAAATTTACCTATTCAATACAGGCAATCGCTTGGTCGAAGCTGCTAACCTATCGAGCGTAGTAGATGGCAGTGCTTTCTGGTTCAATGAGTCGCTTACCTTTCCGAATGACAAGAGAGGATACCGCGATGCTGTAATTTATGAACGTGAATTTGGAGAATCAATGGACGAATCGATCGATTGGACCAAAACAATCATTCATCGAGTGGTATTGAAGTGGGAAGGTGATCATTTCACTCCAAACCTTGAAACCTTTGATTTCGAAGAGGACGAATAACGGTGAATCCATGCCTTTTGTCGTTACTTTTTCCGTTTTTTGCTATTTATTACGTGTACTAAATTCATCACAAAATAGAATTACCTTTATCTATGCTCAAAAAAGAAACCATGAAACATATCACCTCTTTACTCCTCTTACTTCTTCTTCCATTGCTTAGTCAAGCTCAACAAGACTGCTCAAAATTCAAGAATGGTCGGTTCATATATCCTGATCAAGACAAGGTGTTATCAGTTCGAAAAAATGGCATCCAAAAAAGTGTTTCCAACGGAAAAACAGTAGCTATTTGGAAAGTTGATTGGATCGATGACTGCCACTACAATTTGACGTGTAAAAAGCTTAAAGCTCCGATGCCTCCTTTTGAGAAAGGCGATGTTCTTGAGTGTAGCATTGTCGGTATTCAAGGTGATTGCATGAAAGTAGACCTCGTTTTTAAGCGAAATGGAAAGTTAATGATGCCGAAGACATCCGGTGAAATGTGCTTGGAATGAAACCACTTTCGAATCAATCTGCAAAACACTTCCGAGATGTCTTTTTTGGAGGAAATTGGGCAACGCGGAACCTAAAGGATATTTTGTCGGACGTAACATGGGAAGAAGCAACGACGTCTATCCACGACTTCAATACAATTGCTACACTAACGTATCACGTTACGTACTACATCCCCGTTCTTATTGACGTGCTCGAAGGAAAACCGCTATCGGGAAAAGATGAATTGAGTTTTTCGCACCCAACAATTTCATCGAAAGAAGATTGGGAGTCCATTCAGGCTAGAGGATGGAAAAACGTTGAAAGAGCAGCTGATTTAATTGATCAGTTACCCGAAGATCAACTCAATCTTCCTTTTACAGATGAACGGTTCGGTACCTATTTTCGAAATATTCATGGAATTATTGAACATACGCATTACCATTTGGGACAGATTGTTATTTTGAAGCGACTTATCCAAAACAAATAATAAATGACAACCAACATTCACATTAATTACATCGAGTTCAAAGCAAACGACCTCGAGAAAATCAAAGCATTTTACACTTCCGTATTTGGATGGAAATTCACCGATTACGGAGATCAATACGTCGCTTTTGAAAACGCAGGAATCGAAGGAGGATTTCAGCTTACAGATGAAGCCATTGTAAATGGCGTTTTAGTGATTCTTAGGCATCCGAACTTAGAAGAAATTCAATCCAAAATTGAAGAAGCAGGCGGTACCATTAGTGTTCCCATTTTCACCTTCCCTGGAGGGAAACGCTTTCAATTTATCGACCCTACTGGAAATGAATTGGCTGTTTGGACAGAGCTATAACGCGTGCTTAAACACCTTACTCCGCGTCTTTCACAATTAACTTGAAGCCTTTTCCGTGAACGTTCATGATTTCGATATTCTCATCACCTTTTAACGCTTTTCTTAGCTTGGCGATGTACACATCCATACTTCGACCGTTGAAATAGTTATCATCTCCCCAAATGGCACGTAAAGCTGCTTGGCGATCGAGAATATCGTTTTGATTTTTCACCAAAAGCATCAATAATTGATTCTCTTTTGTGGTCAGTTTCTTTGTTTCATCTTTCAAGTGAAGCAAACGCAACTCTGGCTCGTATTTAATCGATCCGATCATTTTGGAACCGTCACCTTCATCATCGGAAACATCTACTCTTCGCAAAATTGCATTAATTCTCGCGAGTAACTCTTCCATCGCAAAAGGCTTGGTTAGGTAATCGTCTGCTCCAAGTGAAAACCCTTCCAACTTATCTTCTTTCATTGCTTTCGCGGTCAAGAACAAAATTGGGGTTTGCTTATCGATTTCACGAATTTCTTTCGCTAACGAAAACCCATCCATCTCAGGCATCATCACATCGAAAATGCAGAAATCAAACGTTCCCTCGTGAAAGCGTTCTAAGGCAGTTTTACCATTCTGTGCAAGTGAGACTTCAAATCCTTTTGATTTTAAAAATGTTTGAAGCAATTGCCCCAAATTCATGTCGTCTTCTGCGAGTAGTATGGAAGTGTTCTTTTTCATATTATTCGATTATGGTAATGGTAAACTCGGATCCGCTCCCAAACTTACTTTTCACGCTAACAGTCCAGCCGTGTAAATCAGCAATTGCCTTAACATAGCTTAAGCCTAGGCCAAATCCTTTCACGTTGTGAACGTTACCTGTTGGAATACGGTATAATTTATCAAATATTTTGTTGATGTGCTCTTTTTTTATGCCGATCCCCTTGTCTTTTACAACGATTCGAGCACCATTTCCAGTGGAAGATAATGTTACATCTACCTCTGGAGCTCCTTGGCTATATTTAACGGCATTATCGATCAAATTAGAGATCATGTTTGCCACATGGAAGCGATCTCCAGTTGCCATCACCAACTCATCAGGGACAGATACAGTTACCTTTCCGCTAGGATTGGCTAAACCGAATTGGGCGCGCTTTGCAAGATCTGTGACAATTTCATTCAAGTTGAGTTCTTCTTTTCTCATGCGTACTTCCTTCTTATCCAAGGTCGCACTTTGCAAAATTCGTTCAACTAACACCCCCAAGCGTTCATTCTCTACCGAAATCATATTCACGTAGGGAGATGTTGCCTCCATTGCCTTTTCTCCCATCATGTCCTTGTCATTCATTGCCTGACATGCCAGGGAAATGGTTGAAATGGGTGTTTTAAACTCGTGGGTCATATTTGAAATGAAATCGTTCTTGAGTTCCGACAATTTCTTTTGAGTAAGAATCGTCCTAAACATAAACATGAATGCCGCGACAATTAAAATCACCAAGGCTAAATTCACGAGCAATGGCCCCCACATCTCACCAATTAAGAATGACTTTTGTTTTGGAAAGGAAAGATGAACGTAGAGTTTTTCGTCCAATGTATTTCCAGGAAATAACTGTGTGCGCTCTGCTTTGTTGGTATCCACTTTGGATGCATAATTCTCTGGTGTCGATTCGAAATCCAGTGGATGATTGTACGCATCTGTTACGGTAAATTCAAAATCCTTCGGGAAATCCCCTTTATGCAGCTCCGTTTTCAAAACAGAATCGAGGAACACTAAGTCTACGCGGTCACTTTGCTTTTGATAAGTATTGTTTTTGAAGGCCTCGATCATCATATGATTCACGAAGGTTGCTTTTCTGAAGATTTGTTGCACCACACGCTGGTCCAACTGAAGTGCAATATTAATCGAGTCACGATCGATGTCTCTCGTCTGATTTTTGAATAAATCTTTGAGCTTTCGAATGTCTCTCGCCAAAACACGCTGTTCCGCGCTTAATCCAGAGATGGAATCGTAGGTTTTTCCTTCAATGATCAGGTAATCTTGTACTTCACCACTTTCTGTATAAATGGCTGTATCACGGATGGCAATTTCTTGTTTGGAGGAAAAGAGATTTTGTATTTCTTCCTTTAGAATATCCTTGTACTTTCCACTGAAATCGCGGTCGACCACATGCATGTAACGTCGGATATCGTCTGCTTTTTCATGTGTTAGTGCGATCCGCTCCAAGGTTGTAGAAAGATGTTCTTTAAATTCTCCTGATTTCTGATCGTACAAAGCAGCCGTTTGAAATGCCTGAATAACAAGCAACGCGAGCATTGCAGCAACGACAAGAATGAGAATAAAATTTACCCGAATCCGCTTCATGATTGAGGACGAATATATAGAAAGGAATCAACCATAAGCTTTGCTTAACTTTTTTTAACGGCATCGTTTCGCCACGATTCTATCAAAAAAGCCCTTCCTCATATGAAATGAAGAAGGGCTTTTGCTAATATCTGATAGAAGTTTTTACTTCTTCAATACTCGAACAGCGTATGATTCGTTTGCATCTGAAATGTGCACGATGTATACTCCGTTTTCGTTTCCGCTTAGATCAACTTGAGCAGAAGCATTTGGAGAAATCGTTTGTACTGATTCTGAAATCACTTTCCCTGAAAGGTCTACGACTCTAATTGTTGCTTCACCTGAATAGTTTGCTGAAGAAATGGCAACAAGACCGTTTGTTGGGTTTGGTGCGATGTTCAATACAGACTCTAGGTTCGACTCGTTCAATGAAGCAAAATCTACTGATGTACATGCTGAAGTGTCTGTACATCCATTCGATCCAGTTACCACTACCGCGTATAACCCTGTTGTTGACGCCGTAAATGATTGGCTTGTTTCACCTGAGATAGGATCGTTGTTGTTTCCACAATCAATCCATTGGTATTGTACGCCTGTACTCACATCGTTAGATGTTAAAATCGAATCATTTGATACCGAGATTGTGTTATCAACTGGTGCATTTACCGTCAAATCCAATGTTACGATACTATCACATCCACCTACAGCACCACCTGTAAAAGTGTATGTTGCCGTGTTATTGTCTGTTGCGTAGGTATTTCCATCAACCCATGTAAATGCTCCACAGCTTACTTGTGTATCTGTCGCTTGAACGTCTGTTGAGAATTGACCTGAAGCCCAATCCGTTGCAGGGTCCATATTTGTTAATGTAAGATCGTTCCCTTCTCCTGAAAGGTCCGAAACAGTTGTGCTTCCAATACCATCTTCGAAACGGTAGTAACCTACCAAACCAGATTCGCTTCCTGTCAAGTTTGATGACATGTTCGTACTGATTTGCGTAGCTGATCTTGCCGTGTTCCAGATTCTAACATCATCAAATGATGTGTTCGTGAACTGCTGTCCCATGTCAAATCGTGCACCAATAACCAACCCGATTGTTGAACCGTTACTTTGGTTCAATGTTCCAGATGTTGGTACAGTTGCCGTAGCCGTTCCATCGATATAAATGATTTGATTTGATCCGTTGTAAACGAATGCCACGTGATGCCACGTACCTGTTGTTGGCGCCGTTCCTGAACCAGAATTGATTGTATTTGGAGATAATCCATCTGCCCAAGTATTGAAACTCCCGTCAGCTTGCCAACCGCCAAGGGCGATGTAAGAGTTATAGCTCCAGTTTACGTATACATCATTCGCAGCGAAATCTGCTGAATTGATCCACATTTCGATTGTGAACGTTGAAAAATCGTAGTTGCTAAAAGGTGAATGTAAGTATTGGTTAGTTCCGTCAAGCTCCACCGCTGTGATACATTGTGCTTCTGCTTGATTTGAATTGAAAATCGCTGCTCCAGCGATCACCATAGAGAATAATAGTTGTTTCATGTAAGAATATTATTTTTTGTACTTACAAAAGTAAGGAATTCTAAGCGCTCTTACCGCCTTTCGGCTGGAGAAGTTTCGGAATCCCTCAACAACTCTTCATTTCTAAACAACTTATTTAAAATAAAATAGGAGTTTCACAATTCCACCACGGAATGCAAAACTCCTACTTTGAGTTTTATCACCTGTTCAAATAGCGTTTCACGTATGCGCTGCGACGTACTTCAGGTAGTCATCTTGACTTTGCTTAATCACACGTTGAGCTGCCTCCGCATTTTGGAAATCTGTCACCTCTACCGTTTTATTCTCTAGTTTGGAATATTCTTCGAAGAAGTTTTTGATTTCTTTCAAGTGGTGAGCAGGAAGTTCTGAAATATCGTTGAAGTGCGCTACACTCATGTCGTGTTCTGCCACAGCAATAATTTTATCATCCAACTCTCCTTTATCGATCATGTGCATTACTCCAATTACTTTGGCAGAAACGATACACATTGGAACCACTTCTATTTGAGAAAGGATCAAAATATCCAAAGGATCTTTATCATCGCAGTACGTTTTTGGAATAAATCCGTAGTTCGCTGGATAGTATATGGAAGAGTACAATACACGGTCCAAAATGAGCATTCCAGATTCTTTGTCTAGCTCATACTTTGCTCGGGTATTTTTCGGAATTTCAATGATTCCATTTACACATTTCGGTGCATTCTCACCTATTTCAACTTTGTGCCAAGGATTGTTTAAATCGATGCTCATTCTTTTCGTTTTGTATTTTCTTGATTATTTAAATAAACGGCGTGCTTGCAAAAATCGTTTCGGATATCCTGAAGCTTCATAATCTGTTATTACGACGCCAAAGTGTCTTTTTGAACTGGAACAGTGAATAAATCGGATTCCATCTTCATTGTTTTCAACAACAATACCGACATGTCCAACCGTTTTGCTTCCTGGAGTGGTTCCAGCAAATAAGAGGCAATCTCCTTTTCTCACTTCTGAAAGCTTGATTTTTTCTCCAATATTGGCATATCCCTTGGAACTTCTACATTGTGTAATGTCCAAAGAACCATATACATGAGCCGTGAAGCCAGAACAATCAAAACTTTTGCCTGGGTTTGATGTTGCCCATTTGTACGGGACACCGAGTTGCGCCTTCGCGATATCTACAAGAGAATCAGCCGTTTGCTCCCAAGATTCTTGGGCACTTCCCAAAAAGGAAGTCAATAAAAAGATACTCAATAGCCATTTCATAGTGCAAAAGTACGGGAAATGCGTTGATCGCGAATGATTTTAACCTTCTTTTGGAGTTTTGGTCACTGTATTGATAATACACGAAGCATTTCTTCGATAAAAATGATGTTTAACATTCCGTTTAACGTGACACCCAAAGAGCGGGATTGAGACATGTTACGTTGTTTCCTACTACTTTGTGTACCTCAAAATGTACGACAGAAAGTGTTTCACCATTCTTTGCCAACAAGGAACCGATTACCTTTTTCGTCGATACTTTCGATCCTGCCTTCACGTACGTGTCTTGCAAATTCGAGTATACCGTTCGGTAGTTCCCATGCTTAATGATCACAACTTTTCCAGCTCCCGGGATGTTGAGTACACTTGTTACTTCTCCCTCAAAAACAGATCGAACTTGGGCATGAAGTGGAGCACTAATGTCAATTCCACGATTGTTCGTAGATACATTTTTGAGTGTAGGATGAGGATTTTTTCCAAAGTTTTCTGTGATATTTCCTTTCTCTACCGGCCATGGCAAGCGTCCACGGTTTGCTTCAAAATTTGAGCTAATTAACTTGGATTCCTTCGTTTCTGCCAAGGTAACCGCTGCAGGTTTCGACTCCGTATTAGAAGTTGTTTCCTTCTTCTTCGCCGCCAGTGCTGCTGCCTCTTCCGCTTTTCGTTTCGCTTCGGCCTCCGCCAACTCCTTTTGAATCGCTGCTGCAATGCGGTTTCGGAGAATTTCCTTTTTCTTCTGATCCTCCTTTAGTTTCGCTAGAAGCAACTCTTCCTCTTGCTTAAATTCTTGGTATACCTTTTCCTTTAATGCACGATCTTCTTCAATTGCCGCTCGCTCTTTTTTCTTCTCGGTGAGCACGATTAACTTGTTTTCTTTCTCCGCGTTTACCTTGCCAATTTCTTCTGTGATCAATTCCTGATTTTGCTGAATCACCAAGAACTGCTTGAGTTGAACATCCGACAAACGACGTAGATAGCCATTGCGCTTTCGTGCCTCATTATAGCTATCGGCTGTAAAAATGTACATCAATTTGCCATACTTATTACGATGCTTGTACGCATAAATCAACAGCTTTTTGTACTGCGCCTTGAGCTGTTTTACTTTTTCTCGCAATTCAACAATTTGCTTTTCCTTTTGCTGAACTGTTAGCTCTGCACCACGAATTTGGTTGTCGTAATTTTTCAGCAAGCGCTCACGGTACTCAATTTGATTTTGAATCACACGCAAATCATTCAATGATGCCTTCGTTTTTGTTTGAGATTTCTCCAACAACGATTGTGTACTTGCAATATTTTTCTCAAGTCTCTCTTGCTCCTTTTTGAGTTTGTCCGATGTTTGAGCATGCACATTCCCAACAAGTAATAACGAAAAGATCAGCGCGATTTTACTTACATGGATCATAACTGTCTGGAATTACGAAATGAATGGTCTCTGACTCATTTACTCTTGGCTTTCTGTATTCTAATTTCAATGAAATCTCTTGCTTCGGTGTGTATATAACGATTTCAACCAACTCTGGTACAGCGTAGCCATCCACGAGTTGTCGCGTCTTGTAATCGATTTTGATTTCAGTATTGTCGGATTCGCTCACTAATCGCGTTGACTTTAACTGATTGACATCACGATTGAAGTCGTAGTAAATTTTGAGGTCATCACCTGAATCACCGTCCTTTTTCAAGGTCGTTGAAAGCGTGTACGCATACGGATCTTTCTTGCGTTCGTACTCGAGTTCACTCGAATACGCAATAGGGAATCCCATCAGCAATTCTTCCATGTTACGATGTGTGAAACTCACTCCAAAGTTCTCTTTCAAAAAATCGATGCTTTGCAAGGTATAACACCTGTCCTGACGATTGGTCATTTTTACAGAGTCGGGGCTGATTACCGCGTTCACAAATGGAATGCTTGCCACTTTGATCGTTGCTCCAATTGCGCTGTCCTGCACCATTCTCAATGAAATTTTGAATGATACACTGCGTGAGGAATCTTTGTAATCCGTATTCAACTTCGCGTAGAATGATGAAAAATTCTGACTCGCCAAACTATCCAATGCTTGTTCCAGCACCACATCTTTTACCTTCGGTAATTTCCCTTCTCCTCCTCTACGATTTCCACAGGAAACAAGAATTAGTGCAAAAGCAACAACGAGTAATGTATTAATCTTGAGGCGCATAATATTTTTTATCAGCTATTTTTTTCTCTAACATTGGATTTGAATCAATGGCTTTCGCTTTTTCCCACCAAAGCAGGGCTTTTTCTACGTCATTCAACATGAAATAAACATCACCGAGGTGTTCCAAAATCACCTCGTCCGTTGTGTTGTAGGCGTACGCCGATTCAAACTCTGACTTAGCCTTTTCGTATTCTCCTTTTTGGAACAACACCCATCCGTACGTATCGAGGAATTGCGATTCGCTTGGCGCTCTGAGAACCACTTGAGCAATCAGCGACTCCGCCAAATCCAAATCCATTTTTTCATTTGCCAAACGATAGGCAAAGTTGTTTTTGATCAATTGACTGTTCGGATCTAGCTCCAATGCTTTCTTGTAATACGATTTCCCATCAGAAAACGCATTCAAACCAAAACTCGCTTCTCCTAACTGTCCTAAAAACTCTGCCTTAATTGCTTTGTCGTTGAATACCATTTCTTTTCCAACAGATAAGGCGTCAACTGCTTCCGCGTAGCGTTTTGTTTGATTCGCACTTACCCCATTCAACAAGTAGACCGTTGCAATTGAAGGGAAAATTTCCAAACAACGTTTACTGTCCTGGTACAATTGTTCGTGTAAACCTTGCTGGTATTCCATAATCAGCACTTGGTTCCATATTGGGTAAGAATTCGCATCAATGTCAATTGATTTCTTGTACGCTGCCAAAGCTTCTTCTTCTCTTCCAGCGCTTAACAGGTAATCTCCGTGAATGGAATGAGATTTCGCGTTATTTGGATACTTTTCGAGCATGATATCAACCAACTCGAACATTTTAGGATCAATTTCGAAACTTGATTCATGTACTCTGATGAGCACACCCATTTTTGTGTCAATGTCTACATCTTCCGATTCAAAGGCTTTTTTCAACGATTCGAATGCTTGTTCTTCATTTCCTTCCTTTCGGTAGACATCTGCAAGGGCAAGATGCGCACGACCATTATTCGGGTCCGCCTTCACCAATTCCTCAAGCATATTTGCCGCTTTGTCTGGCTGTCCTGTTTGGTAGTAATAATCAACCGTTGTTCCAATAATTGATGGCTCATCTGGAAAAATCTCACGTGCCTTAGTCAACTCGTTGAGTGCTTCCTCGTTCTTCCCCGCCTCCATGTAAATCGAGTACTTCTGCAAGGATACTTGTGGGTTCGGTCCTAGTTGATCCTCAATTTTAGACATGGCTTCCATGCATTTTTCGAGGTTTCCACTTTCCATTGAAGCTTGTGCCGATCCGTACAACCAATCGATATTTCCTGGCTCTTTTTTTACGAGTTTATCGAAATTTTTGATTGCATTTGGATAATCCTTTTGATTCAAATACATGTACGCCAATTCCTGAATGTACCACGTATTATTTGGATCAATTTCCGAAGCCTTTTTGATGTAGTTCGATGAAGCTTCCTTATGATCGAGCATCAATTCGAGTTCCGAAAGTGCATAATACACCGCATCATCATCTTGTTTGATTGCCAAGCACTGTTGAAATTTTTCGATCGCTTCTTCGACACGACCAGTGGTTTTCAACCGAACACCTTCATGAAATGTTTCGATATAGGCATTGTTGGGAGGTGCTACGTCTCCTTTTGTGACCACTTCTTTTGGTCCCCCGCACGAAGCAAGGATAAAGACGAAGCCAAAACTGTATGTTATAAATTTATTCATCTATTGTAGAATAATCACCAATGCTCAAATCTCGCGCCAAACCTTTGAACTGAGCGAAAGAACCGATCATGGAGTTTTCAATAATCCCTTTCGAGATGTTCACATGTTGCTGAATGATAGAGTTGCTTACACGACTGTCTAAAATTTCTGTATACGCTCCAATGCTTGCATATGGACCAACGACAGCGTTCGTTAACTTCACACCTTCGCCAATAAAACACGGCTTAATAATTACACTGTTTTCGATTTCACACGAATCGGGAATGAGTTGTTTACCTTTTTTCGCTTCGTTTTTGAGCACTTGCTGGTTGGTTTCAACGGTTACTTTTTTGTTTCCGCAGTCCATCCACTGTTCCACTTCACCTGTTTTGAATACTTTTCCCTTTGCCATCATTCCTTTGATGCCGTCGTTGATTTGGTATTCTCCTCCGTGGATGATGTTATTATCGAGTACGTTTTGCAATTCATTCTTCAACTCCCCAACTTCCTTGAAATAGTAGATTCCAATAACCGCTAGGTCGCTGACAAACTCCTTCGGTTTCTCCACCAATTCAAATATTTCTTTGTTATCGTTGAGCTTTACCACTCCATAGGCTTCAGGTCGATCCACTTGCTTCACCCAAATAACTGCGTCCGCTGCCGGATCTAATTTGAAATCGGCCTGGATTAAGGTATCCGCGTACGCAATAACCGCTGGTCCTTGCAACGAATCCTTCGCACACATGATGGCATGTCCTGTTCCGAGCGGTTGATCTTGTCGGTAGATCGAAGCTTTTGCTCCTAGGTCATTTGCTAACTCCGTAAGACTTTCGACCACATCATCACCAAAAAAGGCTGGATCACCCAAAATGAATGCGACCTCCTCCACTTTTTCTCCGACAACCTCAGCAATATCGCGCACCAAACGGTGAACAATTGGCATTCCCGCAACGGGAACAAGAGGTTTGGGAACGGTTAATGTATGCGGGCGTAAGCGGCTTCCTCGCCCCGCCATTGGAACTATAATTTTCATTGTCTTTGTTTTCTTTTGTCGTTTTGAAGTACCTTACTTCACTCCTGTGCTTCCGAAACCACCTTCTCCACGTTCTGTATCCGAAAGTACTTCGGTTTGTACCCATTCAGCCTGTTTGAATTCGGCAAACACCAATTGTGCTACGCGTTCACCATCATTCACTACAAAAGTTTCATTGGAAAGGTTGATCAAAATAACCCCCACTTCTCCACGGTAATCTGCATCGATGGTACCCGGTGAATTGAGAACCGTAATTCCATTTCTGTAAGCCAATCCACTACGTGGACGCACTTGGCATTCGTAACCCTCAGGAATTTCCAAAAAGATTCCTGTTTTGATCAAGGCTCTTTCCAATGGTTTTAGCTCGATGGGCGCATCAATGTTTGCGCGAACATCCAATCCTGCCGAAGCGTATGTTTCGTAGGTTGGCAATGCGTGTTTTGACTGATTGATTACTTTAACTTTCATAGGCATTTTCTCGTTTGCACACTATTCCCAAAGGTACGAAAAACGATGGTTGAGACGGTTTGAAAACGCTTGTTTTACAGAGAAGTTACTAACGTTGGAACGTTAGTTAAACTGAAAACTGGCATTTCCTAGTATTTGGCAAACCCTTGAATTGAGGCGTTTTTTTCGACCCGATAGTTCTCAATTTACAAAGCGATTGTCGCGTTAAGGATGGAAGCGGCATCCTCCGATTATCCTACGGATGTCGGAGATAGAGTGGACAGCCTGACCCGATAGGGAAACGCCCTCTTGAAGATTGGGATTGGTGGTTTTGAACGTGTTCTTGCCAAATGCTAGGAAATGGAAATTAAGCTACTGCCACTTGCTTGGGACGAGTCGGTTTTTCCATGAACCAAACCACAAAGACGTAGAATAAAATCAGTGAATTATGCACGAAGAATTTTGTCCACGAAAAGATTTTCGATTGATTGAATAAGGTGTCCAACTCCAACACCTCATCCTGAGTGTTATTTTGAACTTCTGCATTCGAATACGGGAGCAAATCGCTTACATAGATTGTTGATGACTCGGTTGATTCTGCCACCATCTCCGTACCATCTGGCGTGCCATTAATCTCTGTAGGAATTGCACCAATATTCATCCACTTTGCGACAAAAAACAATACAAGCGCCAAACCAAAGTAGAGACCAAACTTCCGCAAATTATACTTGATTGGATAGTACTTTTGTCCGAGGACATACGACGCAATCATTTGCAGTCCATACACGATCAATGTTGCCCATGCACTTGCCCAATATCCGTAAATCGGAATAAAAATAACGTTGATCAATACGGTAATGGCCGCTCCACCAATGGCGATGTACGCCCCAAAACGGGTTTGTCCGCTTAACTTGTACCAAATGGATTGATTATAGTAAATCCCCAAAAAGACATTCGCAACAAGCAGAATAGGCACAACTCCCAACCCAACCCAGTAGTCCGAATTACGGATAAAGTGTTTGAAAATATCAATGTTGAGTGCCACTCCCAAGAACACCAAACACACAGCGGCAATGAAATAATTCATGATTTTGCTGTAGAGCTTGTTTCGGTCTTTGTTCTTATTCTGCGAGAAAAAGAAAGGTTCTGCTGCGTAACGGTAGGCTTGAAGAAAAATCGTGACAATCATTGCCAGCTTGTACACGGCGCTGTAGATCCCGACTTCAGACAATGCTTCGTCGGTTGTTTTCCCCGTACTCACCAACAACGGCTTCATCATTACTCGGTCGAGTGTTTCGTTGGCAATCCCTGCAAACCCTGCCACCACCAACGGCAATGCGTATTTAGACATCGACTTGGCGAGTTCCCAATTAACGGTAAACTTTAGTCCTAGAAAGTCTTTGTACGTCCCCACAACTTTGACACTTGACGACAGCAAATTGGCTATCAAAATGTACAGAATTCCCGTCATGGGTTTATCTGGATTGAACAACACCAACATGAAGAACAAGTTCAACAAGATGTTGACTGCAATGGCCGAAAAGTGAATGGTCGCGAAGCGTCTCGCTTGATTGTTTGCCCTCAACTTTGCCATTGGAATGGCCGTAATGGCATCAATACAGACCACAAATCCCAGAATCAAGATGAACTCCGTATTGTTGGGATAGCCCATGGAGCTTGCGATACTTGAACTGAAAATCAGTAGCAATAAAAAGAAGAGCACATTGATTCCGAGAACCGTCAAAAAACTGTTTCGAAAGACCGTGTCCTTATCGTCTCGTTCGTTCAGGTACTTGAAAAAAGCCGTCTCCATCCCGAAGGTGAGCAAGACAATAAGAAAAGCCACCCAAGCGTAGAGCTCGGAAATAATTCCGTAGTCGGAAGTATGGGCAAAAACGCCCGTGTAAAGTGGAACTAAAAAGTAGTTGAGCAGTCGACCAACAATTGTTGGCAACCCATAAATGGCTGTTTGCCCGAGTAAACTTTTTAGCGGATTCAACTTATTTTCTAAAGTTTGCTTTACGTTTTTCGATAAACGCGGTTGTTCCTTCTTTGAAATCTTCTGTTCCGAAGCATTTTCCGAATTCTTGAATTTCTACTTTGTAGCCATTCACCCCGTCTTGGAAGTTTGCATTTACGGCACGAATCGCTGAAGCAATTGCACTCGCTGAATTATTCAAAATCTTTCCAGCGATTTCGCGCGCTTTGTCCATCAAGTCAGCTTGCTCTACCACGTAGTTTACCAATCCCCACTGCAACGCTTCATCTGCTTTCATCATTCCTGCTGTGAAGATCAATTCATTTGCTTTTCCACGTCCTACAAGCTGCGTCAAGCGCTGTGTTCCACCGTATCCTGGAATCACTCCCAAGCTCACTTCTGGCAAACCAACTCGTGCGTTAGAAGAAGCTACTCGCATGTGCGAAGCCATCGCTAACTCCAATCCACCACCGAGTGCAAAGCCATTTACAGCAGCAATTACTGGAGTAGATAGATTTTCGATGAAATCGAATAAGATATTTTGTCCGTTTTGCGCCAATTCTCCTCCTTCAGCAATTGAAAAGTCAGCGAATTCTTTGATGTCAGCTCCTGCTACAAACGCCTTTTCTCCAGAACCTGTCAAAATGATTACACCGATACTAGCATCTTCATCTGCTGCCTTCAATGCATTGTGCAACTCCTGGATTGTTTCTTTGTTTAGTGCGTTTAATTGTTTTGGACGATTGATGGTAATTTCAGCAATCTGTCCGTTCGTTTCTACCAATAAATTCGTGTACATAACTCTATTGTTTTAATTATTTCATGTCGAACTTCTCTTCGACGTCTTGACCGATTTCCCGATAATTGTCAGGATGCCGATCGGCTTCTAATTCGTTTATATATTTTGATGAGGATCATGAGTCCAATTGCAACTCCGAAGAACCCAACTGTTCCTTTGATCCAATTCAATCCGTCTTTCAATACGACCAAAAAGACAATTGCCACAAGGCAAAGTGTAGCCAATTCGTTCCACAATCGCAATCCGTTCGACTTCCAATTGAACTTTCCTTTTTTGAAATCGAATAGGATTTTTTGACACGTAAAGTGGTAAATTAACAAAACACCGATGAATGCCAATTTGAGTTGCATCCAAGGCGCGTAGAGGTAATATTCCCAGTTTAACACCACCATCCACGTTCCGAACACAATGGCTAACACCATGGCCGGCGTGGTAATGATCCACCACAAACGACTTTCCATCAATTCGAATTGTTTCGACAGAATGCGCTTTTCAGTTTCCTCTTTATCCTGAGCCTCTGTATGGTACACAAACAAACGTACGATATAGAAGAGTCCTGCGAACCAACTAACCACAAATATGATGTGTAAGGCCTTGATTGTACTGAAGTCCATTTGCCAAAGATAGTTTGAATATTGGATAGAATGTCATACGAATGTAAGAGTTATTCATTGCGGAGTGTTAAATGGAAAGCGACAATAGTTTGTACCTTTCTCGAAATCCGAACCAATTAAAGAGCTAGATGATCTATCAGACATACCAACCACACCCTGACTTGAGTTCTCTTGTGAAATTCTACTGGACGTTAGAAGTTCCTTTCGATCCGAAAAATGAAAAGCAAAAACTTATTCCTGATGGCTGCATTGAAATGACATTCAACTTTCGTGATCCGATTAAAAAGTACATCTCTGAAACCGAATACGTCATTCACCCCAGTTCCATGGTGATGGGGCAACGAACACGCTCTTTTTTCATCGAACCTATAGGAAACGTTGAATCGTTCGCTGTTTGTTTTTATCCATTTGGATTTGCCAATTTCGTTCACCAACCACTCGAACACCTTGTCGATAAAGAGGTGACATTGGAATCACTTTTTGGAGCCGCACAAGCAGAGAAACTGGAACGTGCTATTTTCGCTGCCCAAAACACAGATGAGCGCATTCGAATTATTGAAACCTTCCTTTTGGAGCGACTTACCCAAAATGGAATGGTCGACAAATTAATCACCCAAACCGTAGACTCTTTGACTGAGACAAATGGTCGTGATTCAATCCGATCAATTGTTCAAAATAACCCTTCTCAAAGAAGACAGTTAGAACGAAAATTCAAAAAACACATCGGAATTAGCCCGAAGCAGCTCGGAAGAATTATCCGTTTGCAGACAGCTATCAAACTCATCCTTTCCGAAGATCAAAGTCTCACGCGTATTGCGTACGAAAGCGATTATTTTGATCAGTCTCACTTCATCAAGGACTTTAAAGAGTTCATTGGTTCCACTCCCAAGCAAATGCTGAATCAAAAAGGAAATTTACAGCTGTCTTCTATCTTCTACGGAGAATCTTAATTGTCGTATTTGTACAATTTCTAAGTCGTTCTGTGCGCTAATTTTGCTCAAAAACCCACAGCAATGAAAAAAATCATCCTTATCGGTGTTGCCGCATCACTCATTCTATTCGGCTCTTGTACACAAGATAATGCCCCATCAGAAGAAACAATCACTCAACAAGAAACAACACATATGAACCACACAGCTTCCCCATTAATCTCACTTTTTGAGATTCCCGCATCAGACATTTCACGTGCCATTTCCTTTTATGAAGAAATCTTATCCATCAACATTGAGCAAATGGATGTTGAAGGAATGAAAATGGGAATCCTTCCCTACGAAAATCAACCTGTATCTGGAATTCTCATTGAAACAGAAGGATATGCACCATCCACAGACGGTAGTGTTATTTACTTCAATGCTGGAAGTGACCTTCAATCTGTTCTGAACAAAATTGAGAAAAGCGGAGGTGAAATCATTATCCCGAAAACCATGCATGCCGATGAAAGTGGATACTTCGCGATTATTCTAGACAGCGAAGGGAACAAAATTGGATTAAACTCTCCCAATTAATAGAGTACAAAATATCACTAAAGCACATAAAACGGCTTCAAAGATTCGGATTTCCGCAATCCCACTTTCGTCCATTACCACTTTTTGCCGAATCCTAGGAAATAGTCTCCGATTTCGATTCAACTTCAGAAATCAATGCTTAATTTTCACTATCAATAGTTCAATTTAGAAAATGTCATGTTTTGAGTAGTCATGACAATCTAGCCAAAAACCGAACGATCATTTTCTACCTTGATGATCTTCGAAACGAAGTCGAACGCATGCGCTTTCCTTGCTTTGAGTAGATATCTGCCAAAACCGCGCATGCTTCTTCGACTTTTATCACACGATTTCACCGTGTTAAATTCATCTTTCCATTTCCTTTCATCTGTTAAACCAACGATTTGGAGCAGAAATCGCCTTTTTTAACTGAAAAACATCGTACAAACTTTCTATCTTTGCCCATTCATTTTACAAAACGATTATGAGTAACATCGAACTTTCCGATTTGGAGGTACAACGAAGAGAATCGTTGTCGAAGTTGCGCGCATTGGGAATTGACCCCTATCCAGCAGCGCTTTACCCTGTAACTGATCTTGCCAAGAAGGTCAAGGAGGATTATAAGGAAGGAAAGGAAGTATGCTTGGCAGGTCGACTAATGTCGAATCGTTTGATGGGAAAAGCAGCCTTTGCTGAATTATTGGATTCTTCAGGAAGAATTCAGATTTATGTAAATCGCGATGAGTTGTGCCCAGGTGAGGATAAAACGATGTACAATGATGTTTTCAAGAAGTTATTGGACCTTGGAGATTTTATTGGAATCCGTGGAACGATGTTCAAAACGCAAGTGGGTGAAATTTCTGTGAACGTAACAGAATTGACGGTACTCAGCAAAGCTGTGAAACCACTTCCACTTCCGAAAACAGATAAAGAAGGAAAAGTACACGACGCGTTTACTGATCCTGAATTGCGTTACCGTCAGCGTTATGCTGATTTGGTTGTAAATCCAAATGTAAAAGAAGTATTCATCAAGCGAACAAAATTGTTCAATGCGATGCGTAGCTTCTTCAATGAAGCGGGATACCTAGAAGTTGAAACGCCGATTTTGCAACCAATTCCGGGAGGAGCGGCAGCGCGACCATTTATCACACACCATAATGCATTGGATGTTCCATTGTACATGCGTATCGCGAATGAGTTGTACTTGAAGCGATTGATTGTTGGTGGATTTGACGGTGTGTACGAGTTCTCGAAGAACTTCAGAAATGAAGGAATGGACAGAACACACAATCCTGAGTTTACGGCTATGGAAATCTATGTTTCATACAAAGATTACAACTGGATGATGGATTTCACTGAGCGTTTGTTGGAGCACTGTGCCATTGCCGTAAACGGAACAACAAAAGCGACGTTCGGCGAGCACGAAGTGGATTTCAAAGCACCGTATGCTCGCGTAACCATGGCGGATTCGATTAAAGAATTCACTGGATACGATATTCTGGGTAAATCGGAAGATGAGTTGAGAGAAGCGGCGCTTGGAATGGGACTGCACGTGGACGAAACTATGGGTAAAGGAAAAATCATTGATGAAATTTTCGGTGAGAAATGTGAGGGAAATTACATTCAGCCAACCTTCATCACCGATTACCCGAAGGAAATGTCGCCATTGTGTAAACAACACCGCGATAATCCAGACTTAACGGAGCGTTTTGAGTTGATGGTTTGTGGAAAAGAGATCGCGAATGCGTACTCTGAGTTGAATGATCCAATTGATCAGCGTGAGCGTTTCGAGGAGCAAGTTCGTTTGTCGGAAAAAGGAGATGATGAAGCAACTGGCTTGATTGATCAAGATTTCTTACGCGCATTGGAATACGGAATGCCACCAACATCTGGATTGGGAATTGGAATGGATCGTTTGATCATGTTCTTAACGAACAACCAGTCGATTCAAGAAGTATTGTTCTTCCCTCAAATGAAACAAGAGAAATTCAATGAGAAGAAAGGTCCAGAATTGACAGAAAATGAAAAATTGATTTTTGATATTCTTTCCAAAGAGCAAACAATGGACTTGAACGATTTGAAAGCTGCTGCTGGATTATCGAATAAACAATGGGATAAAGGAATGAAGGGATTAGGAAAGCACGGTTTAACGAAAGTTACGAAGACGGATGCTGGATTGACTGTTGAGTTGGTTTAATCCTGATTTTTAAAAATTACCCTTGGGTAGATATGGAAAGAGGCGTTTCAAAACGCCTCTTTTTCTTTGGTTTAGAATTCATCAATCGAAGTAAACGAACCAACGATAAGGGTGAAGAAAACAACTACAAACACCTGATTTTAACACATCTTACTTACGCACACATCGAATTAATCGTTAATTTGGTAGAGCTATCATGATTTCAACTGTTCAATATCTTATCCTTAGCAGCCTAGGAATGTTTATTCTGACCGCTTGCTCTCTCAACGCCCCTCACAAGGCTTCAACAAGTCAGGATCAAACTCCACCATGGATAGAAACTATTGTCTCCTATTCCCAACCTAGAGTTCAAGAATCATCCATTGATTTATATGATGGGGAGTTTTTTGTGGAAGAAATTGACAGTAGTTTTTTCAAGGAGCACCTAGCCGGTTTTGAAACTGACTATCCGAGTAAACAGAAGATTGAATTTGACTCATATTCGCGTTATTTCTTTTTTGATTGTAAGAAATATGACTCATGGGTTTCGTTTACCATTATGCAGATCCCAAAAAGAAAAAATCACCTAATAACCGTTTACGCGTATACGTATGATTTAAAATCTGAGAAGATCACATCCGTTGCGTGTGTTGCGAAAACTGAAAATAACGGAGATAATTGGAGAAGGGAATATTTGCTTTATTCCGATTCAGGAAAAAAGTTGACCGTAAGCACTCTAAGCTACCGTGATCAGTTAATTGACTATGAAGGTGGACTCGACTATTGTTACACGCAAGCCTTCGACAGCATTGTTTCTAACTATCATTTCTTTCCAAACAAGACAAGCTATTCGATGGACACACTGGTATCAAAGCTTGATACCATTTGTTTGTAGTTTATGATGGATTTGTCGTAGTTTTTTTTCCAATGTTCTCGGAATGAGATTTCATGACGAGCAAACACCTCTTTGGGTTCTAACGCCCATTTAAACCATGGGAGTCTTTGTGAATTCTGTGTCTTCGTGGTTTATTTTTCCACCACAAGGACACAACTTGACTGCATCAAGACACAAAGCTGTGTTGTTTTTTTTACCACATAGATACATAGGGTTCGATACTTTATTTCTTTGTGTTCGAACACCCATTTAAACCATGGGAAGCGTTGTGTACTTCGTGACATTTGTGGTTTATTTTTTCACCACTAAGACACGGGCTTGACTGCGTCAAGACACGATGCTGTGTTTAGTTTTACCACGGAGAACGCACACCGCATTAAGCTTGTCGAATCCGATAACTATCGGGTGAAGACGCAAAAGTGTTGATTGAACAAATAACTCTTTGCATCCTACAAAACATATAAACAATGGGAACCTTTGTGAACTCTGTGTCTTCGTGGTTTATTCTTTTCCACCACTAAGACACAACTTGACTGCGTCAAGACACAAAGATGTGTTGTTTTTTTACCACATAGACACATAGGGTTGGATACTTTATTTCTTTGTGTTCGACCCCCCATTTAAACCATGGGAAGCGTTGTGTACTTCGTGACCTTTGTGGTTCATTTTTCCACCACACTTACTGTACTAAGGTCCCTTCCAACATTTTCAATTGAGCCTCCGCGATTTTTGCGTTAAACTGAGCCGTTGCTAAATTCACTTTTGCGTTGATCAAATTCAATTGTGCCTGACGGAAGTCCGTTGAATTCACTTGCCCCAAATTGTACTGCTCTTGCGTTTTAAGGAAGTTCTGGTTGCTGACTTCAACATTTGTTTCTTCGAAGTTGATTACCGCCAACTGATTCATGTAGCTCGCCCACGTATTTGCCAATTGATTCTTCAGATTTAAATCGATTTGCTCTTTGTATAAATTCTGATTGTCAATCGCGATTTTAGCATTTGCCACACGCGTACTCGTTGCTCCACCGTCGAAGATATTCCAAGAAAGGCTCACGCCAGCGTTTAATCCAGTTATGTTTTGTCGCGCCAAGAATGAGGCCGGCCCGTTGTTCGCGTTGTTCAAACCGTAAGAAACATTGGTAGATACTGTTGGCATCCATCCGGATTCACTCGTTTTGAGGTCAAAATTGGCGAGCTCTTTATTCAATTCGAACTGCTTTGCCGTGCTGTTATTCGCTAGCATGTTCGCTGAAATAGTATTAAAATCGAGTAGCGCATTCACATCAACTTCTTCATCAACTGAAAACTCCTGATCAGCCGGAAAGCCTAAGAGGTAGTTGAGGTTGCGTCGAGCATTATCGATGGCCAACTGACCGTTTACGATATTCATCGAATCGTTGTTGACATCGACACGCGCGTTCAATACTTCCAAGCTCGTTTTTTGTCCGAATTCATTTTGGTACTCGACGCGTTCCAATCGGTTTTTTGAAATCTCGAACGACTCCACCAAAATTTCTTGTCTGATTGAACTCTTTGCCATTTCGTAGTACGCATTGTACACCGCCAAAATGGTATTATCGATTTGCACTTGTTTTTGAACATTTGCCAATTCATAGGAACGCTTGAGTTTTTCAAAGGCATTTTTTCGATTCATTCCATTGAAGAGAACGTAGTTCACTCCGATTGATGCATTGTACGAATTCGCTTCGATTCCCGTAATGGTCTGTTCTACTCCCGCTTGTGTCTCAATGGTTGCATTATTATTGGAATAATTCCCTCCCGCAGAAACGGCCACCGTTGGCAAGTATCCAGAATTTTTGACGCTCTGGTTGTTCTCTGCTACTTCCACGCTGTTCGACACAATTCGGATGTCGTAATTATTCTCCAGAGCGATTACCACAGCTTGATCCAAGCTCAATTTTTCCTGTCCGAACACCGTACCGTTCATTAGGATCAATGCAAGTATTACGAATACATTTTTCATTTTCATCGTTCTTTAATGTTCTTCTTTTTCTGCTTCCAGCTCTTTCACCGCACGCTCTACTGACTCATGTGAAGGTCGTTTCCCTTCCCAAAGGTGGAGCATATTCACCTTGAATCCATTGGTATAAGACAAGAGAATTGGCAATAGAACTAAGGTCAGTACGGTTGCGATTGCAATTCCGTACGCAATGGATATCGCCATCGGGATGAGGAACTGTGCCTGTAGACTTTTTTCAAAGAAAATAAGCGGCGCCAATCCTGCGATAGTTGTAACGGACGTTAAGAAAATTGCTCTAAATCGTGATTTTCCAGCTTCCACTAATGCTTGATCGAAAGTCATTCCCGTTTTCAGGTTGATATTGAACTTACTGATCAGTACCAGACCGTCATTTACCATAATTCCAATCAATGCGATGATTCCCAGCATGGACAAAATATTGATCGGGAAATCGTGGATATAGTGTCCCCACCCGACGCCAATTAAGCTGAACGGAACCATGATCAATAGAATAATCGGTTGCGAATAACTTCGGAAGGTAAAGGCTATTACGAAGTAAATTAACAACAGAATGATTGGAAATACAATCGCTGCGGAGTTCATCACCTTTGCCGCTTCACGGTTTTGTCCTTCATACAATGCGGAAACAGATGGGTGTCGCGCAAAAATATCTGGAAGGATTTCCGTCTTGATATTATTCATGAAATCCGTTGCGCTCGCCTTATTGTCTTTCATATCGGCTGAGATTTGAATCTCGCGCTGTCCCTCCAAGTGATTGATGGTAATTTCACCACGCTCAATCGTGTACGTTGCAATTTCACTAAACGGAATTCGTTCCCCCGTCTTGGTGAGGATACGCATGTCATCCAAATTGTTGATTGACGTTCGTTCGCTTTCCAAGTAGCGCACCCAGACTTTGATTTCGTCCTCGCCCCGTTGAAAACGCTGAACTTGATTTCCAAAGAAGGCAGAGCGCACTTGCGACATCACGTCGTTGAGTGTGAGTCCGAGCAGATACGCATTCGGCTTGAGGTCAATCTTAATCTCCTTAATTCCTTGTGGATCGTTGTCTGTGATATCCTTCAACCCATCAATTTGTTGCATCGCTGCCTTCAGCTCATTCTTGGCTGATTTCAACTCACCCACATCATTTCCGAGTAAAGAAACTGAAATTGGACTTCCTCCAAAAACAGAACCCGATCCAAATGCCAGTGATTCTACACCATAAAATTCACCCGATAACTCTTGAATTTCCTTGGTTAACTCAGGCGCTGAGAAATCACGTAGTTCTCCCTGAAGCAAGTTGATGTCCAGCTTCGCTGTTGCACTTCCTGGACCAATTGTTTTGATGATATTGAGAATTACGGAGTCTCCACCTGTTTGAAGTTTCTGGTATTTTTCGTTCACTTCCCACGCCTTTTCTTCAATGATCGAAATGATCGAATCTGTTGTGTTGACGTTGGTTCCTTGCGGCATTTTTAAGTTAATCGAGATACGATCACTGGCAATTTCAGGGAAGAAGGTTGTTCGAATAACACCTCCGCGAATTCCACCAATCGTGATGAGAAAAAAGGCGATTAGAATCGACAAACTAATGAAGCGATTCTTTACCGTAAAGTTGAGCACTGGTGCATACATCCGATCACGGAAAAATACCATCGCTTTTTCGGCGTATACGTTGAATTTAAATGGTTTCGAATCTCTCTTCAGCGTTTTTGAGTGCGCAATGTGAGCCGGCAAAATGACCAATGCTTCGAGTAAGGAGATGGTTAATGTTAGCAAGACGATAATCGAAACTTCGCCGAAAAATTGTCCAAGGCGACCGTCCAAAAACAAGAAAGTTGCGAACGCCAAAATGGTTGTAACGATAGCCGAGAAAATGGGAGGAATCACCTCAATTGTACCGTCAATTGCAGCCCGAATTGGACTTTTTCCCCGTTCGAAATGGGAATAAATGTTTTCAGCAATGACAATTCCATCATCTACCAAAATTCCGATAACGATGATCATTCCAAACAACGAAAGTACGTTGATTGTAACATCAAACTGTCCTGCAAAGGTGAACATCCCAAGGAAGGAAATAGGCAAACCAAATGCCACCCAAAATGCCAAACGCGGTTTCAGGAAGAGCGAAAGAATGATCAATACCAAGAGCATCCCTTGCCAAGCATTTTTCAGTAGCAATTCTGTACGTTGGTTCAAGGTAATTGATGAATCGGAGATGACAGCCAACTTCACCACGTCGCTTTTCTCGTTGTAGTCCTTCACGTATTTCTTCACCTTGTCGGCTGTAGAAATCAAATCTTCGCTGTTTGTGTTGTTGATGACGATACGTACGGAATTATTTCCATTGTATTTCAAGCTATTTGGCGTGTCATTGAATCTGTCGCGAATTTCCGCTACATCGCTTAAACGAATGATGTTTCCATTTTCATCTGCCTTTACAATGATATTGTTCAATTCACTTGCGTAGTAGGCACGGTGTGATGCACGAATCAGGTATTCTTCCGCATCCGTTTTGATCGATCCACCTGTTGTTAAAAGCGTATTATTTGCAACCGCATTGGCCACTTGAGAAAAGCTCAAATTGAACGCTCTCATATCAGCTTCGCGCACCGCGATCTCAATTTCTTCCTCAGGAAAACCACCCAAGGAAACCATGGAAATCCCATCCATCAATCGCAGTTCTTTCTCAATTTGCTGTGCCTTTTCTTTCAGCGTGAAGAGCGATACATTTTCTCCGTTCACGACAAACGATATCGTTTCACGAGAAGCTTCTTGCTTCGCAATGATTGGAGGCTCCATCCCTGAAGGGAAGCTTGGCACTTTGTCTACGGCATTTTTAACATCTGCTAAAATCACATCAACGTCGTATTCTCGAAAGGTTTCCACTGTTATTTTCGCCGAGTTCTCATTCGATTTTGATGTTACACGGTCGATTCCTTCCAATCCTTTGAGGTTTTCCTCAATTTTAAGTACCACACCCTCTTCCATTTCCTGTGGAGAAGCTCCTGGATAATTCAATGTAATATTGATGATGTTGGTTTCCGAAAGCGGAAAAAATGACGAAGTCAGTGATTTATAGCCCAAAATTCCAAAAACGGCAAAGGCAATAATGATCAGGTTAACTCCAATCGGGTATTTAATGAAGTATGAAATTAATTTTTTCATGCTGTGTTTGTTCTCGTTTGATTCACTCAATAATTGTCACATTCATCCCTTCAAATGCACCAGGAAAGGGCTTCGACAGTAGCTTTGTACCATCTTCAACTCCTTGAATGATCACCGAATTTTCTTTACTATACACGACTTTGATTGGTAGCAATCGCAATTGATTGTTCTCAACAACGTACACACTTTCATTGTTCACGAGGAGACTTCGTGGAACTTCAATGGCATTCACCACATCTTGTGCGTCGATATCAGCCTCAACAAATTCACCCTGATTGAGATCTTTTGCTTTCACTTCAACAAAAATCTGAACGGTTTGCGAACTCGTATTCACCTGCGGATTGATACGAGCTACTTTTCCTACCCAGCTTTTGGATTTGTCGATATTCGTGAGGTTCACTTCTTTTCCCAGAACGAGTAAATCCTTCAATGTTGAATTTACATTAAGTTCCAATTCGTATACGCCGGGCTTGATGAATTCTCCCAACTTCTGACCTGGGCTCACCAATGTTCCGGGTGTCACCTCAGCCGAAACAAGCACACCACTGTACGGAGCTGTAATTCTGTATTTACTCAATCGCGTTTCCAAATTCTTGATGGAATAGTACGTTGACGAAATATTTTTTCCCGTGATGTAATGCGCTTCTTGATCTGTTTTTGCCTTCGGCAAGCTTGGAAGGTTCTTTTCGATATCAATTGAATTGAGGTAGTCGCTCCACATTGAGAAGGAATTCGGATAATCGAATCGGATATCCGCCAAAATTGCAGTAATGGCATTTTTGAAGGCTGCTCGTTGCGATACCACTGACGCTCTGAATTCATCATCATTGATACGAATCAAAGTAGATCCAGCCGGAAACGACGTTCCTGCTTTAAATGCTTTACTTCCGCTCTCGAATACCCCCGTTACTTCCGCGAAAATCTCCATTCTGTCCTTTGCCAAAACGCTTCCACTCGTTCCAATCGTAACAGGAACAGCTTCATTTTTGGCCGTTTCGACGTATACCGAATTCACTTTGTGTTGCGTCTTCTTCTCCGGTTCTTTCTTGCTATTGGCTAACATTCCGTTGATCCAAACGCCTAGACCTATAATTACGAGTCCAGAAATGACGATAATGACTTTTCTCATTGTTTTTTGTTTGATGGTGTATCGAGTTGAACTTCTTCGTTAACATTCGCTCGAATTCGTTTGACTATGTCAATTACTTTATTTGCTTCTTCTTCGCTGATTCCTTTATAGATGATTTTTCGCATTTCTTCAAAGATTGGTGTTGAACGTTCCAGCACATCCAAACCACTTTTTGTGACAAACAATTGGTTGACGCGTTTATCTTCTTCACTTGGGATGCGTGCGATGTAATTTTTCTTCTCCAACACATTGATTGCTCTTGCCAACGAGGATTTATTTCGATTGGAGGCAAAGGCTAATTCATTCTGACAAGCTCCATTTTGTTCATGAACTTTGTGAAGCAAAATAAACTGCATTTTAGTAAGGTTGAATCCTTTTCGGACCAACATTTCATCCACACAATGTTCTATCAACTTTACAGTCTTGCCCAAATTAGGAGCAAGCGAGTCACGAAAATCTTCCGGTATCATGCCGCAAATATCTACATTATTTAGTTGCATACGCAACTATTCGCATGTTTTATTTTCAAATTAACTAGGATTTAACACTCATTTTAGATGTTTTAGTTGCATATCTAACTACATTAAATTACTGACAGTGAACACCTAGGCATGCGTAGAGTCCGACCAAAATGGCGCCTCTTGGAATCACCTTTTCTTTCTTAAGTCATCTACAATTCGCATTCATCCAACTAAAACGATTGCAATTCATTTATCTTTGGCTTCATGAGTGTAACGGAAGTATCTCATTTAATTCAGGCTGAAGACATCCATTTTGATATCCATCGAGAAGGGACTAAGAAATCGTTTCACTACGTATATTTCGATGGTCACCAGGTTGATTCCGAATTCATCAAGGAAATTGAAAGCTTAGTCATCCCGCCCAATTGGAAAGAGGTACGTATTGCCTCCAATCCGAATACACACATCCGCGCGTATGGCTTTGATGATAAAGAGCGAAAACAATACATCTATCACGAGGATTGGCGAAATTACCGCGACCAGCTAAAATTTGAAAAATTGGCTTCATTTGCGGAGCACTTGCCTAAAATTCGACGTAAAGCACATCGCGATCTAGCAAAACAAGAATGGAACCGAAATAAAACACTTGGTTTAATCATACTTACATTGGATCAAACGCACGTGCGCATCGGGAACCAACGGTACTTAAAACGAAATTCAACAGTTGGAGCCACTACTCTTCGGCGAAAACACCTGGATATAGATGATGAGGATGTGGTATTCAGTTACAAAGCGAAGAGTAACAAATACCGAAAAGTGAGGATGGATAATTCCATGCTTTCTAAACTCATTGTGAAATGCGCTGAACTTCCTGGTCGTGAAATTTTCACCTACAAAAGTCGCGACGTATACAAATCCATTAAAAGCTCCGAGGTCAATGATTACCTCAAAGAAATTACGGGTGAAGAATTCTCAGCGAAAAACTTTCGGACGTGGGCAGGATCTTATTTGGCCATAGAATATTTACCTATTGCGCTAGAAATTGTCAGTAAAAACCGCAGAAAAAAAGTGAGCACAACACTCGTTCGGCATGTTGCGAAGGAACTAGGAAATACGGTAGCGGTATGCCGAAGTCACTACATTCACCCGAAAATCATGAATGCCATTGAGGATGAAGAATACGACTCTTTGCTATTCCGAAATCATCGAGGTGGGAAGTACGCATTATCAGCCGCTGAGAAGAAAGCCCTAGAGGTTATCACCTCTTAATTCAACTTCAGAAATAACCCGGAGGACATCATTTCAAAGAATTTTTTCTTGAAGAAACACCCCTGACATTATTTGTCACTCACCAACAATACTTTTGCTTCATAACTAACAAAAACAAATTATTATGAAGACAGCAATTGCATGGTTTGAAATCCCAGTTCTAGACATGAATCGAGCGAAGAAATTTTACGAATCCGTGACAGGAGATGCGTTAATCGATCACGACATGTCCGATCCAAATACATTGTACAGCGTTTTCCCTTACGAGCGAGGACAAGGAGTTGGAGGAGCTTTGATGAAGCATCCAGAATCCAAACCATCTATGGACGGTGTTACGATTTATATTCCAGGTGGAGATGATTTAAGTCCTTCACTGGAGAGAGCCGAAAAAGCAGGAGCGAAAATTATCCTTCCTAAAACGAGTATCGGAGAAAATGGGTTCATGGCTCAGTTCATTGATACGGAAGGAAACCGTATTGCTTTGCACTCGATGCAATAAAACGCACCGAAGCCAATCAAAAAATAGCGGATTCAGTTTGGGTTCGCTATTTTTACTTCATTATATGTCCCAACTTCCTCGTCTCATATCGATTCTCACACTGCTCAAGTCGAAGCGGTTATTGACTGCAACGGAACTTTCTGAGCGATTCGATGTAAGCGTTCGTACGATTTACCGTGATATTCGGAAACTGGAAGAAGCGGGCGTTCCCATCATCACAATAGAAGGGAAAGGATATTCGCTGATGGACGGTTATTCCGTGGCACCCGTTCAATTTACCGAGAAAGAAGCCAATGCACTCATCACTGCCCAGCATTTGGCAAAACAAACACAAGACAAATCCTTCATTGCTGATTTCACCGATGCTTTAACGAAAATCAAATCTGTTTTTAAGACTTCGGTTCTTGAAACAAGTGAACGTCTCAGTGAAAAAATTCACGTCTTTGAAAACTATTGGGAAGACCTTTCCAGTAATGCACTCTCGGAAATCCAATTGGCCATTACGCATTTGAAATTCATGGAGATTAATTATCAAAAGGCGAATGATCCAGAAATTTCCTTCCGAAAAATAGAACCCTACACCCTCATTTCTACCAATCGGAAATGGATTTTGATTGCCTGGTGTTATCTCCGAGAAGAGTACCGCTCATTTCGTGTGGATCGCATTCGACATTTTAAGGTAATGAACGAACACTTCGACGATCGCGGTTTTGTTCTACAAGAATATTTTCGAAACAATCCTTTACCTCCTGGACATAAAGGATTTACCAAAATGTGATTCACTTCATCAATCGACGAAGCACTTCATAGGCCATCGTCATTCCAAACATCGCTGGCATGTACGAAATGGTTCCGTAAAACGACTTTTTATAGTTCGTTCCATCCGTCAATTGCAGGGAATCCGATTTTTGAATTTCATCGCTGTACACAACCAACACTTTGTTACGCACTCCTTCTCTCTTGAGTCGTTTTTTGAGTTGCTTGGCAAATTTACATTCCTTCGTAGCGAAGATATCTGCAATTTTGATGCGAGTTGGATCTAATTTTCCTCCTGCTCCCATCGATGAAATGAATTTGCACTTCGCTCTGCGCAAGGTAACGATCAAACTCAATTTTGGAGTGATGCTATCGATACAATCCATCACGAAATCAAATTTCTTCGCTGTCAAGAGTTCCTTCATTGCATCTGGGTCCATGAACCGATCGTGTACCGTTAAATTTAGCTTCGGATTGATGTCCATAAAGCGATCGCGTAGCACCAAGGCTTTTTGTTTTCCCTCAGTTGAATCCAATGCTTGCAGCTGACGATTCTTGTTTGTTGGGTCCACATCATCACCATCAATAATGGTTAAACTTCCAACTCCAGCTCGTACCAATGTTTCGGCGGCGTAACTCCCTACTCCACCTAACCCAACGACCAATACGTGCGCTTTTGCCAATTTCTTCATGGCATCTTCACCAACCAATAATTCTGTGCGTTCTAACCAATTACTCATGTCCAAAAAAGTGTTTTGCATTTTGGGTGATGTTCTTTTTGAGTTCCTCCAACTGAACACCTAACATTTCTGCGGCGCGAAGATAATTGTCTTCAATGAAAAAAGAACTATTGTCTGTTTCAAGAAACAAACGATCCGTTGGAATTGTATCGAGTAACTCTTTCGCATGGGTACTTTTCTGAGGATTGATGGAAAGGTAAAATCCATGTCCGATTAGTTGTTCTGCCAATTGAGGATGCTTGTTGAAGCCATGAATTGCCCAATTCGGAATTGATTCGAACTCTTTTTTGACTTGAATAATTTCATCAAATGCTTTCACACAATGAAGAATTACTGGTCGCTTTTCGTGCGCCGCAACCACCAAAATCGATCGTAGAATTTCCTGCTGATCCTCGAACGGAACTCCTTTGAGTTTATCCAGTCCAACTTCACCCAACGCCAAGCAATTTGGGTCTTGCAGGATCGATTTTATCTTGATTTGTTCCGCTTCATCCGCTACTCGATCTACATTCCACGGGTGTCGTTCCAATGAGTAACTATTTCCATTTAACGGATGTGGTGACGAAATCACTTCAAGAATATCCGCACGGTCAGAATGCGTTGCTGAGTGCGTATGCAAGTCGATAAATAGCGACGTGTTGAAAATAGAAGGCTTCATGAGACAAAAATAATCGTTCTCAATGAAAAGATTTTACTAATTTTTCGCTCAGAAATGAAAACACTAATCGTACAAGGAGGAGGATTTCGAACCGGATTCACTGCAGGCATTTTGGACGCATTTATCGCGTTGGATTACTGTCCATTTGATCGGATTCTTGGAAATTCTGGAGGAGCTATTTCGGCATCCTATTACTTAAGCAAACAGTACGGAGCTACCGTTCAAGCGATGCGCATTTTGGCGGAAGATCCAGATTTTGTAAACATTAAAGGAATCATCAAGGATCGTGGCTACATGAACATTGACCATCTTCGCTCGGTCGCTGAAGAGTTGGTTCCGTTTAACGTAGAAGCCGCTGTTGAAAATGCCAAAGACAAAGATGTTTCGTTTGTAGCAACGAGCAGAACCAATGGAAAAGCGCTTTACCTCAAGCCAGAAAAATCTGATTGGGTTGATGTGGTTATTGCTTCAAGTACACTTCCATTTGTTACCAAGGGCGTGCACCAAATCCGTGGTTTGGATTTAATGGACGGTGGATGGAGTGATCCCATTCCCGCAAAATGGGCTGTAGAAACGGGGTCAAGCGACATTCTCATTCTTCGCACGACACATATTGATCGAAAAGTTGTTCAAAGCTGGCCCGACTATTTTGGAAGCATCTACTTTCGAAGTCACCCTGAACTGAGTCTGTGCTTTGCCGAAAACCACTTGATCTATAATAACACGATGGATTTTCTTTCTAGTCCACCGCAAAACATTAAACTCGAACAACTTTGGCCGGAAGAAGGGTTAAAATGTACTACGTACAAGTATTCAGTAAGTGGAATCAATGCAGACTATCGTTATGGTTTGCAAGTAGGAATTGATTACGTGAGAAATGTTTTTCAGTCAGAACTGAGTGAACGCATCTTATAATCGTATGGAGAAAATGAATAATGGCAGACTCGTTACGCTACCATTGTATCATTAAATCGGGCTGAAGCACTTTGCATGAAAATTCAAGTTCTCCCATAAAATAGATCTCATCAACAAGGTGCGATCACTAAAAAAAAGGAAAGAATCATTAATGCGATCCTCTTTCCATGAAATCACATGGTAGCAAGAAGTGTTTCCCTGGATCTTTGGTTTCCTTGATTCGCTCATACAAACGTGCCACTGTTTTCAAACCAATATCGGATACAGGTTGACGTAACGCCGAAATTGGAGGAGTCATGTAGGCGAAAGTCTCGTTATCATCGAAGGAAATTAGACGTAAATCTTGAGGAATTGAAAGCTTCAATTCATTGATTGTCGCCAACACTCTCAGCGTACATTTGTTGTTCAATGGAATAATCGAATCTCCACCTGCATCCAACTCTTTCTTTATCGTTTCGTTGATTGCTTCTTGTGTTTCTGGCAACTCTACAACGCTGTACGCAATACCTTCTTTCTTGCACACCTCTTCGATTCCGTTGATGCGTCGTTGAATGGTAGACACAATTGTTTTAGATGGTGCTACAACGATCAATTTCTTCGGTTCCGTTCGGAATGATTTCACCAATCGCTCTGCTTCCACGAAATTGTCAACACCAACAAAATCGGCATTTTCATCTCCTGGGCGATCTGTGAAAACGACTGGAATGTGCGTCTCAAGCAAAATTGGAATCAAATCTTTGATGTCATTACTCGGTGCGATGATCATTCCATCGATTGAACGCTGAATTAATTCACGCATGAGCACTTTTTCCACTTCATCGTCATCGTTTGTATTCACGATGAAGGTATTGTATCCTTCCGCGTATAATTTCTCTTGAATCGTTTTGCACAGTTCTGCATAGAAAGCATTCGAGATATCGGGCAATACCAGTCCAATTGTTTTTGTTTCACCTTGTCGTAGACTTTTGGCGAAAAAGTTAGGGACATACGACAATTCTTTCGCTTTTTCACGAATGAGTCGTTGCTTTTCTTTGCTGATATTGAACTGATCTCCCTTGTCGTTGAGGACAAATGATACAGTAGCCTTAGACACATTAAGCGCTTTGGCAATATCATTTAATGATGTTCTTTTTGCTTTCATTTTAACGAAATCGTAGTATTGGTTGATTGGAGTAAGCCTAATTTACAAAAAACATGAGCTCGGATTTCATAACCTTAAAGAAATTCCTTCCGACCTCACGAAATTGTAGGCTGAATGGTTCAGCTTCGCTTCTTATTGAGGGAGACGAGCAACCATTGCTTCAAACTCTGTTTGATAGGTTTTCTCTCCTGTACATCCGTGCGTTATTTTTTCATTGTAGAAATGCTCAATACGATCGGATGGGTTCGGGTGCGTGCTCATGAACTCTGGTGGTCTCGAACCTCCCATATCTTCAATTTTCTGGAAGAAACCAGCACCTCCTGCTGCGTTGTAGTCTGTTGGACACAAATATTTCACGGAACGCGCGTCTGCTTCCGATTCATGCGAACGAGAAAACTTCAAGCTTACCAAAGCACCTGTTACTTGTTTCAATGCTGCTCTGTCTCCAGCCAAAACGTCCAAAAGGATTTCCACTCCGAATAATTTCGTCATTTGTCGTGTTGAGTGACGAAGGTCTGCGTGCGCGATCTCATGTCCCAATACGCCAGCGAATTGATCTTCGCTATCCAAAAACTTTAAGATTCCCGTGTAAATATAGATGTATCCTCCCGGTGTACAGAAAGCATTTAGTGTGCTATCGTCGTGAATAATTCGTAACCTCCATTGGAAATCATCTTTAAAATCTACTTCACCTGTATTCAAAATTTTGTCTCGTACTTTGTAAACGTAATTGTATACCTCTTTGTACTGCACAGAGTCGAGCAATGGATAGGTTTGTGGATCGTTGTCAATTTCTGCAGCTACTTGCGCACCCAATTCGATGTCTTGCTGCACTGTAAATAAGTTAAACCCTTTTCCTTTGTTCTTCTCATTGAACAAACCACACGCGCTAACTACAATCGCTAGCAAACCGATCACAACTACATTAGTTTTTTTCATCTTTCTATTTTGAATTGAACGAAACAAGAATCTTGCCGTATTAATAGTAATAGTTAACCGCAAAAGTAACAAAAGTTCCTGTAAACCATCCGATAACCACTTCCAGAAGCGTATGTTTTTCCAGATACACACGTGCCGACATTACAAGTCCTGAGGTGATGATTGCGAACACGACTATCCACATTTCAAACGACTGCATTTCTGCAACATACGCGATAATAAACCCGGACATAATTCCCATTCCTCCTGCGTGTAAACTCACTTTTTTCCATAGTGTTTGAAAGAAAAAGATCACCGTAACGATTGCTCCAGCTAGGGGATAGGAAAAAATAAATTTTGGTATTTCGATTTCTGCGGGAATCATAAAGATATGCAGTAAATACAGTCCAAGGCAGCTGGCGAACATCACCAGAATAGGAATTGATCGCTCGCGTCGGTTATCGACCTCAATGGTGGAAACGACGCCTATGCTCCTCAGGTACAAAAGCGACAATCCAGGCACCACCATACAAAAGAAGAAATAGTGATACAACACTTGCCATTTTTGGGCATCTATGAGTGCGTACAAAGAATCTTCGTTGAGAATATCTTGATGAGACGGCACGAACATGACCAACATCATTCCTAAAACTGGTGTAAAGAGTGGAACAAACAGCCAAGAAATGATTTGAGAGGCAATTTTCATTTACAGCTCTTTTCTCAAACGTGCTACTGGAATATTCAACTGCTCACGGTATTTTGCCACTGTTCTTCGTGCAATGTTGTACCCTTTTTCCTTGAGCAAATTCGCCAATTTTTCGTCGGTTAATGGTTTTCTTTTCTCCTCGTTGTCAATTGCTTCCGAAAGAATTTTCTTTACCTCACGTGTCGATACCTCTTCCCCAGAATCTGTAGAAAGCGATTCTGAGAAGAAATATTTCAATGGGAATACACCTTGATCGGTTTGAACGTATTTACTGTTCGCAACACGCGAAATGGTAGAAATATCCAAGTCAACGATTTCCGCGATATCTTTCAAGATCATTGGGCGCAAATTCGTTTCATCTCCTGTGAGGAAATACTCCTTTTGGTAGTTCATGATCGCATTCATGGTCAACATCAGTGTGTTCTGACGTTGTTTAATTGCATCGATGAACCACTTGGCGCTGTCTAACTTTTGTTTCACAAAGCTGACTGCTTCTTTGTCTTTTTTCGATGTTTTGGCTCCCTCGGCATACCCTTTTAGCATTTGCTTGTAGTCGCCGCTTACCTTCAATTCTGGAGCATTTCGTCCGTGAATGGTAAGTTGAAGTTGACCTTCATGCTCGTACACCGTAAAATCGGGAATTACCTGTTGAAAGCTCTGCGAAGATTCCTTCATGGAACCACCCGGTTTCGGATTCAGCTTGACAATTTCATTGATTGCCTCCTTCAAATCTTCTTCCGAGATTTCCATCTTTTTGATGATCTTCTTGTAGTGCTTCTTCGTAAACTCTTCGAAGAAATCTTGAAGGATTTTTTTTGCCGTATACTTCGTGATGTCTCCATCTTGCTTGCGCTCAATCTGAATCAGCAGACATTCGCGGAGATCACGGGCTCCAACCCCAGCAGGGTCGAGTTCTTGGATACGAAGCAATACTTCTTCCACTTCTTCTTCCGTCACCATTACATTTGCGGAAAAGGCCAAGTCATCGACAATCGCTTCAATTTCACGATTCAAATAACCTGATTCGTCCAAGTTCCCAATAATCGTATCGGCTACTAAATATTGTGTATCATCTAGGAAAAGTAACTGCAACTGTTTGGTTAAACGCTCTTGGAAGCTTTGATCTCCCGACAGCGGAATTGCCTTTTCGTCGTCGTCTTTTCCTTTATTTCTAACTTGCGTTTTGTACTCGGCATCGTCATCACTGAGGTAATCCTCGATATTGAAATCTTCTTCGACTTCCGCCTCATACTCTTCGTTGTCGAAATCGTCCTCTTCAGTTTCCTCTTTCCCTTCTTCAAGGGCAGGATTTTCTTCGATTTCTTGTTTGATACGTTGCTCGAGTTCCATCGTTGGCACCTGTAGCAATTTCATCAACTGAATTTGTTGCGGTGAAAGCCGCTGTTCCAGTTTCTGCGAGAGATATTGTTTTAATGCCATCGTTGTGAATTATACGTAACTAAGATACCGTTTTTTTTTCGATTTAAAATTCTGCGTTTTGAGGAGTTCGTGGGAATGGAATCACATCACGGATGTTTGTCATCCCTGTTACGAACATCACCATTCGTTCGAATCCAAGTCCAAACCCTGCATGTGGAACCGATCCGAAACGGCGTGTATCGAGGTACCACCAGATTTCTTCCTCTGGAATATTGAAGTCAGCACATTTTTTCTTGAGTATATCCAAACGCTCCTCACGCTGAGATCCTCCGACGATTTCCCCAATTCCTGGGAACAAAACATCCATTGCTGCTACCGTTTTTCCGTCATCATTTTGACGCATGTAGAAGGCTTTTATTTCAGCTGGATAATCCGTTAAAATCACTGGACATTTGAATTCTTTCTCTACCAAGTATCGCTCGTGTTCACTTTGGAGATCAACTCCCCATTCCACATCGTACTTGAATTTTTTCTTCTTGTATGGCTTCGAGCGCTTCAACACTTCGATTGCTTCGGTATATGTCAAACGCTTAAATTCATTATCACGCACAAACTCCAAACGCTCAATCAAGCTCAACTCGCTGCGTTCGTTTTGCGGCTTCGATTTTTGCTCCTTCGCTTCGCGCTCGTTCAAGAATGCCAAATCATCCGCGCAGTTTGTCAAAATATAGTTTGCAATGTATTTGAGGAAATCTTCCGTCAAATCCATGTTGTCTTTCAAATCGTTGAACGCCACTTCTGGTTCGATCATCCAAAACTCGGCGAGGTGACGCGATGTATTCGAATTTTCAGCTCTAAACGTTGGCCCAAATGTGTATACCTGACCCAAGGCCAAGGCTCCCAATTCTGCTTCTAGCTGTCCCGAAACGGTCAAGTTTACTGGTTTTCCAAAGAAATCTTGAGAGTAATCAATCGATCCATCCTCATTCAATGGTGGATTTTTAGGATCAAGCGTAGAAACGCGGAACATTTCTCCAGCTCCTTCTGCATCCGAACCTGTGATAATTGGCGTGTGCAGGTAGTAAAAACGTTGATCGTTGAAATATTTGTGCACCGCGTACGCTACCGCATGACGGATTCTAAATACCGCTCCGAATAGATTCGTACGGAAACGCAAGTGAGCTTGTTCACGCAAAAATTCCAAGCTGTGACGCTTTGGTTGCATTACGGTTTTTTGCACTTCGTCGGGATTTGCATCACCCAACACTTCAATGGTTTCAACAACTACTTCCACCGCTTGTCCAGCCCCTTGAGACTCAACTAGCTCACCTGTAACGCTTACTGCAGAAGCTGTTGTAAGGCGCTTCAAAAGTGCTTCATCGAAATTTTCAAAATCAACTACGGCTTGGATATTATTGATCGTTGAACCATCATTGATTTGCAAAAAACGATTGGCACGATTGGCTTTCACCCACCCTTTCACTGTAATTGTTTCCCCGATTGTAGGGTTCGCAAGGACATCCGCGATTTTGATTCTTTTCATTTCGATAAAAATTAGAAAGCCAAAAGTAAGAAAAACGTCGGTAATGCAACATGGTTGAATGTAGAATTAAGAATTGCGCCGTATCTGGAATGCACTTGACCGTTTTGATTAAAATACACGCCTTTTACAAAGGACATTCTACAGTTGAATTTGGGCGCCTTTCCGATAGCATCCGATAGTAATCGGATAGCAATCGGGTCGATCTACGTGCTGTAGTTTCGTCAAGTGAATTTGTTTTGCTAAACATCTGCTGGTAATGTATTACGCGCATCTGCAAGCGGCACAACATTCCCTTTTCCTAAAGCTGCCGCACTCCGCTCGGGCGCGGGCACCTGTGAGGCAAACCACGGGCAAATTGCTTGTTGGAGTCCATTTCCTAGCATTTGGCAAATTGCACCCATTTAGGCTTTTGCCAAATACTAGGAAATAAAAAAATGCACGGATAATCGTACATGAGTCTTGGTGTTTATAGCGTTTGAAACCTGTTCGCGAATATCAACGTTTCGATTGTTGCCACAAACTAGGAAATGAGTGAACCCTTGAATTTTTCGCTGCTACTCGATCAAAGAACTGTGATCTCGTAAACGAGTGTCGCGTTAGGGATGGAAGCGGCATCCTCCAATTATCTCGAAAGCTTTCGGAATATTGGAGATATAGCGAACAGCCCGGCTCCAGACAATTGCTCCGCATGTCTGGAGAAACGCCCAAAAAAATGGTAAAGTACGCTAGAACTTAGAACTACTTTCCGTTCCAGTTGCTCATTGTTCGGTTAAGGCCTATTGTTGTGAATCCTTTAATGAACTCGGTTGCTGTTGAAACGCGTTCCCCGAGAGCGGCTTGTTCTTGTGAGCTCCATTCTCCAAGTACATAGTCGGATTGTTGCCCTCTACCAAATTCGCTTCCAATTCCAAAACGAAGGCGCGCGTAATTCGGCGTGTTTAGTGTTGCTTGAATGTCTTTGAACCCATTATGACCTCCGTCCGATCCTTTTCCTTTCATGCGTAATGTACCGAAAGGAAGTGCCAAATCATCGCTGATGACCAATACATTTTCCAATGGAATTTTTTCTTGCTGCATCCAATAGTTTACAGCCTTTCCAGACAAGTTCATAAAAGTGGTTGGCTTCACCAAAACAATCGTTCTACCTTTAAATTTCGTTCGGGCAACTTCCGCATGACGGTCCAACTCAAACGTTGCTTCTCGTTCTTTCGCGAATTCATCCAAGACAAGGAAGCCGATATTGTGACGCGTGCTTACGTATTTCGAGCCTGGATTTCCGAGTCCTACGATAAGGTATTTCATCTTGATTGTTTTTTGGGTGCGAAGTTAAGCATTTCTTGTTTTTTGATGGTTGGATTCGCTACGTGGTAGGAAAACTTCCATCTTCTTTCAAAAGCCATGCTTTTTCTTCTTCGGCGGTATTGGATGGTAAGAACAGCGCGAATTTTTAGAAGATCGAAACATCTAAAGTAGTTTCCCTGCTATGAATGCGGTTGTCCAAGCCGCCTGGAAGTTGTAGCCTCCTGTGATGCCGTCCACATCAATCACTTCTCCTGTGAAATAGAGATTGGGAACTGCTTTGCTTTCCATTGTCTTCATGTTGATGCTTTCCAAACTCACACCTCCACACGTAACGAACTCTTCTTTGAAAGTTGTTTTTCCTGATACTTGATACTCGTCGTTCGTTAGCATATTGAGCAATTTATTGAACGGCTTCTTCCCCATTTGCGTCCATGTCGTTTCTTTTGAAATTCCACATTTCTCAAGAAGATAGAGCCACAAACGAATGGGAATTTCGAGTAAACGGGCGTTTTGCAATTGCTTATTCGGGTGGTCTTTCTGCAACTGTTTAAGACGATTGGTTACGCGATCAACATTCACGTCATTTACCCAGTTGACTTGCGCCACACATTGATACTTCATTTCATGTAGAATGCGAGCTCCGAAAGCCGATAGTTTCAGCACCGCAGGACCACTCATTCCCCAGTGCGTAATCAATAGTGGACCATCGCCGCGAAGTTTTGTTCCCTGATCCGATCGCAATCGGATGCGCACAATTGCTTCTTCCACAACAATCCCCATTAGCTCTGTGATGGACTCGTTCGGCATATTGAATGTAAACAAGGACGGAACAGGCAATGCAATCTTATGCCCCAGAACTTTGAGCCATTCGAGCCCACTTTCCTTGGGAGATCCACCCGTTGCGACAATTACTTTGTGAAAGATTTCTGAAGCTTTGTCTTCGTCGGCAAACGTTAAATTGATTCCATCTTCCGTTGGTTGCATTTGTTTAACCGCAGTTTTGGTCTGAATTTCAATTCCCAATCTATTCGCTTCGCGAAGAAAACAATCGATAATGCTTTGCGAGTTTTGCGAAACAGGAAACACGCATAAATCATCTTGAATCACCAAGGGAACACCGCGCTCCTCAAACCATCGCATTGCATGTTGATTATTGAATGTGCCAAACAGTTTTCGGAGCTGCTTAGAACCTCTCGGATAGGCTTCTGCCAAAGTCTTGATTGAATCCGTTCCATTCGTAACATTACATCTTCCTCCTCCTGAAACCTTAACTTTTGCTAGTAACTTCTGGGACTTTTCGAAGATGATTACGTGCGCGTCTGGATGATGTTCTTTCACGGAAAGTGCCGAGAAAAAGCCTCCTGCTCCACCACCAATAATTGCAACGCGCATTTTTTTCATGGCTCAAAGATAGTTGGATTCAACTAGAGAACATGATCAAGGAAAAGGTTTTATTAGCGAAGCGGATTGTTTTCAGTTCACTAGAAGAGAAGATTGTTTATCGGAGCACGTTGACGTGTCCGTGCATCTCTTTTTCTCGTGTCAGGTTGGTGTATTTGTTTTCGTAACGCATTTTCCACGTATAAACGCCATCTTGTGCATCTTCACCTGAATTCAACTGTCCATCCCAAACGAAGTTTGGATCATCGGTTTGAAATACCAGTTCTCCCCAACGATTGAAGATTGAAAGTTCGAAATGAACAACTGGGCAATCAAAGTATACGCTGAAGACATCGTTGAGTTGATCATTGTTTGGCGTAAATGAGTTCGGTACATAGAACTGGCAATTGCAATCTTCTAGCAGAACAATCACCGTGTCCTGTTTTTGATCGCAACCGTATGCCGTTGCAGAAATAATCAAGGTGTCGGACAGACTCGAATACGTTAACTGTTCAAACCAGCTAGCATTCGTTCCGTCGTGCCAAATTATTGAATCGATGTTGTACAATGAGTGTGCAAGAAACACACCTTGTTCGTAACAAAGAATTAAATCTTCTCCTAAATCAAATTCATACGGCTCCACCGTAATGTCAATTTCATCCGAAATGGTGCAGTTTTCGTAGTTCACGACAACAGAATATGATCCGGGCAATACATCCACCGAAGGACTAGTTTGATCGGTTGGAGACCACAAATACCCAGATGCACCAGGCGTTTCTGCATTGAGCACAACTACCTCCGATTCACACAAAACAATATCAGGACCTAAATCCAAAACGGGGACATCAATTACATCGACGTTAATTGTGTCTGCTCCTACACAACCATTTGCATCCGTTACCTGTACCCAAATTTCGTTGGTTATTCCTTGATAATTCATAGGGTTCGTATTTGACCCCGAACTCCAAACGTAGTTTGCAAATCCTGAACTTGCTTCAAATTGCACTTCTTCGTTGGAACAAAATACGACTGGCCCCAAAATCGTTGGATCTGGTGTTGGAGTTTCAACTACCACAATCGTATCCCCACTCATACAGCCCACGGCGTCCGTTACGGTTACGAAGTACGTTCCCGCATCCTGCACGACAATTGTTGGTGTTGTTTCAGCCGTATTCCACAGGTACGCTACTCCCTGCGGCGATGTTCCATTCAGCGTGGAAGAATCGTACTCACACATGGAAATATCTGGACCTAGATCAACTTGAATGGGAGGAGAAGCCATCACTTCGATTGTGTCTTGTCGCAAACATCCATTTGCATCATACACCGAAACGGAAGTAACCGACGGACTTGTCACCGAAATTGTTGGAACTGTTTGTCCTGTAGACCAAATAGCATTTCCTCCAGAAGGAATTTGTGCCGTTACATCAAGTGTGTAGCCAAAACACATGAGTGTATCATTCCCGAGATCTACATCAAAATCAGGGAAGAAGGCTACCTCGATAGAATCTGTACTTGTTCCGCAAGTTGTTGTGTAATCGACCCAATATGTTCCCTCCGCTTGAACCTGAATGGAAGTGGTCGTATCGCCGGTATTCCAAAGGTACGACCCAAGAGTATTATTGATTGTCGCGTTGATTGTCTGTTGATTCCCTTCACACATTTCAATATCAGCGGGAAGCGAAACAGAGGGTGTTAGATTCACATTAACGATCATCGTATCTACTCCAGGACAACCATTTGTATCGACATAATCAACAAAATACACTTGCGTTGTTTGAGGCGAGATGATGAATATCGAAGGTTGCGGATTCGTAATTCCATTCGTTGTATTCCAATTGGCGGCGCTCACTCCTGAGAAGTCTAACTGAATTGAATCACCTTGGCAAATCGTGGTATCGGAAGGCATGTATACTCCCACTGGTGGAAAGTGCATTAAGTTCATGGTGTCGGAATACTCACAGAATCCATCCCCAACGGTTAGCACATACTGCGCACTTGTATCCACCATGACGGTTGCGTCCAATAAATTCACCAAATCCAATGTTGCAGGGTTTGTCCAAATTATTTGTGGAGATACGCTATTTACGTTGCTACTTCCTAGCATTTGATAGCCCGCTGTACTGCAAAGTGTTGTGTCGGGTCCTGCATCTACGAAGAAATCATCGTAGAATACATTGACTGTATCGAACCATTGACATTGTGCTGTCAGGTCATCAACAATCACACTGTAGCTTGTATTTGACGTTGGTGTAATGAAAATAGAATCTGTTGTTCCAATGACAGTTCCGCTTTCCATCCATTCAATCGTGTAACTCGAACCATTTGGATTTGAAACAAGGGCTTCCAGCCAAGTAGATTCATCAACACATAAGACCGTGTCTCCAACAATATCCAATGTGAGACCAACCGACGTTACATGAACGGAATCTGTTTGTACACATCCCAACGGCGAAGTAACCGTAACATACATCATTGTATCGGTGTTCGGAGCAAGTGTAGCTGCGAAGTAAGTGTTTGCAGGAGAGGTGATTGGAGCTACTGGTTCCCACAGATAGGTATAGCCAGATCCTGCAGACGGAGTTGTAGACACCGTAAATTGCTGACCTGAACAAATTGTTGTATCGTTCGTGGTTGTTAAGGTAAAGGAAGAATTTACATCAATAAAAACAGAATCCGCATACGTGCATTGTCCTTGTCCTACGGTTAAAACGTACCAAGTTGGAGTTGAAGGAGCAGCCGTAGTATTCAAACTGTTCGGATTAGCCAAACCTGCCGTTGGCGACCAACTGAAACTTACACCGCCCGAATTCGATGCGGAAATATTGATATTTTCCAGCATCCACACATCCTGATTGGCACCTGAAAAGTTTGGTTGACTCCATCGGAAACGTGTTGCTCCCGTTTGTGCTGCTGCTGGCACAGGCATCGAAATATAGGTAAACGTGGGATAGTTCGATTCCAACAAAGTTGCCATGAGCGTCCATGTTGCCCCGCCATTTATTGAATACTCCAAGATGACATCTTCTCCTATTTCAGCATCATCGCAGGGAGCCGTTCCTGTTGCCACTTTGAGATAGAAACTCAAACTCCCTCCATTTACAAGGTTAAAATCGACTGTTTCCGCCCGTCTTGTGCCACTTCCATTAAACAAAAGAGCATCACCAGTTACCGATCCACAAGACGAACCAATCGTTTCACCGAGAACAGAACTCCACACCGAAGCATCTATTCCCCCTTCAAAATCTTCATTTATCAATAATTGATTCACCTCTCCGGTCAACACAGCCGAATCTGGCAAACACAGTGCGTTGGAACTTGTATTAACCGAAACCGATTCTACACCTCCACCTTGTACCAAAACGTACACACTATCTTCTGCAGCACTGCAATTGACTCCAACATTTGATACTGCCACGCTATACCAACCACTCTGCTGAATGGTTGCTGTAGGATTTGGAGACGTCGGATCATCAAACATGTAGGCAGGACTCCATTCGTATTGCCACGTTCCCGGTGTCGAAACGTTTACATTCATCTGAACCGTATTGAACATACATACTGTGTCCTCACTGGCAGAAACAGAAATGGTTGGCGGAGCTGGTGCGGAAATGCTATAATTGTACGTTACTGGACAACCAGACACCAACGAGTTTCCTGTTACGGAATAGATATCTGTCGGGATCGGTGGATACATCACCAAGTTATTTCCTGTACCGATGATTGTGCTCGTGTCGGATTGCGCCACCCACACCGAATTAAATAAGGAAACGGGAGTTGACAGCACCACGGAGTCGGCCGTACAAATGGTGGTATCAACCACAAAAAGAGGCTCTGACTGGAACGATCCTACCGAATACGAATAGCTCTCGGCACTTCCCATTCCATAGATATAAGCTGTTAATCCGTTATTTGCTTGTAGGTTATGGCTGCCTTGTGTCAGTGGAATTTGCGCAAAAGAGTTGAGCGGATTCGTGCCGAACATCGTAAAGTTGCTCGCAGGAATCGGTACATTATCGAGTAGAACATTTCCTACGTCTGCTGTTTCTACAATGATATTTACGTAATGATTCGTGATAACAGTCGAAGAAACCGTACTGAAGGTGACATTGTCAATTTTTTGATCGTTTGCATTGAGCACAAGCATTGCAGGATCACCATTTAAGGAGCAGTTATCTCCTTGCATGAATTGCACAACTTGAATCGGCTTGTTTCCTACAACTTGAACATCGGACGTGACATTATTGAACTCGAGCACTTGTCCTGCCGTCATTGAAACTGGGGTCGCTCCATTCAACGAAACAAGCGTACCGTTATCTCTAGCGATCACACGATAGGTAAACGTTCCCGTTGTTTGATACGGTACCACATAATATTCCGTTCCCCACGTTTCAACAGGTATTAATTGATCAAAAAGGTGATCGCAGGTCATACAACCCGAAGGCACATTGGCACATTGGGCTCCAGCGAACACAGCGAACGGTCGGCATTCTCCACTTTGCGCAGTCGAAACAATTCGCGTACCTGTGAGATCCTCCGTTCCGATAAAGGATCGAAGCTGATAGACTTCGCCCGCATCAATATTTAGTATAAATGGAACTCCAGCGGTCTGCATTCCCTGTGTCATCACAGAAGGAGTAATTTCAATTTGTGTATTGTCTTCCGTCGCAACAATCAATAGTTCGGAACGACTTTGCGATGAATGTCCTTGATAGGCGGAGACCAAATAATCGGTTCCTAGTGATTGTTTTGGAAGAATTTTCGAAGCATCTGCACTGTACGTCGCAAAATTAATGGCAAACAAGCTCACAGAATCGGCGGTTGTCACATGAATTCCTTTCGACTCGATAACATCACTGTTAATTGCTTCACCGGCACTCGTTGGAACGATCACTGTGGTTGTCACGTTCGGAACTACAGAGAACGTTGTGCTCCACCCTTGAAGCGGAATATCGACTGTACCTGTTGTAGGAACTTGTGAAGAGATGAATAATCGAAGTTCGTGATTGGAAGAAGCCGAATTGTGCATGTATCCATACCAAAAATCAACTCCAACCGATGGAATTGCACCTTGAGCGAGCGATCGTGATGAAAATTGAACCATCACTAGTACAATTAACAACAACTGAAGGTGCTTCGCGAAAGTAGAAGTTTGGTTATAATTCATACGTTTCGAATGCCAGTTCAACATTCAAAATACAGTTAAAATCACTTCCAAATTCAAAAAACACTTAAACTGAGCTAGTTAATGAGTTAACGTGAGTTCCCATTTAGTTGAATGGAATCAAACGAAGTCGAAACCAGCGGTATAATTTACCTTCCGTTGATTTACCTCCGTAACTTTAGCCTCTTTTGTTTCTTGGGAAAGCTCCACGAGTTCGGCATAATTGACTCCGATTAGCTTATTGAGCAAGCCCCATTTCACTTTTGATTGCATTGCTTGATACAAAGCATCGTTTTCATCCACCCACCACATGATCACTCGTTTATTTTCATGAGCGAGAATCCCATTGAACAGTTCTTGAAGCAGAGTGGGATCATTGTCTTTCACATACACTGCTTCGGGCACCACAAATGAATGATGGCTTGGTCGAATCAATCGATTTAAAACGGGAATAAACGGGAGTAATTTAACCAAGAAACCTCCCATTTTTCCCGGAAGTCGTTTAATTTCCCAACTCGCAGCAGTTGTTTTTGCGAATGCAAGTAATTGTCCATCTTGATCGCACACACTGAAGTGCGGACCCTTTTTGAGTTGGTCATTGAAGAAGAACCGTTGCTTTTCGAATTGCTGCAATACTTCATCAGGAGTGCTTGCTGGATTCACTACTTTCTCAACACGTCCAACTTTCGGCTTACGAGTGACGCTATACGTTTGCGTAGCAATCTTCGCCATCGACTTGAAACCGAAATTCTCGCTCATCCACAAACTTTTCACGTTACGTGGATCGATGTACGCATAGAAAGATTCGACCTCTCCGCTCTTAAGTTGTCGCTCAAAAAAAGCTTGAAGTTCACGCTTCAATGATCCATTCGAGGATGATTTGCGTTTGCCTTGTGCTTGCATCGCCTGATCGAAGGCAAAATATCGGATGTACCAATTTTTCTTTCTACGACAAAAGGTGACATTGCCCAAGACCTTCTCATGCCTTTCCATGGAAAGAAATAAAGGGTTGTCCGCTTCATGAATTCGCTCACGCGTATCCAAATGACGGTAATGTGCCCCATCCGTTCCAAGCGTTACCGATTCCAGAAGAGACAAAATCCCTTCTGTTGGTTCCTCTCGAAACTTAAAAATCGGATGCATTTGAACATTCTGGGGGATCATTATATCGCAGCAGCTACAATTTCCTCCACTTTTGAAGGGTCAATTGCTTCTCGTTCGCCCATGGCTGTCCAACCTCTTGTTTCAAATACCTCACGCACACGAGCTTCAACGCCATCATGGTTTTCGGTGTAATCAGAAATACGCGTATCAATTCCTAAAGATTGGAAGAAACGCTCCGTTGACTCAATCGCTTTCTTTGCAATTTCCTCTTCGCTTCCCGTTAAGTTCCAAATGCGTTTACCGTACTGAGCTAGTTTTTCTTTCTTACCGCTAAACATTGCCTCGTACAAGCGCGGCGCAATAATCGCCAACGTTCGTGCGTGATCGATTCCGTAGAAAGCTGTCAATTCGTGACCAATCATGTGCGTTACCCAATCCGTTGGAACACCGCAGCGCAGTACACCATTGAGTGCATGAGTAGCACACCACATTAAATTAGCGGCAAGCGTGTAATCGGATGGGTTCTCTACCACTTTTGGTCCAATTTCAACGAGTGTTGCGAGAATCGCTTCCGCTTGTCGTTCTTGTAATAAATTCCCAGAAGGATAAGTAATGTATTGCTCTAGCGTGTGCATGTATGCATCCGTAATTCCATTTGCGAGTTGACGTTTTGGAAGTGTTGCCACTTGCGTTGGATCACAAAATGAAAACTGAGGAAAGAACATTGGTCCTCCCATAACACGTTTCTGCTCAAACTCACTTCGGTTGATGACCGCTCCAGAATTTGCTTCTGAACCTGTTGCGGGTAACGTTAAAACCGTTCCAAATGAAACCGCCTCTGTAAAATTACATCCTTCCTTTTTATCAAGTACATCCCAAGGATCACCATCGTATTTCATGGCTCCTGCAATGAATTTCGTTCCGTCAATTACCGAACCACCACCTACGGCAAGAATGAAATCAATCTTCTCTTCTCTTCCTAAGTCACGTGCTTTCAATAGGGTTGTATACTCAGGATTTGCTTCGATTCCTTGAAATGGCACTACATGAAAATCCGAAAGCACATCCATGATTGATTGGTACAATCCTGTTTTCTTGATGCTTCCCTGACCGTAAGTCAGTAGGATACGTTGTGCCTTGTTTTCTTTCAACAATTCAGGAAGTCGACCCAATTGGTCTTTTCCAAATACGATTCGTGTTGGGTTGTAATATTCGAAGTTTAACATATAACTTTTTTTACGCAAAATCCCGTCCCGATTCCCGATAGCTATCGGGGTCTGGGACGGGATCTCAATTACTTAGATTCTATTAATAGTTACCGTTATCTTTTACGGCGTACGCTAATTTCAGCGCTTCAATTTCTTGTAGTTCTTTACGGATATCGAATATGATTCCTGTTGGGGCTTTTTCGTCTGCCTTCACACAGGTGATTACTTCTTTCAACGGTTGTTGCATACGATCTGGCTTCGCTTCGAATTTATCCAATTTCCAACGACGTACAGTATTTACGCTGTATAATTCGCCTGGACTTGGTTGTGCAACATTGTCCAAGAACAATGCATATCCGAATTTGAAGTCATCTTGTCTTGCTTTGTTACGAGGAACACCGATGTACAAGAAGTCAATTTCCGAACGTTGCTTGAACGGTGTCATATCCTCCGCACGCACACCTGTCGGTTGTGTTATCTCTACCGATGGATCAGCATCTTTCGTTGTTGTTGCCACCATGAAGAAGAACAAAAGCATGAATACGATATCCGGAAGCGAAGATGTGTTTACACCTGGCGCTTCTTTCTTCCCTCCTTTTTTAAACTTTGACATAGTTCTATTTTTTCGGTGTTACTTCAATGATACGAGCTGGATACAATGCTTCAAGCAATGTCTTTTTTGCATTAAACTCAGCATTTGTAGGCTCGTTACCCAATGTAGTGATGATTCTTCCGTATCCAAATCCCCACAATTCTTGAGATGCGTCATCACGCAATTCGAACAAGGCTTCTTCAATTTCAGATTGAATTTTCGCGAAGTACTCGTATCCCGTTTTGATTTGTACCTCTATACGGATGTGAGCTTGAGGAGAAATTTCTGGAAGTTCAGACTTTCCGTACAACTTCAATGCCTTCTTCTTCTTTTCCCACTCACTTACTTTCGCCCAGTAGTATTCAATCAATGCAGGATCTGCATCCTCCACCTTCTCGATTTCCTCTGCTTCTTTGGTTGTTCGTTCAATGTTCTGATCGATCTCGGCCATTCCGAATCGGTTGTAGAACGGGAACTCAAACCCAGGGTGTTGAGGATTCAATGCTGCTGAAGCAGTTTCAGCGGCCGTTAAATCTTCATTTTTACGGTACCATTCCAGCACTAATTGAGAGATTTCATCTGGATCTTCAACAAACTTGTCGCGAACCATCAACTGGTTTGCACTGTTTGCTACAATCTTACAGATATCTCTTTTTTGGATTGGCTCTGGTGGTATTGTTATTTCAACCTTTTTAGGAATTGGGCGAATGTATGCCTTATCCCTGTCCATGGTTGTTGTTACCAAGAAGAAAATCAATAGCAAGAAAGCGATGTCAGCCATCGAACCAGCATTGATTTCGGGTATGTCTCGCTTTGCCATAATTTATTTAATTATTCGTGAGAAGAATCCACCGATTACTGCCAAGAATGCAACACCAACAGCTACGAGCGCTGTCCAAAGTCCTGCCGTTGTTGACACGATAGTTTCTTGTTCCACTGGGTGTCTTAGTTGAAGTGATTCGTTTGTGTCTCCAGTTCCTGCAGCCCAGAAGATCAAGTAAATGATCAAAGCGGCTACAATTCCAAGGATCGAAATGATGGTCTTCTTTGGGTTCGAGATTAATTGAACCACGAAGAACAACAGAATCAAACCAACACCTAAGAAAACGATAAATCCTGTAAATCCTGAAGCGAGTCCAAGCTTGGTACCATCGCGAAATGCACTGATTTCTTCTTCTGTTCCATTAGCGTTTGGACCACCAAATAGGAACAAACATAGAATTACACCAGCAGCCACGAGTACTACCTTCAAGATGTTCATGTATAAAGGGAGATTTTTAATCTTCATCCTATTAATTTTTTACGTTTATATATGGTTGTATTCACTCGGAATATCAACCTGAATTCGCTTGCGACGGTCTGAATTACTCAGCAGCAGTCACCTTGTGCTTAAGCATCATGTCTACCAAAGAGATAGATGCATCTTCCATTTCGTTTACGATACCGTCTACTTTAGAAACGATGTAGTTGTAAAAGATTTGGAGGATAATCGCTGCGATCAAACCAAATACGGTTGTCAAAAGCGATACCTTAATACCGTCGGCTACTGTTGTTGGTGATACTTGACCTTCCTCAACGATTTTATCGAAGGCGAAGATCATCCCGATTACTGTTCCCAAGAACCCAAGCATTGGCGCCAAGGCGATGAACAATGACAACCAAGAAAGTCCTTTTTCCAACAATCCCATTTGAACACCACCGTAAGAAACAACTGATTTTTCAACCATATCAATTCCTTCGTCTGCTCTGTCTAAACCTTGGTAGTAGATAGAAGCAATTGGTCCACGTGTATTACGACAAACGTCTTTTGCAGCTTCTGTTCCTCCGTTTTTCAACGCCGTTTCCACTTCATTTAAGAACTTTTTGGTGTTGATTGTTGAGAGGTTGAGGTATACGATACGCTCAATTGAAAGTGCTAGACCGATGATCAAACAGATCAATGGTAAAGTCATCCAGAATGGATCACCTTCAATGAATTTTTGTTTCAATTGTTGAACGAAGGTAAGGTCTTCTTTTGCGCCTCCTTCTTCAGCTGTTGATGTTTCGCCTTCTGTTGCAGCCTCCGAAACAACATCATCTGTTGCTGCTACTGAATCATCTGCCATTTCCATCGTCGCTGCTGAATCCTCTTCAGCTGGGGTCTGTGCAGAAGCAAAATTTGCAAAACCAAAAGTCATTGCTGCCGCAATCACCAAAGAACTAACTACTTTTTTCATGTTCTAAAAGATTAATTTAATCGAATTCTAAGTTTTTAATTTAGCCAAAAATAATAAAATTTCCTTCACTCAATCATGTCTGAAACAATAGTTCACGATTGTTTAATGCGTATTTTTTCTAATGTTTTACGAAGTATTCGCATGATTGAGTAAAAGTTAAGCTCGAAAGTTCGCTGAAATTCATTTGGTCACTTGTACTTTGTGCCGCTCTATGCGGCAACAAACTTGGGTTCTCTGGTTTTTTCCTTGCGACTTTTCAATCTACCTCCACGAATATAGTAGTTTGGTTTGGATGTGAGTTGGGGTATTGAGTGTATGTGAGGATTTGTTGAGTTAAGTGGGGAGTTGAGTTGTTCAGATCGACCGGCTCACTGCGGTAGATTGATTGGAGGGTTCAATTAATGATCCGATAGATATTCGGTTCGACACACTGAGAGCACCAGTATTCAGTTCACTAGAAGCGATTGTTGCGTTACCGATTGCAGGGGAAAGCTCCTCGCGATCGGGAGGACTTGGAACGGAAAGCGGGTTAAAACGCCCAAATAAAATTAATTCTTAATCCAGAGTTGAAGCTGTCCATCGAAGTACATATCGTGCAGGTCAAAATCCATAGAAATTTCCAACTCAGGCGAACAGTATTTCACCAGCTTTGTGCCTTTTGGTGTTTCTTTTAGCTTGTTTTCAACCAATTCTTGATAGCTATAAAACGCGTCTTCGTCGAAAGAAATTTGATCGTCGATACCACCTGAAACGGCAATGTGTTCGCAGAAAGGATTGTAGAAATAAAACGAAGTGAAATTGTTGAAATCGATGTTTTTAACGTCACCATGAATGAATTCTACATTGGATAGTTCGAGTTCTGATTTTAATCGCTGCGCTTCTTGGTACAAGTTTTCTCTGAGTTCAACTCCCGTGTAGTGCGCATTGCTGTTCATTGCTGCAACAAGGCAAAACTTACCCGTTCCTGAACCGATATCCAAAACACGATTGTTCCTACCTGTGCCCAACCAATCCACCGCCGTTTTGATCACTTCGACAGGCGTCCAATGGACAAACGAATGACCACGAACCGTTTCTTTAAGCATCTTTTCAAATGCATCGTCGTTTCGACAGATCAGTGATTTCTCTTCTTTGTTTACACTCATTTCAAACGTGAAAGTTAAGGTTTATTTGTTCACGTTTGTCCAAGGTAAACCAAAGAGCCGATCGTATAATTCGTAGAATCATTTTGAACGGCTCTTTTCTAATACTAACGTGAATTCGGGATAAGAATTTTGTCAGATCGTCTGAGAATAATGAGGTTCGAGCCTTTAAGCAGAAGGAATAACGGGTTATTTCAATGTGCAAAGGTGAAGAAA
>PDWJ01000447.1_pt1 | contig 65387 bp, 57 predicted proteins | sample 1430881 | NCBI WGS metagenome assembly PDWJ01 (sample SAMN01162460, study PRJNA174530) | Oral metagenome, whole genome shotgun sequencing project. | biome: Marine environment; feature: Marine mammal; material: Swab sample of the gingival sulcus; isolation source: swab sample of gingival sulcus... | reverse complement strand
CCTTTTGTATTTTGAAAATTGTTGTGAATTTCCAATGTACAAAAAATGCGACTCTTTTTGTTAAAATTGTTGGGTTGCGGGCGTTAGTACCGCGTTAGACTTAAGAAGCCCCCCTTTTAAACTGCGAACAATGACGAAAAATCTGTCGAAAATCAGCTGAGAACAATGCCTGCCTATCGATCCCGACTGCCTGTGCTGGCCGTCGTCGGGATACTCTTTTTTTTGTGTATACAGCAGGGGGCTGTTGCTTCCTGCTGTGATATGGCCAGGCTCATACATAACGGGGCCTATGGCGTAGCAGACCCTTCGGGACAGGTGCTGGAGGGCTGCAGGGTTGACGCTTCTTATATCCCTGCCAGTGTAATCAAGCTTATTACCGCCATGGCCACTCTTGATATCCTGGGGCCTGAGTATCGTTTTTCCACGGAGATATATCTTGATAAAGACCATGCTCTTTATATCAGGGGTTCAGGGGACCCGCTCCTGCTTTCCGAAAATGTTCGGGAAATCGTCTGCCAGTTAAAAAGACGTGGACTTCGCAGGGTAGAGAGAATTTTTATTGACGATTCACTCTATGAGCTCGAATCTTCGCCGCCAGGAAGCTCCTTAAGTGATAATCCCTATGATGCGCCGGTCACGGCAGCGGCGGTAAATTTCAATAGTCTCCCCATCACTGTAAACCGCATGGGAGAGGTGGGATCAGGTGAGTCGCAGACACCATACATCGCCTGTATGCAGGATGCGGGAAAGGGTCTGACCAGGGGAAAGTACAGAATCAACATTTGCTCGGGCGGGTGCCTTCAGGAGCAGGCGGCAGGAAGATATACAGCAGAACTTTTTCAGGCCTTTTTACGAAAGGAACATGTAGAGGTCGGTAATGAGTGTGGCCTGAAAAAAGTTCCTGTGGGTGCCCCGCTGGTGTATAAATACAGAAGCAGGAAAACAGCTGAGGACGGTGTCCGGTTGATGCTGCATTATTCTTCAAATTTTCTGGCCAATCAGCTTTTTCTCACCTGTGGTGCTGTTACCTGCGGTTACCCTGCAACCTGGAAAAAAGGAAGAGAAGCTGTAACCGGCTTTCTTGTCCGTAAGCTTGGCCGGGAGAAGGCTTCCACTATTACCATGGTGGAAGGGGCGGGGTTGTCCAGGGAAAACCGGGTCACCGTACGGACGATGCTCGATATTCTTCATCTGTTTGCCCCCCATGCCGCTCTTATGCGTAAAAAAGAAGGGACGCTCACCAAGTCGGGGACCATGGAAGGAATTTATAACTATGCCGGTTACCTTCCCAATGGTTTTCCCTATGTAATCCTGCTTAATCAGCAGAAGAATAAACGCAGCCAGATTCTGGACCTTTTAAAGAGCAGATGATTTGCAGAGATTAACAGGAAAGATGACTGCTCATAGAGCATGTACCACCCTGGTTTCACTTGCCTTACGCCTATACCTGCTTTCAGGGTGCCCAGATCTGGTGATCGGTTACTTTTCTTTTGCTGCCTGATGGACAAACAGTGGTTTGAGCTTATTTTATAGCTAAACCGGATTGCTCATGGGCAATCCGGGCTAACTGCTCACAGGCACATCGTCTTTGCGTGATCACAATTTCCTGCATACTCTTGTATGCGGAGTTTCACTTCACTTGCCTGTCTGCACGAGATAGTGCCAACACAAACCTGAAGTGCCTATGAGCAGTTATATGGCAGAAGCAGAAAATGACGGAAAAAAAACATAAACCCGGTGATCGGATCCATTAATTCTACCAGGAAGACACAGACAACTATGGCAGCGGAGTACTATGAAATACTTGGAGTGGCAAAAACAGCCACTGCTGATGAAATAAAAAAAGCCTATCGCAAACTGGCGCTGAAGTATCATCCGGACAAGAACCCTGGAAACGCAGAGGCTGAAAAAAAATTTAAAGAGATCAGCGAAGCCTATGCGGTTCTGTCTGACGCCGAAAAGCGCAAACAATACGACACCTTTGGCTCAGCAGGATTTCATCAGAGATACAGCCAGGAGGATATCTTCCGGGGCTTTGATATCAACGATATCCTCAACCAGTTTGGTTTTGGCTCCATGGGGGGAGGAGGGTTCAGGACAACCTTTCGTACTGGTTCGCAGGGTGGCTCACCTTTTGACTCCTTTTTCAGTCAGGGAGCGGCTGGAGGGCCAGGCTGCGCAGGCGGCCGGCGCAGGCCTCAACCTGCAAAGGGCGTTGATTTGACCTTTGAGCTGAGGATTTCACTGGAAGATGTCCTTAATGGCGCGGAGAAAAATGTCCGTCTGCGTCACAATGGCAGCGCAAAAAATGTTACAGTTAAAATTCCAAAGGGAATTGAAACCGGAAAACGCCTGCGGCTTTCTGGCAAGGGAAGCCCATCTGCCTCAGGAGGACCGTCCGGTGACTTGTTCTTAAAGATTCAGGTGGAAGATCATCCGGTTTTCAAAAGAAGCGGCGATGATCTGACTATGGAAAAGCGTATTCCTTTCAGTCAGGCCTGTCTCGGGACATCGCTTGAGGTCACTACACTTGAAGGGAAAAAGTTTAACGTCAAGGTGCCGGCAGGAGTGCAGCAGGAAGCAAAATTGCGCATAAAAGGATACGGATTGCCCATGGGACCGGCTGGTGGTCGCGGCGACTTATACGTGAAGATTGCCATACAGATCCCGAAGACACTTACGCCTGAGCAGGAGGTGGCTATAAATTCTCTGGCTGAGGTATCTCTTTAAGAAACAGGAAATGAACGTCTGCTGATCACGGGCACGTCATCTTTGCACAATCACCCTTCCTCGCCCGCTCTTTTGTATAGCGAAAAATCGTGCTGCACAATTCTGTTGCACCTGTGATCTATTACACGTCAGAAGCAGAGAATAACGCTTAAAGTACAGCCCCCGTGATTGGTTACAGAAAAAGAGGTGGGCATGGGTATTAATAATTAGCGTCAGCGAAATTTAACCACCCGCCTGCCTCAACCAGCTTTTTATCAAACGGATTCAGGGTAAAGGTAAAAGATATCGGCTTGCCTGCCGCCGCAGTTGCGGTCAAGGTGTCAGCTATAAGGTCAACGGCGATTTCCACCTGTTTTTCTTTCCTGTTCAAGGCAAACAGTTGATCAAGAGCATCCGGCTCAAGTTCTACGGCAAGGATGCCGCAGTTAAACATATTCTGCCTGAAGATGCGGGCAAAACTCTGGCCAATCACCACATTGATGTCATTGACTTCCAGAGCCCAGACCGCATGCTCGCGAGACGATCCACAACCAAAATTGGAGCGGGTGACCAGCACCTCTGCCTGCTTCAGCTCCTCTGATTGCGGGTCAAAAACCTGCCCTTCCAGGTGCAGATCCTCAAGGAGATGCGGCTCCAATGCTCTTTTGGTGATTTCAGTCAAATACCTGGCCGGGATAATCTCGTCAGTATTTATATCGTCTCTATCGATAAAGGCCGCCTGGCCCCCGAATTTTTTCATAGTGTGCCTCTCATTTGCTTGTTCAAGGGTACCTCTCACAGGGCATATATCACTCTGGTTTCACTTGTTTTACCTCTGTAACAACTATCAGGTCGCCTGGATCCGGGAAAGCACCCCTCTCTGCGGCTGTTCGTGATCACCTGAAAACAGGTGAGCCGGGAGCAGTTTCGTTCAGGGAACGCGGGTCAGTGATAACGCCTGAGACTGCGGTGGCCGCTGCGGTGGCCGGGCTCATCAGGTGCACTGTACCGCCTTTCCCCATACGACCATTGAAGTTGCGGTTGGTTGTGGATGCACAGACCTCACCTTCGGCAAGAACGCCGCTGCTCATCCCCAGGCAGGCCCCACAGGTCGGGTTCAAAATGCAGAAACCACTGTCCATGAATATTCGGATCAGACCTTCGTCAAGTGCCTGGCTGTAGACCCCTGGTGTGGCCGGGACAAGAATGCCGCGAACACCATTGGCAATGGTCCTTCCCTTGAGTATTGCGGCGGCTTCACGGACATCTTCTATCCTGCCATTGGTACAGCTGCCTATATATACCTGGTCAACCCTGGTGCCAGCCATCTCCCCAACATCCTTGACATTATCCGGTTTGAAACCAAACGTTACCTGGGGTGAAAGATCAGTGACGTCAATCAATATCTCTTTTTTATACTTCGCATCATCGTCAGAATGCCAACGGGTAAAATCGGCTGCCGCAGCAGTAATGGATTCGTACTCGTTTTTGATAAAAGGCCACAAATATTCAGCTGTAGTCTTGTCCGGCAGACAGACACCGGAAGTGCCGCCTGCTTCAACCGCCATATTACAGAGGGTCATCCGCGAAGCCATATTCATCGATTCAATAACCGGGCCACGAAATTCCATGACCATGTCTGTGGCGCCGTTAACGCTCAGCTGCTTTATAATATTAAGAATAATGTCTTTGGCCGTAACACCTTTCTGCAGCGTTCCCCTCACCTCCACTTTAAGTGATTCAGGGGTGCGAAAGGCGCAGACTCCCTTGAGGATGCCCACCTCCAGGTCAGTGGTGCCAACGCCAGCGGCAAATGCGCCAAAGGCTCCGTGGGTACAGGTGTGAGAATCGCCCATAATAACCGTATTGCCAGGCCTGATAAACCCTTTTTCCGGAAACAGGGCATGGCATACTCCGTTCTGACCAATATCGAAAAAGTCTTTAATATTGTGCCGGGCTGCCCATTCACGCATAATTTTTGCCTGGGTCGCGGTCTTGCTGTCCTTGGCCGGGGTGACATGATCGATGACAGCCTTGATCCTGTCCGGATCACATACCCTGTCCATTCCCTTGTCTACAAGATCCATGATGGCAATGGGGGTAGTAATCTCGTGGCACATAATGACATCGATATCCAGCACCATGTTCCCTGGCGTCGGGGTATCTCGCAGATGTGCGGCAAATATTTTTTCCGTTATGGTTTGTCCCATTGACTTTCTCCTGAAAATATTGCTGATTAGTAACTACTCACTGGGCGTGTATCACCCTGGTTTTACTTGCTTTTAAGCCTGTAGCTGCTTTCAGGCTGCCCAGATATGGGCGAGCGCGATTGGCAGTAACCAATCACGGGGTCTGTACTTTAAGCATTATTCTCTGCTTCTGACCTGTAACTGGTCACATTCGCCAGAATACTCATGAGCAATCCGGGATAGTAATTACACCTGGAATACGTATTCGTCAATTTATTCCCGTTTTGATTTCCATGAATACTTTCCTGTGTGTACATAATCAATGGAACAGAGTATACTGGTGCCTTGTTTTCGTTTACGTCCCTTGAGCTTTCAGGAATATTCCCATGGTATTTCGCAATGCAAGTATTTTCTTTTGGTATCTGCCAGTATGCGCTCTTCTCGCCGCCATATTTTATACACCGGCAACCGGGTATGCAGCCCACGGCCTGAGTCTTGGTGGTGAGCTGCGTTATCCGCCTGACTTTAAGCATTTTTCTTACACCTCCCTGGACGCGAGGCAGGGAGGGCAACTCACGCTTCACGACCTGGGAAGCTTTGACAAGCTCAATCCTTTTACCCTTAAGGGGAGAGCCCCCCTGGGGCTTGGTTCCTATGTGTTTGAGACGCTGACGGTACAGAGCCTGGATGAGCCTTTTTCCGAATACGGTCTTATTGCCAAGGATATTACCCTGGCAAAAGACAAAAAATCTGTGATCTATATCATAGACGAAAGGGCCAGATTTTCTGACGGCACACCAGTAACAGCCCAGGATGTGCTGTTTTCTCTGCAGCTGTTAAAAAGTGAGGCGGCCTCTCCCCTTTACCAGATATATTTTAAAGATATCAAAAGTGCCGATATCCTTTCTCCTGTGAGTATCCGTTTTAATTTTTCAAGGGTTAACCGTGAATTACACATGATCGCAGGACAGTTACCAGTATTGAATAAGGCTTTTTACGAAAAATATCCCTTTGACGAAGATGGCAGCCAGATGATCCCCCCCATCGCTTCCGGCCCATATATTGTGGAAAGGGTAAGCCAGGGTAAATCAATCCTGTATAGAAAAAATCCGAATTACTGGGGCAAAAATCACCCCACCAGGCGTGGCATGTATAATTTTGACCTGATCCAGGTAAAGTTCTTCAAGGATCAGACCGTCAGCCTTGAGGCCTTGAAAGCGGGTGAATTTGATGTCATGTTTATTAACACAGCCAAACATTGGGCGCGGGATATGACTGGCAAGCGTTTTAACAGTGGCGAGCTGGTTAAAAAGTCCTTTGCCCACAGAAATTGTGCCGGCATGCAGGGATTTGTTTTTAATACCCGGAAGCCTTTATTTGCGGGCAGAAGGGTTCGACAGGCCCTGGGGCTTGCCTTTGATTTTGAATGGACCAATAAAGCTCTCTTTTATGGTCAATATACCAGAACCAACTCTTTTTTTGCCAACTCCGAACTCGCCGCACAAGGCCTCCCCTCTCCAGAAGAGCTTCGTCTGCTTGAGCCCTGGCGAAAGCAGCTGCCGGAAGAAGTCTTTACTAATGCTCTCAAGCCACCAGAGACGACCTCACCAGGGAGCCTGAGAATGAATTTACGAAAGGCCAGAGGAATTCTCAGGGAAGAAGGGTGGCAGATTAAAAACGGAATATTGGAAAACAGCAAGGGACAGCCGTTCACTTTTACAATTATCCTCGCCACTCCCGCTTTTGAACGGGTAATGGCCAGCTATGTCAAAAATCTGGAAAAGCTTGGCATACAAGCAAGTTACCGCACTCTTGATGCGGCGCTTTATACAGACAGGATAAAAAACTTTGATTTTGACATGTGTGTCGGTGTTTTTCCCCAGGCCATGTCTCCTGGCAATGAACAGAGGGATTTCTGGGGCTCGGCAGCGGCAAAGCTGAAGGGTTCCAGAAATATTGCCGGCATAGCTGATCCGGTTGTGGACAGCCTGGTGGATGCTGTCATTTATGCAGAAACAAGAGAAGAACTGGTGACGGCCTGTCATGCCCTTGACAGGGTTTTGTGGCACGGCTACTATGTCGTGCCAAACTGGTACATTGCATCCTACCGCTATGCGTATATTTCCCGCCTGAGATATCCCGATACCCTTCCGTTATATTACGGGTATCAACAATTTTTAGATACCTGGTGGCTGGAGGGCGAAAACTGACCAGCATGGCTGAATCAGGGTTGCCAGCCACACATGAACCATGAAAGCTCGCCACCTCGGCAAGGGATGGGTATCTCTTCCCTTGAGAGACTTTCGGATAAACCAGCATGACTGGATCAGATAGCCTCCAGCCATAACAAAGCATAAAAATCGGCACTTCGGGAAATTAACATCTGTTTTTGAACAGATGTTCGGATAAACGTTACAGTTGCGCGTGCCCAAATCCGGGCAAGCTGAAAGCAGTTACCTGCTCAAAAAAACATGACTGAGACCTCCAGCAACAAAAATAAAGATGAGCAGTGGATCTACCTGACCGGCAAGGAAATCTATCAATTTTTCAGTAAGGTCAAAGGAAGACTGCAGGGGATAACGGTGTTCGCACTGGTCGGTAAAAGTGGAACGGGCAAGAGCTTTCGGGCCAGACTGCTGGCCGAGAAACTAGGTGTTTCATACATTATTGATGACGGCTTATTGATTCATGGCTCCAGTATCCTTGCTGGTCGATCGGCCAAACAGGAAGTGAACTATTTCCGGGCGATCAAGACAGCCCTGTTTACCGATCAGGTGCATCGGGATCAGGTAGTAGAGGTTATCCAAAATGAAAAAATTAAAAAAATTCTTCTGATAGGCACCTCAAAAAAAATGGTAACCCGCATGGCTGGGCGGCTGGAATTGCCGCCAGTCAGTCAGCTCATCCAGATAGAAGAAATCGCCAGCCAGGAAGATATTGAGCATGCCATCAAGTCCCGCCTTGAAGAGGGCAAGCATGTCATCCCTGTCCCCTCCATAGAAATAAGACGTGATTACGCCCAAATACTTTCAGACTCCATACGAATTTTTTTCAAGGGGAGCAGAAATAAGGATGGTGTGAAAAAAGCACGTTTCTTTGATAAATCCGTGGTGCAGCCAAATTTTCATCTCGACGAGAAAACGCCAGGAACTGTAACAATTTCAGAAGCAGCACTAACCCAGATGATCCTGCACTGCATTGATGAATATGACTGTGAGGTGAAGGTGCTCAAGATGACTGTCAAGGCTTCGAGATCAGGATATGGAATAGATCTTTCCGTCGGTGTCCCTTACGGAAAAACCCTTGCCAGCGGGCTGCATGAGCTGCGAACCTATATCCGGGACCGGTTGCAGCGTTACACCGGCATTATCCTTACATCGCTGGAAATTTCCGTTGACAGGATTTCACAGCGAAAGACCGAAAAGAAAAAAAAATGTGAATGATCCTGGGAGCCTCATCCTTGCATGATCACAATTCCCTGCATCCCGCCTGCAGGCGGGATCTCACTTCGTCCGCTTACCTGCCTGAAATCGCGTTTGCCCAAATCCGGTCGAGATGAAAGCCGTCACAGACGTAAAGCAAGTGAAAGCAGGGCGGTATATGCCCTCTGAGTAGTTATATTTATCCTTGACTGGCAGCTTGAATTGCTGTTATACATGCAGAGTTTAGAATGATTTCAGTCCGGATTCCTCATCAGTTCAGGCGGCCTCATATTTGGCAGCATTCTGGTAACACACTATATTTACGTATAAGTGCAAGCAGAATATTACCGACGATGGTGCTTGCCGAGCTGAGTCTCGCTGAACATTTTGCCTGGATTGGACGTTGTTTTTCAAAAAGCATAGCCTTGTTGCTGTGTTATTTTTTTCAATCAAGACAAAATATTCAGGAGAAATGCGGGCTGGTGAAAAAGTAGTACCGGGATACTCCCTGTGTTGCTTTTTTGTGTGTCACTGACTCATACAGAGCCTCGCAGGTCGTGCAGGTAGAGTATGAGCGGTTTTTTCGGGAGTGGCAGCGGCACATTAACGCCAGGAAAGGGATGAATTACACTGTATCCATTCTTCAGGCGTGAAGTGTTAAAGGCACTGCATCCGGCATTGTCCTTTTGCTGAGTTTCTGCTTACAAGATTTACTGAAAAACGATCAAGCTGCGGGCTTGAGGCAAGGCGCATAAAGGCAGGGTGTCTTTATTGGTTAGCACCCTATAAAAACTGCACTGCACAAGACGCCAATCCCTGTAAAAGTATGATTGTTTTTCCGGCATATAGTAGAGTTTGTAAGTGATCAAATCATAAGGTTATTACGGTCCACTTGACCATGATATCACAACAGCCACTGCGTGTTTTCATCGCACCCATCCCGAAAAGGCAGGTGAGAAATCATCTTTTTTGTCGTTGTAGTATGTGTGTCAACAGGTTTTTGTAACAACTTTACTTCTCGAGGAGACCGCCAATCGTTCGGTGCTCCGCAAAAGGATGCGTCTATGAAAATTCATGAGTATCAGGCCAAGGAACTATTCCGAAAATACAATGTACCGACCCCCAATGGTAAGCTTGCTTACACAACAGAGGAAGTAGAAAAAATCGCTGATGAATTCGGACTTCCTGTTGTGGTGAAAGCCCAGGTTCATGCTGGTGGGCGAGGCAAAGGCGGCGGCGTAAAGCTTGCCAAAACCGCAGAGGATGTAAAAACAGTTGCTGATTCCATTATTGGCATGACTCTGGTTACCAAACAGACCGGTGCTGAAGGGAAAAAGGTCAACAAGGTGCTGGTTGAGCAGGGCGTTACCATCAAGAAGGAGCTGTATCTGTCCATGATCCCTGATCGTGAGACTGCGACCGTTGCCATCGTCTGCAGTGAGGCTGGCGGTATGGACATCGAAGAGGTTGCAGCGTCTACCCCTGAGAAAATTATCACCGTAAACATCAATCCGGCAACAGGCATCCAGCCCTTCCATATCCGTCAGGTATGCTTTGGTCTGGAGCTGCCCAAGGAACTGCAGAAGCAAATGGGGGCAGTGGTAACCAACCTGTATAACTGCTTTGTCGATTATGACTGCTCCATGCTGGAAATCAATCCTCTGATAATCACCGGTGAAGACAATATTGTTGCTCTTGACGCTAAAATCGATGTGGATGGCAATTCCATGTATCGCCATGCCGATGTCAAGGAAATGCATGATCCGGAAGAAGAAGATCCCATTGAGCTTGAAGCAAGCCAGTACGGCCTCAACTACATCAACCTTGACGGGAATGTCGGCAATATAGTTAACGGTGCCGGCCTGGCCATGGCGACCATGGATATTGTCAAGATGGCTGGTGCTTCCCCTGCAAACTTCCTTGATGTTGGCGGTGGAGCCAATGCTGAAGCCATTGAGAATGGATTTCGTCTGATCATGAGTGACCCGAGCGTCAAAGGTATTCTTATTAATGTTTTTGGTGGTATCCTTCGTTGCGATATCCTGGCTGAAGGTGTTGTCCAGGCCGCTACAAAACTAAAACTCTCCGTACCTGTTGTTGTCCGTATGGAAGGCACCAACGTCGAAGAAGGCCGCAAGATCCTGGCTGATTCAGGGCTTGAGCTGATCAACGCTGTTGACCTGGCCGATGCGGCTGAAAAGGTAGCAGGAATTGTAGCCTGACAGAATTGTCAGCTCTGACCTGTTGCCAGGAACAATGCAATGCGGCAAGAGCTGAACAATCTTGTTGTGCGGATTTAACAACCAGATATATAGAGGGAACTTACATGAGCGTTTTCGTAAATAAAGACACAAAGTTACTAGTTCAAGGTATAACAGGTAAGGAAGGTCAGTTCCATACCCGTAACGCAATTACATATGGAACACAGGTTGTTGCAGGAGTTACCCCTGGCAAGGGCGGCCAGAAAATGGATGACGTACCGGTATTTAATTCTGTAAAAGAAGCTGTTAAACAGACCGGTGCCAATGCCTCCATGATCCTTGTTCCGCCACCATTTGCTGCTGACGGCATTATGGAAGCGGTTGATGCAGGTGTTGAGCTGATTATATGTATCACCGAAGGTATTCCGGTACTTGACATGATGAAAGTCAAGAATTTCCTGAAGACTCGTCCTGAATCTCGCCTGATCGGGCCAAACTGCCCTGGCATCATGACTCCCGGCGAGTGCAAGATCGGTATTATGCCCAACACCATGGGCAAGCCTGGTAATGTCGGCGTGGTTTCCCGCTCCGGCACCCTGACTTATGAAGCCGTCCATCAGCTGACCTCAGCCGGATTCGGCCAGACCACATGCATCGGAATCGGTGGTGATCCGATCAACGGCACCAATTTTATTGATTGCCTGGAAGCTTTTGAAGCTGATCCTGCAACGGAAGCGATGGTCATGATTGGTGAGATCGGCGGTAATGCCGAGGAAGACGCCTGCGAATGGATCAAGGCAAACACCAAGAAGCCTGTTGTCGGCTTTATCGCTGGCCTGACAGCTCCTCCTGGCCGTCGCATGGGTCATGCCGGAGCGATTGTCAGTGGTGGCAAGGGAACCGCTGAAGCCAAGATCGAAGCAATGAAAGCCAGCGGCGTTCATCATTGCGAAAATCTAGGCAAAATGGGTGAATTGTGCAAATCAGTATTCTGATTTTTGATGATAACGCATCAGGGGATGGAGATATCCATCCCCTTTCGCATAATGGAAGTACGGTAGAAGCACGGAATTTTTCCTTAAATTCTGCAGCAAGGAGACAGCATGAGTAGTACAAAAGAAAAATTGGAAGAGCTGAAAAGGCGCAGAGCTGAAGCCCTTCTTGGTGGCGGTCAAGAGAAAATTGACAAATTTCACGCCAAGGGAAAAAAAACTGCGCGTGAGCGGATTGCTCAATTACTAGACCCTGGCACATTTGAAGAGTATGATTGCTTCAAACTCCACCGGTGTTATAACTTCGGCATGGAGAAAAACAAATTTGCCGGTGATGGTATCGTAACCGGTTATGGCAAGATTAACGGTCGCAGCGTATATATTTATGCGCAGGATTTTACAGTATTGGCCGGTTCCCTTTCTGAAACCCTGGCCGAAAAGATTGTCAAGGTAATGGAACTGGGGATGAAAAATGGAATCCCGGTCATCGGTCTGAACGACTCCGGCGGTGCCCGTATTCAGGAAGGTATTGAAGCGCTTCGCGGATACACTGACATCTTTTTAAGAAATATCCTGGCATCTGGGGTCGTTCCCCAGATTTCCGGTGTGTTCGGGCCATGTGCAGGGGGGGCGGTATATTCGCCTGCGCTGACTGACTTTATTATCCAGGTCAACCTGCAGTCCTATATGTTTTTGACCGGGCCCAAGGTGGTCAAGACCGTCTTGAATGAGGATGTAACTGTTGAGCAGCTCGGTGGTGCCTCCATGCACACCACCAGGTCCGGGGTTACTGATTATGGTGCGGAAACCGAAGACGAAGCAATCGACTACATCAAGACGCTGCTTTCTTTTTGTCCGCAAAACAATATGGAAGATCCGCCGGACGCAGAATGCACTGATCCTGTTACCAGGCGATGCGATGCCTTAAACGAGATCATTCCAGATAATCCCAATGCCGCTTATGACATGAAGGAAGTCATCAGGCAGACAGTTGATGACGGCTTTTTCTTTGAGACCAAGCCAAATTTTGCCGCGAATATCATCGTTGGTTTCGCCCGTTATGGCGGCAAGAGTGTCGGTATTGTTGCCAACCAGCCGAGCTATTATGCGGGTGTGCTTGATATTGACGCGTCAAAAAAAGGCGCTCGATTTGTTCGTTTCTGTGACTGCTTTAACATTCCCGTTATCACCTTTGTCGATGTTCCGGGCTTTTTACCGGGAACCGACCAGGAATATGGCGGGGTTATCACCAATGGTGCCAAGTTGATGTACGCCTATGGCGAGGCAACAGTACCCAAGATCACCATCATTACCAGAAAGGCCTATGGTGGAGCGTACTGTGTTATGTCCTCCAAGCACTTGCGTTGCGACATCAACTATTCCTGGCCAACAGGTGAGATTGCCGTCATGGGTTCCAAAGGTGCTGTTGAAGTACTCTATGCACGGGGGGCCAAGAAAGAAGAAGATCCAGCAGCGTTTCTTGCCGAAAAGGAAGAGGAGTACAACACCAATTTCTCCAATCCTTACTGTGCGGCGCAACGCGGCTATATTGACGACGTTATCGAACCTGCTGAAACCCGCACCCGTATCATCAATGCCTTGAACTCCATCAAAGGTAAACGTGATACCAACCCACCGAAGAAACACGGTAACATCCCTCTGTAAACGTTTTGTTCATTGAGAGACAGGATCGTGAATACAAATATTGGGTGAATTGATGGAAACAACTACATGTAAGAAAAAACTTGCAGCAGCCATGGCTGGCGTAAATGCCTATCTGATGATGGAAGCTGAAGCCGCCTATCTGGAGCAGCAGGCAGCAGCTGATAATGCCCGACAACTCGGCCCGAACATGTGGGCCATCAGTGGTCGTCAGGAAATGATGACCATGCGCAACATGATTGCATTCAGGGCCATCAGGACGATTTAACTGCTTCCCAGAGAGATATTTCGATGTTTAAATACTAACCAGCATGGCTGGATCAGGTTTGCCAGCCACAAACGAACCATGAAAGCTCGTCACTTCGGCAAGGGATGGGTATCACTTCCACAGAGAGACTTTCATATAAAGATTCAGAGGAGAAACGAACAATGAGCGACCAAGTAAAAATGACCGCCATGAATTACGATGCTGACCGTCCGGCAGCAGAGAATCCGGTAAAAGTGATGGACTTAAGTCTTCGTGACGGTCACCAGTCCCTGTTTGCCACCCGTGGACGCACCGAAGACATGATCCCGGTAGCGGAGATGATGGATGAAGTTGGCTTCTGGGCAGTCGAGACATGGGGTGGAGCGACCTTTGACACCATGCACCGTTTTTTGAATGAAGATCCATGGGAAAGACTTCGTACCCTGAAGCGTTATTTTAAGAAGACCCCGTTTTCCATGTTGCTTCGTGCGCAAAACCTGGTCGGCTATCGCAACTATGCAGATGACCTGGCCTTGAAATTTGTTGAGCGGGCAGCAGAAAATGGAATGGACATTTTCCGCACCTTTGACGCATTGAATGACTATCGTAACTTTGAAACCGTTGTCAAACAGATCAAAGAAAGCGGCAAACATTTCCAGGGGTGTATCTGCTACACCCTGACCGAGCCTCGTCTTGGTGGTGAGGTCTATAATCTTGATTACTATGTAAACAAGGCCAAGGATCTGGTATCCATGGGAGCCGACTCCATCTGCATCAAAGATATGGCAGGTCTTATCGCTCCATACGATGCCTATGCCATTGTCAAGGCGATCAAGGAAACAACCGATATCCCGGTGCACCTGCACAGCCACTTTACCTCAGGTATGTCGCCACTGTCACACCTCAAGGCCATTGAAGCCGGCGTTGACATCATTGATACCTGCATGTCTCCCTATGCCTATCGCACCTCACATGCAGCGGTTGAGCCCTTTGTCATGGCCCTGCTCGGTACCAACAGAGATACTGGCTTTGATATCAAAAAACTTGCTCAGATCAACGAAGTCCTTGAGAAGGAAGTTATGCCCAAGTATAAGCACCTGGCAGACACCTCCAAGTTTTCAATTATTGATATCAACGTACTGCTTCATCAGACTCCTGGTGGTATGCTGTCCAACCTTGTCAATCAGCTCCGTGAGATGGATGCCCTTGACAAGATTGATGACGTCTACAAAGAACTGCCTATCGTTCGTAAAGAACTTGGTCAGATACCGCTGGTTACTCCTACCAGCCAGATAGTTGGTATCCAGACTGTCAACAATGTGCTGTTTGATACCCCGGAAGAGCGCTATAAGATGATTACGGCTCAGGTTAAGGATCTGTGCTACGGGCTGTATGGTAAAACCGCTGTGCCGATCGACGAAGAAGTACAGAAAAAGGCGCTCAAGGGATATGCCCGGGGAGAAGAACCAATCACCTGCCGTCCTGCTGACGTACTTGAGCCTGAACTTGAGACTGCCAAGGAAGAGATCGGTGATCTTGCCAAAGATATTGATGATATCGTCCTGTACGCCATGTATCCGACCACCGGCAAGAAGTTTCTTGAGTGGAAATATGGTGTTTCCGAGCCGCCGCCAGAGGTTAAACCGCTGACCATGGACGAGGTGAAGAAGAAAGATGAAATCATACGTAAAGCATCTGCTGGTGAACTGATCGAAGCCAAACCAGACACACCGGAGAAAACAGGCAATATTCGTACATTTAACGTCTTTGTTGACGGTGAGTACTTCAACGTCGAAGTTGATCCCACCGGGGATATGCCGGTAATGGCTATGGCAGCTCCTTCTGCTGCGCCAGCCGCTAAGCCTGCCGCTAAGCCTGCTGCCGCAGCACCTGCCGCAGCACCACCAGCCGCCGCACCTGCCGCTGCCGCGCCAGCTCCTGTTGCCGTAGAAGGTGGAACCCCGCTGACCGCTCCGATGCCTGGCCTGATTATCAGGTATGAGGTAGAAGTAGGTGCTACTGTAAGTGCTGGTGATACGGTTGTTATTCTGGAAGCAATGAAGATGGAGAATGCGCTTGGCGCGCCGTGCGACGGTGAAGTGAAAGCACTTGGTTTTGCCTCCGGCGACACTGTTGTCAAAGACGCTGTTCTTGCAGTTATCGGGTAACCAGCTGTACCCCTAACCCGGATTTCTCATGAACATTGCGGCTCATTTGAAAAGAAAGATATAAAAACAGATGGATATGATGTCAAAGGATAGTCTCAAATTTTGCCAGAATGTTCATCAAGGGTCAGCCCCGGCCAGTACCACCTTCGGCAGTATTCTGGCAACACATATACCCAGGTATAATGAGTTACCAAAAATTACCGGACCTGGCACTACCTGAGCTGATGAGAAATCAGGACTAAAAAAAGAGATGCTCCAGCAGGAGCATCTCTTTTTTTGTACCCAGTCACGGGGTCTGTGCTTCAGTGTTATTCCCTCAGTCCCAGGTACGCAGCCTGTTCCCATAATTGTTTTGCCAGCCGCACCGTAGCTTGATCTACCATGCGCCCCTCAACGGCTATAGCCCCTTTTCCTGAGGCCTGTGCCTCATCGTTTGCATCCAGCACTTTTCTGGCAAGATCAATATCCTTCCGGGCAGGGGTAAAGACTTCGTTGATGGCATCTATCTGTCCAGGATGGATAGCCCATTTGCCGTCACATCCAAGCGCACAGGCCATGATCGCAGATTTTTTCAGCCCTTCAGTATCCTTGAAATTACCATAGGGCGCATCAATGGCCATAACTTGATGCGCCTTGGCAGACATAACCATGTTACTCAAGGGAAAATGCCAGCGATGGCCAGGATAGAGTTCTTCTTCCTTTTCTCCGTGACCGGAGATGGATACCAGTCGCGCCCCGATTGAGGCCGAGTAATCAGCAATGCCAAAGACAAGGGTAATAACCCTGTCACTTGCTGCTGCAATGTTATTTGCCTGCATCAGGCCGTCCGCTGTTTCAATGGATGCCTCGATCCCAATCCTGTGTGCGTATCCCTTATTCATTTCGATCCCTTCGAGAAGGTGGTGAGCGAAATGAATATCCGCCGGGCTGGTGACCTTTGGTATGACTATGGCGTCAATAATATTGCCGCAGTTTTCTGCTATTTCCAAAAGATCCCGGTAGGCAAAGGGAGTGTCAAGAGAATTAATGCGTACTGTAACCACTCCTCTCGTCCAGTCATGAGTGTTAAGCGATTCTATCACCTGGTTTCTTGCCTGCTCTTTTGCGTCAATGGGAACACTGTCTTCAAGGTCGAGCATAATAACATCAGCACTGCTCACAGCGGCCTTACCGTGCATTTTTGCCACATGACCAGGCACTGAAAGATTTGATCTTCTTGGTTTCATTGTAAACTCCTTGATAATGATTGAGAAGTATGAGGTTGGCTAAAGGCAAATGACGCATCTACTATAGAGTAACTGATCACAGGCACTTCATCTTTGCCCGAGCACTCTTTCCCGTATACTCTTGTACACGAAGTCTCACTTCGTGCGCTTACCTGCGGGGAAGAATGCTTGCCCAAATCTGTTGTACCCGAGACCAGTTACACGTCAGAAGTAGAGAATAACACAGAGGTACAGACCCCCGTTATTGGTTACACTATAGAGACTATCGCGGGGTAAGCGCAATCCATTTCTTGGCTGAGAACACGTTTGCCAAAAGGTCCATATATAGATTTGCCTGTTGACATATTTTTTAGTAATCGCTAATTATATGAGCAACAGCTAAGGTAAAGAGAGTTTTAATAACTACAAAACAGAGGGATGAATATGGCGACTCGTGAAGAACTGGAGGAACAATATGATGACTGCCAGGAAACGCCTGATTATGTGGCGGTTGCCCTGGGGGCGTTCAAAGACCTTGACGACAAGGAGTGGGCAGAAGAGCTGTATGATGAAGGAGCGGACTGGGCAGTAACAGCTGCTGATTTTCTTGCCCTGACGACTGGAGCACGCGTGATTTATGGGGATGAAGAAAAGGCCAGTCAGTATTTTGAACAGGCAAAAAACGCCTGTAATTCGGCAGAAGAAGTTATTGATCTTGCGGTAGCTGCGGCTTCAGACGGGCAGGAGGAGAGTGCCAGGGAGATGTTTGCTCTGGCTGCCGAAAAGGCAAAAAAGGCGCAGGAGTTCCTGGAAATTTCCAGGAAGGTTAATGAGTGTCTTGGCGATAAGGATCTGGCCGCAGAAATTGGGAGCAAGGGGCGTGAAAGATGTACTGCTCCCGCTGATTTTGTTGAGCTGGCCAAGGCGTTGAAGCAAGATTTTGAAGATGATGCCCAGGCACGGGAAACCGTGCTGGCTGGATTGGAGGTCTGCAAATCAGGGGAAGATTATTCCAATCTTGCCGCTGGTGCAAACGAACTTTTTCCGGGAAGCGATATTGCCTCAAATCTTTACAAGGCAGCTGAAGAAAAAGTTTCAACCGGTCTTGACATGGCTGGACTGGCCAAGGCAGTTATTGCAGCCGGAGACAAGGAGTATGGCCTCACCCTTTTTGAAAAAAGCGAAAGCATGCTGGAAAGTGGGGACGATCTCTTTAAACTTGCCGGCATGGTGCATGAGGTGATCGCTGATAAGCCTATGGTTCTGTCTATTTACAGCAAGGCGGCAGAGCAGTATGAGAGCTACCAGGATCTGGTTAAGCTCGGTGATGCCGTCTTAAAAGACACCGAGGATAACAACCTGGCCGCCCAGGCCTACCTGAAAGCTGCTTCAGCTGAAGATGATGCCCTTAAACTAGTATCTGTTGCGGAAAAACTGGCACTGGAGATCAAGGACACCAAAAAGAGTGATCAGGTACTGACAAGTGCGGAAAACGCGGTTAAGACCAACAAGGAGTTTGCCGCTGTTGCCGATGCAATCCTGCAATATGCAGATGACAAGCAATGGAAAAGCGACATCAGCCTGCAGAAGGAAAAACGAGCTGAATTCGGCCCGCTTTATGAGACATTCATCAAGCGGGAACAGGCAGCAATCAATGGAATTGCTCTGCGAAAACTAGGTCATGAGGTAATGGAGCAGACCGGCGACACTCCTTATGTCCGCAAACTGTACAGCAACGCGGAAAAAAAGAGTACCTCCTCAAGTGAGTACCTGGATCTTGCCGCATGTATAGCCCAGGATCTTGGAGACAAGCAATGGGCGGGGTCCCTGTATGGAAAGATCCTGGAAACAGCAACAGCCTTTGCTGCAAAAAGAACGGTTGCCGAAAACATGATGCAATTCCTGCACGATGAGGCCGGAGTTCGTTCCATTTTCAAGGAGATGGCGGGTGACTGTGAGGCAGCGTCAGATTTCATGCGGCTTGCTTCAACTGTGCAAAATGTGCTACAGGATAAAGAGTATGCCAGGTCATTGTATCAGGCTGCTCAGACCTATTGTCATGACCAGTATTGCTATCTGACTTTGGCCGGCAATATTATCGAACACCTTGATGATCGTCAGTGGGCCTACGAAGTATATGAAGTAGCAAGAAAATATTGCAAGGATATGAGCCGCTGCGAGCATTTTTTTCAGATGGTCAAATTCCATGCCCGGGATATGGATATCCTGAAAACTTTTCATGAACGGTTTGCTGAAGAATTTACCTCGACAAGAGATCTTCAATATCTCGCAGAAAGTGTTTATACGAAACTAGGTGATGAAGCATGGGCTCGTGAGCTGTATACAAAAGCCGGAGAAGCCCTGCAGCATGACCAGGATAAATTTGATCTCGCCTTAAGTATACAGCGAACGCTGGGTGACCACTCACTGGCTGCATCAATGCGCAACACAATGTAAGCTTTTACGGGTACATGGCGCAATAGTCTGCGCCATGCCTTTCAACAACCACCAAAAAGGAAGACAAAATGGACTACAACGCAATTCTTACCCCTTACGCAGAAGACCAAACCATTAATGTTGTTATTGAAATTCCGATGGGATCGTCCCACAAGGTAGAGTTTGACCGCAAGAGAAAGATCATGGTTCTTGACCGGGTTGAACCCGCCATATTTGCAAAGCCGGTCAACTATGGATTTATCCCGGCAACACTTGACGACGATGGTGATGAGCTTGATGTTTTATTTGTCACTGACGAACCTATGCCCACCGGCGTGGTAGCAGAGGCCACTGTCCTCGGAGTGCTGGAATTCGAGGATGACAATGAAATGGATCACAAGGTAATCTGCGTGCCTTCAGATGATCGAAATACAGGGAATCGAATTGCTTCTCTTGCTGATCTGGGCGATCAGTGGCAGAAGCAGATAGCACACCATTTTTCCCATTATAAGGATCTGAAAAAGCCAGGTACAACCAAGGTGCTGGGCTTTGGAGATGTCGCCAAGGCGCATGAAGTAATTAAAGAATGCATTGAACGCTGGGAAAAGGAAAAGTAATCTTTCGGGGGAACTGCTCTTAGCTCACCCATCTTAGGGCGATCACGACAGGCCGCACAGAGGGGCTATAGCTGTCAGTCGCGATCGCCCGAATCTGGGCAGCGAAAGCAGCTACAGAAGTAAAGCAAGACTTCGCTTGCTTACCTGCGGGGAAGAGTGCTTGCCCAATTCTGTTGCACCCGTGACCCGTTACACGTCAAAAGCAGAGAGAGAGTAACACAGACGTACAGACCCTGTGAGTGGTTACGAAACAACTCCTGTGATCTGTTTTTTTATAGAAACATGCATGCATATACATACAAGAATACGACAGCTCATTGAGCAGAAGACAACAGCCGATGGCGTTATGCCTCCCGTGTCGCAGCTTGCCAGGGAGACAGGTGTTTCGGAGCAGGCTGTCATCGAGTGCCTGGCACCAGACATTATAACCAGGGTCAGCCCCAGCCATTTCAGGGATATTATGGTCATGCTGGCAACCTGGGGCAAGGTGGAAATAACAATCCAGAATCAAGCTCTTGATCTCAGCATTCTGGGTTCTGTGCCATTGGGAGAGTTAACTGATGAGGGTGAGTATCGCTTCGTCTATGGTGAGCAGTATCCTTTTGGCGGGAGTATTCGGGCCGAGCTGATCGCCTCCATTTTTTTTCTAGATTATTCCCCTTCAGCACGTCCGGTAATTGTTTTCTTTGATTATTCCGGCACAAGTATTTTCAAAATCTCACCACAAAAAGATGAACAGTCAGGGTGGAACCAGGAACAGGCTGAATATTTTACAACGCTTCGGGACATGGTAACCAGCTCCCCTGGCTGCTCGTGCTGTTCATGAAAAATAACTGCTTCCTGCTCTCTCCCCTGTCTTTCGGACGATCACCATTGCCCGTAGAACAGGGAAGCTACAGCTGCCAATCCGCTTACCCAAACCCGGGAGCAACCTGAAAACAGTTACAGCCTTAAAGTAAACGAAATCAGGCTGGCACATGCCTGCAGGTAGTTACGCGAACTCTTATCACTTACTCTCCACGCCATGGAACGTCTTCAAAAAATTCTGGCTCAGGCTGGTATAACCTCAAGACGAGGAGCAGAAAGGCTTATCGCTTCAAGGAGGGTCTCTGTCAATGGAAAAATCATTGAGCAGATGGGCTGCAAAATTGACCCGGAAAGGGACACCGTGACGTTTGACGGCAAACCGGTTGTCATTGATAAAAAAATATATATTCTCCTCAACAAGCCGGCTGGTTATGTCACTACCCTGTCCGATCCCCAGGGACGCCCCATCGTCACTGATCTTGTCGCAGATATACCTGTGCGTCTTTTTCCGGTAGGGCGACTTGATCTTGAAACAGAAGGCGCTCTTCTCATGACCAATGACGGAGAATTTGGCAACCACGTCCTTCACCCCCGTTATGAGGTAAACAAGACCTATCTTGCAACAGTACAAGGTTCGCCATCCCCCCAGAACCTCAGACGTCTTGAACGGGGCATTATGCTCGACGGTCACCTGACCTCTCCCGCTCATATACATGTCCGGAAACAGGCTGCCACGAAGACAGTGGTTCAGATTGTCATTCATGAAGGAAAAAAAAGGCAGGTTCGCAAGATGTTTCAAGAAATCGGCCACCGCGTTCTCCACCTGCAGAGAGTGGCTTATGGCGGCCTGTATTTAGGGACTCTTGCAAAGGGAACATATCGTTTTTTAACAAAAAACGATATAAAAAGACTTTTTTCTGGAAAAATTCCCTTTACAATCAAAAACATACCTGCTTAAATTTTATATATTCCAGAAATACCTCTTTTAACCTGTTTCTCTTAAGCAACAGCAGACATATTCAGCAAAAGACTTATATCTTAGGTGGAGAAAGGCATGAACAAATCTGAACTCATTGAAGCACTGGCCGAAGAAATGAACATGCCCATACGAGAGGCGGCTTCCATAACCAACACGATCATTGAGGCTATGAGTGATGCGCTTGCTCGAGGGGACTCAATTGAAATCCGTGGATTCGGCAGTTTTGTTGTCAAAGAATATGAAGCGTATACAGGAAGAAACCCAAAAACAGGCGAAAAAATCAAGGTAAAGCCCAAAAAGCTCCCCTTTTTCAAGGTGGGTAAGGATTTGCGGGAAAAGGTTAACAGCAAGGGTAACTACTCTCAGGTCACCCCTCTTTGAACGATGACGACCCGCCGCATATAGAGGGGCTATAGCTGCCAATAGTGCTTGTCCAAATAGGGGCAACCTGAGAGCAGTTACACGTTTGAGGCAGGTAAAATCAGAGCGTTACACACCCAGTGAGTAGTTACCAGCAAGGTATAGCTTGCCGGAGCAGCCCGCCCGCTGCATTCAAATTTTACGGGGCGTCGACCACCTTCCCGACCAGATCATAGGGGTGCGCCTCGGATATCAAAACCTGGACAATATCTCCTGTCTCTGCCTGTCCATCGTTAATATAGACACATCCATCAATATCAGGAGCCTGATATCTTGTTCGACCTTCCAGCAACAAATCGCTTTCCCTGCTGACACCCTCAACCAGGACCGGCTCAATCCTGCCGACATATCGCTGCTGACGATTCAGGCTTATGCCTGCCTGTGTTTCCATGACCTTTTTGTAGCGTATTTTTTTTACATCATCTAAAACCTTGCCGGAAAGCTGTGCGGCCCTGGTGCCTTCTTCATCTTCATAGCAAAACACGCCAACATGATCAAACTGCCATTTCTCCAAAGCCATGAGCAGGCGGGCGACATCATCATCGGTCTCCCCCGGAAAACCAACCATAATGGTAGTACGAAGCGCACAGTCAGGCAGATACGTACGAATCCGATTTATCAGCCTGTCCAGCTGGCGATAGCCGTAACGGCGATTCATGGCCTTGAGTACAGAATCGACCGTATGCTGAATCGGAATATCAAGGTAAGGAACAATTCTGTTCTGCTCCGCCATTAACTGAAGCAGCTCTTCGGGCAATGATGATGGATAGAGATAGAGCAGCCTGATCCAGGGAATGGTTGTCCGATCAAGGAGCGCCTGCAGAAGAGGCACCAGATACCGGGAACAGGCAAAATCATCTCCATAAGCGCAGAGATCCTGGGCTATCAAGGTTACCTCCTGAACGCCCTGTCCACGCAGGATAACTGCCTCTGCTACAAGATCATTTATGTTTCTACTGCGCAGATTTCCTCTTATTGCCGGAATCATACAATAGGTGCAGTGATTATCACAGCCTTCAGTAATTTTCAGAAAAGAGCGGTAAAAAGGGGTTGACAGTTTTCGAGGTACATTCACATTCATAATATATGTGGACGCAGTAACCTCTGTAGAATACGCACCTTTTTTCTTCAAGGTCTCAATAGCTTCAATGATCATTAGTTCTTGATCCAGACCCAGGAAAATATCCACTTCCGGCAATGCAGCGGCTAGCTCCCGCCCATAACGCTGCACCATACATCCAGTTGCAATCAAAATGGCCTTTTCATGCTTATTTTCGGCCAGTCGCAACAACTCATCAATTGCTTCCTCAACAGCCGGACGAATAAAGCCACAGGTATTGACCAGCAGCACATCAGCCTGAGCAGGCAAGTCGCTCAGGCTGTATCCATTCTGCTCCAGCAGGGCGAACATTACTTCCGTGTCAACAAGGTTTTTTGGGCAGCCAAGGCTGACAATATATACTGTCTTCATATGGCCAGATGATGTATATTTTATCCGAGAATCTGTTCAAAAACAGATGTTAATTTCCCGAAGTTCCGATTTTCATGCTTTGTTATGGTTGAAGGCTACCTGATCCGGCCATGCTGGTTTTATCCGAAAGTCTCTCAGGGGAAGTGATACCCGTCCCTTGCCAAAGTGCCGAGGATTCATGGTTCGTTTAGCTAGCAAACCTGAGCCGGGCTGGTTAGTGAACATGGCACATGCCCTGCAAGAATTACGTTACATGGACACAATAAAAAAAGCTGCGGCATACTGCCGCAGCTTTACAGATAAACGCTTTGTAAGAGCGGCTTACATGCCAAGAGCTCCTTTAAAAGGATTGGCATAGAGCAGGATAAAAGCGATAACCAGACCATAGATGGCAATGGATTCACAAAGAGCCATACCAAGAATCATGGTGGTGGTAATATCACCTTTGGCTTCGGGATTACGGGCAACACCTTCACATGCACCACGAAGACCATTACCCATACCAATACCAGCACCAAAACCAGCCAGGCCGATACTTAAGGCTGCACCTATACAAATAAGACCTAAAGCAATTTCCATGAATTATCTCCTCCGTTGTAAAATAATATATATTGGCCTTCTTCTGTACTAAAACAAACAGGTTTAGCTACATGATTAATGAGCGTGTTCCATCGCTCCCGAGCAGTATAATACTGCCAGCAGCACAAACACGACCGCCTGTATAATACTGACCAGCACGCCGAGACAAAGAATCGGCAGAGGAGCGAAAAAAGCTCCGGCCAGCATAAAAAGAACCGAAAGCAGAACTTCTTTTGCCAGAATATTACCAAAAAGACGCATGGACAGGGAAATCAGTCTGGCAAAATTACTGATCAGTTCCAGGAGAAACATAAAAGGCGCCAAAGCCTTACTTGGTCCCATGAAATGCTTGTAATAATTGAGCCCGTGATACCTGAAGCCAAGAGCATGATGGGTAACCCAGACGATCAGGGTCATGCCCAGGGTAATATTTAAATTAGATGTCGGCGACATGAAACCGGGAATAAGCCCGATCATGTTGGCAAGCACAATATAAAGAAAAAAGGTAGCCATCATTGGAAAAAGCATCCTGGCACCATCTTCTCCCAGGTTTTCGGTGAAAAAATCCATCAAACCGCCTATCATGACTTCCCAGAAATTCTGGCCACTATCAGGTACCATTTCAAGTTTGCTCATGGTAAGCCTGGGCACAATAATCAGAAAAGCCATGACCAGCCAGGTATAGGTCATATAAGGAGTACACAGCTGTTCTATAAGACCATCACCCGTCACTGTATGGGGAACCGGCAGGCCAATTTTTTCAAGAATTATAGAAATAAACAGTATCGGATGTTCCATAATTTATGCGCTCCTCAAATCATAACTGGTCACAGGAGTGATTGCTTTCCCGTAAAAAATACACTTCAAACCATTATCGAAAAATAACTGCTCCCAAGGCATGTACACCCTGTGTTGTACCTGCCCTGCGTCTGTAACAGCTTACCTTCCCGTTTTCTTCACCCTGCTCAGCATCATAGCAATGACACTGATCATGATCGTTGCCAGTCCGAGACTGAGACCGATCATATCCATTTCCACTCTGGCAATCAACACCAGCAACAATAAACCCAGTATGATTAAACGGGCATAAAATTTAATGAAAAAACGTACCGTTTCTACCCGTGAAACGGTACCGGACCTGCCGCCTGCTACGGCGACTTTACCAAGTATCTGTTCCGTATCGTTTTTAAGCAGTAAAAAACTACTATTGGCCAGTATCCCGCCTATGAGCACCGATATAGCAAAAACCTTATCTACAGCCAGCCAGCTTCCCGCACTTAAAAGCACCAGCAGCAGGCAGCTGAAACAAACAACCCGTCGTATCAACCGGCGGTCTTCAAGCTCTGCGTGTTGTTGTTTATCTGCCATCGGATATCTTTTTCATTACATCCCAGAGAGTTTTGAATCCGGCAGCAATACCAAAACCAAGAAAAAGAAACGTCAGAAAAGGCACTGTTTTTCCATTAAACACCTTATTATCCAGATACCAGCCTGCCCCGAAACCGATAACAATGGAAAAGGCGAAGGTCATACCTACCTGACTGTATTGGGCCAGCTGACGAAACATTTTTCTGCGGTCATCAGCCATGAAGGTCACCTCTACGTTCATTCAGGTACGATAATTGTTGGTACTGGTATCATGCAGGACAAGCAAGCGCAAGATTTTTTTATCTATTTCATCAGTTTTTTTAATGATGATTCCGTTGCTGCCAGGGCTTTTTCCAGATGAATACGATCATGGGCAGCAGAAAGAAAGGATGCCTCAAACTGTGATGGCGCAAGCCAGACACCTTCAGCCAGCATATTTCGATAATGTGCCCCGTAACGTTCTGTATCAGCGTTCATCGCGCTCTCAAAATCCCTTACCGGCTGGTCAGTGAAAAAGCAGGTCATCATGGAACCGATTCGATTCAAAACTGTCGGTACAGGCACACTGGCACACAGCTGCTGCAACTGACCGGAAAACCAGTCGCTGGTCTCTTCCAGCCGTTCATAAAACCCGGGCTGGCGAATCAGCCCAAGCAAGGCAATACCAGCAGCCATGGCCAGGGGATTCCCGGAAAGGGTGCCGGCCTGATACACCGGCCCGTCAGGAGCTATCTGATCCATAATATCTGCCCTGCCCCCATAAGCACCTACTGGTAATCCACCGCCGATAATCTTGCCGAGACAGGTCAGGTCAGGCTGGATGCCGAAGCGTTCCTGTGCTCCTCCCAGGGCTAACCTGAACCCAGTTATGACCTCATCAAAAATCAGAATAATGCCAAGCTCACTTGTCAATTCCCGCATTTTTTTCAAGAAATCGAGATCAGGTATAATAACGCCCATGTTACCGGCAACCGGTTCCAAAATAACACAGGCAATGTCAAGGTCTCTCTCCCGCAGGGTCTTTTCCAACTCCTCAACATTATTATAGGGAATCGAGAGGGTGTTTTTGACTATATCATCAGGTACTCCCGGGCTGCCGGGGATGCCGAGCGTCAATACTCCGGAACCGGCCTTGACCAGAAAGGAATCGGCGTGTCCATGATAGCATCCGTCAAACTTGACCACCATATTTCTCCCCGTAAATCCTCTGGCCAGACGAATGGCACTCATGGTTGCCTCAGTACCGGAGTTGACAAACCGCACCTTCTCTATGGAGGGGACGCTGTCACACACCAGCTCTGCCAGTTCAATTTCAAGAGCAGTCGGTGCACCAAAACTGGTTCCATCTGTTGCCGTTTTCTGTACGGCCTCAATGACCTCAACCGGGGCATGCCCTGCTATCATCGGGCCCCAGGAGCCGACAAAGTCTATAAATTCGTTGTTGTCTTCATCAACAACAGTGCAGCCAGATGCCTTCTTAATAAAAAGAGGGTCACAGCCAACCGACCGGCAGGCTCTTACCGGAGAATTTACACCGCCAGGGATTACTTTTTGTGCCTGAGAAAAAAAAGTGGCTGATCGATTGGTCTTCATATGCATCAACTCCCGGAGTAGTAATTATTCAATATGCCTGTAACAGGGTAATCGACCACAGGCTCATGTCAACACTGAAATGTCAGGATCTTGCGCCGGATTTTTCTTGCCCTTATACAGCCTTGTCCTGAGCTGCATAGTAGCGCTGTATGACACAGGGCAAGGCTGCATAAGGGCTGAAAAAGACAAGCAGGATGCGACAGAGCAGCGTTGACAGGGTACTGGCAGTAAGCGGGGAATTGCAACCATGCAAGGATGCAGCACCCTGATCAGTTCCAGAGGCAGGCTGTTTGGTATCAGATAAAAAAATGCAGTATAGCATTCGTTCTGTTCTGATGTCAAAATGAAAACCGGCGCAGCAATAAGGGCGGATGCTTTCGGCAGGCAAGCTGATCAGGGGTAACTGATCACAGGCACTTCATCTTTATACGATCACCATTGCCCGCATACTCTTGTATAGCGAAAAATGGCGCTTGTCCAATTCTGTTGCACCTGTGACCAGTTACACGTCGAAAACAGGAATAACGGAGAAACACAGACCCCGTGATTGGTTACGATCAGGGTTGATATACCTTAAAAGATGATAAATTTCTCTTGTCACGCTCATTCCCCCAAGGTAGAATGGTGTATATTGTTTATGGTAACAACTTAACTATATGAAATAATAGAAATTTCAGGCCATCATGAACAGTTTTTTTTCATTCAGGGTGGTCTGCAACTCATGTTACGACAGAAGTAACAAGGAGAAAAAAGATGGCAAGTGACAAAGTAATACATCTATCTGACAACGAATTTGACGCCCAGGTAATTGAAAACGATTTACCTTGCCTGGTTGACTTCTGGGCGCCATGGTGTGGCCCATGCAAGGCTATTGGACCGGTTATTGATGAATTGGCAGATGAATTCGAGGGAAAAGTCAAGATCGCAAAGATGAATGTAGACGATAACCCGGCCACCCCTGGAAAATTCGGCATCCGGGCAATACCGACCCTTATTCTTTTCAAGGGGGGAGAAGTGGTTGATCAGGTAACCGGCGCAGTTGGTAAAAGCCAGCTTCAGGATCTTATCAACAAGGCTGTCTAGTGTCATGTCAACGCTGAAAAGTCAGTCTGCTGCGCCGGATTTTTCTTGTCCTTATGCAGTCTTGCCCTGTATTGCACAGTAATGCTGTGCGCCCCGGGCCCAGGCTGCATCAGGGCTGAAAAGACAAACAGGATATGACAGAGCAGCGTTGACAGGGCACCAGCAATAACTTCAAAGATGTGCAGGCAGACAGCTTCCCTCTGCTCAGGGAGCCAGCCTGCACTTGACAAATCATCCCCCCTCTACCGGCAAGGCACTCTAATGATTGATGAAACCAACATCAACAGAATTCAAAAATCCCTCTGGATACTCGCTCTTGTTTTGCTTCTTGGTTTCTCAATGACTGGCTGCTCCACGATTGGAGGGATGTATAACAAGATCTTTGGCGATGAACAGGAAGAAGATCCAGGTGAATCACCTGAAGAGCTTATCAGCGAGGGTATGAGTGCCTATGGTGTGGGTAATTACCCTAAAGCAATTGAGGCCTTTGAAGAAATCCTGGACGATCATCCCTTCAGTAAACAGGCAATGCTGGCCGAATTGAAGGCGGCTGACGCCCACTATTATAACGAATCCTATATTGAAGCCAAACTGCTTTACGAGGAGTTTGAAGAACGCCACCCCACCAATGAAGCCATCCCTTATGTACTGTTTCAAATGGGGATGTGCGATTTTGTCCGAACCGACCGGATTGACCGTGATACTTCAGGCGCTGATGACTCCATCCGTACTTTTTCCAGATTATTGCGCACCTATCCTGACTCACCCTATACCAAGGAAGCGCAGGCCCGCATCAGGGCAGCCAGGGAGTTTCTGGTCAATCACGAGTATCATGTGGCGGTTTTTTATGTTCGAACCAAAAAATATGAACAGGCTAAACACCGCCTGAAGTCCCTGATCACCATGTATCCGGAGTCGGTTCTGCTTCCAAAGGCAAAAACACTGCTTAAACGGCTTGAAGAAGGAAACCCTCCCAAATGGGGGCTTTCCAAGTGGCTGCCAGAGAGTCTTCCCTTACCTTCATGGCAGTAATATATATATTTTGTAACTACTCCCAGGGCATGTATCGCCCTGGTTTCACTTGCTTTTAAACCTGTAACTGCTTTCAGGTTGCCCAGATTCGGGTAAGCACGATTGGCAGCTCTAGCCCGGATTTCTCATGAACATGTTGTCTGATTTGAAAAGAAACAGATAAAAACAGATGAATGTGATGTCCGTAAGCAGTCTCAAATTTCGCCAAAATATTCACCAGAGGTCAGCCCAGGCGGCACCATCTTCGCCAGTATTCTGGCCACACATATACAAAGGTATAATGAGTTACCAGAAACTACCGAACCTGGCACCGCCAGAGCTGATGAGAAACCCGGGCTAGCCCCTCTATGCGGCGGGTCGTGATCGTCCGAAGACGGGTGACCTGAAAGCAGGTACTATATTTTCTGCAATCGAGGTAGAGCGGCCAGTTACCCGACCGTCCCCTCACAAATCCCTGTGTGCGGTTTTCTCGCACAGGGCTCCTTAGTATTATTCGCTTCGTACAAAAGCCTTTTTAGCTCCAGTATCCTGTTATCCAGAGAAGAGGAATTGAAGCCGTAAACGTACCTTATTAAGCACGATTTTATTGAAAATTCGTATTTTTTTGTTGCTTTTTTACGTGTACGTGCTGTTACTTATACGTACACTTAAAGCGGGGATTATACATGGCTAACGCGGGTTTAAAGCCCGCAACCCAATAAAATCAAGGAAAAGAAGCCGTTTCTTGTGTATAGTGGAAACGCATCATCTCCCCCCCCCAGAAAATACAGAAAGGAGGGGCTCATGAAGGAATTTTTACAAAGATTTGCCAGCGTAGCCAAAGGTACCCTCAGTGGATGTAATCGCATTGTCTTCAAGAGATGCATCCTGCCTTTGATGTCGGCTGCTGAAATGATGAAGTTCTGTGGGGCGAAAGCAGTCCTCAACTAACCAGCATGGCTGGATCAAGTTGTGGTGCCCAAACGGTTGCACCGCAGACCTCTCCAGCATGCTCTTATTGCCGCGCTGAGATCGGGCCGGAACAGTCATTCTGGGTCGAGTGTGGTAATAAAATTGTATAATCTGGCAATCCGATAACATATTGTGTCAATGGTATAAACATGGCCGAAATATATTTATTGCTCGTTACACTGATAGCGTTACTTTGTGAAGATAATGCCTTTGCAGCGGATACAAAATTGCACCACACACTGGTTCCAAAAGAACAAACCAGTGAGTTCTCTCTCAAAGCCCCGTATCCAGAACTTGAAAATGATCCAACCATGGAACTGTGCCTGGAAAACTGTAAACGAAAAAGCCAAATGGCGGCCATGAGCATTGAAGCCATCGTGGAGAGTTGTCAACACCAGTGCGACCTCGAAAAGGCACTGCAGATGACCAAATCAAGTGATGCTGCGGTCAAAAAAGAAGGCACAATCCTGCTCTGTGAGCTGGGCGACAAGAACTCTGTCCCTGTTTTGATAACGTTACTCAAAGAGGACTTACAGAAAGATACCGGGGTCTGGTTCCATATTATCCCTGCCCTTGGATTTATTGGTGATCAGAGGGCAACAGAAGTTTTTATCGAGTTAGTTAATCAGGATCACTGGCAAGGCCGGGAGATGACAGCCAGAGCTTTGGGGAAACTTGGAGATAAAAGGGCTACCCCTGCCCTTATTGAAGCGGCTTGGCATTCCGATACCGGAACTCGGGAGGCAGCAGTTACTTCATTGGCCCAACTTCATGATCCGCGCGCTGCGGCAACATTTGTCGCTGCAATACAGTCAGGGGAGGAGCAGTCTATCCGCTCTGCTGCCACAGTTGGCCTGTTGAGACTTGGTTCCGACGCAGTACCAGCTATCAACGACGAATTTTCAAAATATTTCAGGGAAAGCCCACAAACAGAAAAACGCATTTGGCTGTGTGATATTCTAGGAAAAATTGCCACTAAAGAAGCACTCGGCGTACTTAAACAGAGTCTTGATGATCAGGATTCTGAAGTTAAAGCCTGCGCTAAAAAATATCTGTAGTTCCTCAAGCCATTGTAAAATACATTACCTTTTACACTCTCTCCTACACCTTATTGCAACACGTATCCGTGAGTGGAAAATGGTACAAAAAGTGCCGCGCAGTGAAATAGAGTCCAAGTACCTATCCAGGTTATATGGAGAAGGGAACCTAACCCATCTTTGTAGTTTTTCGCAGGAAAACAGCAAGAACCAGCCTTTTTAAAAAATATTTATTTTAATTAATAATATCAAATATTTATCTCCATAAAGACTGAGCCTGGACATCGCAGTGCCACAAATTGTACAGATGTTCTTGACAAGGACAGCAGACTTGAAGGCAAGATAACGCCTGAAATCACCAGCTACCTGCAAACCATGGCGAATAAAGGGTACAACCCACTGGTCGCTGTCCAAATGACCTTTGCTGGACAGATTTACTCTGATAGGGGTGAGTAGTTACGTACGGATTTTATATAAGCAGCCGTGTCAAATTTTCGTTGACATCCTGACTCGTTCATATAGCGTATTTTGCCAAAAACAAGCCGCTCTTTCCAGGCCCTGTCGTGTACCCCCCCGATCGACCAGGCAATTCCTGTGTATCCATTGGGATCACTGCCATCCAGCGAATAGCGGTTATTGAGGTATATTGCATACTCCATGGCTGTTTCAGGGGCAGGTGTCCACTCAAGAATCTTTTTAGCCCAATACATCCGCAGATACCCGTGAAGTTTAGCTTTCCGCACCAGTTCCAGCTGACAGCTATTCCACAGTGGCTCGTGTGTACGGGACTCTTCAAATTCCTGCAAGGAATAGATATGCTCTCTCCTGTCCCCCCGATGCTGGTCCAGTGACTCCCGGGCCCACTTGGGAAAACCATAAAAATTGTCGTACTGGGGTTCATACAGGCAGAAATTATCGGCAAGTTCGCGGCGAACGATGAGTTCTTCAAGAAATGACTCTGTTGATGGTGATGATTCACCCTTCAAAGATACTAGTTTCGCCAATCTCTGCGGGGCGAGTTGTCCGAAATGCAGATAGGGAGACAAGCCGGATTGCCCATTGAGGCAGGGATTATTCCTCGTTTCCACATAGTTCGACAGCCCTGTCTGCAAAAATTTATTTGCAGCACCAAGGGCTGCAGCTTCTCCTGGTTCAGGTACCTTGTCATGCCGACTGTTGGCTGGCAGTTGGAGTGCACAATAATCAAAAAGAAAATGGATGTCAGAAGTTATGTGCCAGCTATAGGGGTGCATCTGGATTCTGGGAGGCTCTGTCAGGTAGTCATCAAGCAGCCGCTTTACCTTTGGCCTGATAGTATACGCGGCATACTCTTTCTTATCGGATACTATCCAGGCAGGTATGATGTTGTGGGTGTCAACTTCAACAACTGGCATCTGTACCTTTTCGAGAAGTTGTGCCTGCCATTGCCTCTTGATTCGTAATGGATCGAAATCACATACCAGCAGGTGTGCGTCAATTTTCTTGAGGATTGCCGGTAAGCCGAGAGTTGGCTGCCCTTCAGTCATGAGGAAATGGATATTAACCTTCTCCAGTTCCTTTTTTAAACATGCAAGGCCCCGTAACATAAACCCGTAATGATGCGAGGCGGTGCCGGGATAGTCGGGAACCAGACAAAAAATGACCAGGACACCTTTCCGCCGGATTAATGCTTCCTGCTGGGCCCATAAAAGAGCCCAGTTATCGTGTACTCTTTGATCGCGAGACATCCAGTAAACCACTGGACCTTCACCTCGGCGCCCATTGTTGAGCTCTCTGCCTCTTCGGGTAATATCACTGTCTAATTTATTCATGCAGAAACTTATGGTGGCTCGTGTTTCAGCGCCCTGAATCCCTGTTCACAGGACATTGGTTTTACTTGCTTTAATCCTGTAACCGCCTTCATCTCGCCCGAATCAGGGCAGGCGTGACCGGCAACCATAGTCCTGCCACCAATCACGGGGTCTGTACAGCTGCGTTATTTTCTCCTTCTCAGCCAGTCTTGATCGCCAGAAGACGGATGAGCTGGGAGTAGTTACCTATTTTCCACTGAACCTGTGTACGGCATCCACGGCAATTCGTGCCTGATCAGGCGGGGTCTGAGGCAGAATGCCGTGGCCGAGGTTAAAAATATGGCCTTTTGCTTCGGCTGTGAAAGCGAGCAGCTCCTGGATGCGTCGTTCCAGTTGTTTTCTGGGAAGAAACAGGGCCATGGGGTCGAGGTTGCCCTGGACAACATGGTTGTCGATACGGGCCACAGCATCACTGATGTCAATACGCCAGTCAAGTCCAAGGACATCTGCTCCTGCCCTGGTTGTGTGCGGCAGAAGGGTGGCTCCGTTGTTGGCAAAATAGATGATCGGGATATCTGTGATTTTTTTTAAGTCAGTGATGATTGATTGAACGTATGGCAGCGCAAACCGCTCATAATCCCGGGGCGCAAGAATGCCTGCCCATGAGTCGAATATCTGTAGTGCATGGACACCTGCCCTGGCCTGGGCCTGGAGATACAGGCTGGTACAGGCGGTGATTTTCTGCAACAGGGCATGATACAGGTCAGGACGACTGAACATCATCTGTTTGGTGGCAAAGAACACCTTGGAAGAGCCGCCCTCGATCAGGTAGGTTGCCAGGGTAAAAGGGGCGCCTGAAAAACCGATGAGCGGTACTTTGAGTTCTTGAAGAAGCAGCCTGATGGTTTCCATGACAAACGGCATGGTCGCGTCGGGGTCTGGAACAACGAGTTCATCAATATTTTTTTTGTTGCGAACCGGATTGGGGAAAACCGGACCCCGCCCCTCATGGAACTCCAGGGCAAGGTTCATCGCTTCCATGGGGATGAGGATATCGGAAAAAAGAATCGCTGCATCAAAGCCAAAGATATCAATGGGCTGCAGGGTCACTTCTGTGCATAACGCCGGTGTCTTGCATAGTTCAAGAAAGCTGACCCTGCTGCGTATTTTTTGATATTCCGGGAGGTAGCGGCCAGCCTGGCGCATAAACCAGACAGGGGTGTAGCTGGTGTGTTCTCCTCGGCATGCCCGTAAAAACGTATCGTTCATAACTGTGTCCTCATTTTTCTGGAGGGCTGATAGGTACAGAATGGCTCTTCAGCCATATAGTCACCGGTCATAGCATAGGCCCTGGCTCTGCAGCCGCCGCAAACTTGAATATATTCACATCTGCCACAACTTCCCTTGTATTGTGAAAAATTACGCATATCAGTCAGCAGCGGAGAATTTTCCCAGATATCCTTGAAGCTTTTATCTCTGATATTGCTGTCAGACAGCGGGAAATAGCTGCAGGGAAGGATATTGCCGTCCACATCTATCAGACAGATCAGCTGCCCGGCAAGACAGCCTTTGGAGCCACCGGTGGAAAATTTCAGGCTGCGTCGCCTGAATCTGCTGCCCTCTTCTTTTGATCGCTGCAAAACTATTCGATAATAATGGGGCGCACAGGTTGGCCGGACCAGCAGATCAGACTCCTCCGTCTCCATGTCATAATGCCAGTTGAGAATATCCTCATATTCTTCTTCAGGAATCAATTCAGCCATTATATCCTCACCCCTTCCGGTGGGAACAATCATAAAGAGATACCAGGCTGTGGCGCCAAGCGTTTTTACCATTTCATATATCTTCGGAGCCTCTTCTTTATTTCTTCTGGTAAAGCTGGAGTTGACCAGAAAGTCAATCTGATGGGTGTTGAAGAGTTCAATGGCATGCATGGTGCCGGTAAATGCCCCTGGTTGGTTACGAAAATTATCATGGACTGCTGCTGTTGCACCGTCAATGCTTAAGGAAACCATCTTAATTCCTGATTCTTTAATCAACCTGCAGGTGTCTTCGGTTACGAGTGTTCCGTTGGTAGCCAGACACATTCGAAGTCCAAGGTTTGTGCCGTAGGCTGCTATGTCAAACACATCTTCTCTTAAAAGTGGCTCTCCACCGGAAAGCACTATGACCGGATTTGCGTAACTGTGGATATCTCTCAGCACCCGTTTTGCTTCTTCATAAGAGAAATCGGGATGCTCTACCACTTCAATCTGCGAAGAAGAGCGGCAGTGGACGCATTGCAGGTTACATCGTCGTGTGATCTCCCAGGCTATCCATTTGGGGATAAAGTTCATATAAGGCTCCAGAGCATATAATTCTCTCTTCGGGAATTGAAAACTATATGCCCTGGAGCGTACCGGGTCAACTTCTTTCGTACCTGCTCCCAGCTCAACCGTCTTCAGGCAAGCTGAAAGCAAGTACAGGCGTAAAGCAGGTGAAACCAGGCTGAGACCTGCTCTGTGAAGAGTTACCTTCTTTTCTGAAATAGTAACTACTCACTGGGTGTGTAACGCTCTGATTGTACATACCTCAAACGTGTAACTGCTCTCAGGGTGCCCCTATTTGGACAAGCACGATTGCCAGCTATAGCCTCTCTATGCGGCGTGTCGTGATCGTTCAAAGAGGGGTGAGCGGTGAGCAGTTACCTGAAATAGTTTGTTCCTGGTGAACAGAACAATATCGTGGAAAAATTACTGTTAGATGGATATAGTATACGCTATATATCTTTATCCTTGTCGCACAGTACCTGCTCCCAGCTCCATCATCTTCGGGCGATCATGACTGGCAGCATAGGAGGCTATAGCTGCAAGTCGCGCTTGCCAAGACCTGGGCAGGCTGGAAGCAGACACAGGCTTAAACCAAGTGAAACCAGGGTATTACATACCCCTATGATGGTCACTTTGCACATTTATTAGCAGCCAGAAAAAGGAGGTGCTGTATGCAAGAGATCAGACGTGTGATGAGTCCTATTGATTTTTCAGATAATGCTGAAAAGATCGTCAGCGCAGCCGCCTATTTGGCCGGCACGTTCTCAGCAGATCTTGACCTGGTGTTTGTGGCCCAGGATTTTGATGATTACAGTGGTTTTTTCACTCCACCCACCAATCTGCCCAATCTGAGGGAGAATTTACTAAGCGCGGCCAAGGAGCGTATGGTTTCTTTTCTTGAGGAGCATAAGGAAGGTTTTATTACGCTTGGTGTAACAAATATTACCGGCCAGGTTCTTTCTGGAGATGTCGCAGAGGAAATTGTTACTTACGCAGGAGAAGCTGAGGCTCAGTTGATTGTTATGGGAACCCACGGATACAAGGGTATTGAACGGATCATGTTCGGCAGCGTGGCGGAAAAGGTGGTGAAAACAGCATGCTGCCCGGTGCTGACTATTAATCCGTATCGGCAGGAATGCGAAAATCTTCTGAAAAAGTGTTTGGAGCCAGACAGCTGAAACAGAGAATAACGGAAAGATACACCCCCCGTGCCCGGTTATGACTGTACGTATCCAAAAACACAATGCAGTGCTTTGCTGTTTGCAGGAGAAAGGGCTGTAATATTGTCTACAAAAGTTTCCTGTAAAAGCACAGCTGCCTGACAATGAACAAACTTATACAGCGTCAGCTGAACCGGGGCGCTGCGGTCATAGCCCTGGGTCAGCTGTCTGTACTCTTCGTTCCAGGCATGAAGCAGGTTCTCCTGTTCAGCGGGAGAAAGCGTGTCTGCCAGCATTTTGTGGCACAGGGTCGTCAAGGTGACGCTGGCCTGGGGGAGTGAAAGGTCGGCACGGAGAGAGTCCTGCTCTATCTGCGGGAGGGTTATTGTTATCGGTGGGGCGATTACGCCGCCTTTTGCTGAGTGTTTTTCCACGAGCTGTTCAACTGTATCATGATGATCAGTGACGAAAAACGAGGCTGAGTTTTCCGTAGAGCGGGAACAGGAAGTGAAAAGCTGACTCCAGGCCCTGACCCGTTGAGACGCCATATTATCACTGGCAGTGGCAGACCCCATGATCTCTTTGGTGAGTGGAAAAAGGGTGTCTTTATCTCCCCGCAGGGCTTGCAGCAGCTCTTCTTCTTTCTGTTCCATAACAGCCAGCTGACGGCTGATATCTTCCTGTTCACTATCAAGGATTTCTCCAAGTTTCAACAGGAGTCTGGCCTGCCAGAGCACCTCATCTTTAGCCTGATTATCGTTTTTTGCAGCTGATGTCTTGCCGCGCAGGCCGCTGAGAATGGAATTTTTCGACTCCATGCTGGTGTCAGCTGCGAGCGTGGCCAGCAACAGCGCGGACAGCTGTTGCATGTAATCGCTTTTTCGGGTTCGGATCTCGCCAATAAGAGCAAGGAAACGATCACGATTTTTACCCAGAGGAAGAGGAATATATCGGGAAAGCCTGTTTTCGTCTTTGAGTTTTTTCTGCCAGGGGCAGCGGTCCAGGCAGAGGTCAGGGTCGTCTTCAATGACTTCCAGGTAGACAAGTTCAGAGAAAATATGTACAAGAGGCACTATCATCGCCAGGTTCGGTATGGTTTGAGGGAAAACAAAGGCAGCTGTGTGAACCATGAAAACTCTTCGTGAAAAAATTACTTTTAGTATGACTGTTCTGGTCTATATCCTTTTTCATCTTCGTTTGGGAGAAGATATGGGCAGGACTCTGTCTGGAACCCTGTATCAGGTACTGCTTACCGCTCCTTATGCGCTTGGCTTTACCTATATAACCGTTTTCCTTTTTAAAAAAATGTCAGGTGCGAAGCGATTGCCATGGGACAGGTTTGTCAGAATTTTTTGCACCATAGGCATATTGTTCGCTTTTTTTTTCGCCCTGTACGAGTATGCCGGCGGAGAACAACCAATGGCCACTAACGTATCAGGCTCTTTTTCTTATGATAGCCGGAAGGTGCGGTTGTATTGGGCAAGAGCATGCTCTGTTGATCCAGCACCGTTCCCGGGCTGGTAACTGAATTGCAGCCTGTCTGACAGTCATCACCCATGATAGCACCAATTTTTCTCAACTCACTGTCAATCAGACCTTCAGGTGTCCTTATCTTGACCGTACCTTCGATAAAGCGAAGATTGGCGCATTTTGTTCCAGCACCGAGGTTAACATTGTTGCCCAGAACAGAATCACCCAGATAGGCGAAATGACCGGCCTTGGCATCGTTTAAAAAAATCGAATGCTTTACTTCCGTGGCATGCCCGACAACGCAGCGCTGACCAAATATGCAGTTGCCCCTGATATAAGCGCCATGACGGATTTCTGAATAATCTCCGATGATGGTCGGTCCCTTGACACAGGCTCCGGATTCAATCAGGACACCCTTGCCTATGGAGATGTGTTGTCCGACCAGGATTGCTCCAGCCATGACAACCGAGGCCCCTTCGAGGGGTTGACCGTTTTCCGTAACAACCAGTTTACCTTTGGCGGGTTCGGCAAAGGTCACGGTACATTCACTGGCACTGCGAATTTTTTTATTGTGAACGATGAATGGACTCTGGAGCGGCACGCCGCCTTTCAGACATCGATGCACCATGTAAGGGGGTATCCGTCTCGCTGTATATTCCTTGAGCTGCTTGAGGGCATCCCAGACATAAATGCAGTTACTGAAGATGTCTTTCTCCGGGAAGTCTTCCAGGGCAAAAAAAGAGGCAGGATTAAGCATGGTTCATCCTCGTTGGTGATACGAAATGGTTCCGGCGGGGTGTAACCCCACCTCTGCCGATAAATGCATTCATATTTCGGTTCGGCCAGTATACCTGTCCCGGCCATGCTCGACCATGATTCTGTCAGGTACACCACCGAAGTAATGCAAGGCACGTTGATGGCAACCGAAAAAAATGCTCCATGGCCCGGGAGACGGTGAACTCTGCGTACATCATACGGCTGTAACAGAGTACCATAACAAAAAAGCTTAATCGCCTCCGGGTGCTTCCAACACGAATGGAGCCACAAGATCCCCAGTCCACCTGTACACACTCACCCGGAGTAAAGCTCAGTTTCAGATAAGGTTTATGCCATTTCGGTCGGACTTTCCGGGCATAGTCTTTGACGATAGTACAGCCTCCGTCAAGGCCTCGCTGCTCTGCTGCCACTTCTAGTGTCCTGTCAACGCTGCTCTGTCGTATCCTGCTTGTCTTTTTTCAGCCCTTATGCAGCCTTGCCCTGGGTCACAGAGCACTACTATGCAACGCAGGACAAGGATGCATAAGGGCAAGAAAAATCCGGCGCACTATCCTGACATTTCAGCGTTGACAGGACACGAGCGCAGTTCTTCAAAATTCTCGATCTCACCAATGGCCTTGAGGTCAACCTGCAGCTTCTTCAGCTCAGCATTACCCAGCCCTCCAGATGAGTGGTAACACGCTAACAAGATGAAAAAGGAAAGTCAAGAGCATGTCAAGAGCGGTTGACCACAGCAAACAACAGCAGAATCCACCTGAAAAATCCCGCTCAGTGGTTTGAATATGGGGGTAGGTTCTTGTCTCTCCCAGCGGTGTACGTAGTATTGGTTAAGACATTTTCAACAATACAAAAGGGAGCGACTCATGAAAAAGCTTAGAGAAAGACTCTTTGTAGTTCTGCGCAAACTCGATAAAAAGATTTTCCTTGCAAAACAACACGGTTTCAAAGAGATAGATTGATTGATTCAACACCCTTAATACCTGTTAATTCTACAATGTCAGTAAAATTTACGTATACTTTCCCCCCTTTTTTACCTTTGCCCTTTTTATGTACATCATCGCGGTTTCTTTTTCCTTTTTCTGTGACTATTCAACCAGGTAAGCAGGCGCAGGCTCAAGATATACACCAGTATTCCTGCGACAAGGCCGGTTATCAGGCTGCCGACAATCAGGGGGATGACCACATCCCTGCCCAGATGCAAAAACAGGGCAAACTGGTCAAAGACGGCAAAAAAGTCAAGGCGGGCCAGTTCTTTGGCGATATCCATGAGCTGACGGGAAACTTGCGAGATCTCAGGTCCCTCCCAGAAAAAGGTTCCCAGCCAGTAATTGAAGCTATAGACAGGGACAATGGTCACCGGATTTGTCACCCAGATGGGAATAAGCGTTGCCGCACGGTTACAGTTAAAAGCCGTGGCCAGAAACAGGGCAAGGAAAATCTGGATACCGTAGGTAGGGGAAAAGGCGATAAAGGCCCCCAGGCCCAAACCGCCAGCAATGGCCCGGCTGGAGCTGCGCAGCCTGATTATCCAGCGAAAAAGCGGGCGAAATCTGAAAAAGCGATTTTTTTTATGGTGAGACGGGTTTCTTATTTCCACAGTGAAAACAATTCGCGGATACCTTTCCAGGCGAGTTCCGCCATATGTGAAAAAAACTCGGGCTGAAAAGGCCGCCCTTCAGCAGTTGACTGCACCTCTATCCAGCGCCCGTCTCTGCTCATGACAAAGTTAGCATCAACATCAGCAGCCGAGTCAAGCGCGTAATCAAGATCAAGCACGACTTCATTATTTACTACGCCCACACTCACGGCCGCAACTGGCAATATTTCAGGCATAACGGCCAGCTTTCCCTGGATAAGCATAGTGTCCAGCGCCTGCCGCAGTGCCAGGGCTCCGCCGGTAATGGACGCACACCTGGTGCCGCCATCAGCATTAATGACATCACAGTCTACCCGCAAAGTGTATTCTCCAAGGGTTCGCAAATCGACCATCATGCGCAAAGAGCGACCAATAAGTCGCTGGATTTCCAGGGTCCTCCCTGATTTACCGGACACTTCCCGCCGCATTCTGGTATTGGTTGAGCCGGGCAGCATGCCGTACTCTGCAGTAATCCAGCCCTTACCGCTGCCAACTAAAAATTGCGGCACCTGGTCTTCAACGCAGACGCAGCAGAGCACATGGGTATTGCCCATACGAAAAAGCACAGAGCCGTCAGCATGGGACTGAATATTATATTCTGCAGAAAAAGGGCGCAGGCTGTCTTTTTTTCGTGGATTCATTGTCACTCAGGTCCTTCAGCGTTAAAGGAGTACCAGGGTAATACCCGGGTTGGCCCGTTGTATATCACGATGCTCGTTGAGCATGGGGAAACGGCGGAGCAGCTGCTTGCCCTTGCCAGCTTTTTTACCAAGGTCTTCTCCGCAGATAACATCTTTTATTTCGGATTGATAAAGCAGATGCTGCAACTGGCGACGAACCTCTTTCTTTATCTTGCCCCCCTTGCCGGATGACCCGTAGCCATGGATAAGGGTAAGCACTTTTACCCTCTGAGTCCTGGCCAGCTGCAATTCCTTCTTTAAGTGCTCAACAGCCTCCTGGGCAGGGGGCATACCTTTTTCCAGATTAACGACCCTGTATAGAGTTTCAGCCTCTTCTACAGGCAGCATGGCATGGAAAGTACCGCAAAAAGGACAGGAAGTAACTCGAGCACTGATCTCATTGCCACAAACCGAACATATCATATCACTGCTCATGAAGGTATCCCCTTCTACATCCGCAGAACTTCTATTACTGCAGACATCTGCCGCAAATGCTGGAGAACGCGCCGAAGCTGTTCCACATCAACAACCTCCACCACCATTTTTATTTCAACAATATTGTCCGCATTCTTTTTGGCACTTATCTCCGAGATGCCGGCATCATCAGCACCGATGGCACTTGAAATATCTGCCAGAAGATTTTTCCTGTCTTCAGCCCGGACATACAGAGCAGCCTTATGGAGCTTGCGGAAGGCCGCACCCCAGGTAACCTCTATCCAGCGAGAAGAATCAGAATTCAACAGGTTGGGACAATCATTACGATGGATGGATATACCCGCTCCCTGGGTGATAAACCCCATGACAGCATCGCCTGGAACCGGGCTGCAGCAGGGGCTGATTTTGACCAGCATGTCGTCAATGCCGTCAATATCGATGGAGTCTCTTCCAGATGCCTTTTCCCGATGTTCCCTGGTGCGCCTGGTTCTTTCAAGCAGTTCTTTCTCACGTTTTTTTCTTTCACTCTCCTTAAATTCCTCAGGCTGCAACGCCCTGATGAGTTGAGGAATACTGATGTTACCTGTTCCAACCTTTACCAGAAGATCATCCAGGGATGCGCAGCGCAATTCCTTGAGCATCAGGCGCAGATGCCCTCCCTTTACCAGGCTGCGAATAGAGACATGAAATTTTTTCAGTTCCTTTTCACATATTTCCCGACCAAGTTTCAGGGCATTTTCACGTTCTTCACGACGCAGCCATTGCCTGATACGTGTCCTCGCTTTTGGTGTCTTGACATACTGCAGCCAGGCCCGCTTGGGATACTGGTTCTTCTGGGTAATAATTTCTACAATATCCCCACTCTGTAACTCCTGCTTCAACTGGACTATATGCCCATTCACTTTGGCCCCGGCACAGGTGTCACCAACATCAGAATGGATAGCATAGGCAAAGTCAATGGGAGTTGCACCACGGGGGAGCTCGCGCACTTCACCAGTGGGGGTCAGGGCATAGACATCAGGCTCAAACAGCTCCCCCCGAATCATATCCATGAATTCGCGGGGATCTTCAACTTCCTGTAATATCTGAACCAGGTCTTTCAGATTACTGAAAAGCCGCGCGTCAGCATCAGATATTTCCTGCCCTTCCTTATAGGCCCAGTGCGCGGCAACTCCCTCCTGGGCAACCTTATCCATGTTTTCCGTGCGAATCTGTATCTCGATAAAATGGCCATAAGGGCCGGACACCGTGGTATGCAGCGACTGATAATTATTGGCCTTGGGGGTACTGACAAAATCCTTTATCCGCCCCGGAACAGGAGTCCACTCGCCATGCACCACCCCGAGTGCCTCATAGCACTCCTTGACAGTCGTAACGATGATGCGGAACGCGACCTTGTCATAGACCTTTTCAACAGGAATCCTCTGGGCAACCAGCTTCTTGTAAATGGAATACATGTGCTTGGGCCGGCCAATGACACGGATTGGAAACACCTGATTGTCTCTGAGCTTCTCATGCAGGACAGCTATGACCTCATCCACATAGAGCTGGCGCTCTGCGACAGTGCTTTCCAGACAGGCGGCCAGCTCCGCATATTCTTTAGGAAAAAGGTATTTAAAGGACAGGTCTTCCAGCTCCCTTTTCATCCAGTCGATACCAAGTCTACTGGCAAGGGGCGCGTACAGATCCATGGTTTCTCTTGATTTTTGCCGGCGGATCTCCTCGCTGCATCCATCCATGGTCACCATATCCTGCAGCCTGTCTGCCAGCTTAACCAGCAGCACCCTTATATCAGCGCCAATGGCAAGCAACAGTTTGCGGATATTTTTGGCCTGATGGACGAGCTGGGAATTGTAACGGACATTGGTTATACGGGTTGCCCCTTCCACCAGCCTGGCTACCTCATCACCAAAATGCTTTTTCAGCTCCGCAAAGGTGGCGACCTCTTCCTTGAGCGTCCCATGCAGCAGGCCGGCAATGATGGTCCCCTGATCAAGCTTCATGCCGGCAAGACAGGAAGCGACCTCAACCAGATGATTTATATAAGGTTCCCCGGAGGCATGTTTCTGTCTGGCGTGACGTTTGCGGGAAAAGTTATAGGCCTCGACCAGCAGCGTCAGGTCCTCTTCCGGCAGATATCCTCCTGCTACAGCAAGAAGTGTGTTAATATCAGTCACTTTCCCAACCTTCGTGCCACTGGTATCAAGATGAGCTGCGCAGGACTGTCAGGATATGCTCCAGGGCGGCATCCCACGCTACATTTTCAGTTGCTCCGGTGCGTCGAAAACGCAGTTCCACCTCGCCCTGCTGCTCAAAGGTTCTGCCAATCGTCACTCTTACAGGAATACCGAGCAAATCTGCGTCCTTGAACTTTGTTCCAGGCCTTTCATCGCGGTCATCATAAAGGACATCGCAGCCGTTTTCCAGCAGCCTGGCATAGAGATCCTCTGCGGCATGAGTAATTTTCTCATTCTTTGGACCAAGGTTGAGAATAATGACCTGGAAGGGAGCAAGCGAAAGCGGAAAAATGATACCGTCCTCATCATGATTCTGTTCTATGGCCGCCGCAACAACACGGCTTACCCCAATACCATAGCAACCCATGATAAAGGGGTGCTCCTTTCCCTCCTGATCCTGAAAAAAGGCCTCCATGGATCGGGAATATTTAGTACCGAGCTTAAAAATGTGACCAACCTCTATACCTTCCGTAAGCCGGAGTTTTCCCGAGCATTGCGGGCAGCAGTCGTCACTGGTAATCTGGCGCAGATCTCCTGCGACATCAGGGGTAAAATCACGTCCTGGCACCACAGAGAGGAAATGATGTCCTTTTTCATTGGCTCCGGTGACACAACCAGTCATCTGCATGACTTCCTGGTCTGCCACAATACGTATATCCAGCCCCACAGGCCCAAGATAACCGGCCGGAAGTCTGGTTTGGGACCAAACATCTTCTTCGGCAAGAGGTTCGACAACAGCCGCCCCTAAAAGATTCTTCAATTTGGCGCTTTGCACCTCCCGGTCACCTCGAACCAGTGCAGCTACAATTTCATCGTCAGCAGCATAGAGCATGGTTTTGACAATGTCCGCTGGTCTGACCTGCAAAACCTCAGCAACCCGCTCTACCTTTCTGGCTCCCGGAGTCGCCACTTTTTCCAGGGCAGGCTGATCAAGCTTCGATTCTATGCCTGACCCCTGCTTAACGGCAGCTGTTTCAACATTGGCAGCATAGGAGCACTCTTCACAGATTACCAGGGTATCTTCTCCATTGTCGGCCAGGACCATGAATTCATGGGAATAGGATCCACCTATGGAGCCGCTGTCAGCCTCAACTGCACGAAATTCCAGACCACAACGCTGGAAAATGCGGTGATAGGCGTCCCACATTTTCTGATAACTGAGTTCTGCGCCTTCATCATCCATGTCAAAGGAATAGGCATCTTTCATGACAAATTCCCGCCCGCGCATCAGCCCGAAGCGGGGCCGGATTTCATCCCTGAACTTGGTTTGAACCTGGTAGAGGTTAACTGGCAGTTGTTTGTAGGAATGCAGCTCGCGCCGGGCAATATCGGTAACAACCTCTTCATGGGTTGGCCCCAGGCAATAGTCCCGCCCATGGCGATCATGAAATCGCAAGAGTTCGGGGCCATAATGCTGCCAGCGACCTGATTCCTGCCACAGGTCACCCGGCTGCACCATGGACATGAGAATCTCCTGAGCACCGGCACGGTTCATCTCCTGACGGACAATATCTGACACCTTCCGCAGTACCATCAGGCCCAAAGGGAGATACGTATATACTCCAGAAGTCAGTTTACGGATAAAGCCACCGCGCAGCAAAAGCTGATGACTAACAACCTCAGCGTCTGCCGGGGTTTCCTTGATGGTGGGCAATAGTAAGTGTGAATAGCGCATACAACCTTCTCCAGCAAATAAATAATGTACCTGCTCCCTGCTCACCCATCTTCGGGCAAGCTGAAAGCAGTTACAGGCATAAATCAAGTGAAATAAAAAGGTTACAAACCCTGCGAGTAGTTACCAGATAGTTACGCTGAATAATCCTGCTCCATCCGGCGTAATTCTTCTAAAAAAACGTCTAAGAGCTCATCCTCCGGGACCTTTCTTTCAATAACACCTTTTTTAAAAATAATACCAACACCATTGCCGCCGGCGATGCCAATATCAGCCTCCTTTGCTTCACCCGGTCCGTTTACCACACACCCCATAACCGCCACTTTCAGAGGGGCCCGCATGGTCTGCAGGTACTGTTCAACTCTTTCCGCCAGAGAGAAAAGATGTATTTTGGTTCGGCCGCAGGTGGGGCAGGAAATCATCTCCGGCCCTCGCTCCCGGATGCGAAGAGATCTGAGCAGTTCATAGGCGACCCGGATTTCCTCGACCGGGTCACGGGTAAGGGAGACTCGAAAGGTGTCTCCTATTCCTTCTGAAAGCAGCAGGCCAAGGGCCACACTTGACTTGACTGTTCCTGGAATCAATCCTCCCGCTTCTGTTACTCCGAGGTGCAGAGGGTATGGTGTTTGCGCGGAGAGTTTCCTGTATCCTGCAACAGTGGTCAGGGTGTCAGAAGACTTTATAGATATTTTTATATCATAAAAGTTACGTTCCTCCAAAAGCTGTACATTGCGAATCGCACTTTCAATGAGAGCATCCGGACATTTAGGAGTTGGATAGCCGTACTGCTGCAAAAGATCCTTTTCAATGGAGCCGGAGTTGACACCGACACGTATTGAAACCTTGTGCATCCTGGCAGCATCGACAACACGGGCCAGTTTGGTTACTCCTCCCAGATTGCCTGGATTGATCCTGACCGCCTGGGCGCCGTGTTCCAGGGCAGCCACTGCCAGGCGAGAATCAAAATGGATATCCGCAATAAGGGGGATGCTTATGTGTTCGCGTATTTTGGTGATGGCCTGTGCCGCCCGCTGATCAGGCACTGCGACCCTGATAATTTCACAGCCGGCACTCTCCAGCCGATGAATCTGTGCCACCGTAGCCTCTGTATCTGCTGTGTCGGTGTTAGTCATCGACTGCACCGATATTGGCGCATCACCACCAACGGCAACCTGGCCAACGTGAATCTGATGCGTTTTCCTGCGCACTACCATCCTGGTGTCTAAGCTGTCATCTACGGGCATTTTCATTTATCTCCGCCTCAGAAGCACGTATGTATACCGGATGCAACTCTCCAGGCGCGGGAAATCTGCCTGCCTGTAATTGCGAGGCTCCAAGATAACCGATCAGCGAGGCCCTTGGTTCCACCAGGACAGGTGAGATGAGCGTCAGCATTTCCCGATCCTGGAAACAAGGCTCATAGGCGGCCACTCCCGGGCCTGCCATGATGGTGGGCTCAGTAATGGAGGCAGCCAATTCCTCCGGCGCCTGTACCTTGATTTTACCACAGCGTTGAGGCTGCGAATTGTCGGGAGCAGCCCGATACAGGGCACTGTACACCTGCTTTTTTCTGGCATCGAGAAGGCAGCACAACTGCTGCCCTGTACAAGGCAGCTGTGCTGCTAAAGCATCCAGGGAAAGGACACCAAGCACAGGAAGGCCCGCCCCCATGGCTATCCCCTTTGCTGCAGCCATCCCTATTCGCAAACCGGTAAACGAACCAGGCCCAAGACATACAGCAATACCATCGAGATCACTCCAGGTTACACCAACTGCGTCCATGATAAAACGGACACTGCCCAGCAGTTTTCTGGAATGAGTAACTTGCGGGCGCAGCGTAACTTCAGCCAGCAGATGACCATCATGCATTTGTCCATTGGTCAGCGCAACACTGCCGCAACCAGACGATGTTTCCACAGCAAGGATCAGGAAGTCAGCCACCGTTGTATGATCCTCATGATATCATTGTAAAAGACAAAGATCATCAGGGAGCCGAGCAGGGCTATGCCTATCTTCTGACTCACTTCCATTGTTCGCTCACCCAGTGGTTTTCTGCGAATCGCTTCAATGGTCAGAAAAACGAGGTGCCCTCCATCAAGCACCGGAACAGGAAGCAGATTCAGTACACCGAGGTTTACACTGAGAAGCCCCATAAAATAGAGCAGGTTAAGCCAACCGGCCTCAAGCTGCTGCCCGGCAATCTCGGCGATACGTATCGGCCCTCCAAGTTCACTGGCCGGAATAATCCGCTGTATCATCTTGATGATACCCATGATTGTCAAATGAGTGAGATCCCATGTTTGAAGAAGGGCAGCTTTGCCTGCCTCAGCAGAGGAAACGGCTTTATATTGCAGCTTAGTTTTTCGGACAATGCCAAGCAGATATCGTTCGCCAACCTCTTCCCCAAAAATATTTTTCACCTTTTCCATGCTTGGCGTAGCGGTGATGAAAAGGGTTTCCCCTGCCCGTTCAACAACAAGCTCAACGGATTTACCTCCGCTCTCCCTGACCATAGTGGAAATATCGGCCCAGCCCTGCATTTTTTTGCCGTTCAGTTGCAGGATTCGATCATCGACCTGGAGACCGGCCTGCTGGGCAGCGGAGCCAGCAGAAATTTCTCCAATCAGGGTGGTGTCGACCGCCTCGGGAAGTCCGGTGATCATCAACATGCCCCAGAATAAAATCACCGCAAACAGCAGGTTAAAGAGCGGCCCGCCAAAGACAATACCAAAGCGCTGCCAGATAGGTTTATGAGAAAAAGAACGATGCTGCTGATCAGCGTCAACGGTTTCATCAGCCTGTTCTCCATACATCCTGACAAATCCGCCCAAAGGAAAAGCCCCTATCTGGTACTCTGTTTCTCCCCATTGGCGACTCACCACCTTATTGCCAAAACCAAGGGAAAAAGTGAGCACCTTTACCCCGAAAGCTTTGGCCAGAAGAAAATGACCAAGTTCGTGGACAAAAATCAATACACCCAGCACCAGAATAAAGGAAAGAAGAGAGTTCATCAGAGTAAAGTGTCAGAGTATTATTTGCTGTGTAACCGCTTGATTTCTGCCAGCGCGTTCAGGCGAGCGACCGAGTCCGCATGCAGTATCGCCTCAACCTGCATTGGATCGTCATTTTCAGCGAGCCCAAGCGCAATGCTTACAACCCGATGGATATCCATAAAACCAATTCTTTTCTGCAAAAAGGCGTCAACCGCGACCTCATTGGCGGCGTTTAACACCGCTGTCATAACCCCTCCGGCCTGCAAGCACTCACGTGCGGTAAGCAAGGAGGGGAAGCGTAGGGTGTCAGGTGCTTCAAAGGTCAGATCCTCGCAGGCAGCAAGATCAAGCGAAGGGTTCCCCAGATCGAGCCTTTCGGGATAAGACAGGGCGTAAGCAATTGGGATCTGCATGTCTGGAATGCCCATCTGGGCAATAATTGAACCATCGTTGTATTCAACCAGTGAATGAACGATGGATTGCGGGTGTACCACCACTTCAATCTGATCCGCCGTTATATCAAAAAGCCAGCGCGCCTCTATCACTTCCAGCCCCTTGTTCATAAGGGTGGCAGAATCAATGGAAATTTTTCGCCCCATATCCCAATTAGGATGCGCCAGGGCTTGTTCAGGTGTTACCTGATCAAGTTTGTCTGCACTCAGCTGACGAAAGGGGCCGCCTGAGGCCGTTAAAAGCAATCTGCGCACATCCTGTTTTCTGCCAGCCGCCAGTGCCTGAAAAATTGCGCTATGCTCTGAATCTATGGGAAGAATACGTATGCCAGCAGCCCGAGCCCTCTCCATGACAAGCTGTCCTGCCATAACCAGGGTTTCCTTGTTGGCAAGCCCTATGTCCTTGCCGGCATCAAGAGCAGCAAGGGTCGGCAGTAACCCGACGCTACCGGCCACTGCGGTAACGACCATATCAACTGAAGAGAGCCTGGCTGCCTCACAATTCCCTTCATCACCAGTCAGGATGCGGTCATGATAGTATTCCGGGAGGAGCTCTCTCAGCTGGTTTACACGCTCACCATTGCCAATGGAGACGAACTCAGGGTTGAACTCAACCACCTGATCGGCAAGAGATGCAACACTGTTTCCGGCAGTAAGGGAGGCTACCCTGAACCTGTCTGGATATCGTCTGACCACCTCAAGAACATTACTGCCAATGGAACCGGTCGAGCCAAGTAACGCAATGGTTTTCATTGAAGAACTCTCCAGGCAAGGAGATAATACAACGTCGGCCCGGCCAGCAGCAGGCTGTCTATACGATCAAGAAGCCCGCCATGACCTCCCAGTATCGTTCCTGAATCTTTGCTGTTACAGGAACGCTTTATTACAGATTCAGCCAGGTCACCGACTACCCCCATAATAATCAGCAAAAAGGCGGCAGGAAGCAAACGGACCAGATGTTCAGGTATGGGGAGAAAAAGGCTCACAGCCACGGCAGCAAGTGTCCCGGTACATAACCCACCGATTCCACCTGCAATGGTTTTTTTGGGGCTGACCCTGGGCAACAGTTTTTTGTTACCGAACTTCCTGCCGATGTAATACGCACCGGTATCAGAGCCCGCAGTCAAGGCAAGAAGCACAAGCAGCCAGAATGATCCGTATTTTTGTGTTTGAATAAGAGCGAGATAGGCAAGACAAACTGAAATATACAAGGCTCCAAAACAGGTCGCTGTTATATAGTTCAACACATTGGGCAGGGCATTGAATTGTTTCAGGCTAATAAAGATTGTGACCATAAAACAGATGACCAGTCCACCAATAACAGCCTCAAGTGAACCTGAAAAGACACCCAAAAGGGGGAGCAGCGCCGTCAGGATGGAAAGCTGGAGAAGTAAACCTGCCAGATACGGGCAGGTCATGCGAAAATATTCTTTCAAGCCAATGACTCCAACCAGAAGCAGGACAAAACGAATAGTGTTTCCTGAACCCCATAACAACAGAGCAATGCAACCAGCAGCCATAAGTACACCCGGCACCACGCGGTTCATGTCCCGTTCTCCGCTCTGGTAACCTGCGCCCCGGTCTGGCCGTATCGACGTTGTCTGCTGTTGAATTCCTCAATAGCCAGAAGCAGCTGTTTCTTTCGAAAATCAGGCCATTTGATCTCAGTAAAATAGAGTTCAGTGTAAGAAGACTGCCAGAGCAAAAAATTTGACAACCTGTGTTCTCCGCCTGTGCGGATGAGCAAGTCCGGTTCCGCCTGTCCCCGGGTATACAGATGGTCACTGATAGTATCCTCATGGATATCTTCCCAGGAAAGCTCACCGGAAACACATTTTTGGGCAATACGCTGTATTCCGGCTATCAGCTCACTCCGACCGCCATAACTCAAGGCAAGATTCAGGTGCATTGACCTGCAGCAGGCTGTTTTTTCAATTGTAGTTTCAAGGGTTGTGCGAACCTCTCTGGGAAGACGCTCTATCTGGCCAATACAGTGCAAGCTGATATCATTGGTGAGCATATTGTCCAGCTCACTCTTCAGGTAGGTCTTAAGTAACTGCATCAGACCTGTTACCTCAAGCGACGGTCGTTTCCAGTTTTCCGTTGAGAAGGCGTACAGGGTGAGATATTCAATTCCAAGCTCACGGGATGTCTCCACAGCCTCCCGTACAGAGTCAACTCCCGCCTTATGCCCGAAAATGCGGGGATGATGCCGTTCCTGCGCCCAACGGCCATTGCCATCCATAATAATGGCGACATGACGCGGTATTGCCAGTGTACCTGAAAAGTCAACCACAATAAACCTTTTGCCCGCCTTATACTTCCATTACTTCTTTTTCTTTTCCGGCAACGACTTCATCAATAAGCTTAATAAATGAGTCCGTAGACTTCTGACTTTCTTCCTGGAGGCGAAACATATCATCTTCAGAAATCGTCTTGTCTTTCTTCATTTTTTTCAAGGTGTCATTGGTATCCCGACGCACATTACGCACAGCCACCTTGAATTCCTCTCCGATTTTTTTCACCTGCTTTACCAGTTCCCTGCGTCTCTCTTCAGTCAGGGCAGGAATAGAAAGACGAATAATATTACCATCATTTGCCGGAGTCAGGCCTAAATCTGAGGCAAGGATGGCCTTTTCTATGGCAGGAAGCATCTGTGGGTCCCATGGTTTGATGGCAATCATGCTGGGCTCAGGAATAGTCATTGTCCCAACTTGATCCACAGGCATCTGCGAACCATAGGCGTCTACTTTCACGCTGTCGAGCAGAGACAGTGAAGCGCGGCCTGTACGAATTTTTACAAGCTCACGTTTTAAGGCTTCTACACTGGAGGTCATCTTATCGTTTAGTTGGTCAATTATGTCTGTTGACATCATGTAACTCCTTGAAAAACAAATAATTTATGAAAGGTACTGAGCCAGCTCTGCTGGTTAGTTTGTAATGACTGTGCCTACTCCTCCCGCTCCGGTTGCAGCCTTGGCTATATTGCCTTCTTTTTTCATATTAAAAACCAGAACAGGCAAGTGGTTGTCCCGGGCAAGTGAGATGCCAGCGGCATCCATGATTTTCAGATCATCACGAAGGACGGTGTGATAGGTTAAGGTATCATACCGCACCGCTTCGGCAAATTGTTCCGGATCCCGATCATACACACCATCGACCCTGGTAGCCTTCATTATAACGTCAGCTTTTATTTCCAGTGCTCTCAGCACGGCTGCTGTGTCCGTCGTGAAATAGGGATTACCTGTACCAGCTGCAAATATGACCACCCTGTTTTTCCTGAGATGTTCAAGTGCCTTGACCCGCTCATACGGCTCGCACACATTGAGCATGGTGATAGCAGACATCACTTTGCAGGAAATACCAATGGATTCAAGCCCATCCTGTACAGCCAGTGAGTTCATGACTGTTCCCAGCATTCCCATGCTGTCGGCAGACCCTCTGTCCATGCCGCTTGCAGCACCGGCAACACCGCGAAAAATATTCCCGGCTCCAATTACCATTGCTATTTCTATACCAAAATCATGTACTTTTTTTATTTCTGATGAAACAAAACGTACAACTTCAGTGTTTATACCATAGGAGTCATCACCCATCAGGGCTTCTCCGCTAATCTTTAAGAGTATCCTTTTATAACTCATAACTGGAACCAGCTTCCTTTAAAAAACAGTGAATGGTACACGGACCTGCATGACCTTGGGCAAAGGCATCAATGCTCGTTATGACACTCTGGGTAACCAATCACGGGGTCTGTACCTTACGTGTTATCCTCTCCTTCTGACGTGTAACTGGTCTCGGGTGCAACAGAATTGGGCAAGCGCTCCTTTTCGCTCTACAAGAGTGAGTATGCGGGAAAGAGTGATCGGGCAAAGATGAAGCACCCATGACGAGTTACGATGCAGCTGACATAAAAAAACTTCAGAGAAACGACAGGACGTCGCCTCCCTGAAGCGGGCATGTTACAAAAACAAAATTATTCGCCGATTTGGAACCGGATAAACTTTTTGATTGAAATATTTTCGCCCATCTTTGCAATAAGTTCATTGAGCTTGTCTTGTACGGTCAACTCAGGCTCTTTGACAAATTTTTGTTCTAACAGACAGATTTCCGTAATATACTTCTCAATTTTTCCCGTAACGATTTTTTCAACTATCTGCTCAGGCTTGCCCGATTCAAGTGCCTGTTTGACATATATCTCCTTTTCCCTGGAAACAAGCTCTTCTGGAATATCATCCCGGCTCACCGACACCGGACTGACAGCTGCGACATGCATGGCCACATCTCTGGCAAAAGCCTTGAAATCATCTGTCTTAGCAACAAAATCGGTTTCACAGCCAACTTCAACCATGACACCAAGTTTACCGCCGCCATGAATATAACATTCAATAACGCCTTCACTGGTAGCCCTGTCAGCTCGCTTGGCAGCAACTGCCAGCCCTTTTTGCCGAAGAAGATCAACCGCTTTTTCTAAGTCTCCATCAGTTTCCTCCAGCGCTTTTTTACAGTCCATCATTCCAGCGTTGGTTTTATCACGGAGTTCCTTGACCATTTGGCTTGTAATTTTCACAGTGTTTCTCCTTAGTTATCTAAAACTCCGTTTGGAGACAGAAGAGGTGTCTCGAAGTTTCAGTTTCATTTTTCGTTATGGCTGAAGGCTCTCTGACCCAACCATACTGGTTTTTTATATGAAAGTCTCCTGGCGGAAGCGATACCCATCCCTTACCGAAGTAACCGGCTTTCATGGTTCATATGTGGTTGGCAAACCTGGCCCAGCATGTTGGTTAGTCGTCAACATCAGGTGTTTCTTCGCCTGTTTCTTCTTCTGCAGCATCTTCACTGGCAGCCATCATCTCCGCCTCCAGCTCTTCATGAGCAGCAGGCGTTTCTTCGCCACGCCTGTCCTTACCTTCAAGAACAGCCTGAGCAATCATGGAACTGATCAATTTTATCGCCCGTATCGCATCATCATTTCCAGGAATCACATAATCAACATTATCAGGATCACAATTGGTATCAGTCAAAGCGACAATCTTGATTCCGAGTTTCTTAGCCTCACCAACAGCGATTTCTTCTTTATTTGGATCAATCACAAAAAGGATGTCCGGCAAAGTCCGCATATTCTTGATACCACCTATATTGCGGTCAAGCTTGACACGCTCTTTTTCCATCTGCAGAACTTCCTTTTTCGGGAACCTGTTAATGGAGCCATCATCCTGCATTGCTTCAATCTTTTTCAAACGCTCTACAGAATTTTTAATGGTTTGGAAATTGGTCATCATGCCGCCAAGCCAGCGATGATTAACAAAATACATGCCGCAACGCTGGGCGTCTTCCTTGATAATCTGTTGTCCTTGACGCTTGGTACAAACAAAAAGAACCTCTCCGCCCTCTGCAACCCTGTCGGCGATAAAGCTACAGGCCTTTCGAAACAGTTTCATGGTCACATCCAGGTTGACAATATAAATACCGTTTCTTGGGCCGTAAATATACGGCTTCATTTTAGGGTTCCAGCGTCTTGTCTGATGACCGAAGTGCAGACCGGCCTCAAGCATCTGTCTCATTGTTACCTTGGTCATGGTTTTTCTCCTATTTTATGGTTATTCCTCCATTCCTCACTGCCCGATTCCGTGCACGGAACACCATAGGGCGATGGAATGTGTGTAGTTGGGCATAACGGCACCCTATCAATTTTGCGTAACAGTATATATTATCACAACTAAAAAAATAACTCAACTGCTACTCTTGCCTTTTCGTAACTACTCCCAAAGCGTGCAACGACCTGGTTTCACTTACTTCGAGTCTGTAATCGTTTTCATCCCCCCGGATTTGGACACAGATGACTGGCAGCTACACCCCCTCTATACGGACAATCATTGTGTATTCCAGTGATTCCGGCCAGGCATTCGGAGCGTAGCGGCGCCATCATTTCCTTCTTACCCTGAGGGTGATTTTTACGTCAGGTGCGCTTTCCCGGGTGTCTAAAATCCAGGAGGTTGACCCGCTGGAATGTCCACAATGTAAGGCGGAGATGAAGATCATAAGCCTTATCAATGAGCGACCGGTGACCAAAAAGATACCAGAACATCTCAAGTTGCGGGAAGAACCGCAGCCACAGCGACCACCGCCAGGGGATGGGCTGAATTCACCGGTGAAGCAAAAGGTAGTTTGCCACACTGGTTTTCATTACGAGCTTTTCGAGGATGGCTGGCCTGGTTATGAAGAGCCGCATATTCCCTGTGCTTGCCACCTCTTTTCAATCTGATACCCACCTTTAATCTCCATTCCGATGGCGGCCTAGCTCATTGCATGATGCTCAAAGCCTTGCGATACGTAACTCCTCACAACTCACCCCTCTTTGAACGATCACGACCCGCCGCATAGAGGGGCTATAGCTGCCAGTCGTGCTTGTCCAAATAGGGGTAACCTGAGAGCAGTTACACGTTTGAGGCAGGTAAAAGCAGAGCGTTACATAGCCAGTGAGTAGTTACTGCGATACAGTGCATTTTCAAATTCATTCAATCTGTCGTTTACTTTTTGTCTGCTATTTTTTAATATTGATATTTGTTTTACCTGATGATGTCCACCGCTCTGCCAATTGCTTGCATAGTGCAGGTTGTCCTGGGAGTTCTGCTCAAGATAAATGCGTCGCTGAAGGTGAAAATGGAGGTTGCGGCACCTGTTTTTTCTCGCTTATTCAGATCTTTGAGCATATCGCGGAAAGCGACTTCTTATCACCTCCCCTCCTTTTTTTGGGTAAATTACTTTTGACTGGAAAAGTTTGGAGAATTTTTATGTTTAAAAATCAGAAAAGCATAACAACGAAGTATATCTTGTCGATTTTTCCGATTATTGCATTATTTACTGTAGTTTTTTGTGTCGTCATTTACCAGTTTGAGAAAAACAATAGTATAAAGCAAGCAAAAGAATTAGGAGCAACGACAAGTGAAGAGATCGCTCATACTCTGGAAGGGTGGCTTGACAATCAAATAAAAATTGCAAAGATAATTGCTAAAAATCCTGATATTATAAGACTTTGCAAAGATCCTGACCAACCAGGAGTATATGAAAAAGCTCAGCTATATCTTCAACAAATGCATGATGGTATCGGTTTTTATGAAAATATGCCGATTGCGATAAAGCTGCCAGACGGAAAAAGCCTGGAAATAAATTCTCATGGAACAATAAAAAAAGTGTCAGATGGTGGTTTCCTTATTGATACTGTTAAAGGAAATACTATAGGTAAAGGGAATGCGAAACTCAGTTTTATCAAGTCTATATACGAGGGGAAAGATCATTTTGTCAGTGAGGTATATCCAAGTATTCTGAGAGGGAATCCTATTTTTGTTATTTCTGTGCCCATAAGAGATGAGAAGAATAAGATCCTTGGCGTTGCCCTGGTAGCTCCTCAAATGGATTTTTTCACGAATGAATTTATTAACTCTCTTCGTGTTGGAAAAACAGGCAGCTTTATGATGATCGATGATAGAGATATTGTTATTGCCCATCCTGATCAAAAAAATATTCTTAAAAAAGACGTTATTGTACCCATTAAAAAGACGATAGACGAGTTTTTTAAAGGAAAAAAATTTGCATTTACTCAAGCAAGTGGTGAAACAAAACTTTATGTCGGTTCTCTTGTCAATCTTGACAATAAATTCCATATAAAGCATCAATGGCTTATTGTTTTTTCTAAAGATAAAGAAGAAATTCTTGAAAATTCTATATATTTCCTGAAGGTTATTGGGGCGATAGGTGTTGTTTTTCTTTTTATCATAAGTACTGTTATTTTATTTGTTTCAAATGTGATGATTATTAAACCGATCAAGAAAAGTCTTCACAACTTGACAAGTTTATCTAATGGTAATTTTACCACAAAGATTGATATAAACTCAAAAGACGAATTTGGTGAACTCGGTAATTCTATGAATCGTCTATCAGAACAGCTACAAACGATATTTCAGAGTATTTCCGAAGGAATTAATACGTTGATGGCCTCCTCCACAGAGCTTAATCAGATCTCAGAAGTTATCGCAAGTAACTCTGTGACGAATGCCCAGAAAATACAAAGTATTACCGACAATACTGATAGAACTAATGTCCAAATAAATGATTCTGCTTCAATGGTAGAAAATACTACAACCAATATTCAGATGGTTGTTCAGTCAACCGAAGAGATTACTGCGAAGATTCAAAATGTTTCCCAAAACACTGAAAAGGGAAGTCAAATTACTCAAAATGCAGTGAAAAGAGCGCAAGAAGTTTCTGAAGAGGTTGTCAGTCTGGGCGCGGCTGCAGAAGAAATCAGCAAGGTTACGGATACCATCTCAGCAATATCTGACCAAACTAATCTTCTTGCCTTGAATGCGACAATTGAAGCTGCAAGGGCCGGAGATGCAGGAAAAGGATTTGCCGTTGTGGCAAATGAAATTAAAGATCTTGCAAAGCAAACAACAGACGCAACCAATGAAATTGCACAACGAATTACAAAAGTTCAAGACACAACATTAAATTCAGTGACAGCTATAAATGATATTCTGGCGATAATTAACAACACTGATGAAATAATGTCTCAGATTTCACGAGAAATTAATGACCAGCTTGACACTGCGAGAGAAATTTTCGAGCAACTCAATAATACAGCGAACGAAGTTCAGGGGGTTAATGAAAATCTTAATAGTTCTTCCAGTATGGTCGATGAAATTACTACTGATATGAAAGAGATTAACCAGAGTGCTTGTGAAGTTAAAGAAAGCAGCCAATCGATTAACAGTAGTGTTGTGAGCATTTCAAAACTTGCTAAAACGTTAGAAACAATTGTTCAAAAATTTAAGATTTGAAATTGTAACTGGCTTGCTTAAGCCTTGCCTTTATTACACTGTGGGCATGCAACCCGCCGTAACTGATCACAGGCACTTCATCCTTGTCCGCTCACCATTGCCCGCATACCCTTGTATAGCGGGAAATGGTGAGCGGACAATGCTGTTGCACCCGTGACCAGTTACACGTCAGAACCAGAGAGTAACACCTAATGCGGAAAACCCGCAACCCAAGAGGCCTTACACCTCAAATAATTTCTTGTTTTTTATGACAGGAAATGAAGAGTAAGGTACTAAAGTACAGCCCCTGTGATTGGTTACAACCCGCCTCATCCTGTACACCAGAACAACCAGTATATTCCAAAGCGGGGGAAGCAAAAATTCCCGATCCGAAAGATGATTACAGGCTGGTCCGGCAGTGCTGCATCGTGAGCATTTCGCCTTGCTGTTTTTACGGGCCTTAACCGGCACCAAGAGGGCTTCACGCTTTTTGTCCAGTTGAGGGCTTTGGCAAACAAATCCCTTGAAATTAACCTTGTAATTGAGCAATGCTTTTATGGCTCTTCTGGCTGCCCCCCTTACATCCCAATCCAGGTTGTATCGACAGTCTCAACGACCAGCCATTCCCCCCCCAGGAAATACGACCTGACGGGTCACTTTTTCGACATGATTGTCAGGATGGCACTTTTTTGATAGCACTCTGGGGCATCGTTTGCTATTTTGTCGGTTTCTGCTCTTGCCAGGAAAATCTCCCTGAAACTGGGTGCCTGACCTTTAAGGACATTCGTTTTTCATGTTTTTTATCATATCGCTGTAATATACCAGTGAAAGAGAATCATCTTCAGACCCAAATCGACCGAGAGTACAGGTGCAGGTATCCTGTCAGGCTGATTTTCACGCATTGTCATGGCAGGCAGGTTGTCTGCCCGGCCATGCCGGTTTATCAGCATCACATGGACGGGACACGCCTTCCCTTTCCCGCCGCCGTATTCCTTGACCTGACCGGATGATAATGACAACCTATCAGAAACCATTACCCACCCTGGTCAATGCAATACTCGCTGCCGCAAGAGAACATGGTGGTGCCGTCGCCCTGTGGTCTCTTCCCGGACAAAGAGGCTGGAGGCTGATTATCTCCCTCCAGGACATCGATACTGTAAAGGTCTGCTCCATTGACAAGCGAAACGGCTTTATTCTTGGTCCGTTCACGCCCCCCGGCACCAGCTGCTATGGCCAGTTTTCCTTTATCGAGCGCGAGATAGAGCTTGTAGCTGATAACAATAACCTTGCACTGCACTGGCATGGCAACACAGCTCTCTCCAGACGGCAGGCTTTTGAATCAAGCCTGCATCGGCATATCGACTCACATTCCCAAACTTACCATGTAAATGACAGAATATTTGCAGACAGTACCCCGCAGCATCGTCACGACTTTATCGAAATGGTTCGCACGGCAATCAGCCAGATACAGAAGGAGATATTTGCAAAGGTCGTCCTGGCCAGGAACCAGTTTATCACTCTTGTTTCCCAAATCCGTTGCGCCGAGATTTTCGCATCCCTGAAAGCCCTCTATCCCGACACACTTGTCTCCCTGATTTCCACTCCGCGACACGGAACATGGGCAGGAGCCAGCCCCGAGCTTCTGCTTGAGATCGATTCCCGCAACAGGGCTCATACCATGGCCCTCGCCGGAACCCGGCAAATGGATCCCCATGGAACGATGCCGGCATGGGAAGAAAAAGAATACCATGAACACAATGTGGTAGACGAATATCTGCAGGAACTCATCCGCAAGATGCACCTGGGAAAATATACGATAGGAGAACGACACTCTCACAGAGTGGGTAAGCTGGTTCATCTCAGGAGGGATCTCTATTGGCAGATGGAAAACTTCACCATGAAAAAAGCCCTGCAAACGCTCAAGACCCTCCACCCTACCCCTGCGGTTTGCGGTCAACCCAAGGACATTGCAGCACAGTTTATCCACAAGAACGAACCGTTTCCTCGCAAGCACTATGCAGGATTTCTGGGGCCAGTAAATTTTGATTCGAAGATCACCGCGTTTGTCAATATACGCTGTATGCACCTTGGCCAGGGAGCAGCGGAACTTTTCGCCGGAGCAGGAATCACTGCCGATTCCGTACCGGAACACGAATGGGAGGAGATCGAAGCCAAACTCGAAGTGATGCAGGCCGTTCTCTCTGATGCCCATCTTTTACAACAAAAAATCAAGACAAGGTCTCCCCATGAATAGCCCTGGATCAGCCGTCGCCAGACTCTGTAGACAAAAAGGGATTCAGCATGTCGTAATCTCTCCCGGCTCACGCAGTGGGCCGCTGACTGTAGGGTTTGCCCGGTGCGAGGGTATCACTGTCCATATCTCTCTGGATGAGCGGAGTGCAGGTTATCTGGCCCTGGGTATCGCACAGCAGAGCAAAACAGTGGTCACGCTGGTATGTACTTCCGGCACCGCCTCCCTGAACTATTCCCCCGCTATTGCCGAGGCATATTACCAGCATGTCCCCCTGCTGGTGATTACTGCCGACAGACCACCGGAATGGATCGACCAGCAGGATGGCCAAGCCATTCATCAGCCTGACGTTTATGCACAACATTGCAAAAAATGTTTCAACCTGCCGGTAGACACCAGTCACAAAGATGGCCGCTGGCATTTTTTCCGGTCGGTATCCGAGGCAGTGAACCTCGCAGAAGAAGGGCCAAAAGGCCCGGTACAGATAAATATCCCGATCCGCGAACCCTTTTATGATGCCCTGTTGCAGGAAGGGCTGCCAGTGCTGCCGCCTGGTCGTACCATTGAGACAGTCGCTGCGGATCTGGTTCTTGCCCCCCAGATCCGTGAAAGACTGCGCAAAGACGTCGGCTCTGCACAGCGAATCCTTCTCCTGGCGGGACAAGCCCGTTACAGCGAACATCTTCGTATATTACTCCAACAACTCGCAGCAGTCGACAGAGTCGTGGTCGGGGATATCCTTGCCAATCTGCATGGAGTCGAGGGAATTATCCATATAACGGACGGGCTGCTCGATACCCCCGATCTTGGCCCGGCTACGGCAATTGATCTCCTGATCTCCTTTGGCCAGTCCGTTCTTTCCAAAAAGTTGAAAAATTTTCTCCGATCCTGTCAGATAGAACAGCACTGGCATATCCAGCCCTATGGAGAAGCGGCAGACACGTTCCAGAAACTGACACGGGTCATCCGTCTGGAACCTGCCGATTTTATCGAGAATATTCTCGGTCATCCAAGAGGACAAGAGGATCGGGACAAGGACGACCGAAAATTTATCCAGACCTGGCAACTCCTTGGGAAGAAATCGGCGCAGGTTGTACACGATTTCTTTCGGAACTCTCAGGTAGAACTCTCTTCCGGAGAGTTCCGGGCAGTTTTCTCCGCGATAAAGGCACTGCCAAGGGATACGGTACTTCACCTGGGCAACAGCATGACAGTACGATACGCAAGCCTTGCAGGTATCGGCAAGGAAGTGGCCGAGGTGTTCTCCAATCGGGGGACATCGGGTATCGACGGATGCCTCAGCACTGCCCTTGGCCATGCCCTGGCAGATCCCAAGCGGCCACACTGGCTGCTTATCGGAGATATCGCTTTTTTTTACGACAGGAATGCGCTCTGGCGTACCAGCTGGCCGGAAGAAAAACTCCCCGTAAATCTGACTATCATTGTTCTCAACAATCATGGTGGCGGTATTTTTAACATGCTCCCCGGGGCACGGGACCTGCCCGAGGCAGAAAAGTATTTTGTGTGCGCCCACAGCCAGAACGCAAAAAATACCGCTGAAGATTCTGGTCTTGAGTATATTTGTTGCAGCAGTGACGTTTCACCTGAATTTTTCACGCAACTTGCAGCCCGTATCCCCAACAAACCAAGGTTGGTTGAAATACTCAAACGTGTAACTGCTCTCAGGTTGCCCCTATTTGGACAAGCACGATTGGCAGCTATAGCCCCTCTATGCGGCGGGTCGTGATCGTTCAAAGAGGGGGTGAGCTGTGAGCAGTTACCTTTTGCCAAACATATTGACAGGAATATAGCCTGCTGCCTCCCAGGAGATAATTGTGTACCGTGCGACATGGAAGAAGAAAACGCTGAAGTTCGTCACCCCCGCAGGAACATCCAGAGGAATGCTTCATGAGAAAGATACCTGGTACCTGCTTCTGTACGATGCACACTCTCCCAAGCTCCTTGGAATTGGAGAGTGCAGTCCCATAGATGGTCTGAGCGTCGACAAGGTGACCGGCATTGAACCTGTGCTGGACAAGATCTGCAACGATATAACCCGGTACCAAAAGCACTACAGGCAAGTGCATGATACCTTTCCCTGCATCCAGTTCGGTCTGGAAGCGGCATTGCTGGACGCCCGATCCGCCAGAGATGGCATTCTTTATCCTTCAGATTTTACCAAAGGAACAGAAGGGATTCCTATTAACGGCCTGATATGGATGGGAGATCCGCAATTCATGCAGGCACAGATCGATGCAAAACTTGCCGGAGGCAACTCCTGTCTGAAATTGAAAATTGGTTCCCTCGATTTTCCTGCCGAATGTGAGATTCTCCGGAGATTGCGTGCCAGATACAATCGCCATGACCTTGAATTGAGAGTTGATGCTAATGGTGCCTTTCGGCCAGAAGAAGCCCTCCAGAAACTTCAGAAGCTGGCGACATTCCACCTCCATTCAATCGAGCAGCCAATCTGGCCCCGTCAGTGGGAAACCATGCGCCTTCTTTGTGAAAAATCTCCCGTCCCCATTGCTCTTGACGAGGAACTGATTGGCGTGAGCGATCCTGAGAAGAGGAATCTGCTTAGCTGCTTGCGACCACAATATATCATTTTGAAACCTTCACTCCTGGGAGGGTTTGCCAGAACGCAGCAGTGGATCGACGTGGCGGCAGAGATGCAGACAGACTGGTGGGTCACCTCGGCCCTTGAGTCAAATATCGGTTTAAACGCCATCGCCCAGTGGGTTGCAAATATGGAAATCAGAAGGCCACAAGGCCTGGGTACCGGACAAATTTACCGCAACAACATCTCCTCGCCTCTCTTCCTGAAAAACGACATGCTCTGGTTTGATGATTCCACTTCATGGGATTATGCGAACCTCAGGTTCAGCGATACCTTGCAGGCCAGACAGTGAAATTCCCGGAGTTGAGTATAAACGGAAGGGTTTACAGCCACGACGAGCTTCTTGAACTGGCAAAAGTATATGGACAACTGCCGGAAAAAGAGCAATGGCTGCAACCTCTCTACCAGTTCATCGGTCAATGGCTGGATGACTCCCAGCTGATTCAATTACAGACCTCGGGTTCAACGGGAGCACCAAAAATCATCGATGTGCCCAAGAAGGCCCTGATCGCCTCGGCAGAGGCAACTGCATCCTTTTTTCGTTTCAGGCGAGGGGACACGATATTGCTGTGCCTTCCGACAGACTTCATCGCTGGCAAGATGACCGTTGTCCGGGCCTTCGTCTCGGGGCTCAACCTCCTTGCCATCCCCCCATCCCAGAATCCGCTGCAACAATCGGGGGAAGTGAAAATCAAGATGGCTCCCCTTGTCCCAATGCAGCTTGAGAGACTCTTTGCCGGAAGCTATCCAGAAAATGATATTGTAAAAATTCTCGGCAGAATCGAAAACATTCTGCTGGGGGGAACAGCACTCAACAATCGACTCCATCGCAAACTGGAAGAATACGGCCCGCGATGCAGCTGTAATTGTTATCTGGGATATGGTATGACAGAAACCTGCTCCCATATCGCCCTGCAGAAAATCGGCACCACCACGAAAAAGCTCTTTACCGCCATGGCTGGTGTCTCCTGTACTGTCAACAGCCGGGGGCAGCTGGTCATAAGTGCTCCTCATTTAGGAATTGACCGGCTGGTAACGAACGATATCGTCCGGCTGCACTCGACGACACAGTTCGCACTGCTTGGCAGAACCGATAACGTGATCAACTCTGGAGGCTTGAAGATTTACCCGGAAAAGGTTGAGGAAAAACTGGAGACCATTTTGCAGGATTATCGGTATTTTATTCATGCTGTTGCCGATCCTGTACTGGGCCAGTCCGTCACCCTTTTTCTCGAATCCCTTCCCAAAAAGAGTACAGAACTTGCGGCCCTGTTGTCCGCGATCAGGACAGTAGTCGGGAAATATGAGGTTCCCAGGAAAATTATCTGTGTTAAACAGTTTTCCCTCACCTCATCGGGTAAGATAAAGAGACAGAAAACGGTGGATAATGCATTGGCATAACGACAATCTTACAAGGAGAAAAAGATGGTTTCTGAGATATTTTACGAAGAAGACTGGAATCCCGTTGACGGCTTTGATTTTGAAGACATTACCTACCACGTGGCAAGAATAGGGAAAACGGTGCGAATCGCGTTCAACCGTCCTGAATGCCGCAATGCCTTCAGACCAAAAACGGTTGATGAACTGTACACCGCACTGGAACATGCCCGGACCAACCCCAGCATCGGGGTCGTCATCCTTACCGGTAACGGCCCAAGCCCCAAAGATGGCGGCTGGGCCTTCTCTTCGGGAGGAGACCAGAGAGTGCGAAAAGCTGATGGATACCGCTATGAAGGAAGAGAGGGGCAAATTCCCACAGATCTGGGGCGGATGCACATTCTTGAAGTGCAGCGACTTATCCGTTTTATGCCCAAAATTGTCATAGCAGTGGTCCCTGGCTATTGCGTGGGTGGTGGCCACTCTCTCCACGCTGTCTGCGACCTCACCCTTGCCTCAGCGGAACATGCGGTCTTCCAGCAAAAAGACGCCGATGTTGCCAGCTTTGATGCTGGATACGGTTCTGCTTACCTTGCCAAGTCAGTGGGCCAGAAGCGGGGCAGGGAGATCTTCTTCCTTGGCCTTGAATACAGTGCCCAGGATGCCTTTGACATGGGGATGGTCAATAAGGTCGTCCCCCATCGAGAGCTGGAAAAGGTGGCTCTTGAATGGGCCTGCATCGCCAACGAAAAATCCCCTACTGCCCAGATGATGCTGAAATACGCCTTTAACCTCGCCTAATTCATATGGAACTCTCGCTTATTGACCTTGTGTTCTCGTTTGAATTTACTCCCTGGCCTGATCGGTTCGGTTGCCGCCATAAAAACAGCATGAAGGACCTTAACCCAAGTTTGTAATAAAGATTCTCAAAATGCTTTGCAATGAAGGTTTTTCGTAAAACGCTAAATCAGGTTTTTCTTGTAGTGCCAGAATTTGTGTTGCCAAAATACTGGCGAAGATGGTGCCGCCTGAGCTGAGCTCTGGTGAACATTTTGGCGAAATTCAAGACTGCTCACGGACATCACATTCATCTGTTTTTATGTGTTTCTTTTCAAATCAGACAACATGTTCATGAGAAATCCGGGCTAAACGTGATACTGGATGCATCTACTGAAAATTTAATGAAAATCGCTGCCTGATTTTCTTGTTTTTTATGACAGGAAATGAAGAGTAAGGTACTAATTGACCATTAACAAAAAAATATTTGCCTAAACTCATAAAGTGGGTGTAAACTTAGAGCTAAGGGCTTGATTTTACAACGTGTCGAGCCTATTGAACTCTTTTCAATCCGGCGTGATGCCTGTGCATTCGCAGGATGCGAGCACAACGAACAAATCTGTTAAAAAAGAACGAAAGATACTTTGGACCGATTTTATTAATCAGTTGGGGTGCAACACAAAAAAGTGGCAATTGAGGACAATATTCAGAAACGTCTGTTTTTTATCAATTGATGGTTGTCGTTTCATAGTGCTTTGTCAGCTATG
>PDWJ01000399.1_pt1 | contig 65456 bp, 60 predicted proteins | sample 1430881 | NCBI WGS metagenome assembly PDWJ01 (sample SAMN01162460, study PRJNA174530) | Oral metagenome, whole genome shotgun sequencing project. | biome: Marine environment; feature: Marine mammal; material: Swab sample of the gingival sulcus; isolation source: swab sample of gingival sulcus... | reverse complement strand
ATAGAGGTTCTTTGCCATCACGATCTCCCGCCTGTTTCTGGCGGAAGTGAATCAGAACAACGGCCCAAAGGGAAACCGCTAATTGAGTACAGACCCTAGTCCGGGTCAGATAAAAACGTGTGCCGTCAAGGTGCAAGCCCGTCCAGCACCGCCCGTGCGGCGCGCAGCCCGGGGTTTTCACCGCCCTTACCCAGCAGGGTCATCGTATCCCGCAAAGCCTGGCGTTGGGTTTCCGGCGCATCAAGAACCGATATGACGGCTTTGCTCAGGCACTCTGGCGTACAGTTTTCCGCCGTGCATTCGGGGATCGTTCGGGTGTCGGTCACCAGGTTCACAAGGGTGGGACTGTCCACGCGCACCAGCCGTTTCACGATCTGCCGGGTGAGCCAGTTGAAATCATAGCCGATGGCCATGGGCGTTTCCGCAGCCGCAAGCTCAAGAGAAACCGTGCCCGACGCGGCCAGCGCGGCATCCGCGGCGCGAAAGGCAGCGCGCTTGCGGGCGGTGAATTTCGCGTCCGATTGTGTGGTTGGGTCAAGCAGGATCGGTTGCACCGGCCAATCCGCCACCATCTCGCGCACCAGCCCGGCCACCGGGGCGGCCATGGGCAGCACTGCGCGCAGCCCCGGGCGCGCCATCGCAATCTGTTCCAGCGCCACGCCAAACCGTGGCCCCAGGCGCGACACCTCGCCCCTGCGGGATCCGGGCAGAACCAAAAGGAGTTCGCCATCGTCCACGCCCAGTTCGCAGCGAAAGGCCCGGGCCTCGGCCTCGCTGGCCACCGGTTCATTCACCACCGGGTGCCCCACGAAATCACAGCGCATTCCCTCCGCCTCCATATAGGGCGGCTCAAAAGGCAACAGCGCCAGCACTTGGTCGATGAACGGGGCCATTCTGGCCGCGCGCCCCGGACGCCAGGCCCAGACCGACGGTGCCACGTAATGCACGGTGCGAATTGCGGGGTTTGCGGCGCGCACCTCGCGCGCAACCCGCAGGCCGAAATCGGGGGCGTCGATGGTGATCAACACATCCGGGTCAAGGTCAAGCACCGCACGCACCGTCTGAGCCTTGCGGCGCAGCAGGTGGCGGTATTTCGGCAGCACTTCGGCCAACCCCATAACCGAAAGCTCCTCCATGGGGAACAGGCTTTCCAGCCCCTGACCCATCATCATGGGGCCGCCAACGCCATGGAATTCCACACCCGGTTCAAGCGCATTCAGCCCGGCCATCAATGCCCCGCCCAACCGGTCGCCCGAAACCTCCCCGGCCACAAGGAAAACCCGCGTCATGGGCGCACCCAGAGATACATGCCCATCATGTCCAGGATTTCGATCACCTGGGGCAGGTTCAACACCATCACCCCGCCCGCTTCGATCACAATACCATCCAGCCCGGCCCGCGCCGCCCCCATCGCCGTCGCGGGGCCGATGGTGGGCAGGTCGATACGCCGGTCCTGACCGGGTTTGGGGGCTTTGAACAGCAGTCCGCTGTTCGGGGCGTTGTGCGTCCGCGCGGCTGAAATCTGGTCCAGAACCGTCCCACTCGCCCCCCCATCAGGGTCGACAGCCTCAGCGCCCTCAGGCATGGACAGAGCAACACTGGCCAGCATCGCATCCGTCCCGCTTTCCACCTCGCGGGCGATCACGATGCCCTCGCGGATCACACAGGCCTGCCCCAAATCCTGTTGCCCCATTTCCTCAAGCACTTGCAGGGCGACGGCCACATCCGCCTCCGCCCCGGCCCCCGGTTGGGTCCGGGTCAACACCCCCGGCCGTGGCAACAGCTCGGGCGCGATGTCATGGGCTCCGCGTACCGTGAACCCCTTGTCCTCAAAAATCGAGACCACGGCGCGCAGGGCCCCGTCATCGCCCTGACCCAATGCCTGCATGAACACAGGCACAAGCGGCATCGTGGCCGCGTCGATCAGGGCCGGGTCAAGCGCCGGACGGGCCACGGCACCGCAAAAACAGACCTCGCTGACCCCGCGCGCGGCAAGGTCATTCAAAACCGTCCCCAGCGTTTCGACCCGGAACGCAAACTCCACGGGAACGCGGTCGGGCTCCGTGCCCTCAAGCGTACAGATCAGCGCCGTGTCAACAGCCCCGGCCACCACGGCGGGCAACTCCCCGCGCCCTGCGATCACGGCCAACATGCGTCTAACCCGGAGTCAGGAACGAACGGTCGCTGCTCGCTGTCACGAAATCCACGATCTGGCGCACATAGTCGCTTTCGGTCTCTTGCCCCAAACGGCGGGCGCGATCCTGAAATGTGCCTTCCCCCTGGGCCAGCATCTGGAACGCGGCGCGCAGCGCGGTGATGTCGGACCGATCCACCCCACGGCGTTTGAGCCCGACAAGGTTCAACCCGTCCAACTGCCCCCGCGGCCCCTGAACCAATCCATGGGGGATCACGTCATTTGTCACCATCGACAAGGCACCAATGATGGCCCCATCGCCGATCCGAACCCATTGGTGGATACCGGACAAACCGCCCACGATCACGTCATCGCCAATCACGCAATGCCCGGCAATGGCCGAACTGTTGACGATCACCACCCGGTCGCCCACCTGGGCGTCATGGGCGATGTGGCAGCCGGCCATGAACAGACCGTCATCGCCGACACGGGTAACACCGCCACCGCCCTTGGTGCCGGCATTCATCGTGACATGTTCGCGGATACGGTTGCGTTTTCCGATGATCAGCCGGGTTTTTTCACCGCGGAACTTCAAATCCTGTGGTACCTCGCCGATCACCGCGAAAGGAAACACCACCGTATCATCGCCAATCTCTGTGTCGCCGGTGACAACCACGTGGGATTTCAACACCACGCCCCGGCCCAGCCGCACCCCGGCCCCGACAAGACAGAACGGACCGATCTCACAGCCCTCTCCAATCACCGCGCCGTCCTCGATCACGGCGTTTGCATGTATCTGGCTCATCTCGGCTCAGTCCTTTGGCAAATCCATCATTGCGGTGAATTCCACTTCACAGACCAACTCGCCCTCAACGCTGGCCACGCCACCGAATTTCCACACCTTGCCGCCGGGTTTGCCGCGCAATCTGGTCACCTTCATCTCAAGCACATCGCCCGGCACCACCATGCGGCGGAATTTGCATTTGTCGATGGACATGAAATAAACCAGCATTTCGCGGTCCGCCATGTCAAGCGCCACGCCCACCATGACGGCGGCGGTCTGGGCCATGGCCTCGACAATCGTCACCCCAGGCATGATCGGTTTGCCCGGAAAATGGCCCTGGAAATGCGGCTCGTTCATGGTGACATTCTTGATCCCCAGCGCGCTTTGGATGCCGTCGATCTGTTCCACCCGATCCACCAAAAGGAATGGATAGCGATGGGGTATGATCCGCTGGATCAATCCAATGTCAGCACGTGCAAGCGTTTCGGTCATGGGTCACATTCCTTTGTCTTGTAAAGCGCCTGCGGCAGGGGGCACCCCACCGAACCGACCGGCACGCGGCCTCAGCAGGCACAGCCTTATCTCTATGCGTTTTCACGCGGGCAGGAAACAGGAAACCTTATCCCGGTGAGCAGGGATCATTCCGTCCCCCCGCCGGCACCGTTTGCATCGGATGGGTCCTGTGTCTCTGTGCCCTCGTCCGGTTCCACAGAGGTCCCAAGATATTCCCGCCCATCACCAATCGCCTCATCGATCCGCCGAACCGCCTCTTCGGTGACATCCACATGCGGGTCACGCAACAGAACGAACCGCCGGTCCAACATCACCTCGGCTCCGCTTTCGCGCATCAGGGTTTCCAGAACCGGCTGCGCAACGCTCAAAAACCGGCGCTGTGCGTTTTCGCCGGCATCCGCCAGGGCACGGGCCTTGGCCTCCTGTTCGCTGCGGATCTGCTGAACCTTGCGGTCGAACCCGTCGGCAGCGGCGCGGAATTCATCCGGTGCCATCGTCTTGCGCCGTTCCGTCAACGCCTTTTCCTCGGTCGTCAATTCGGCCTCGATCCGGCGGTTTTCCGCAGCCAGAACGGCACCCTCGGCCTCAACCTCGGTGGCCACGCGCCGCCCGAATTCCGTTTCGGCAAAAAGCCGCGCCGGATCTATCACCAGAACCGTGCGTTCGGACACGCTGAACTCCTGGGCCAGAACGGCAAGTGGCCACAGCATCACTGCCATGGCCACCAAAACTGTTTTGACACTGCTCCACATGGGTCGCACCAATCAGAACTGGGTCGAGATCGTCAGCTCGAACTCCTGTTCCTCGTCATACTGTTCTTTTTTCAGGGCATTGGACCAGTTCATGCGCAAGGGCCCAAAAGGGGTTTTCCAAAAGATCGAGATCCCCGCCACGTGGCGCATGGAACCGCCTTCGTAAAGCACATCGCTATTGACCGTATCCAGCCCCCAGACGGACCCGATGTCATAGAACAGCCCCCCGGTGATGCCGTATTCCTCAGGAAGCCCGATAGGAAACTGGGCCTCGAATCTGGCGGTGACAAACATGTTGCCGCCAAGCGCGTCATTGGCCCCTGTGACCGCATTATATTCACGCGGCCCGATCCCGTCGGGCGCAAACCCGCGAATGATTTCATCACTGAACAGGAACCGCTCGGTGACAAGGCTGGATTGCCCATCGCTATAGACAAGCGCCCCCCCGGCCAGCGACGCCCGCAACGTGATCTCTTCGTTGAAAACGCGCGTTTGGGCCACGATCTTGCCCCCGGTGCGCACGAAGGTGCCGTCGCCGCCCACACCGCCGAAATCCTGACCGAACCGCACAAACACACCCTTGTTGGGGTCAAGCCCGGTCCGGCGGGTGTCGTACGTCAGGTTGTAACCGATCGAGCTTGTCGTCCACGCGCTCCGCGCCGCCTCGTTGGCAAGGATCAGCCCGTTGCCAGTGTATTTGGTGATATTCGACTGACCCGCCTTGTAGTTCACCCCAAACCGCGCTCTTTCGCTGATCGGGAACTCAAGCCCGGTGGTCAATGAAAACATCTCGGTGTCATAAAGCGAATTGAACCCTTCCGTTTCGCGGTAAGACGCGTCGAAATGGAACTCCACATCACGGCCAAGAAAGGCCGGTTCGACAAAGCCGAACCCGTAAACCTTGTTATCCGTGGCCCCCGAAGCGGACAGGGACACTTTCTGACCCCGGCCCAGGAAGTTGTCCTCCTGGAACTTCACAACCAACCCAAACCCGTTGGACGACGAATAGGCCCCGCCAAAGGTCAGCGACCCGGTGCTCTTTTCTTCGACATCCACGTCCACGACCACACGGTCCGGCGAAGACCCCTCGCGCGCATTCACATCGGCCTTTTCAAAAAGCCCAAGCGCACGGATACGCTCGGCGCTTTCGCGGATTTCACGCGGGTTGAACGGGTCACCTTCGACGATACGGAACTGTTGGCGCACAACCCGGTCGAGCGTGGTGGCGTTGCCCTCAATGTCGATCCGCTCCACGAAAATCCGTTGCCCCCGAACCAGAACGAATTCGATGTCCAGCGTCAGGTCACGGTCATTCCGGGTGATCCGCGGTTCAACCCGAAGGAAATCAATCCCCTCGCGTACCGCGTGGCGCTCCATCCGTGCAATTGCGTTTTCAACCCGCGTTGGCGCATAAACCGCCCCCGACTTCAGGTTCTGAACCGCGTGGAATTCAACCTCGTCGGCCTCGTCCATTTCGCTGACCGTGGTGATTTCGCCAAAGCGGAACTGCTGGCCCTCTTCCACGTTGAAAGTCACGAAATACCCGTCACGTTCCCGCGCCAGTTCGGCATTCAACGCCTGAATGCGGAAATCAATATATCCACGGCTCAAATAGAAATCGCGCAGAACCTGTTTATCAAACTCCAACCGGTCGGCGACAAAAGTGTCCTGTTTGAACAGAACCCGCAGAACCCCGGCCTGTTTGCTTTCCAGAACCCGACGCAGACGACGGTCCGAAAACACCTGGTTGCCCACAAAGCTGATGCGCTCAACTTCGGTCAGACCCCCTTCGAAAATTTCGAAAACAAGATCGACCCGGTTGTCGCTGCGGCGAATGATCTTGGGCGAGACCCGCGCCGCCAGCCGCCCGTTCTGGGCATAGGCTTCGGTGATGGTCGCGGCGTCGCGTTCGGCCTTGGTGGGGCTGTAAACCAGCCGCGAACGGGATTCGATGAACCCGGACAGTTCGTCATCCTTGATCCGCCGGTTGCCTTCGAAACTGATGCGGTTGATCGTCGGGAATTCGCGGACCTTGATGACAAGCGTGTTGCCCCGTGGTTCAATTTCAACCGTTTCGAACAATCCGCTGCCCAGGATCCGCTGATAGGCGCTGTTCAGCGCGCCGCCGCTCACCGTTTGCCCTTTGGCGATTCCCGCATAGGACAGGATCGTACCCTGCTCCACGCGTTTGTTGCCTTCGATTTTTACCGATGTGAACCGGTAATTCTGGGCCTGTGCGTCCCCCGCACCTCCAAAGAAAACCGTTGATATTGCAAGGAAAACCGCCACCCAAAGGTTGCGAATGGATTTAGTTTTACCGCTCGGACCCGTTGTCAGGCCCCTCTTAATCTTTGTCATTTGGTCAACCCAGTCAGACACCCCGTTTGATGTTCTGACTAAAGCTATCCGAAAGGCTTGTCAAAAGCCCAAAAAAGGCGCGTGGGAAAAAAGCGCCTTTTCTCTCAATTTTCAAAGAGTTAGCCCGAAATCAAAGTGATCGTCAAAGTGATCCGACCCACGCCCCGGCCAAAAGCGCCACGGAGATTGTGGCAAGATACAGAATCCGATCCCAATTCAGATCCCAAAGCAGGTGCAATCCGCGATATCCGTTCTGAATGGTGTGCATGATACTGGTCCTGTCCGTGTTCCTTGACCCTGATCATGGGATGCGATTGTGGCGCGACTTGGGACGCAAACAAGGCAAGAATGTGACGATGCCCTCATGAGGATACGCCTCATGGGAAGAGCGCCGATTACACGGTCTCCACGCCCCTTTCGCAAACCGCCCCACGCGCCCCCCCATCAGGGGCACAGGAAATCGTTGCTCAACCCGAACAGCATGACCGACAGAACAAAGACAAGCCCGATGGTCACCAAAACGCCCATGATCTTTTCATTCGGCTTGCGCCGCGTCACCGCTTCGTAAGCGTAAAACACAAGGTGCCCGCCATCCAGAACCGGGATCGGGAACAGGTTCAGCAACCCGATTGCCGTGCTGAGGAACGCAATGAACCCGATGAATTCGGTCGGCCCCGCCTTGGCCATGGCCGAAGAGACCCGGGCAATCCCCACCGCACCACCAAGGTTACAGGTCGAAATCTTGCCCGCCACGATGTGATAAAGCCCCGACAGGCTTTGCGCGCCCACTTCATAGGTGCGCTGCACCGCGTTTCTGGCCGCCGCGCCAATCCCCATCGGCTCCATTTCAGGAGAGAAGAAAAGCCCATTGCCGATTCCGATCAACCACCGGGTTTCAAACGTGTTGTCCGGCTTGGGCAAATCCTTGCGTTGCGGCGAAATCGCAAACTGCATCACCTCACCATCACGCCAGACCGTCAACGCGACGGGGGCGCCATTAGAGGCCTCGACAATATCGATCAGCTCAAGAAAACGAACAATTTCCTGTCCATCCGCGCTCAGGATCACGTCGCCCACCTGCAACCCGGCCCTCTCGCCCGGCATCCGTTGGGAGACTTCTCCGATTCGCGATGGGAACAGGCGCGGACCCTGGACCTCGATCACCTGACCATTGCGCTCAACCTCATAAGGGATCAACGCCCCCTGCCCCGGCAACCCGTCCACAATCTCGCGCAGCCCGGTTTCGGGATAGTCGGTGCCAGCGATCTTCAGAATGCGATCACCGGGTTGAATCTCGATCCCCTCATAAGGAAGCGGGTACATGTCGACCACCTTGGGCGGATGACCGGGGGCCCCGATGAACAGGTAAAGACCAAACAGCACCACGATCGAGAAAATGAAGTTGAACAGCGGCCCGGCAAACACCGTTGCCGCCCGTGCCCAAAGCGGTGCCCCCGCCATGGTGCGGCGCAGATCCTCGGGCGACATCTCGCCCACGTCATCGCTTTTCCCGGCGCTGGCCGCATTGGCATCGCCAAGAAACCGCACATAGCCGCCCAAAGGGATCGCCGCGAGCTGCCATTTCGTGCCACGCCTGTCGTGGCGCGACCACAGGACCGGGCCAAACCCGATGCTGAACACCTCGGCAGAAATCCCCGACCAACGGCCGACGATGTAGTGACCATATTCATGCACAGCCACGATGACCGACAGGGCCACGACAAATGCAATCACGGCATGGGGAATCCCGCCTGCCATTTCGATGAAAGTCCAGATATCCAAAGCGCCTGCCTTTTTCTTTTGTTCTGTCTTGCCCCGTGCGTGACGGGGATACGATCAGGCGGCCAGCGCCGCCATCGCCTCACCGGCACGGATACGGGCCATGTGGTCCGCCGCACGGATATTATCAAGGGTCATGGTGGCATCAATAAGGCCGTTTTCGGCCTCAACCCGGGCCATTGCGGTCTCAACCACCCGGGCCATCTGGGTAAACCCGATCTCACCGGCGATGAACCCGTCCAGCGCCGCCTCCTTGGCTGCGTTGAACACCGCCCCCATCAGCCCGCCGCGCTGCATCACCTCCTGCGCAAGACGCAGTGCGGGATAGCGGCCCATGTCCGGTGCGCGGAAATTGAGCTGGCCCAGTTTTGCAAGATCAAGCCGTTGCACCGGCAGATCGCGCCGCTTGGGCCAATGCAGCGCATACCCGATGGCGTGGCGCATATCCGGCGCGCCCAGATGCGCCATCAGCGCGCCATCATTAAACCCGACCAGCGCATGCACCATGGATTCCGGGTGAACCAGCACTTCGATCTGTTCCGGGTCCACGCCAAAAAATTCCCGGGTTTCAATGACTTCCAATGCCTTGTTGAACATCGAGGCGCTGTCGATCGTGATCCGCTGTCCCATATCCCAATTGGGATGGGCGCTGGCCTGGGCCACCGTGGCGCTGGCCAGCTTTTCCAGCGGCCAATCGCGGAATGCACCACCACTGGCGGTGATGATGATCCGCTCGACCGCGGCCATGTCTTCGCCCACCAGCCCCTGAAACACCGCGGAATGTTCGCTGTCCACCGGCAGCAGGGTTGCGCCATGGGTCCGCGCCGTGTCCAAAACCAAAGCCCCTGCCGTGACCAGGGTTTCCTTGTTGGCCAGCGCCAGGGTCGCCCCCTGCTCCAGTGCTTTCAACCCGGGGGGCAGGCCAGCAGCCCCGACAATGGCACTCATTACCCAATCCGCAGGGCGGGTCCCCGCCTCTTCGATGGCCCCGGCCCCGGCGGCCACCCCGATCCCCGTTCCGTCTAACGCCGCGCGCAGATCGCCCAGCAACGCGTCATGCGCCGTGATCGCCACATCGGCGCGCAACCGCACCGCATCGGCCGCCAGCCGCGCGATATTGCGCCCGCCGGTCACCGCCACCACGTCATAGTCATCAGGGGTCCGCGCGATCAAATCAATCGTTGACTGCCCAATCGACCCGGTGGCACCAAAGATCGAAACGCGCCTCATAAAACGCCCACAAGCATCAACAGCCCAACCATCAACGCCGCGCCGACCATCCCGTCAAACCGGTCCAGCACACCGCCATGACCGGGAATCAGGTTCGAACTGTCCTTGACCTTCGTCCGACGTTTCAACGCGCTTTCGGCGATGTCCCCCATTTGCGAGGCAAAGGACAGGAACGGCGCAGCAATCACCAGGCCCATGCCATCCGCCAGAGCAAAACCCGGCACCAGCCCGACAAGAATCGCACCAATCCACCCCGCAACGGTGCCCGACCACGTCTTTTTCGGGCTGATCGCGGGCCAGAACCCGGGCCCGCCAAAGATACGCCCAGCAAAATACCCGGCCACGTCGGTGACCACGACCACCGCGACCAGAAACAGCGCCGGTCGCACGCCCTCATCCCGCAGCTCAACCAGAGCGAAAGACGCCAGGAAAATCGCCGCCGCATAAAGCGCCACGCGCACAGGCTCGCGCCCCGTGCGCCCCACCAGCACCACCAGCAGAACGCCCAACAGAATCGGCATCATGCCCAAGGGCAGGTAAAGCGCGACGGCAAAGACCGCCGCCGCCAGCGTTGCTTCCTGAATGGCTGCCGTGTCATGGCCCGGGCGGATCATCCGCACCAGTTCCCAGACCGACAGGCCGACAATCACAATGGCCAGCGCCGAAAACCACATGCCCCCGGCCCAAAGCGCCGCGCCACCAACGGCCAGCATGGCCAGCCCCGACCCGACACGCGGGCGAAGATCGCTCCAGATGCTCATGACTTAACCCCTCCGAACCGCCGGTCGCGCGCGCCGTAGCCGCGCAGCAGATCGGCGAAAATCTCGGCCGTGAAATCAGGCCATAGCGTATCAATGAATTCATATTCCGCATAGGCCGACTGCCACAGCAGGAAATTGGAAATCCGCGCCTCGCCGCTGGTGCGAATCACAAGGTCAGGATCGGGTAAAACACAAGTATCCAAATACTTTGGAAGCGTTTCTTCATCCACGGTTTCCGGGTCCAACACCCCTGCGGCCACATCCTGAGCCAACCGTTTGGTGGCCCGTGCCACCTCGTCCCGCCCGCCATAGTTCAGCGCGATGGTCAGATGCACCCGGTCATTTTCCGAGGTCAGCTCTTCCAGTTCGTCCATCAACCCGGTCAGCTTGTTGTCAAGCCGCACCCGGTCGCCGATGAACCGCACCCGCACACCCTCGACCTTCAACGCCTGGGCCTCCTTGGTGATATATCGGCGGAACAACGACATCAGCCCGGCCACCTCGACCTGGGTCCGTTTCCAGTTCTCGGTCGAAAAGGCAAAGATGGTCAAGTATTTGACCCCAAGACCGGGACAGGCCTCAACAATCTCGCGTACCCGCTTGGCCCCGGCATGGTGGCCAAACAGGCGCGGCCGTCCCCGTTGGGTCGCCCACCGGCCATTGCCATCCATGATGATGGCAACGTGGCGCGGTCCCTGACGGTCGCTGTCCTGGTTCGTTGCGGCCATGTGATCCGCTCCCCGGTTTGGTGATCAGACCTGCATGATCTCGGCTTGCTTGGTCTCCAGCGCCTGGTCCACCAGCTTGATGAACTTGTCGGTCATGTCCTGCACCTCGGATTCCCAGAATTTCTGGTCATCCTCTCCAAGGTTGCTGTCGGATTTGGCCTTCTTGATCTGGTCCATGCCTTCCTTGCGGGCGTTGCGCACCGACACGCGGGCGTGTTCGGCATATTGCGCCGCCACGCGAGTCAGCTCGCGACGGCGTTCTTCGTTCAATTCGGGGATGGGCAGCATGATGATGGTGCCGTTGGTCTGAGGGTTGATGCCCAGACCGCTGTTCATGATCGCCTTTTCTGCCGGACCGACCAGCGATTTATCCCAGATGTTGATCGTCACCATGCGCGGTTCGGGCACGTTCACCGTGCCGATCTGGTTGATCGGGGTTTGCGAGCCATAGGCGTCCACCATCACAGGTTCCAGCATATTGGCGCTGGCCCGTCCGGTGCGCAGGGATGAAAACTCGGTCTTGAGCGCGTTCATCGCCCCGTTCATACGCCGTTCCAGATCGTCGGTATCCAGCATGAATTCTTCGTCGGACATGGGTCTGCCTCCTCTTGGCGGGCCTGGTATGTGCCCTTTAGATGTGTCTACGCCGTTTCAGGACAAACTTGAAACACAGAATTTCCCGAAACGCGTGGGTCTTTGGGGCCTTAGCGGCCTCTGCGTCTTAGCCGCCCACCCTGGTATAGGTGCCTTCACCGGCCAGAATGCCGCGGAACCCGCCGGGTTCATCCAGGCTGAACACGATGATGGGCAGGTTGTTGTCCCGCGCCAAGGCAATGGCGCTGGCGTCCATCACCCCCAGACGTTTGGCCAGAACGTCGTCATAGCTGACCGTGTCATAGCGCACGGCATCGTCATGTTTCACCGGGTCCTTGTCATAAACCCCGTCCACCTTGGTGCCCTTGAAGATGGCCTGACACGACATTTCGCTGGCCCGCAGCGTGGCGGCGGTATCCGTAGTGAAATAGGGGTTGCCGGTGCCGGCGGCGAAAATACAGACCCGCTTTTTCTCAAGATGGCGCACCGCGCGGCGGCGGATATAGGGTTCACAGACCTGATCCATCGGGATCGCGCTGATCACCCGCGTGAAAACGCCAATATCTTCCAGGGCGCTTTGCATACCCAAAGCGTTCATCACGGTGGCGAGCATCCCCATATAATCGGCAGTGGTGCGTTCCATGCCCTGCGCGCTGCCCTGAAGGCCGCGAAAAATGTTGCCGCCGCCGATCACCATACAGATCTCGACACCAAGGTCATGCACCGATTTCACCTCTTCGGCGATTCGCTGCACCGTGGGCGGGTGCAGCCCGAACCCCTGATCCCCCATCAACGCCTCGCCCGAAATCTTGAGCATGACACGGTTGAATTTGGTCGCGGGCTGGTCGGCGTTGTCCATGCGTCTGGGCTCCGTATCGGTGTTGGAAAGCTGTGCGCAAAATGTCGTAAACCGGGGGCGGTTTCAATACGTGATTGTACCCTTGCACGATTTCTGCTGCTGCCTGCTTAATTTTCCCCGCGTTTCGGGGTAAATTGGCACCATGGTGCAACTTGATGACATTGATCCGGCGCGCCCGGTTCTGATTGCCGGGCCCACGGCCTCGGGCAAATCCGCGCTGGCGTTAGAGATCGCGCAGGTTCAGGGGGGCGTGATCCTGAATGCCGATGCGTTGCAGGTTTATGGCAACTGGGACGTGCTGACCGCCCGCCCCCCGGCGTCGGATCTGGCCCTGGCACCCCATGCGCTTTATGGTCACGTGGCCTGGGATCAGGAGTATTCCGTGGGCCATTGGTTGCGCGATCTGGCTCCGATGCTGGACGGCGACCGGCCCATTATCGTGGGCGGCACCGGGCTTTACTTCACGGCTCTGACCGAAGGGCTGGCCGACATTCCGCCGACCCCGGCCCCGATCCGGGCGGCGGCGGACAGTCTGCGCCAATCGGATCTTGAAACCATGCTGAACCAGTTGGACGCGCCCACCCGCGCCCGCATCGACACGCTCAATCCGATGCGGGTGCAACGGGCCTGGGAGGTGCTGCAAACCACCGGGCGCGGCCTTGCCGCCTGGCAGGATGATACACCACCGCCGCTGCTGCCGCTGGACCGGGTGACGCCGATCCTGTTTGACGCGCCGCGCGACTGGCTGACCGCCCGGATCGAACGGCGCTTTGACCTGATGCTGGCCCGGGGCGCGCTGGACGAGGCCCGTGCCAACCTTGCCACCTATGACCCCGCGCGCCCGTCCTCCCGTGCCATTGGCGCGCCCGAACTGATGGCCCATCTGAACGGAGAGCTGACGCTGGATCAGGCCCGAAAGGCCGCCACCATCGCCACGCGCCAATATGCCAAACGCCAACGCACATGGTTTCGCGCCCGTATGAAAAACTGGCTGCGCCACAGCCCCGGGATCTGATCGGAAACCTGAAACGGATCACCTGCGAAACATTCACAAAACGGATTTTTTCACGAGAATATATCGAAAAAAGGCGGGGCTAATTTACAAATACGAACAAAATCCCTATGGTCCGGCCATGACCAGTGTTGACCTGTCCAATTGCCCGACCCTTTCGCCGCTGGCCCGCAGTCTGGCCGGACGCCAGTGGCGGCTTTCCCTGCAACACAGCCGCAAACACGCCGTGATCCTGTGGATCACCCGGGGTCAGGGTCGCGCGGTGTTGCGCGGACGCGAAACCCGGTTCGGGCCGCACAGCCTGATTTATGTCCCGGCCAACACCCTGTTTTCGGTGGATGCCGGGGTCAAGCCCTTGGGCCATATCATCCGCATTCCCGACACAGATGCCACGCTCTCGGGCCTGCTTCCTGAAACCGAGGCGCTATTGCGGGTGCGCGACCTGCATGATCAGGCCGATCTGTCGCGCATGATTGAAACCGCGTCGATGGAATCAGAGATCCAGGAACCGCTGCATGAGGCCGCAATGACAGCCCATGTCGTGCTGATCGCGGTCTGGATGAACCGGGCGCTGGCCCAAAGACCTCCGGCACCGCCCGCCCGCGCCGACGCGCGGCTGGCGGCCCGGTTCTGTGATCTCGTGGTGCGCCACTATCGGTCCGGCCGCTCCATGGCGCAATATGCGGAGATCCTCGGCGTGACGCCAACCCACCTTGCCCGGTGCTGCAAATCTTCGGCCGGAACAAGCGCCGCCAACATCCTGACCGAACGCAGCCTGTACGCCGCCCGCGATCTGCTCTGCTCAACCGACCACCCCTTCCGCCAGATCGCCGCACATCTCGGATTTGGCAGCCCCGCCTATTTCACGCGGTTCGTGCATCACCACACCGGGCATTCCCCCACGGATCTGCGCCGCGCGGGTTAAAACACGCGACTCCACACGACTTGACGCAAAACCGGTTTTCATCGGGGCATAATCCCGCCCCCCGGGGCATGTCGCTTTTAAACTCTGAAAATGTCGCTTTTTTACCGGGAATACCGATACCCCTCATTGACGCGCGGGAAAAAAACGTGCCGAATGAAACAGGAACACGACAAAAGAGGGATCACATGCGGCATGTCCGGCTCCGACCACCCGGGGCCGCAAAATGAAATGTCGCGAACCGGCAAAAGCCGGGCAAAACCACCTAAAGCGTTTCTGCATTACGTTGAACCAGCGTGATGTGGAAAATGCCGCGCAACATATCAGGAGTGTGGGCGCTTCCAGCTATTGCTGTGACCCAGCAATACCCGGAAACGCTTTAAAGCGTCCTGCCAAAAACCTGACTCACGGGTTTTTGGCAGGACGCGCGAAACACATAAATGTCGCGCTGCCTTCGCTCTTTTCCCTGTCTCAGGTGAAAGGGCGAACGCTTTAGAGAATTCAAGTGTCACAGGGAGATAATGATGACGCCCCCCACCACTCACAAGTCCATCCATCCAGCCGCCAGGATGTACGCCAGGGAACACAAGGCCGGTCTGCTTGACCGGCGCGAGTTTCTGGCCCGCACCACCGCATTGGGTCTGAGCTCGGTCGCGGCCTATGGGCTGATTGGTGCCGAACCGGCCCAGGCGGCAGGCCAGGCCCGGAAAGGTGGCTCTGTACGGATGCAGATGGAGGTGCGCGCCCTCAAGGACCCGCGCACTTATGACTGGACCCAGATCGCGACCTACACCGCCGGCTGGCTGGAATATCTTGTTGAATACAACAGCGACGGCTCCTTTGAGCCCATGCTGCTGGAAAGCTGGGAAGCCAATGACGACGCCACCGAATACACGCTGATTGTGCGCAGGGGCGTCAAATGGAACAACGGCGACGATTTCACCGCCGAAGACGTGGCCCGCAATATCGAAGGCTGGTGTGACAAGTCGGTGGAAGGCAACTCCATGGCCGCCCGCATGGGTACGCTGGTGGATGCGGAAACCGGCAAGGCGCGCAAAGGCGGCATCACCGTTGTCGACAGCCACACCGTGAAGCTGTCCCTGGCTGGCCCCGACATCACCATCGTTCCGGGCATGGCCGACTATCCGGCGGCCATCGTGCATAGCTCGTTCAATGCCGACAACATGCTGGGCAACCCGGTCGGCACCGGCTACATGAAACCCGAAAGCCTCGAAGTGGGCGTCAAGGGCGTGCTGGTACGCAACGAAGACCACGACTGGTGGGGCTATGCGGCGGGCAAAGGCGGTCATCTGGATCGGATCGAATTCATCGATTACGGCACCGACCCGGCGGCCTTCGTTGCCGCCTTCGAGGCCGACGAGATCGACATGAACTGGGAATCCGAGGGCGAGTTCATCGACATCATGGATTCGCTTGGTCTGACCAGATCGACCGTGGTTTCGGGCGCAACCATCGTGATCCGTCCCAACCAGCTGGCTGAAATCGACGGCAAGACGCCTTATGCGGACAAGAAAGTACGCCAGGCGCTGCAAATGGCCATCGACAACAATGTCTGTCTTGAGCTGGGCTATGCCAATAACGGTCTGACCGGTGACAACTGTCACGTGGGTCCGATCCACCCGGAACATGATCCCGCCGTGACCCGCACGCCTTATGATCCGGTCAAGGCCAGGGCGCTGATGGAAGAAGCGGGTATGCTGGATTTCGAACATGAAATCATCTCGATCGACGGCGGCTATCGCAAGGATACCACCGATGCGGTGGCGGCCCAGCTGCGCGATGCAGGGTTCAAGGTCAAGCGCACCGTGATGCCCGGCTCGACCTTCTGGAACGACTGGGCGAAATACCCCTATTCCTCGACCAACTGGAACCACCGCCCGCTGGGGACACAGGTTCTGGGCCTGGCTTATAAATCGGGCGAGGCCTGGAACGAATTTGGCTGGTCCAACGCCGAATTCGACGCGCTGCTGGCCAAAGCCAACAGCCTGGCCGATGCCGACAAGCGCCGCGAGGTGATGGGCCGGATCCAGGCCATCATCATCGACGAAGGCGTCGCCTGCCAACCCTACTGGCGCTCGATCCAGCGTCACCACAAGGACACTCTTGTGGGTGTGGATATGCACATTGCCTATCTGCCGCAGATCTACAAATGGGGCATCAAGGCCTGATGTAACCCAACCGGCGTGCGGGGGTCTCCGCGCGCCCTTTTCGTCCGGTGGCAGAGGTGCGCCGGCAAAAACGGACGGGGGGCGTTCAGGAAACCCGCCATTCACCAACCTGACAGGGGCTCCCCATGGGACTGTTCATCTTACGCCGGTTAGGGGTCATGCTCCTCACGGCGCTATGCCTGACGTTCATCGTCTTCTTCCTGACCAACCTTTATCCGAACCTGGAAAAGCTTGCCAAAACCCAAGGCAACTTCCGGATGTCGGATGAACAGGTCGAAAGCTATCTCGCCAACCGGGGGTATCTTCAACCCCTGCCGGTGAAATACGGCCAATGGCTGGGCGTGATGCCCGGGTTTGTTGGCGAACCGAACGACGACGGCAAGGTACTGGGCCGCTGTATCCGCCCTGGTATGACACCGGAAGAGGCACCGCGGTTCTGTGGCATCCTTCAGGGGGACTGGGGCCATTCCACCGTTTTCAGGGAATCGGTGACCAGGATCATCGGCGTGCGCCTTGGGCTGACCGGCTGGCTCATGCTCTGGGTCATGCTGCTCATGGTGCCGTCGGCGCTGATCGTCGGGGTGCTGGCGGGGATGCGCGAAGGGTCGGCCACCGACCGCACCCTGTCGACCTTTTCCATCGCCACCACGGCCACGCCGGAATACGTGTCGGGGGTGATCTTCATCGCCTTGCTGGCCAGCTCACGCTTTGGCCTCTCGCCGATGCTGGCCGAGGCCGGGCTGATCGAAGGCAGGACCCTGTTCAAGGGCACCGCCACCTCGGCCATGGACGGCGCGAACTTCAACAACTTCTTCCTGCCGGTGCTGACCATTTCGCTTTATGGCATGGGCTATATTGCCCGCATGACCCGCGCTTCGATGGCCGAGGTGATGACAGCGCAATATATCCGCACCGCACGGCTCAAAGGCGTCAGCTTTCGCAACATCGTCATGAAACACGCCCTGCGCAACGCGCTGATCGCCCCGTTTACGGTGATCATGCTGCAAATCCCGTGGCTGTTGAACGGCGTGGTGATTGTTGAAACGCTCTTTAACTACAAAGGCTTTGGCTGGACCCTGGTCCAGGCGGCGGGCAACAATGACATCGAACTCCTGCTTGGGGTGTCGGTGGTCTCTGTTGTCGTTGTTCTCATGACACAGCTGATTTCCGATATCGGCTATGTCTTCCTCAACCCGCGCATCCGCGTATCTTAAGCGAGGGCTTAGATCATGGATATGGAACCTCTTACCTGGTTTGGTGCCTATGGCGCGGGCTTTGGCCTTCCTCTTGCAACCCTTGCCGCGATTGCCCTGCTGACCGGTGTCTGTGCCATGCTGCTGGCGGTGGCAGCGTCGCGGCCCCGCACCGCCTTTGTGATCGCCAATGGCATGGCGGTGCTGTTCCTGCTGGGCGTCGGGTTTACCTACGCATTCGGCGTGTTTGCCCACGGCGGCAACCTCATCCCCATGGCACGCATGATCAACGTGGTGATCGGCATTGCCACGATTGGTGGCTTCACGGCGGCATTGGCGTGGTTCATGGATCAGTTCTTTGACGATCCGGTGGCCATGCTGACCACCCTGTTCAAATACGCCATCACCGGCATTGCCGCGCTGATCGGACTCTGGCTGGTCTGGACCCTGCTTTTTGCCGGGACTGGGTATCGCGATGCGGTGGTGGCCATGGGCGACGACCTGCCCCCGGCGGAAGAGCTGGACCGGATGCGCCGCCTGAGCGTGTTACAGGGGCGCGGCATCATGGTGTCGATCTTGATGCGCTTCCTGCCAGTCTGGATCGCGCTCATCGCGCTCTTTTCCCTGTCCATCACCTTTAAACGGCGGCTTGGGCTTTATGGCAAACTGTTTGACAGCACCATTGGCATGATCGGCTTTGGTCTGGTGATGTTCTGGGTGTTCACCGCGGTCTTTGTTGGTCTCTTTGACTGGATCACCACCCATGATGCGCTGGGCCAGCTGTCGGGGATGAAGAACAAACTGCCCGGCACGCCCATGCGTGGTGCCGGGGCCGGGGATTACCCCTATTACCTGCTGGGTGGCGATAACCTGGCGCGTGACGTGTTCTCGCGCATGGTGGCGGGGTCAACCATCGTGATCGCGATTGCGCCGCTGGCGACGCTGTTTGCCTTCATGGTCGGGATCACGCTTGGGCTTCCGGCCGGGTATTACGGAGGCAGGCTGGACACATTCCTCAGCTTCCTCGCCAACCTGATCCTCGCCTTCCCGGTGATCCTGTTGTTCTATCTTCTGGTGACCCCCGAGATCATCAAGACCGGCCTGCCCAACTTCATGGCAGTGGTGCTGTTTGTGTTCCCTCTGGTCTTCGTGGCCGTGCTGATCCATTCCCGGTTCCGCACCCAGCCGGCCAAAAACATGCGCAACCTGCTGATCACCATGGTGCCGCTGTCGCTGCTCTATCTGATGATCATCTCGCAAAAGGGCACGCCGGTCCATGTCTGGCCCGCCTTTGCCGATCCGATTTCGATCCCCGGCGGGATCCTGGTGGTGTTCGTGTCGGTGGTCTTTGTCAATTCGCCCACGGTGTTCCGTATCGTGCGCGGCCTGACGCTTGATATCCAGACGCGCGACTACGTCGCGGCGGCCCAGACCCGGGGCGAACGGCCATGGTACATCATGCTGTGGGAAATCCTGCCCAATGCGCGCGGGCCTCTGATCGTCGATTTCTGTCTGCGGATTGGCTATACCACCATCCTTCTGGGGACGCTTGGCTTCTTTGGCCTTGGCCTGCCTCCGGAAAGCCCGGATTGGGGGTCAACCATCAACGAAGGCCGTAAACTGCTTTCGATCTATCCGCACCCTGCCCTGCCGCCTGCCTTTGCGCTTCTGACCCTTGTTCTGGGTCTGAACCTGCTGGCCGACGGTCTGCGCGAAGAATCGCTGCGCGACTGACGCACGCCCCGGGCGGCGGACCTGCCTGCCGCCCCAATGCAAAGATAAAGAAACGGAAAACGGGAAGAACGCCAGTGGTTAATCCGACCCAAGGTTTGCAAACGTCACCAAGGGGTGCCCTTGCGGTGCCCCTTTGCGGCGCAAAAGTCACCCCCCCGTTTCTGCTCCAACAGGGAAAAGTTAATGTCTAAGATTCTGGACTATCAGGGCCCCATCCTTGAAATCGACAAACTCTCGATTTCCTTCTTTACCCGGCTGCGGGAAATCCCGGCGGTGATGGATTTTTCGGTCAAGGTGGCCCCCGGCGAGGCGGTCGGCCTTGTTGGCGAATCCGGCTGTGGCAAATCCACCGTGGCGCTGGGCATAATGCGCGATTTGGGCAAGAACGGCCACATCGTCGGCGGGCGGATCAAATTCAAGGGCCGCGACATGGCCCAGATGTCCGACGAAGACCTTCGCGATATTCGTGGAAACGAAATTGCCATGATTTATCAAGAGCCTATGGCCTCATTGAATCCCGCCATGCGGATCGGCAAACAGTTGATGGAAGTGCCGATGATCCACGAAGGCGTGACCGAGGAAGAAGCCTGTCAACGCGCACTCGAGGTGGTCACGGACGTGAAACTTCCCGACCCCGAGCGGATTCTGAAATCCTTCCCTCACCAGCTCTCTGGCGGACAACAGCAACGCATCGTCATCGCCATGGCCCTGATGTCCAAACCTGCGCTGCTGATCCTGGATGAACCCACCACCGCGCTTGACGTGACGGTCGAAGCGGCGGTGGTCGAACTGGTCAGGGATTTGGGAAAAAAGTATGGAACATCAATGCTTTTCATCTCCCACAACCTTGGGCTTGTGCTTGAAACCTGTGACCGGATCTGTGTGATGTATTCCGGCGAAGCGGTCGAACGCGGTGACATCGAAACCGTGTTCAACAACATGCAGCACCCCTATACACAGGCGCTGTTCCGCTCGATCCCCCTGCCCGGTGCGGACAAGAACGCCCGCCCGCTGGTGGCGATCCCCGGCAACTTCCCCCTGCCCCATGAACGGCCTCCGGGCTGTAACTTTGGCCCGCGCTGCGACTATTTCGAAGAGCGGCGCTGTGATCAGGGGTTCATTCCCATGGAGGATGTCGAAGGCGACAGCACCCATGAAAGCCGCTGTCTGAAATATCAGGAGATTGATTGGAACGCGCCGATAACCGTCGGAGAAAAAAAGGAAAAAGCGGAAATCGGCAAGGTGGTTCTGAAAATGGACAACCTCAGGAAATACTACGAAGTTGCGGCCAACGCCCTGTTTGGCGGAGGCAACAGGAAGGTGGTGAAAGCCAACGAAACCCTGTCATTTGAGGCCCATGAAAGCGAAACCCTGGCCATTGTCGGGGAATCCGGGTGCGGTAAATCCACCTTCGCCAAGGTGCTGATGGGGCTGGAAACCGCGACGGATGGCGAAATCCTGCTGGATGGCAACAATATCGAGGCGACGGCGATCCAAGACCGCGACACCCAAACCGTCGCGGATGTTCAGATGGTGTTCCAGAACCCGTTCGACACGCTCAACCCCTCCATGACCGTTGGCCGCCAACTCATTCGTGCGCTTGAGATTTTCCAAATTGGCGACAATGACGACGCCCGCCGCAACCGCATGTTGGAACTGCTCGATCTGGTCAAACTGCCCCGCGCCTTTGCCGACCGTATGCCCCGACAATTGTCGGGGGGCCAGAAACAGCGCGTGGGCATCGCCCGTGCCTTTGCAGGTGGCGCCCGGATCGTGGTCGCCGACGAACCCGTATCGGCGCTGGACGTGTCGGTTCAGGCGGCGGTGACCGATCTGTTAATGGAAATTCAACGCGAAGAGAAGACAACCCTGCTGTTCATCTCGCATGATCTGTCGATTGTGCGCTATCTCAGCGATCGGGTCATGGTCATGTATCTTGGACATGTGGTGGAACTGGGCAGCACGGATCAGGTCTTCGCGCCCCCCTATCACCCCTATACCGAAGCGTTGCTGTCGGCCGTGCCCATTGCCGACACGAAGATCGAAAAGGAACATATCGTGTTGGAGGGAGATATCCCTTCGGCCATGAACCCGCCGCCGGGCTGTCCGTTCCAGACGCGGTGCCGTTGGAAGGAAAAGGTGGCCGGGGACTTGTGCGAACAAGAGGTGCCCCCCGTGCGTCATCTGGCCGATGGCCATCAGGTCAAATGCCACCTGGCCGACGATGTGCTTGGTGAGATGACCCCTGTGATCAAAATCCCTGAGGCCGCCGAATAGGGTCACACGACATCCATGCCGGGGCGACAAGGCGCGTCCCGGCAAATTTTCCCTTGATGGTTACATGTGCAACTATCATGACAAGGTATCTCCCGAGGAAAGGACAGACCATGAAGATCGAACAAATTCACCACGTCGCCTATCGCTGCAAGGATGCCAGAGAAACCGTTGAATGGTATCAGAAAATGCTGAATATGGATTTCATCCTGGCCATTGCCGAAGACCACGTTCCTTCGACCCATGAACCCGATCCCTACATGCATATTTTCATGGATGCGGGCAATGGCAACGTTCTGGCCTTTTTCGAACTGCCAACCAAGCCGGAAATGAGCCGCGATCCAAACACACCGATCTGGGTTCAGCATATCGCGTTCAAGGTCAAAGACCGCGCTGAACTCATTGAATTCAAAGAACATCTTGAAGCAGAAGGTGTTGAGGTTCTGGGCGTGACCGACCACTCGATCTTCCACTCGATTTATTTTTTTGATCCCAATGGCCACCGCGTCGAACTGGCCTGTCCCGATCCCGAAGAAGACGCCATGCTTGCGCGCCTGAACGAGGTCAAGTGGGACATGCTGGACGAGTGGAGCAAGACCAAGAAGGCGCCAAAACATGCCGAATGGATGCACAAGAAAGAACTGAGCGACGTCTGATCGCCCTTTTACCTTTCCCGGAAATGCGCCGGGGCTGGTGTTGTCCCCCGATGGGGGGCAACGCAAACGTCAGCGCCCGCTATCGCGCCCGGCCCGTTCCCTGACCGATCCCGCCTCACTCGTCCAAAAGGTGTTCGTACCGCTTGTCGGTCAGGGTTTTCATGAACGCGACCAAGGCGTCGATCCGTTCATCTTCCAACGCCGGACCGTGGGTCAGCTCTTTTACCGCCAATGTCTGTGGCACTTCCGGATTTCCGAACACCTTGCCCGTTTCCGGGTTGATCTGACGGGCCTCGGCCTTGCTGTTATAGCGGTTGTAGAACAGCACCACGGTACGCAAATCCTGAAACACCCCGTTGTGCATATAGGGCCCGGTGACGGCGACATTGCGCAGGGTCGGGGTTTTGAACTTGCCCATCTGCCCTTCGGGGTCCACATGAGGATTGGCCGCCAAGCCTTTGTCCAGGGTGCCTTTTGCGCCATTCACCGCGCGCAGCTTATGGTTTACTGGCACCCCGATATTGTGGTATTGATAGTCGGTGAAGGTTTCCCGTTGGTCCATCTGGCTGGTCCTGAGCTGGTGGCACAGGTTGCAATTGGTGAACTGTTCGGAAAAGAACAATAACCGCCCCAACTCTTCCTCTCGGGTAAACGCCACTTCGCCACGCAGGTAGCGGTCGTATTTTGAATCGAACGGCGCAAAAAGGTCGGTACGTTCAAAGGCTGCAATCGCTTGGGTCATCGCCCGATAACCACGCTCAGGGTCGCTCAGGATTTCTTTTGCAAACAACGTGTTGAAAGACTGAACATAGTCTGCGTTTTCCTGTATCCGCGCCACAACGCTGGCCTTGTCAGGCATTCCCATTTCGATGGGGTTCAAAGGTGGTCCGCCCGCCTGCCCCTCAAGGTCCGGTTCGCGCCCGTCATGGAACATCCCCCCGAAATAGCTGCCGTCCGCGTCCTGACCGAACCGCGGGCTAAAGACGCCATAGGCCACCGTCGGCGCGTTGCGATCCCCAAATGACACCCCGTCATCGCCAAGCGACGCCATACGCCCTACATCCGTTTCCCGCGGGTCCACGAACCCATGGTCGGGGTCATGACAGGTGGAACAGGACTGGGTGCGGTTCCTGGACAGGTTTTCGTCGAAAAACAGAGCCTCCCCAAGGGTTTCCAGACGTGGGTATGGGTCGGCCAACAAAGGCGATGCGATGACGGTTGCAAGAGTCAGGATCAGGGGGCGCATGATGTTCACTTCCTTTTGGTGCCCGTGTCGTGCCACGCGCTGCGCCTCCTTGCTTTGATTTCGGTCAATAGTAAAGTGTTTTGGTCAGAAACCTCTAACTGCCCCAGATCTTGCGCACATAGTTTCTGGTTTCGCGATAGGGCGGCACGCCCCCGTGTTTCTCGACCGCTCCGGGGCCGGCATTATACGCCGCAAGGGCAAGCCGCCAGGACCCGAACTTGCGATACTGTTGTTTCAGGTAACGCGCGCCGCCGTCGAGATTTTCATGAGGATCGCGCGGGTTGACCCCCAGAACCCGGGCCGTGCCAGGCATCAACTGGGCCAACCCAATCGCCCCGGCGTGGGATTTCGCATTGGGTTTCCAGTTGGATTCCTGTTGAACGAGGCGCAGAAACAGGTCCTCGGGCACACCGTTCCGCCGCGCCGCTTCCCGCGCCATCCCAAGATAGATGCCGCGATACTTGCCGCGATAGGCCGGGGAAGACCCGTGTTTTGAAGGCGTTACAATGGATTTGGGTCTAAGACGAACCGAACTCTTGTATTGGGTGCTCGCCCGCGTATCCAAAACTTTCTTCTGCGACCGGAATACCGCACTGCGTGATTTCGAACTGAACAAATCCGCATAGGCTGTGGCCGGCATCACCACCGCCACCAAACCCGCAATCAATAAACTCTTACGCATTGCCCAATCTGCCCCCAAAGCGATTTCTGCGCACAATATATGGAAACCTGTCGATTCTTCCAGATGTGGCGGCCAAACTCGCAAGCAAAAGCGCAGAACCGCTGATTTTCGCTTTCCTTCATGGCGCTGGGGTGTTGTAACCTGCCCTGAATGACAGGGGATTCTTGAGGAGAACAACATGGCCGGTTCGATTAACAAGGTAATTCTGGTGGGCAATCTGGGCCGTGATCCCGAAGTGCGGACATTCCAGAACGGCAACAAAGTGTGCAATCTGCGTATCGCCACGTCGGAAACCTGGAAAGATCGTAATACCGGCGAACGCCGGGAACGCACCGAATGGCACTCGGTTGCCATTTTCTCCGAAGGTCTGGTGCGGGTGTGCGAACAATACCTGCGCAAAGGGTCCAAGGTCTATATCGAAGGCCAGCTTCAAACCCGCAAATGGCAGGACCAGAGCGGTCAGGATCGCTATTCCACCGAAGTCGTATTGCAGGGCTTCAACGGCACCCTGGTGATGCTTGACGGCCGTGGCGAAGGCGGCGGCGGTGGTGGCGGCGGCAACTATGGCGGCGGCGGTTATGGTGGCGGCGGCTATGACAGCGGCCCCGGACCCCAGGGTGGCGAAGCGCCCCAGGGCGGCGGCAGCGATTTCGATGACGAAATCCCGTTCTGACCCCTGTCCCAAACCCCCGAAAACCCTTGCAAATCGGGCCGCATTTCGCGGCCCTTTTTCATGCCTCCCGTTTCGTACGTCGTCACATCACAGTAAATCGGCGAAATGCGGGATCATCTGCGCCTTAAGCAGTTTACCCGTAGGAGCGGCAGGCAGATCATGCGCCACGATGATACGCGCCGGACGTTTATAAGGGGCAAGCTTATCCTTGAGGAAGGTTTTCAATGCCGCCTCGTCCACCGTAACCCCGGGTGAAACCTTGACGAACCCAAGCACCTCTTCGTTCCCCTCAACAGCACGACCCACCACGGCGGCGACAATCACGTCGGGATGTTCGATCAAGGCCGCTTCAACCTCGACCGGATACACGTTGAACCCCGAACGGATGATCAACTCTTTGCTGCGGCCCGAAATATGCAGCCGCCCCTGATCGTCGATCCGCCCAAGATCGCCGGTGCGAAAAAACCCATCTTCCGTGATCACCTCTGCCGTTTGATCCGGATCACGGAAATACCCCTGCATGATCTGCGGTCCAGAGACCTGAATTTCGCCAATTCCCTGTTCGGGATGGGACCCGGGTGCCTCCATATCAATGCGCAGCACCGATCCCTTCATGGGCAGCCCTACGCTGACATCCGGGTCGCCCAGTTCACTTTTCGTGGCACAGACCCCGGCGGTGGTTTCGGTCAACCCATAACCGTTCTGCAAGGGAATGCCGTAAAACGCTTCGGCTTCGCGTTTCCAGGCGGGGTCAAGCGGCGCGCCCCCCGAAGACGCGAACCGCATCAGCGCCTGATCACAGGTTTCATGCCCCCGCTCCCGGGCATAATGAAACAGGTGGGCGTGCATCTGCGGCACGCCGGAAAACAGGGTCACATCCGTATTCAGCGCCTCATAAAGCCGCGCCACGTCGAATTTCGCCTCAAGCCGCATCGCACCGTGTGCCATCGTAATGGCCAAAAGGGTGACAAGCCCGAACACGTGGCTGAGCGGTAAGGCAAGGAACGACATGTCGCCGGGATGGATACCGCGGAATTCAACCGACGCCTCGGCCCCCGCGATCAGGTTGCCATGGCTCAACATCGCCGCCTTGGGGGCACCGGTTGTCCCCGATGTGTAAAGCAACAAGGCCGTGGCGCTTGCACCGGCTGCAACCGGTTCCGGAACCGACCCGTCGCGCGACAACACACCAACAGCGCCATAGGCCCCCGCATGAGAGACCGCGCCGCGCGCCCCGGCATGATCGCGGGCCATGGCGGACACATCCGTGGTGAACACCACCGCCGAAGGATCGGAATGGGCGAGGATCCGATCCAACTCTGCCCCCGTAAGCCGCGCATTTATCATGACCGCCGCCGCATCCAACATGCCCGTGGCAAAGAAGAACGACAGCGCAGAGATCGAGTTTTCAAGCATGATGACAACACGGTCCCCCGGTCCAACGCCTGCGTTCGCCAACACCACCCGGGCCTCTTGCGTGGCCTGCCACAGCCCGGACCAGGTCGCGCGCCGGTCGCTATGATCAATCAGGGCAAGCTTGCCCCCGCAATTCTCATGCGCCTCTCGCAACAGTTCGTGTACACGCTCCATCCCGGCACTCCTCCCTGGTATCTCCGGGTCTACAATGGTGCCGAACACCGCGCCCTGTCACGTGCAACAGCGGCAAATTCCGTAAGGTTACAAACCGGGTTGCAGGGATCATGCACGCCACACGCGCGGCGCATACCACGACCGTCGGGTCCAGCGTGGCCAAGAGCTGGACGACATCAACCTAGCGCTTCAAACCCTCAACTGGCCGCCGGAATTTTGATTTTCGCGATGGCTGGGGGACACCCTTAAAGGTTTCCCGAACCTATAAGCAACTCCCCAAATCCGCTCTGAACGGCGGTGAATGCGTAACGACACGGGGGCTGAATGGTGGGTCGTGAGAGGCTCGAACTCCCGACATCTTCGGTGTAAACGAAGCGCTCTACCAACTGAGCTAACGACCCGAGTGAGGGGTGATTACCCAACCCCTCCGCCGCTTGCAACCCAAAAATTCGCCAAATTTCACATCATTCCGCGTGACGTGTTTCTATGCCGTTGCGCAAAATACTGACGGTGCCCTGGCTGCGGTCCTGTTTCTCCATCTGCTCAAGATCAAGCCCAAGCACAATGGCGCGCAGGATGGTCAAGGTGATTCCGTGCGAAACGATAAGCGCGGGTCCGGCAAGCTCATCCAGAAAGCGCCCCACACGATCCCGCATCGCGGCCTCGGTTTCCCCCGGGCTGGACAGGCAAAACGCAACGATTCCCATGTTTTCAAACCGTGCGGGATCGCTTGCCATGACATCTGCGTAAAGTTGACCTTCCCATGCGCCAAGGCAGACCTCCTTGAGCCGGTCGTCGAACCGGGGTGTAATCCCCAAAGGCCCAAGCGCGAGTTCTGCGGTTTGCCGGGTCCGTTTCTGGGGACTTGAATAGCAGCGCATTCCGGCGGGAAGCCCAAGCCGGACAAGGATACCCGCCTGAGCCTTTGCATGAGATTCTCCCAAACGGGTCAGGGTCGACTCCCTTTGCCCTTGTATCCGGCGTTCCCGGTTCCAATCGGTTTGGCCATGGCGAAGCAGGTAAAGCGGCGGATAGGTCATAGCGTACTCCTACCCTTGGACGGATCACAGCGCCAGCGCAACGTCGCGTTTCAGGCAAGCAAAACCCAGCCCCCCAACGCGATCAGAAAAACCAAAGACAGCGCCAGAGCAAGAAGCAGCGGCACCCATAAAGTTGGGCGTGAGGCGGCGATCTGGTGGCCATGGACGGACTGACACTTCTGTTTCATGCCATCATATTAACCATGGTTTAGGTTATTTTGCGGTTAATCGGGACATGTTTGATTCTTCGCCTTCTGCCGGGGCTCTCCCCCTGCCCCTTGCGCAATCCCCGCCCTATGCGGATGCCCAACGGGCGCTGGGCAACGATCTGCGCAATATTCCCCTGGGCGAACTGGGTCATGCGCAGATAACCCTGCGCCGGACTGTAGTCGGCTCTGTGGGCTATGCCCCCCTGGCACCGTTTCCCACCGAAAACCTGTCAGGGGCGGATCGGCGGACCCTTTGCGCACGGTTTCATGACGGGGTTCGCGCGTTGCGCCCCCTCGCGATGATTGTCAATGCGCCAACCCCCCAGATTGCCTGCACCCTTGGTGACTTTGGTTATCTGCCCGTTGTGACCGGACAGGTTCTGGCGCGGCTTGTTCTCGAAGGCCCCCCCGACGCCCGTCGCGCGCGCCAGCACCAGAAATGGCGCAACCGGCTGGTGCGTGCCGAATCCGTGGGGATGACCGTCACGCACCGCCCCTTTGACCCGGCCCGCCATCGCGATGTGTTGCTGCAAGAGGCGCGCCAACGGCAGTGCCGCGGCTATCGCGCCCTGCCCCTGGCTTTTCTTGAAACCCTCACCACGCTGGCCCCGGATCACGCCCGCCTGTTCCAGGCCCGATATCGCGGCAAAGCAATCGCCTCGATGCTGTTTTTTCGCCATGGCATCGGGTCAAGCTACCTGATCGGGCACAATAGCGATCTGGGGCGCAGGCTGTCGGCCCATAATCTGCTGCTCTGGCGTGGTTCAAACTGGCTGGCGGATCAGGGGCATCGCTGGCTTGACCTTGGCCCCGTGGAAACAGAAACACCGGCCGGGGCCAGCTTGGCGAGGTTCAAACTGGGCAGCGGCGCAACCCCGCATCCGCTTGGCGCGACCTGTGTTTACACCGCCCTGACCGCCCCGCTTGGACGTCTTGCCCGACATGTCATGCCGAACACAGCCGCGCATGTTGTTGCAGGGCAAACCGATCCGTCATGCCGCTGATATAATCCGCCACGATCCGCGCCAATGCGGTTTCGTCCCGCGCGTCGGCCACATCCTTGCGCCATTGTTTTGGCAACAGGTCAGGCCGGGCAAGATAAAGCGGAAAGAGGTCGTTTACCACGCCCGTCACCTTTTCGCGCATTTCAACCACGCTGGGCGCGCGGTACATGCGTTGGAACAGGAAGGCGCGGATCTGTTTCAGGTCACGCCACAATTCGGGGCTGAACTGAACCATCATCCGCCCGGCCGTACGGATATCGTCCACCCGCACCGGGGCCAATTCGGTCAGGTTCGCGCGCGAGACCGCGATCACATCCTCGACCAATACCCCGAAAAACCGGCGCAACGCCTCATGGCGGCGACGGTAGTGGTTCAGCCCGGGGTATTTGCCATCCACCTCGGCGAAACAGGCGTCCAATATCGGCAGTTCGGTCAACTCTTCAGTTGAAAACAGCTCCGCCCGAATCCCGTCATGCAGATCGTGGTTATTATAGGCGATGTCATCGGCAAGGGCCGCCACCTGCGCCTCGGCCCCGGCATGGGTGAAAAGCTCAAGATCGTGGCGGGCATTGTAATCGGCCAGAGCATAAGGCAAGGTGCCGGTCACCGGACCGTTATGCTTGGCAATGCCTTCCAGGGTTTCCCAGCTCAGGTTCAACCCGTCCCATTCGGCGTAATGACGCTCCAGCGCGGTCACGATCCGAACCGCCTGGGCATTATGATCAAACCCGCCATAGGGCGCCATCAGCGCATCCAGCGCATCCTCGCCCGTATGGCCAAACGGCGTATGTCCAAGATCATGGGCCAGCGCCACCGCTTCGGTCAGTTCCGCGTTCAACCCCAGCGTGCCCGAAATCGTGCGTGCCACCTGAGCCACCTCGATGGAATGGGTCAGCCGGGTGCGGAAATAATCCCCTTCATGTTCAATGAAGACCTGCGTTTTGTGTTTCAAACGCCGGAACGCCGATGCGTGGATGATCCGGTCGCGATCCCGTTGAAAACAGGACCGAAAGGCGCTTTCCTCCTCCGGGAACAGCCGCCCGCGGCTTTGATCGGGAAAACTTGCGTAACGCGCGATATCTGAGGGCATGTTTCTGCCTGTCCTTGCTGGTTGCCTCGGGGCTTCTTATATTGCAGGAACCGGAGTAACGAAACCTCAACCGCGTCAAAGCAGGATACCGATATGCAGCTTCCTCCGAAAGTCACCGACCGCGCCTTTGCCCGCCTTGCCGAAATTGGCGCTGCGGATCAGGGTCAGGCGCTGCGGGTTGCAGTCGAAGGCGGCGGATGTTCCGGGTTTCAATATGAAATCACGCTGGCCGAACCGGATGCCGAGGATCTCGTGCTTGAGGGTCAGGGCGAAAAGGTGGTCGTGGACTCGGTCAGCCTGCCTTTTCTGGCCGGAGCAACTATTGATTTCACCGAAGAACTGATCGGGGCACGGTTCGTGATCGACAATCCCAATGCCTCAAGCAGCTGTGGCTGTGGCACCTCGTTTTCGATCTAACCTCTCTGCTCCGGCTTTCCTCACCCACGCCCCGGGCTAAAATCCCGCGCCACCGCGCGCCATGCCCCTTCAAGCCGGTCTTCGTAAACCAGCAACAGCCCGGACCCGATGACAAGCATCACACCGGCAAAAACATGCAGCCCCGGCACCTCGCCAAACAGGGCAAAGCCGATCACCACCATCCAGACAAATTGCAGCTTCATCAACGATGTGGCCACATGGGCGGGCACATCGGTCAAGGCCCGGACCAGAACAAGGCGCGCCGCAAACAGAAGCACCCCATAAAGCACGGCAATCCCCAGATGTGCCGCGCTCATCGGAACCCAAAGACCAAACAGCGGCGGCAACATGACCAGCGCCAGCGCCAGATTGGGATACAGCACCTGTAGCGTCGCGCGTGTTTCCTGACGGGAAATCAACCGGGCCAGCACCATGGAATAGGTGCCCGAGATCGCGGCAAGCAAGGCCACAAGGTGCCCGGAGCCCACGCTACTCCACCCTTGGGGAAACAGGCACATCATGCCAATCCCCCCAAAGCCAAGCGCGATCCAACTGCTCATTCTGATCCGCTCGCCCAAAACCGGCCCCGCCATCAGGGCCGAAATCAACGGCATCAGGCCAACGAACAGGAACACCTCGGCGAATTGCAGTTGGCGGAAGGCTTCGAAAAAGGCAACCGCCGCAACCACTGTCGCCCCGGACCGCAGCGCCATCAGGCCCGGCGTCACAGGCCGCAGCGTCAGCAGCGTCAACGGTTCCCCCGAAGCCCGCCCGCACACAAGACAGAGCAGCACGACCACAAAGCCAGAGACCGCGAACATCTGGGCGGCGGAATAGCTTTGACCAAGGGTCTTTACAATCGCATCCGCCCCGGTGATCAACACCGTGTAAAGCAGGACAAGCGCAACCCCGCCCCGCGCCAACCGGGTCATGCCAACCTCTCCGTCTGCTCCCGCAGGGGCGCGGCACGGCTGAATCCCGCGAAAAACCGATCGAAATCCGGCACGGCCCGTTCGGCACTGTGCAGCACATCCATGGCCGGCAGATCCAGCCGCTGTTCCACGATGGGTTTCATCACCTGCCAGTCTTCCCGCCGGTCTGCCTCCAGATGAAACAGAAGCTCGGAGATCTGACGCAAAGGACCCGTGGGCATGGCCGGACGGCGAAAGCTCAGCGCCTCTTTTCGCAAAGCATGTTCAAACCCGGGCGTCCCGCGCCGGATCATCGCCCAATTACAGACGAGATATTCGTGGTAATGGTCGTGCCCGGCCTGCGGCGTTGCGCGCAGGTCAAAGGCCTGGGTGACCCGGGCCAGCCATTTTTCCCACTGATCGGGGATTTCAATCCCCGCAAACCCCATGGCGACACAAACCTCGGCCAGCAGGTCGGCGTCCTGATCCAGAAAGGCCAGCGTGCCCACATAGCCAAGGCTGCGGCGCGCGCCCGGTCCCAATTCAGGGTCCTCGCGGCCATATTCGCTGAGGTAAAACACGATATGGGTCAACTCGTAAGCCGCCTTCTTGTTCGGCATGGCGAAGGTGTCAGAGTGTTCGGTAAATCCGCGCAGGCGGTCATCCAGCCCGGGATCCTGCGCCATCGGGTCCCGCCCCCGGCGCAGCATCAACCGCCGGGCTTCGGCCCGCTGCAGATCGGATAATTCGGCCCCGGCAAGGCCCTGACGACAGGCCCAGTTCACCGCCATCTCGCCTTTGTTACCCGGATATCCGAGGTCTTCCATATCCAGACAGATCGACAACAGGAACCGATAGTATTGGGGAAAGAACGCCAACCGGTTTTCCAGAGTCTCGTAGAATTCGCTCAACGGGGCAAGCGCATCGGGAGCAAGAGAGGCTCCCGTGCATTCCAGAATGTTCAACAGTTCGGCATTTTCCTTGAGCCAGAACACATTGTCTTCCGCTTGCCGGTGCCGGGCAAAACAAGACAAAAGCGCGGCGTGGCGCGCCCGTGGTTCCGGGTGCCGGGACAGGATGTTCAACTTGATGACATTTGACATGTGCATATCTCCCTCATGCAAGAGTTGTGGAACCGCCTATCCCGGGACCGGTAAGAAAGGCCTCAGGCCCCCGAGGTGAACAGCCCCGTGGCCACACCCGTGCTTGCCGTAGCGTCGGTCACGGGACCCGCCCCCGAGGTAAACAGTTCCACCGCTTCGCCCGCCGCGGCGCTGGCGATGGCCACCGGACCCGCGCCCGAGGTGAACAGCGCGACAGCTTCACCGGTTCCGGCATCGCCGCTCAAAACCGGGGCGGCCCCCGACGTGAACAGCGCAACCGCCTCTCCGTCAAACAGCGAGCTGTCGGCGCAAGGCGCGGCACCGGATGTGAACATCATGGTCCCTTCTCCCCGGTGCAGATCATTGGCGTCCCCCGACAGGATCCGGGCTTCGGTCGCAGTTTGATTTTTCTTCAGTGCAATCATTTTTCATTCTCCCTTTGGTGTTTGTGCATGGAAAATGAATGCACGTTTAACGGTATTTGAATAGAGGGATAAGACCGGATTGCGGGCAATATGACGCGAGTTTTCAGTTTAAGTTTTATACTGAACTAGTTGTTTTATATGAATTAGTGACTCCAAATCTCAAATCAGAAAATTTTTTTGATATTACCATAGGTAGAGTGATATTGAGAGTTATCCACAGGATATGGCCGTATTGCACCGGCGAATCACATGCGACTCCCTCGCGCGATTCTCCGGGGCACACTTGATCTTTGGACAGTGCTGCCGCAAACCAACCCCAGAAGAAGTCGCGGCGACTCCGGGGGAAACAGGCATGAAAATCGCAACCTTCAACATCAATGGGATCAAGGCGCGGATCACGGCTTTGACGGATTGGTTGAACGAAGCCGCCCCTGATGTAGCCCTGCTTCAGGAAATCAAATCGACCGATGACACCTTTCCCCGCGCCCATTTCGAGGACATGGGATACCAGGTGGAAACCCACGGCCAGAAATCCTTCAATGGCGTGGCGATCCTGTCGAAACTGCCGCTGGAAGACATCTCTCGGGGTCTGCCCGGCGATGACAGCGATGAACAGGCCCGCTGGATCGAAGCGACGGTAATCGGCAAGCATCCGGTGCGGCTCTGCGGGCTTTACCTGCCCAACGGCAACCCGGTGCCCGGGCCAAAATATGACTACAAACTTGCCTGGATGGCGCGCCTACAGGCGCATGCCGCAAACCTGTTGGCGGGCGAAGAACCGGTTTTGATGGCCGGGGATTACAATATCATTCCGCAGGATGAGGATGCCGCCCGCCCCGAGGCGTGGCAGGAAGACGCGCTGGCCCGCCCGGAAAGCCGCGCCGCCTTTCGCCGATTGTTGGCACAGGGGTGGACCGAAGCGATCCGCGCCCACACCCCTGCCCCGGAAACCTATACGTTCTGGGATTATCAGGCGGGTGCCTGGACCCGCAACGACGGCATCCGTATCGACCATTTCCTGCTTAGCCCGCAATGCGCGGACCTGATGATCGATTGCGGAATCGACAAGGAAATCCGGGGCCGGGAAAAGCCGTCCGATCATGTGCCTGTCTGGATCACGCTGGACAACTAAAGCGTCCTGCCAAAAACCTGACTCACGGGTTTTGGCAGGACGCGCGAAACACATAAATGTCGCGCTGGGTTCGCCCTTTTCCCTGTCTCAGGTCAAAGGTCGAACGTTTTAGGGTCCCGGTGCGTCACCCCTGATCTGTCTCTTGCCCGACAAAGGCAACCAGCGCACGGGTAGAACCATCCTTCTGCGCGCCCGCGTCCTTGCCTTCAAGGATCGGTTGTAGCATCGTGGCCAACTCCTTGCCCAGTTCGACCCCCCACTGGTCAAACGAGTTGATGCCCAACACAACCCCTTCCACAAACACCCGGTGTTCATAAAGCGCGATGATTTGGCCCAGCATCCTTGGCGTCAGTTGCGGATAGGCCAGCGTGGTCGAGGGGCGGTTGCCCGGGAACACCCGGTGCGCGGCCTGTCGTTCCAACTCGGCCCCCTCATAGCCCCTGGCAGCCATACGCGCGCGCGCCTCTTCAAACGAGCGCCCGCGCATCAGCGCTTCGGACTGGGCCAGGCAATTGGCCACCAGCAGGGTATGATGATGGGCCAGCTCCGGTTCATGCCCTCTGGCGGCAATCAAAAACTCGCTCGGCACCACTTCGGTGCCCTGATGGAGCAATTGGTAAAAGGCGTGTTGCCCGTTCGTGCCCGGCTCGCCCCACACAATCGGACCCGAGCGGTGGGACAAGGCGGTGCCGTCCATCGCCACACGCTTGCCGTTTGATTCCATCTCAAGCTGTTGCAGATAGGCTGGCAACCGCGCCAGACGTTGATCATATGGCAACACGGCCCGCGTTGGATAGCCCAACCCCTGATTGTGCCAGATCCCGACCAGAGCCAGAAGCACGGGCATATTCTGTTCCAGCGGCGCAGAGCGGAAATGCGCATCCATCGCCGCCCCGCCAGACAGGAATTCGTCAAACCGTTCGGGTCCGATGGCGATCATCACGCTCAACCCGATGGGGCCCCAGACCGAATAGCGCCCCCCCACCCAGTCTTCGAACCCAAACACCCGATCCGGGGCAATGCCATAGGCGGCGGTTTTTTCCGCGCTGCTGGACAGGGCCGCAAACTGTGCCCCCACATCGGCCACCTGTCGTCCCATCCAACGGCGCGCCGTATCGGCATTGGTCATGGTTTCAATGGTGGTAAAGGTTTTGGACGCAATGATGATCAAAGTGGTTTCCGGGTTCAGCCCGGCCAATGTGTCGGCAATATCCGCCCCGTCCACATTGGATACGAAATGGATGCGGGGGCCATCGTGAAAGGGTGTCAGCGCCCCAACGGCCATCACGGGTCCAAGGTCCGACCCACCAATTCCGATATTCACCACATCGGTGATCCGTCCCCCCTGTCCCGTGAATGTGCCATCGCGCAGGTCTCGGGCAAAACCGCGCATCCGCTCCAGCGTCTGGCGCAGCTCGGGCATCACGTCCTGCCCCTCGACCATCACCGGCCCTGCCTCGGGGTTGCGCAATGCCGTGTGCAGAACCGCGCGGCCTTCGGTTTCGTTGATCGGCGCGCCGGTGAACATCGCGTCCCGCCGCGCTTCGACCCCTGCACCGCGCGCCAGTTCGCATAACGCCGCACGCGCGGTGTCGTCGATCAGGGTTTTGGAATAATCAAACCGCATATCAAGCGTGGTGAGTGAAAACGCCTCGGCCCGCGCCCCGTCCCTGTCAAACAGATCAAGGATATGCTGTCCCTGTGTTGCCTCAACAGCCTTACCCAGCCTGTCCCAATAGGTTTTCATGAAAAATCTCCGATTATGAATGGCCCGCTCAAGGGGCGTAATGTACCGTGGTATCGCGCAGGATCGCCATCACGGGGGCGTCCATCGCGGTCTTGCCCTGTGCCCGTTCCAGCGCGCTTTTCTTGGCCGCCCCCGTGATCACGAGATGTTTGGCCATCGCGCCGTTCAACACCCTGGCCGACAGGGTTACACGCGGTTCCGGCGTACCCTCTGCCCGCATGGGCACAAGGATCGGCGCATGGCGCGGGTCCAGCGCATCCGCAAGGTTGTCCCCCCCGGGGAACAGCGACGCGGTGTGCATATCCGTCCCCATTCCCAACAAAAGTACCGATATGGGCAAACAGGGGACAAGCCCGGATTCGATTTCGGCCAGAACGTCTTCGGGCCGGTCCGCAGGCACGTAGAGCGGATGGAACCGGGCGGCCGCGGCGCGACCGGTCAACAGCCGTTCCTTTACCAGCCGGGCGTTGGAGCGTACATGAACCTCGGGCAGCCACCGTTCGTCCGACAGGAAAACGTCTACCCGCGCCCAATCAAGATCGATCGCACAGAGCGTGTCGAAAACCGGCCCCGGCGTGCTGCCCCCCGGCACCACCAACGTGGCGCGGGGTTCGTGCAGCAATGCACTTTCCAACTCCCTGGCCATCATCTGGGACAAATCAATCATCATCATCTCGGAATCGGGGTATTCGATCATCTTCATTTGGGGATCTCTCTCCATTTGCGCCCATCGCGATGCATCAGGGCAAGCGCATCCACCGGTCCCGCCGTCCCCGGATCATAGGCTAGGGGCGGCTCGCGCTGCTCCTCCCACCGGGAGATAATCGGATCGGTCCAAGCCCAGGCCGCCTCAACCTCGTCTCCGCGCATGAACAGGGTCTGATTGCCCCGGATCACATCCATGATCAACCGCTCATACGCATCCGGCACATCTTCGACCCCGGGACCCAGCGCCTCGGCGAAAGACATATCCAAAGGCACATCCAACAGGCGCATCCCCCCCGGCCCCGGTTCCTTGATCGTCACGCCAAGCTCGATCCCCTCGTTGGGTTGCAAAACGATCGTCAGGATATTGCGGTGCCGCCCCGCCTCGGCCCCGAAAATCGAATGGGGGGCGTCCTTGAACACCACCGCGATTTCCGAGGTGCGGGCCCGCAGCCGCTTGCCCGTGCGCAGGTAGAACGGCGTGCCCGCCCACCGCCAGTTGCTCAGATGCGCCTTGAGCGCCACAAAACTCTCGGTGGTCGAACTCTCATTCCCCACTTCGGCACGGTAGCCCGGCTGGGTCTCGTCACCGACATATTGCCCCCGGACAATCTCGGTCGGGTCCACCGCGTCCAGCGCCCGGATCACCTTGAGCTTTTCGTCCCGCACCGCGTCGGGTTCGAACTTGGCCGGCGGCTCCATCGCGATCAGGCACAAAAGCTGCATCAGGTGGTTCTGCACCATATCCCGCATGGCACCCGCGCGATCATAATACCCCTCGCGCCCCGCGACACCAACGGTTTCGGCCACCGTGATCTGAATATGGTCGATATACTGGGAATTCCAAAGCGGTTCGAATAGCATGTTGCCGAACCGGATCGCCATCAGGTTCTGCACCGTTTCCTTGCCAAGATAATGGTCGATCCGGTAAATCTGGGTCTCGTCAAAATGACAGGCCAGCGTGCGGTTCAGATCCCGCGCGGTGTCCAGATCGCGGCCAAAGGGTTTTTCCACCACGATCCGGGTCTGATCCCCGGCCATGCCATGTAGACGCAGCCGTTCCGCCAGATCGCCAAACAGGCCGGGACCGACCGAAAAATAATAGGCCTGAATGTGATCGGGATTGATCTTGTCCGCCAGTTCCTGCCAACCCGACTCTCCCCGTGCATCCAGCGTCGCATAATCGAGGATGCTGAGAAATTCGTTCAAGGTCCGCGGGTCATCGTCCCCGGCGGCCCCGAATTCGCTCAGCGCATCGCGCACGAACCCGCGATAGGCGGCTGAATCCATCTCGGTTCGCGCCGCGCCGATCACCCGGCTGCCCCCCTCCATCTGTCCGGCACGGAACCGCCGGAACAGGGCCGGAAGGATCTTGCGCCGGGCCAGATCCCCGGTCCCGCCAAAGATGACAAGATCGAAAGGCTCAACCGGAATGACGCGTGAAACCATTGGCCTGGCCCCTTCTGTTAACCTTGTTTCGACCCCGTTTTGCACGGACAGTAAGCTTCCGGGACCCTCGCCGTTCCCACATGACCGTCGATGCGGTCGATCCGGTCGATCACAAAACTGTCAGTCGCCCCGCTGTCCCTTTTCCTCGCTAGCGTTAGCAGTTAGCTAGGAAAAAACAATGGGTAGAAGCGCGAGTATACCATGAAAGATCAAGTGACCGAGGCCAACAAGGGAAAATTTGCCGACCCGTTTGTCACCGCTGATGGCCAGACCCGCGCCGAGGTTGCCCTGACCCACCCCGAAACCCTGTGGTTCAACACCGGTACGCTGTGCAATATCACCTGTGCCAATTGCTATATCGACAGCTCTCCCACCAATGACGCGCTGGTCTATCTCACTGCGGAGGAGGTTCAGGAGTTCCTGACCCAGATCGCCGCGCGCAATTGGCCGATCCGTGAAATCGGGTTTACCGGGGGCGAACCGTTCATGAACCCCAATATCATCGACATCCTGCGCGTGTCGTTACAGGCCGGGTTCGAGGTTCTGGTCCTGACCAATGCCATGCGCCCGATGATGCGCAAACGCCTTTTGGCGGGAATCGAAGAACTGAATGCCGCCTATCCGGGCAAGCTGACCTTCCGCATATCTCTGGACCATCACTCCCGCGCGCGCCATGACGAAGAGCGTGGCAGCGGCAGTTTCGACATCACCCTGCAGGGGATGCAGTGGCTGCGCGACGCCGGGGTGGCCATGGCCGTGGCCGGGCGTACCTCGTTTGGGGAATCCGACCCCGACAGCCGCGCCGGTTTCGCCGCGCTTTTTGCCGAACACCGGTTCGACATCGACGCGGACAATCCCGGCCAGACCGTGTTGTTTCCCGAAATGGACATGAGCGTCGAGGTACCCGAGATCACCACCGCCTGTTGGGGCATCCTTGGCAAATCCCCCGATGACGTGATGTGTTCCAGTTCGCGCATGGTGGTCAAACGCAAGGGGGCCGCGCGTCCCACTGTTCTGGCCTGCACCCTTCTGGCCTATGACAAGGCTTTTGAACTGGGTGAATCTCTGGAAGAGGCCGAGCAACCGGTACAGCTCAACCACCCCCATTGCGCCAAATTCTGTGTGCTGGGCGGGGCCTCCTGTTCCGCGTAACCGGATCCTGCCAACGGACCCGGCCTTTACCCGTCCGCCGCCGGATAGCTTACGACCCCGCCGCCAATCGCGGCGCGCACACCGGTGGTGCCGGGGCACGATGTCGGCAACCCCCGCGCCACACGCACGGCGAGAAAGGCAAAGGCCTGCGCCTCAAGCATATCGCCATCCAGCCCGACGCTTTCCACCGGTTCCACCGGGCAATCCAGCGCGGCGCGCAGCATTTGCATCATGACCGGGTTGTGCCGCCCGCCCCCGGTGACCAACACCTGGGAGGGCCGCGAGGGACAATGCTCCATCGCCCGCATCACCGCCGCCGCCGACATGGCCGTCAACGTGGCCGCCGCGTCCGTGTCATTCAATTCGCGCACCAATCCGATCATTTCGGAAAACGCATCCCGGTCCAGCGATTTGGGCGGGATGCGAAAGAAATAGGGGTCCTCAAGAAAAAGCTCCAACGCGCCGTCCTCGACCTTGCCCCCGCTGGCAATCGCTCCGTCCCTGTCAAAGGGCACGCCGCACCGCGCCTGCACCAGATCATTGATTGGCGCGTTGGCCGGACCGGTGTCAAAGGCCAGCAAGGCGCCCTCGTCTTCGGGTCGCGCCTTCGTCGGGTCCACCCAGGTGATATTCCCCACCCCGCCAAGGTTCAGAAATGCCACAGGCGTTTCCGCCCCCATCCATTTGGCACAGGCGAAATGGAAAAACGGGGCCAGTGGCGCTCCTTCGCCGCCCATCTCCACATCCGCGCTGCGAAAATCCCAGACCACGGGGATCTGCAAGGCGTCGGCCAACACGCTCCCGTCTCCGATCTGGTGCGTGCCCCGCCCGCGCGGATCATGGGCCAGGGTCTGACCGTGAAACCCGATCAGCCCGGCCCCCTTGATCCCGCCCAATGCCTCCACATGCGCGGCCTCGATCACATTTTGCGCGTCTGCCACATCCTCGCCCGGCCACCGGCCAAGAGCGGCGCGCAGCACCGCGCGCTCCGCGTCGGAATAGGGGCGATACAGGCTTTCGCCAAACCCGGAAATCGACTCGCCATCGGTTTCAACCATGGCCACATCCACCCCGTCCAACGAGGTTCCGCTCATCGCGCCCAAGGTTTTGAACGTTCTGCCCTTCAACATAGCCTTTTCCTTTGCCCGTTCGCACCCTATACAAGCCGCGCAAACAGTACGGGAAACATGCCATGACCTACCACCCCAAATCGGACTTCATGCGTGTCATGATGGAACGCGGCTTCGTGGCCGACTGCACCGATTATCAAAGCCTTGATGAGGCGATGACCAAAGGGGTGGTCCCGGCCTATATCGGATTTGACGCCACCGCAAAATCGCTGCATGTCGGGTCGCTGATCCAGATCATGATGCTGCGCTGGCTGCAAAAGACCGGGCATAAACCGATCACTTTGATGGGCGGCGGCACGACCAAGGTCGGCGATCCTTCTTTCCGTGCCGATGAACGTCCGCTGCTGACCCCTGAGCAGATCGACGCCAATATCGCGGGCATCCAGAAGGTGTTCGCGGCCTATGTGGATTACAATGACGGGCCGACGGGGGCTTTGATGATCAACAATGCCGAATGGCTCGATGATCTCAATTACCTCGATTTCCTGCGCGACATCGGGCGGCATTTTTCGGTCAACCGGATGCTCAGCTTTGAATCGGTGAAATCGCGGCTGGACCGGGAACAATCCCTGTCCTTCCTCGAATTCAACTACATGATCTTACAGGCCTATGACTTCCTCGAGCTGAACCGCCGCTATGGCTGTCTTCTGCAAATGGGCGGCAGCGATCAATGGGGCAATATCGTCAATGGGATCGACCTGACCCGCCGGGTGCTGGACAATGAAATCTATGGGCTGACCTCTCCGCTTCTGACCACGTCCGATGGCAAAAAGATGGGCAAAAGCCTGGATGGCGCGGTCTGGCTGAACAATGAAATGCTCAGCTCTTATGAGTTCTGGCAGTTCTGGCGCAACACCACAGATGCGGATACGGGCCGGTTCCTGAAACTCTATACCGAATTGCCGCTGGACGAATGCGACCGCCTTGGCGCGCTTGAGGGGGCCGAGATCAACGAGGCCAAGATCATGCTCGCCAACGAGGTGACAACCCTTCTGCATGGGGCCGACGCGGCCAAAGCCGCCGAAGCCACCGCGCGCGAGGTGTTCGAAAAGGGCGGCGTCGGGGATGACCTGCCCACGCTGGACCTCTCTGCTGCGGATCTGGGCGATGGGATTTCCATCGTGCAACTGATCGTGAAATCCGGGCTTGCTAAATCGGGGAAAGAGGCCAAGCGCCTGATCGCTGAAAACGGTGCTCGGATCGACGACGCGCCGCTCACCGATGCAGGGATGATGCTTGACGCCGCCGCACTGTCCTCTCCCATCAAACTGTCGGCTGGTAGAAAACGCCATGCGTTGGTGAAGCTGGCCGACTAACACACCCCCCGGCGGCGGCCCAGCCATAGGTTGCCGTCGGGTCCATCTTCGCACACATTCAAACCTGTAACGTTCAAACAGGTACGCGCGATGAAACGAGTTCTGAAATTTCTGGGCCTTGGCCTTCTTGTTACGGGGCTCGCTGCCGCGGGCAGCTATCTTTGGCTGGCGCGTGATCGCGGCCCCACCCATCCCACGCTGACCTCCTCCGACCTTGCCCCGCTGATCCCTCTGCGCGATTTCTGGGCCAACCGCAGCAACAAATGGGGCTATTCGCTCTCGGCAAATGGCACATGGCTCAGCTGGTGGAGCGTCGAAGGCACCGACACCGTGCTCAACATCCGCAAACGCTCCGGCGGCCCGGTTCAGGTGATCCGCCCCTCTGAAGGGCAATCCGCCAGACACCGCTGGAGTTATGATGACAACGCCCTGATCCTGACCCACTATAGCGACAATCGCTGGTCTGACTGGCGGATCGACGCCCGCGATGTCACCGCCAACTGGACCGAAGTGACCCCGCGCGGGTTTCGCAACTATCACTTTGTCACAACGCCAAACCATGCCGATGATCCCGTGATCCTGCGCAGCTTTGATCGCTCGCGCGAATTTGCGGATATTTACACCATTGACACGGACGGGCATGGCAAAACCCTGTTGCGCAAGAACCCCGGAAATGTCGAATTCTGGTTGCCCGGTTCACAGGGCGAGATCACACTTCGCGCCTTGCGCACCGGCCCGGGCCAATTCGAGATGCAATATGATGCCGACGCCGATGACGCCGGATGGACCACGTTCGAAAACACAACCTCTCAGGACTATTTCTGGATCAATGCCCCACGCGATGATGGCCACGCCACAGCCATAAGCAACCTTGGCCGCGAACATACCGCGATCTTTGATTATGATCTGGCCCAAGGCACCAAAACCCTGATCTATGAACACCCCACCCGCAGCGTGGTGCGCGCCTATGAAATCAAACCCAACAGCCGCCAGATAGACATCGTGGTGCTGGGGGCGGCTATCCAGACCTCAAACCGCTTACGCCGCTGGGTCAGAAACTCGTGGATACGCTGGGCGGTATTCCCAAACCCTTCAACATGAACATCCTGTCCCGCACCCGCGATGGCCGCTTGCTGACCCTTGCCATCAATTCGCAGGAAGATGGCTGGCGTTATGCGCTTGTTGATCTGACAACGGGGCGGATTGATTGGATCGGCGCCGAGGATCTAACCCGCCATTCCGAAAAATTCGCTGAAACGGAATACCATGAAATTCCCGCCCGTGACGGGCTTCGGATTCCCATTCTTGTCACCCGCCCCAATGGCGTGACCGGCCCCGGCCCGATGGTGGCGCTGATCCATGGCGGCCCTGCGTCGCGTGACGATTGGCATTTCGGGCTTTATACTCAGTTCCTTGCCAACCGAGGGTATGCCGTATTGCGGGTGAATTATCGCGGTTCAACCGGCCATGGCCGCAGCTTTCAACGTGCCGGAGATCGCCAATATGGCCGTGCCATGCAGGATGACATTCAGGATGCGGTGCGCTGGACGGTGGCCCGGGGCATTGCCGATCCCGACAAGGTGGCGATCATGGGCGGAAGCTTTGGCGGCTATTCGGCGATGATGGGGCTGGCCCGCGATCCCGACACCTATGCCGCTGGTCTCTCCTGGATCGGGGTCATGGATCTGGAGCATCAAACCGTCAATGCGCCGCATTTCTGGGGGGCGGATAAAACCGAATGGACCTAGGTGATTGGCGACCCGGACAACCCCGAAGACCGCGCTGAGATGCGTAGCTATTCCCCGATCAACCACGTGGAAAACATCGTGGCTCCGGTGTTTTTGGCCCATGGGATCAACGACCGGGTCGTGGATCGGGCCGACACTGAACGCATGGCCCGGCGGCTGGCCGAGCTGGGCAAAGTTCACGAGGTTCATTATTATGAACGCGAAGGCCATGGCTGGCACCGCTGGCAAACCAGAGTCCGGTTTTTCCGCAGCCTGGAAGAGTTCCTCGCCACCCATCTGGGCGGGCGGTCAGGCGGGTTCGATTACGTCGAGATCGGCGCGCGGTATCTGTTTCCCTAAAGCGTCCTGCCAAAAACCTGAATCACGGGTTTTTGGCAGGACGCGCGAAACACATAAATGACACGCTGCGTTTCCGCATTACGTTGACACAGCATGATGTGGAAACGCTGCGCGGAAAAGGCGCTGGGCGGCGCTTTGCCACACGCAGCGCCCACGGCCCCTTACAACGGGCGGATTTTCAACTGGCTGATCCGGTTGGCCTCTTTTTCGGTCACCTCAAAGCGGAACCCGTAAAAGGCAAACACCTGCCCAACGGTCGGGATCATCTGCGCCTCGTGGATCACCAACCCGGCCACGGTGTTGGCATGTTCGTCCGGCAAAGCCCAGTCCGTGGCGCGGTTCAGATCGCGGATCGTCATCGCCCCGTCGATAAAAAACTGCCCATCTTCGGATTTACGGATTTCCTGTTCGGCATCGGGATCGAATTCATCGGTGATTTCCCCGACGATCTCTTCCAGAATATCTTCCAGTGTAATCAACCCCTGCAAGGTGCCATATTCATCCACCACCAACGCAAAATGCGTGCGACGGCGCAGGAATTGCCGCATCTGGTCATCCAGAGTGGTGGTTTCGGGCACGAAATAGGGTTTCATCGCCACCTTGGCCACGTCGAATTTCTGCAACCGTGCCCTTGACCCGTTGCCGCCAAAGGCAAGCTTGTACATCGCGCGCAACAGGTCCTTGGCATGAACCACGCCGATAATATTGTCCGGGTCATCCCGGAACACCGGCAACCGCGTGTGGTTGCTTTTCAGACATTGTCCCAGAATCGCCTCGGGGTCGGTGTCGGCGTCGATCATCTCGATGCCCGAACGGTGCAGCATGATCTCCTCCACCACGCGATCCCCAAGGTCCAGAGCGCCAAGAATCCGGTCGCGGTCTTCCTTTTCCACGATCCCCTCGGAATGGCCAAGCGATATGGCCCCGGCGATTTCTTCGCGCACCGCCAACACGTGGCAGTCAGGATCGGTTTCCACCCCGAACACCCGCAAAATCGCCCGTACCAGCCAGCGGACCGCGCTGACGATCGGGGCAAAGATCGTCACCACGATCTGGATCGGGCGCGACACAAGGCTGGCCGCGGCCTCGGCATTGGTGATGGCATAGGTCTTGGGCAACACCTCGGCAAAGATCAGGACCAGCAGGGTCATGACCAGAGTGGCCAGCGCCACCCCGCTTTCCCCCAACACCCGCGTGAACAACGCGGTGGCCAGGGATGTGGCAAGGATGTTGACAAGGTTGTTGCCCAACAGGACCGACCCGATCAGCCGCTCATTGTCCTCGGTGATCTCAAGGGCCCGGCCCGCGCCCCGCTCGCCCTTGTCCGCGCGCGCGCGCAGCTTGCCCCGTGACGCCGCCGTCAACGCGGTTTCACTGCCCGAAAAGAACCCGGAAAGGATCAACAGGAACAGGATCGTCCCCGAGGTGATCCAGAATGCGCTGTCCAGCGTGGTCTGGGTGATGTCCATGGTTATGTCATATCCTGCGTAACTGCCCCGGTTATGGGGCCGACCGGGGCGTGGTTCAAGAGCCTTCGCCCTTCTGCGCCATCGGGTGATGCATCAGAACAAGATCGCGCAGACGTTCGTCCAGCACATGGGTATATATTTCAGTGGTCGACACATCCGCATGGCCCAACAGCTCCTGGATCGTGCGCAGGTCCGCGCCCCCGGCCAACAGATGTGTGGCAAAAGCGTGGCGTAACGTGTGCGGGGTGACCTTGTCGGGGGACACACCTGCGGCCACGGCCAGTTCCTTGATCAACAGGTAAAAGCGGTGGCGTGTGACATGCCCGGACTTGCCGCGCGAGGGGAACAGGAAGGGGGACACCGGCTTGCCCCTGGCCTTGCCCGTCTCTTCCCCGGCGTCCCGCTGGACCAGCCAATCGGCCACGGCCTGCCGCGCGGGCGGCGACAGGGGCACCATACGCTCTTTGTCCCCCTTGCCGCGCACCATGATCATCTGCGGATCGCCCCGCACGGCGGCCACGGGAAGCGAAACCAACTCGGTCACCCGCATTCCCGTCGCGTAAAGCAACTGCATCAGGCAGGTGTTACGCACCCGCGCCGCCTCGCGCCCGTGGGTCTGTGCCGAGACAAGCAACCGATCCACCTCGTCATGGCTCAGCGTTTTGGGCAGGCGTTTCGCCCGCCCCGGTCCCCGGATTTCAATCGCCGGATTCTCCTCGCGCCACCCCTCTTCAAAGGCAAACCGGTAAAGTTGTCGGATCGCAGACAACCGCCGCGCCCGGGTGGACTGGGCCATGCCCGCATCGTCGAGCGACACCAGATAGGCCTCGATATCCTCACGCGTTGCGCCCTCGAAATCCTGCGTCCTGCCGCCAAGCCAGCCGCTGAAATCCATCAGGTCGCGGGCATAGGCCGCCACCGTGTTCCGGGCCGCGCCCAGCTCGGCGGACTGGGCATCCAGAAAGGTGGAAATCCAACGGGCGTTCAAACGGTTCTCCACGGCCCCTACCCCGCCTGCCCCAACAGAATCATCTGGATCGCGGCCCGGCGGGCGGTCTCCTCCAACCCAAGCGCGCGAAACGCCGCCAGCGACAGTTGCAATCCAAGGCGGTCCCCCGACATCCCGTGACGATAGCGTACCATGGCCCAAAGGATCGCTTCGCCCAACCGGTCCTGACGCGCCAATGTCGCCACACGATCGGGCACGTTGGCGGCAAACCCGGCCTGTATCGCCCGGCCCAGAGCATCGTCAACAGGCACCTCCCCCGGTACTCCGCGCGCCAGCGCGGCAAGAAAGGCGCGCTGCCCGGTTGTTGCGGTCACCTTCGCCGCCTCGGTTTCGGCCTGATCCGAAAGCATTGCAATTTCAAACGCATCCCCGGCGGCAGGGCCCGCCAACTCGACTTTGGCAAGCGCCTCCGCATAAAGCCGCACGAACCCCATCGCCAACTCTGCGCGCTTCATCGCATCCCATGCCGGGCCAAGCGTTTGCGACATCTTTGCCGCGTCCTGTGCGGACAGGGCCGCGTCAAACCTCTGAACCGCAGCAACCCGGTCCCACACCCCGCCCGAGGCGGCGGGTTTCCGGGTCGTATAAAGCTCGATCAGCCGGTTTTCGGACAGGGCCCCGGTGCGCGCCAGCCGCTCGGCCGCGTCCAGCTCGGCTTTCCACCCCGAGGTGCCCCGCAAATCCCCCATGGCATAAGCCAGAGGCAAGGACGAAGTTGGCAACGGCGTCCCCGCCGCCTCGTAAAGCCGGTAAAGCAGTGGCGTGATCTTTGCCGGGGGCGGCAGGTCCGGCGCGCCTTCGGCCAATTCCGGGTCGATGAACAGGGCCAGCATCCGCGTTTCGGCGGCGGACAGCATACCAAGCGCGCGCGCAGTGTCGTAACTCACCGCCGCGGCCGCCCAATCCCCCTTGCGCGCGGTGCAGAAAATACGCGATGCCATATCCGGGGCCAGATGCGGTTTCGCCATCACCCCGTCACAGGCCTTGTCCTCATCCCCGGTCAACAGGGCCAGGTCAAACCAGATCGGGAACAGGTCACGCGCCACATCCCCCGCACGATCCAACAGCGCCTCTGCCGGTTCCACCGCGCCAAGGTCGATCAGCTTGCGCAACCGCGCCTCAAGAACGCTATGCCCCGTCCGCGCCCCTGCGGGGGGATCCGCTTCGGCCAACAAAAGCGTGTAAAGCAAAGACTGAAGCGCCGGCGCATGAGCCACATCCATACGCGCGATCTGTCGGTTTACAACCTCGCTGCGACTGCCCTGCCACAGGCTGCGCGGCAGACCCGTGACCGAAGAGGGTAACAACCCCACAGCGTTTGCCGTGACCGCATCCAACGCCACCACGCTGACCTCGGGCACCGTGGCGGACCGGGTCACCGGGGGCTCCGGGCCAATGTGACCCGGGTCCATTGGTTTCAGGCCCGGAGCCACAGAAGGTGCCACCCGGCGGACAACCGTCGGCAGGGGGTCATTCAACCAGTCAATGGCCGACAACGGTTCCTGTGCGCGCCCCGGTCCGGCAACAGCCACAGCCGCCGCGACACCCGCCACAAACACAGAAAAAACCCGGTCAGGAAACGTCCAGCTCGATGACCTCACGAATCTCCTCGCTGGGCGGATTGAAATCCGCCCCGAAAAATGGCCCCAGATACGCATATCCCACCAAGCCGACAAAGCCCAGAATGACCAGTAATACCAAAAGCTTGATGATGCGCCCCATAAATAATCCGTAGCCTCGGTTCGTGTTTTGCAATACTTATAACTGGCCTTTTCCCCAAGATCACGTCATTCAGTGTCACAAATGTCGAATTGGCGTCCTCCTGCCGACACGGGCTTGTGGGCGCGGTACAGGGCACAGTACAGGGGGCGCGGAAATTTCATGGGCTGGAATGTGTCCAAAACCATCGTTCTGGTTGGCATGATGGGCGCGGGAAAAACCGCAGTGGGCAAGTCGCTCGCGGCCCGTCTTGGGGTTGGGTTCATGGATTCCGACGCCGAAATCGTGACCGCCGCCAACATGACCATCGCCGAAATTTTCGAACGCGACGGCGAAGCCTTTTTCCGCGCGCGTGAAACCGAGGTGATCCAGCGCCTGCTGGCTGCGCCGGACAAGGGGGTGCTCTCTACGGGGGGCGGGGCGTTTCTGTCGCCCACCAATCGCGAACTGATTTCGCGCATGGGGGTGTCGGTCTGTCTCAATGCCGATCTCGATCTGCTGTGGGACCGGGTAAAACACAAAGATACCAGGCCCTTACTTCGCACAGCTAACCCTCTGGCCACATTAACAGACCTCTACACCGCGCGGACCCCGATCTATGCCCTGGCCGATCTGAATGTGAAACCCCGCGCGGACCTTTCGATTAAAGACACCACCGATCTCGTCCTCTCGGCGCTGGAAACGCGCCCCGACGTGCTCACCAGAACTCACGGAGATACGCCATGACCCGACCGCGTGAACTCGTCCATGTGGATCTTGGCGCACGGTCCTATGACATCCATATCGGTCCCGGACTGCTGGCCGAATGCGGCGGGCTGATCGCCCCGTTGCTGCGCCGCCCCCGTGTGGCCGTGATCACCGATGAAAACGTCGGTGCGCTGCATCTTGACGGCCTGCGCTCGGGGCTGGGCGCGGCGGGGATCGACATGGTGTCCCTGACCCTGCCCGCGGGCGAAGCCACCAAATCCTGGCCGCATTTTTCCCGGACCGTGGAATGGTTGCTGGACCAAAAGGTGGAACGCAACGACATCGTGGTCGCCTTTGGCGGTGGGGTAATCGGCGACCTTGTGGGGTTTGCCGCTGCCGTGCTGCGCCGGGGCGTGCGATTCGTCCAGATTCCCACCAGCCTGCTGGCACAGGTGGACAGCTCGGTCGGCGGAAAAACCGGCATCAACACCCCGCATGGCAAAAACCTGATCGGCGCATTCCACCAACCCTCTCTGGTCATCGCGGATACGGGCGTGTTGGGCACGCTGACCGAACGCGATTTTCTGGCCGGATATGGCGAGGTTGTGAAATACGGGCTGCTGGGGGACGCCGCCTTCTTTGACTGGCTGGAACAGAACGCCCCCCATGCGGCCGCCGGGGATATGGCGGCGCGGGTTCACGCCGTAAAACGTTCCTGCAAGATGAAAGCCGACATCGTCGCGCGCGATGAAACGGAACAGGGCGACCGCGCGCTGTTGAACCTCGGCCACACCTTCTGTCACGCGCTCGAGGCGGCAACGGGCTATTCCGACCGGCTGTTGCATGGCGAAGGCGTGGCGATCGGCTGTGCGCTTGCCTTTGAACTCTCCGCCCGGATGGGGCTGTGCAGCCAAGAGGCCCCAAGCCGGGTGCGCCAGCACCTGCGCGACATGAACATGAAGGTCGATCTTTCTGATATTTCAGGGGAATTGCCGGATGCGGACGCCCTGATCGCGCTCATGGCCCAGGACAAGAAAGTGGTAGATGGCAAACTGCGTTTCATTCTGGCGCACGGCATCGGCGACGCCTTCGTGACGGCAGATGTGGACCCGGGCCTTGTCCGCGCGGTGCTGACCGACGCCCTGTCCATGCGAAACTGACACCTGCGGTATGGCCACAGGTCTCGCCACCCCGCACGGCCTTTGCGCACCACGCCGGCAAATCCATCGCGCAAGGGTTTGTCCCCCGCGCCCGTGCCGCCGCCGGCCCTGAGGGCGAAATCGAAATCCTCGGCCAAATGCGCAAGGCCAGGCGGATCACCACCCCGCTCTTTGACGCTGATGGAGCCCGGATGCGCGGTTGACCCTTTACCTGCCCGTGCTCTTTCCCGAAAATACGCCCACCGGAGACACGCAACCTCCCCTCCGGCACTTCGGGGAATGATGGGACATCAAATCGCAATCCTGATCCTTGCCGCAGGCGCGTCGTCGCGCATGGGTGGACGGGACAAGCTGTGCGAAGATATCAACGGCACGCCCCTTCTGCGTCACATCACAACCCAGGCCAAGGCCACCGGCGCGCCGGTCTTTGTCACCCTGCCCGCATTGGATCATCCCCGTTCACAGCTTCTTGCCCACGGCACCACCCCGATTGCAGTGCCGGATGCGGCCAACGGCATGTCCGCCTCGCTGCGCGCCGGGGTGGCGGCCCTGCCCGCCGCGATCCGCGCCGTAATGATCACCCCCGCCGACCTGCCCGAACTTGAAACCGCGGATTTCGAAACCCTGCTGGATGCGGCCAAAACGCAGCCCGGCGCCCTCCTGCAGGCACAGGACGACGCCGGAACCGGGGGACACCCGGTGATTTTCCCGCGCGCGGTCTTTGGGGCATTGCAGACTGTGACCAAAGACCGGGGGGCGCGGGATATCCTGCGCGCCAATCGCGATCACGTGGTGCCTGTACCCTTGCCCGGCACACGCGCCACACGCGATCTTGACACTCCCGAAGACTGGGCCACCTGGCGCGCCGCGCGCAGTCCAGGCTGACCTCGTTTATTCTGCCATGCAATCGGGCAGGATAATGTGATCGACGCCCTGAAAAACGATGCTGTCCGCGCCATCCGTGATGACGCCCGAGGCGTTGTCTTTCCAATAAATATTGACCGGAAAGGTCAGGGCACTCAGATCAATCGACCTGTAACATGGGCCGATCGCGCCACCGATAATCACGTCTTCGCCAAGCCCAAAACAGCGCGGGGATACTTCATACGTATCCCCCGCCTGATCCGGCCAGGGAGTGTCGTGCCTTTGGATGTTGTACATCTGGCTGTTATACATTTTCACTTCTTACCAAATTTAACTTTTAACCCACTCCGGGATCGACCAATACAACGGCCGCTCCACCACGAGTCACAAACTAGCGTCACCCTGCGGCCATTCTATGGCCCAACAAGGGCAGCGAAATGGCGATCCCCGGGTTATTCTGCGAAAATACACCCTCTGGCGGGTAAGCCTGTAGCCTTTCCCCTCCTGTGCCCCGCTGCCGACTCTCAACCAGACCCGACCCGGTTCCCGGATCAGACCTCCAACACAGCCACAAATACAAAAAGGGAAGAGATGATCGCACATCTCTTCCCTGTCTGCATGTGTGGGGGTCTTGGTCCACACATTGCAGCTGCATATTTCGTTGGTGGGCACCCCGGAGGGTGCCCAACCTGATATCGGTAAAGTTTAGCGGACCAGCAGACGCGCTTCGTGCTTTTTCAACGAACGGCGCGCGGCGGCATAATCATCCAGACCTTCACGAGTCTTCAGCTCGGGGAAGAGTTCAAAGATCTCGTTCCGTTGCTCTTCACCCATGCCATCCATGACCGACTGACCGGGCTGGAAGCTTTCGGACCACACGCCGTTGGACAGAACCACCTCGTGACGCTCGAACATGAAGTGCACATAGGTGACCCCCAATGTCCCCACCTCGTCCACACCCGGCATATCGGTCAGGTGCTTGGCGGCGGCGAGAACCTCGCGATCTTCGAAGTAGAGCGCGGTTTTCTCGTTGTTGAGCAACATGCGGTGCTGCGGGCTGACCAGGATGTCATGCTCTGGCAGGTTGTTGCCAAGGCTGCCCTTCTGGATCAGAACCGGACGCAGATGCGGCGCGCGGGCCAGGTCGTGACCGGTCAGGGCACGGGTGCCCATCCACTGGATTTCCTGGATCCCGTTGTCGCGGGTGATGATCTTGTCACCCACTTTGAGCTCTTCGACCAACCGTTCGCCCTTGGGCGTCGCAATCGCGGTGCCGGGGGTGAAACAGGGGATGACGTTCTCGATATCCCGGAATTCCAACCGGCCCAGATCGTTGCCATCGGCATCGAAGAAATCAACATGCCCATCCTCGCGATCCGCAGAGGTATAGGTGATGTCGATCCGGCCGCCCGCTGGGGTCGATCCGCTCAGGTCCAGCGTATCATAGTCAAAGGGCCGACCATCGGGCGCAATCCCTGTGGGCGAGCTGCCACCGTGGACAAAGTCCCCGCCGTTGCCGCCAACGATGCTGTCGCGACCACCTTGACCATAGATGCTGTCGGCACCCTGACCACCAACGATGGTATCGTCGCCGGATCCGCCTTCGATGCTGTCCTCGTCGATGCCGCCATCCAGATAGTCGTCGCCAAGCCCACCCAACAAGGTATCGTCGTCGTCGCCACCATAGATGGTGTCATTGTCTTGACGGCCATCCAACAGGTCGCGGTTGTCATCGGGATCCGGGTCGACATCGTCGGTCAGGTAAACCTCACCCTCGTTGTCGCCATAGATCACGTCTTCACCAAGCCCGCCGGTCACAGTATCGGCACCCAGACCGCCGGTGATGCTGTCGTCACCTGCGCGACCGCGCAGGATATCGTCGTCAATCCCACCGTCGATCATGTCATTGCCGGTGCCGCCATCCACGCTGTCATCATCGTCGCCGGTGATGATCGTGTCATTGCCCGTGCCACCAAAAACGGTGTCCATGTCGTTTTCCGGGATCGGATCGGTTGCATCCGGTTCGTTCGGGAAGAGATAGCCCGAGGTTTCCGCACTGGCGTCGATATAGTCGTCGCCTGCGTTGCCGGTAATGCTGTCCGAGCCGTGGCCGCCGATGACGCTGTCGTCACCGTCACCCGCGATGACGGTGTCATCGTCGATGCCGGATACGATGGTGTCCGCACCGGTGCCGCCGTCGATCCAGTCCGCGTCGTCGCCGGTCATGATCGAATCGTTGCCCGCACCACCATGCACGGTGTCCATGCCATCGGTGGTGTTGGGGTCGGTCACGATGGAGCCGATTGGCAGATTGCGATCATCGCCGGTGTAATCCGAGAACGTGTCGAGACCAACCAGAATGGTGTCGTCGCCGTCACCGCCATCGACATTATCCGCGCCTTGCGGGTCGATGATGTAATCGTTGCCGTCTCCGCCGCGCACGATGTCGTCGTCGATACCTGCGTTGATCGTATCATCGCCGGTGCCACCATCGACAGTATCGCGGTCGTCGCCGGTTTCAATCACGTCATTGCCGGCGCCGCCGTCAACAGAATCAAGGTCATCGCCCGGGTTGGCATCAACCGGCACACCCGGCAGGGTCACCACGTCGATCGCCGGACGGCTGCCCGAAGTATCAATCACATCGTCGCCTTCGCCGCCCGTGGCCGTGTCGTTGCCGTCACCACCGCGCAGCGTGTCGTCGCCGTCACCGCCGTCCAGGATGTCATTACCCTCTTCGCCGATGATGCTGTCGTTATCAGCTTCGCCATGCAACTCGTCATTGCCGCCGCCGCCAAGGATCTCGTCATCGCCCTCACCGGCGTACACGGTATCATTGCCTTCGTCAGCGCGCACAATGTCATCATTCGGACCTTCGCCGGGCAGAATTGCATCGTTATTGTCGATGTAATCCCCATCCGGGTCACCTGTGTAACCGGGATCAATCAGATCATCGCCGCCGGTCCCGTCAACATAACCGTCGCGGGTGGGGTTGTTCGGCTCCACCGTGATCGTCACGGTCGCCGTATCGGTGGCACCATCGGGATCGGTGATGGTGTATTCCACCGTGTCCGTTCCGGTGAACCCTGCATCGGGCACATAGTTGATGGTGCCATCCGGGTTCACGGTCGCCGTGCCGTTGGCCGGGCCGGACGCGATGGTCACGGTCAGCGGATCGCCATCCGGGTCGCTGTCATTGCCCAGAACATCCACGTCCACCGCAACGCCTTCCAGCGTGGTGTCGGTGTCGTCGGCCGCCACCGGGGCGTTGTTGCCGCCGTGATCCGGACGCACCGTGATGGTCACGGTCGCCGTGTCGGTGTTTCCATCCGGGTCGGTGATCGTGTATTGCAACGTGTCCGTGCCGGTGAACCCTGCATCGGGCACATAGTGGACGGTGCCATCCGGGTTCACGGTCGCCGTGCCGTTGGACGGGCCGGTCGCGATGGTCACGGTCAGCGGATCGCCATTCGGGTCGCTGTCATTGCCCAGAACATCCACATCCACCGCAACGCCTTCCAACGTGGTGTCGGTGTCGTCATTGGCATCCGGAATCTCGTCATGCACGTCCACGGTCGAAAAATGAATATCCGACACCAGAACGCGCTGTTCGTACAGTTGGCCATTGTCATAGTCGATTTCAATCCGCGACAGCGGGCCAGCGATCTGGACCAGCGCCGAGGCGCTGGGATCGGTCGCATCATAATCGTCGCCGCCACCGGACATCTGCGTCCCTGACGTGTTGACCATGCCACCGGGGGTGACGGTGACGGGCACCAGGTTGCCGTTGGCGTCATAGGCACGGATGGTGATGATATCGAGGCTGGGCTCTCCCTGGCCTCCGGCGTCCACGTCATTCAGGCGGAAGCTCACGTTCTGAACCTCATCCCCGAACATTTCGTCGCTGGACGAGAAATCGATCGTGGTGGTCGATGTATCGTCCACACCGCCTTCGCCGCCCTCTCCGAACAGTTTCAGGTGCGATTTGGGGTCAAAAGGCTCCCCCTCCGCCACGTATCCGTCGGCATTATAGGTGACGGCCTGCGCGCCCTCGTCTTCATCCACGAATCCAACGGTTACCTGGACACCACCTGTGTCAATAGATTGCGACGACCCAAAGGCGGTTCCGTAGGCTCCAAAAAGCCCCCAATCAAGTACCAGATCAGCCATATTTCAAGACCCTTTCATTTTACCCGGGGCAATCCCCGACCGCTTGCTGCGGTTGCGCGCCCCGGTAATGTTCGGGAAGTTGCGCGCCTATCCCATTTGCTGTTAGCGCACGGACCGGTGATGAAAGGAATTGCAAGCAGATTGCGTACGCGAGACACGCACGGCACAGGCAGCAACGGTCGCGAAAATAGGTGTGCAGATCACCATTTTCACTTCCTTCCACATCCGGCAGGATGCGTAACGATTTCAGCGGCCGCCCCACAGCCAACAGACATGCCCCCCAGTCGGGCATGCTTATTAATACCCCTGCTCCGGCCCTGCCGAAACATAAATTTCTCGCGAAAATGAGTGTAACGCCCCCTTTACGCCCCTTTTTTGACAGGCAAAAGGCGGAGTTCAACCTTCGTTTTTTGAGGGATTGTTTCCATTTCCTCATCCAAACCACGCCTCTGAATCGCCGCTGTCCCAACTCGCTTTTGTCTAACAAAACAAGGCACCTGGCTTGGGTTTGGCCGGGGGTTTAGAGGGAGGGGTGAAGGGGGTGTTCCAACCGGAATGGCGACGGAGGGCCGTTTCCAGGTTGGAAACGATGCGGGTAAATTTCCAGCATCGCCTCAGGGTTCTGAACCGCGTCACTTTTCCCCGCCCAATCCCGGTGTTATGCGATCAATAAGCCGGGTTTTGGAAGATTGAACACAATTTGAGACCAAATCCGCCACATTTCAAACGAATCGTTTACCCGAATCGGTTTTGCCCTGTTCGAACGGCCCAAGACCGCAGGGTTTCAGGGGCACGGCCATACAGCGTTCCGGCCGTCAAAGGCCGGGTGGCGCATCTCGCTGCCCTCGGAAATACCCAGCCGACGCGCCAATCCACCGTTGATTTCAAGAACCACCATGATGTTGCGCCCCCCCGGGATCTCGGTCATGTCCCCGGGCACCGCGTTGTGATGAACCCGTTGGACCACCCCGCGCGGGTCCACGAAAATCATGTCCAGAGGGATCAGGGTGTTCTTCATCCAGAATGCAACTTTTTGGGGACGCTGGTACACGAACAGCATTCCTGCGCTCATGGGCAGGGTTTCGCGAAACATCAACCCGCGCGCGCGGGTCTCGATCGTATCGACAACCTCAACGTTGAACCGCGCCTGTCCCCAATCACCGCGCAGCGTGACCGTGTTTGTCCGACAGGACTCCGCGTGACCGGGAAGCACCCAGAGAAGCAGACAGAAGACCCCCGCGATCCAATTCGGAAACATGCGTTTCACAACCGCAGGGTATCCCATCACACCGTCCCGATCACTCGTCGCGGGGCTTTAACGCCGCTTCCCAGGCACAAACCTCGGTCGCCATACGGCCGCGCTTGCCGTCAATGACCCGCAAGGCCAGCGCCTCACCCGGTTGAAGGTCGGCCAGCCCGGACCGGCGCAGGACCTCGATATGCACAAAGACATCCTCTTCGCGGCCAAACACATTGGCAAAGCCAAAGCCCTTGCCCTTGTCAAACCACTTCACCCGGGCAGGTTCCAGAGGCGCATTGCGGATGAGTTCGGGGTCAATATCCTCGAAATCCGCGAGGGTTGTTTCCTCTGCGCCCTCGGGCGGAGCGATGCTCAGCACCTCAACCGCCTGAATCCCGCGATCGGTTTCCTGCACAAGAATTTCAATACGTGCCGCATCTGCAATCGAGCTTTGCCCGAAGTTGCGCAACACATTGGCATGGAGCAAAATGTCGGGGCCGCCTTCATCGGCGACAACGAAACCAAATCCCTTCACGGGATCAAACCACTTAACCTGTCCGTTCACTTTACGAGCGTTCGTCGCATCCTGTTTCAAGTCCTGCTTTCCGTTAATTCTCATCCCCAGACACCCACTGTGATGCGCAAACATCACGCCAGTTGCAAGGAGAAAAATTGCATTTTATTCAACCATTTAAAATTCACGTTACGTGAGTGTCAGGGATTCAGGCGCTGAACCTCCCAGGTTTCGCCCTCTCCAGCGCGCCGCCAACGATAGCGATCATGCAACCGGAATGCGCCATCCGCCCAAAACTCAATCTCTAAAGGCGAAATCCGATACCCGCCCCAAAAAGGAGGACGGGCGGGGTTAGGTCCCTTCTGCGCGGTGACCTTTGCAACCTCTGCCATCAGCGCCGCGCGCGAGGATAACGGCTGGGACTGGCGCGAAGCCCAAGCCCCAAGCCTGCTTTTGAGAGAACGCGAGGCATAATACGCGTCTGCCTTCTCTCCCTCTTCGCGGGTGATGGTCCCCCGCACCCGGATCTGACGGCGCAAGGATTTCCAGTGAAGCACGAAAGCCGCCTTGCCGGCGCCGTCCAATTCCTGTGCCTTGGCGCTTTCGTAATTGGTGTAGAACACGAACCCATCATCTTCGATGTCCTTGAGAAGAACCATGCGCACATTCGGCAACCCGTCCGCGTCGACCGTGGACAGGGCAATGGCATTGGGGTCGTTCACTTCGCTCGCTTCCGCCGCGCTCAGCCAGATGCGGGCGATTTCAAACGGGTCGTCACCGGCGAAAATGCCACTTCGGTCGCTCATGGCGATACGCTCCATATTTCCAGCCCGCCGACGGAATGCCGTTGGGCAACCTCACCCTTGATGCACCCTAGCCAATCGCTTAAGGAAATCAAATACGTTAACGCTGTCATAAATGCAGACCGGATTTGCAGACAGAATATAAAGACCCGAACAGGAGAGGCGCATGTCCAACAATCTCATGGCAGGAAAACGCGGTGTCATCATGGGTGTCGCCAATGACAAATCCATCGCCTGGGGTATTGCCAGGGCCTGTGCCGATGCCGGGGCCGAAATGGTCTTCACCTATATGGGCGACGCGTTCCGCAAACGGGTGGCTCCCCTTGCCGATCAGCTTGGCGTTGACACGTTGATTGACTGCGATGTGTCCGACCCGGCATCGGTAGATGCCGCTTTTGCCGAGATCGAGGCGAAATGGGGCAGGATTGATTTCCTGGTACACGCCATCGGGTTTTCGGACAAGACCGAATTGCGTGGACGCTATGTGGATACGTCCAAGGACAACTTCCTGATGACCATGGACATCTCGGTCTATTCCTTTACCGCAGTGGCCCAGCGGGCCGAAAAGCTGATGACCGAAGGTGGTTCTATGCTGACCCTCACCTATTATGGTGCTGAACAGGTCATGCCCCATTACAACGTGATGGGTGTGGCCAAGGCCGCGCTGGAAGCCTCGGTGAAATACCTGGCCGAAGATCTGGGCAAGGATGGTATTCGGGTCAACGCCATTTCCGCCGGGCCGATCAAGACGCTGGCGGCAAGCGGCATTGGGGATTTCCGCTATATCCTGAAGTGGAACGAACTGAACTCGCCCCTGCGTCGCAATGTGACAATCGAGGATGTGGGCAACTCCGCGCTTTATCTCCTGTCCGATCTGGGCAGCGGCGTAACCGGGGAAAACCTGCATGTGGATGCGGGGTATCACGTGGTCGGCATGAAGGCCGTGGACGCCCCGGACATCGACGCCGTGACCGGCCGCAAGGGATAACGCGGCAGGGGAATAACCAGGTGCTCCCCGCGCTTTTGGGTGCCAGGGCGCTCCCGCCCGGGGTCAGGGCATCAAAGATACCCCTCCCCCCGTTTGGGCATGGCAGGAGGGGCAAAGCCCCCCTGTCCCCCCCAAAGCCCCCCCGTCGCATTCCCCGCCCCCCGTGACCCCTGCCACGGCCTGGTGCCTGAAAAATCACCACATCTGCCGAAACCCGAGCGAAACCTGTGGCCATGAGCGACGCATGGCTTGTAAGACGCCGGGCGCTGCGCTCAAATCGTTCAGGCACCCTCCCCGGCTCCCTCCCGGCCGGAAAACGCGCGTGCCCGGCGGCGTGATCCTGCGGTGCCGGAACGCGACGCCTGATCCAGGACCCATATCCGACACCGGAGACATGGCAGAATGACCCTCACCCACCTGATCGCATTCAATCTGACCCTGTTCGCCGCGCTGGCCAGCCCCGGCCCGGCCATGTTGATGACCCTGCGCGCCACCCTGACCGGGGGGCGGGGCCAGGGGATCGCTACGGGGCTGGGTCTTGGCACCATGGCTGCGGGCTGGACCCTGCTTGCCATGCTGGGGCTTGATGGGCTGTTCTCGGTTTTTCCATGGGCCTATCTGGTGCTGAAGCTGGCCGGGGCGGTCTATCTGATCTGGATCGCGATCGGCATGTGGCGCAACGCGGCCTCGCCGCTTTGTCCGGCCCGGAACGACCTGCCACACCGACACGCCGTCCTCACGGGTGTCAAGGTCAACCTTGCCAACCCGAAATCGGTGATCTTCGCCGCCTCGGTGCTGGTGGTGATCTTTCCCGCCGATCTGACACTGACCGAAAAGGCGCTGATCGTCGCCAATCACCTTGCCGTAGAGCTGGCCGCTTATACGCTTTTTGCCCTTGCCCTCTCGACTCCCCCGGCCCGAGATGGCTATCTGGCGCTCAAACCTCTGTTTGACCGTGTCGCCGCCGCCGTTCTGGGCGCGCTGGGGCTGCGGTTGCTGCTTGAACGATGATAAAGGGACCCCGCCATGAGCGATACGCGCCTGCCCCACGAAAAGGGCTTTCACATCAGCTGGGATCAAATCCACCGCGACAGCCGCGCCCTGGCCTGGCGACTGGATGGTCAGGGCCCCAAGGACGGGGCGTGGAAGGCCATCGTCGCCATCACCCGCGGCGGCATGGCCCCGGCCATGATCGTGGCGCGGGAACTTGATGTGCGCACCGTCGATACGATCAGCGTGCAATCCTATCACCATCAGGATCAGGGCAAGGCCCAGGTGCTCAAGGCCCCGGATGCGGACCTGATGGGCGATGGCACCGGCATCCTCGTGCTCGATGATCTGGTGGATTCCGGCAAAACCCTCGAACTGGTCCGCACCATGTATCCAAAGGCGCATTTCGCCACCGTCTATGCCAAACCCAAAGGTCGGCCCATGGTTGATACCTTCATCACCGAAGTCAGCCAGGATACGTGGATCTTCTTCCCCTGGGATATGGCGCTGCAATATGTCGAACCCTATCGCGGCAAGGACTGATCGACATCACCAGACGCCCGCATGGAATATTTGTGGTCAGAGGAAACAGCGCCCCCGTGACCATCTGAATCATCCGAAGCATCTGACCATGATTTCCGCGCCAGAGGCTCCCGCCCCAACCACAGGATTCCATCATGGCTATTGACACCCGCACCTCTGCAACCAACCCGCCCCCGGTGATGGAGGCGCGGCGCTGGATCGAAGGCGTCACCTTTCCTCCCGACCGCCCGCTGTTGAATGTCAGCCAGGCCGCGCCGGTGGACCCGCCCCCGCAAGCGATGCGCCGGGCCATGGCCGACACCCTGCTCAACCAACCCGAATCCCACCTTTATGGCCCCGTTCTGGGCCTGCCTGCCCTGCGGGAACAGGTGGCGGCGCGGTGGCGCGCCTCTTACGGCGGCGAAATCGGTGCGCAAAACGTGGCCATCACCTCGGGCTGCAATCAGGCCTTCTGTGCCGCCATTGAAACCCTGACCGGCGAAGGCGACGCGGTGATCCTGCCCACGCCATGGTATTTCAATCACAAGATGTGGCTGGATATGGTGGGGGTTACCGCCACCCCGCTGGCCACCGGGCCTGACCTGCTGCCCGATCCCGAAGCGGCGCGCGCGCTGATCACCGACCGCACCCGCGCCATCGTGCTTGTCACCCCGAACAATCCGGGCGGCGTGGAATACCCCGCCGCTCTGATCCGGGCCTTCTTTGACCTTGCGCGGGACAGCGGGATCAAGCTGATCCTCGACGAAACCTATCGCGATTTTCACGCCCAGGCCGGCGCGCCCCATGACCTCTTTACCGATCCCGACTGGGCCGACACCCTGATCCAGCTTTACAGCTTTTCCAAGTCCTACCGGCTGACCGGGCACCGCGTGGGGGCGCTCACCGCCTCGGCGCAAACGCTTTCCGAGGTTGAGAAATTCCTCGACACGGTGACAATCTGCCCCAACCAGATCGGCCAGCACGGCGCGCTGTGGGGGATGCAGAACCTTGACGACTGGCTGGCGGGGGAACGCGCCGAAATCCTGGATCGTCGCGCCGCGATTTCCCAAGAGTTCGGGCAACTGGCAGACAAGGGCTGGCGACTGCTTGGGGTTGGTGCCTACTTCGCCTATGTGGAACATCCCTTTGATCCGGGCTCCGATGAACTGGCCCCGCGTCTGGTGCAGGCGGCAGGCGTGCTGCTTTTGCCCGGCACCATGTTCATGCCCGCCTCGGACCCCGCGGGCAAACGCCAGCTGCGCATTGCATTCGCCAATGTGGACCGCGCGGGAATTGCCGAACTTTTCACCCGCCTGGCCGCCGTCACACTCTGACCCCCTGCCCCTGACGCACATTCAGAGGGTCGGCGCGTCAAACAGACCCGTGGAATTCTCCTGCGCGCCCCCGACGACCCGTTTCCGGCTTTCCGGCCGGTGTTCTGCAAAACCTGCCGTGGGCCACGCCCCCGCAACGCCCCTTGCCCCTGCCGCAGCAACCGCATAGACATTCGCCCAAACCATATACCCGGAATACCAACAGGGGGCCTCATGGCACGCGGCAGCAGCACTTCGAAAACACTGGTCTGGATCCTCATGGCCCTGTTGATCCTTGGTCTTGGCGGCTTTGGCGTCACCAACCTTGGCGGCTCCTTACGCAGCGTGGGCGCGGTCGGAGAACAGGATATCAGCGTGGACGACTATTTCCGCGCGGTGCAGAACAACATCTCCGCGCTTGAGGCCCAGACCGGCGGACAGATCAGCTTTGCCGACGCCAAGGCCGCCGGGATTGACCAGATGGCGCTGGCTCAACTGGTGTCGACCAAGGCGCTTGAAGATGAAACCGCCCGGCTGGGGATTTCCGTGGGCGATGCAAACCTGCGCGACACCCTGATGGGGATTGATGCGTTCAAGGGGCTGGACGGAAGCTTTGACCGCGAGGCCTATCGCTTCTATCTGGATCGTCAGAACCAGTCTGAGGCGGAATTCGAACGCTCCATCCGTGCCGAAACCGCGCGTGGCCTGCTACAGGCGTCGATCGTGGGCGGCACCCCCGCCTCGCCCGTTTATGCCGATACGCTGCTGGGCTATTTCGGCGAAACCCGCAGCTTTACCTGGGCCGCGCTGGGGGCCGATGACCTGACCACGCCTGTACCCGCCCCGGATGATGCGGCGCTTGAGGCGTTTCACAAGGAAAACGCGGCACAGTTCACCCTGCCCGAAACCCGACAGCTCACCTATGTGTGGCTGACCCCGGACATGATCCTGGACACCGTCACCGTGGACGAGGCCGACCTGCGCGCCGAATACGAGGCCCGCAAGGAAGAGTTCAACCAACCCGAACGCCGCCTTGTCGAGCGGCTCGGCTTTGCCGATGAGGCCGCCGCCGAAACCGCCAAAATCGCGATTGAGGCGGGCGAGCAGAGCTTCGAAGACGTGGTCGCCAGCCGTGGCCTTGAACTGGGCGATGTGGATATGGGCGACGTGTTGCAATCCGATCTGGGCGAAGCAGGCCCGGCCACCTTCAGCGCCGAAAGCGGCGACGTGGTTGGCCCCTTCAACACCGATCTGGGTCCGGCCCTGTTCCGGGTCAACGCCATTCTCACCGCCCGCTCGCAAAGCTTTGAAGAGGCGCGCGATGCCCTCCATGCCGATCTGGCTCTAGATCGCGCCCGCCGCGTGATCGAAGGCGAAAGCAGCCATATTGACGATCTGCTGGCCGGTGGAGCCACCCTGGAAGAAGTGGCCGAGGAAACCGACATGGTGCTCGCGACCACGGGCCTGACCGCGGAAAGCAGCGATGGGGCCACGGACTATGCCGCCTTCCGCGACGAAGCGGCCAAGGTGACGCAGGATGACTTCCCGGCGGTGATCCGGTTGGATGACGGGGGCATTGCGGCCCTGCGGCTGGACGAGGTGCAGGAACCCCGCCTGCAACCGCTGGCCGACATTCGCGATCAGGTGGCCGCGGCCTGGACCACCGCCGAAACCGCCAAAGCGTTGATGGCACAGGCCGAAACCCTGCTGCCGCAAATGGTGCCCGGGGCCGATATTGCCGCGCTGGGGCTGACCGCCCAGATGGAAACCGACCTGCCCCGCACCGCCTTTGTGGCCACCGCGCCGCGTGATTTGCTGACCTCCATCTTCGCGATGGACCCCGGCACGGCCAAGGCGATCCAGACACCCGAAGGGGCAATTCTGGTCCGTCTGGACGCCATCACCCCGGTTGACCTTGCCGACCCCGAAATGGCTGCCGCGCGAGAACAGCTGATGGATCAAGCCACCTCGGATCAGGCCCAGGACCTTCTGCAATATTTCATCACCGATGTGCAGAAACGCTCGGGCATTGCGTTGGATCAGGCCGCGATCAACGCCGTGAACGCACAGTTTCAATAAGGCCGGACCATGGACCTGATCCCTTCCTTTGACGACTTCGCCCGCGCCTATGAGGCCGGTGAAAACCAGATCGTCTATGCCCGGCTGGCCGCCGATCTCGATACGCCCGTGTCGCTGATGCTCAAACTGACCGGCGCGGCCAAAGATGCGTTCATGCTCGAATCCGTCACCGGCGGCGAAGTGCGCGGTCGCTATTCGATGATCGGCATGAAACCGGATCTGATCTGGCAATGTCACGGCACCACCTCGCGGATCAACCGCCACGCCCGGTTTGATGGCGACGCCTTCGAGGACCAGCCCGGCGATCCCCTCGCCAACCTGCGCGCGTTGATTGCCGAAAGCCGGATCAACACCCCCGACGATATGCCCGCCGCCTCGGCCGGGCTGTTTGGCTATCTCGGGTATGACATGATCCGGCTGGTCGAAGATTTGCCGGATGTGAATCCTGATCCCCTGGGCGTGCCGGACGCCATGTTGCTGCGCCCCACGGTGGTGGCCGTGCTCGACGGGGTCAAGGGCGAGGTAACGGTGGTTTCCCCCGCATGGGTCAGCGATGGCCAATCGGCGCGCGCCGCCTATGCACAGGCCGCCGAACGCGTCATGGACGCCGTGCGCGACCTTGAACGTGCCCTGCCCCGGGCCAGCCGCGATCTGGGCAACGCCCATGAAGACGCGCCGCCGACGTCGAACTTTACCCGCGACGGGTATAAACAGGCCGTGGAAAAGGCCAAGGACTATATCCGCGCCGGAGATATCTTTCAGGTGGTGCCAAGCCAACGCTGGGCGCAGCCTTTTCACCAGCCGCCCTTTGCGCTCTATCGGTCGCTGCGCCGCACCAACCCGTCGCCCTTCATGTTCTATTTCAACTTCGGCGGGTTTCAGGTGGTCGGGGCCAGCCCGGAAATCCTTGTGCGCGTGTTCGGCGACGAAGTCACCATCCGCCCCATCGCCGGCACCCGCCCCCGCGGCGCAACAGCAGAAGAAGACAAGGCGCTGGAACAGGATTTGCTGAATGACCCCAAGGAAATGGCCGAACACCTGATGCTGCTTGATCTGGGGCGCAACGACACCGGCAAAGTGTCAAAAATCGGCACCGTCCGCCCGACGGAACAATTCATCATCGAACGCTATTCCCACGTCATGCACATCGTGTCCAACGTGGTGGGCGAACTGGCCCCGGATCAGGACGCGCTGGGCGCTTTTCTGTCGGGCATGCCTGCGGGCACGGTGTCCGGCGCGCCCAAGGTGCGGGCGATGGAAATCATTGACGAGCTTGAGCCGGAAAAACGCGGCATATATGGCGGCGGCTGCGGCTATTTCGCGGCCAATGGCGATATGGACATGTGCATTGCCCTGCGCACGGCGGTGGTCAAGGATGAAACCCTCTATATTCAGGCCGGTGGAGGCGTGGTCTATGACAGCGACCCCGAGGCTGAGTATATGGAAACCGTCCATAAATCCAACGCCATCCGCCGCGCTGCCGCCGACGCCGCGCGCTTTACCGGCAATGGCAATTCCTGATCTGAACCCTGGGCAGGGCAACGCGTCCCCGCCCCTTGTTTCGCCCCCGAATATGCCGGGAAACGCGGGGGGGCGACCTCTCGCGCCCGGCCCTGTCACACCATGCCCCGCCTGATCCTGTTCAACAAACCCATGAATGTCCTGTCGCAATTCACCGACAGGGGCAGCAAAACAACGCGCGCCACCCTGTCCGATTTTATCGACGAACCGGGGGTCTATCCCGCCGGGCGGCTGGATCGGGACAGCGAGGGGTTGTTGCTTTTGACCGACAACGGCAAGCTACAGGCGCGCATTTCCAACCCGCGCCACAAGATGGCCAAAACCTATCTGGCACAGGTCGAAGGCAGCCCCGGTGCCGAAACGCTCGCCGCGCTTCGCAGCGGCGTCTCGCTCAAGGACGGTCTCACCCGGCCCGCCAGGGCACGGATCGTGCCCGAACCCGACTGGCTCTGGCCGCGCGATCCGCCGATCCGGGTGCGCAAGGCCATTCCCGATACCTGGATCGAATTGACCATCACCGAAGGGCGCAACCGACAGGTGCGCCGCATGACCGCTGCCGTGGGACACCCGACCCTGCGGTTGATCCGGGTGCGGATCGGGGATTGGTCGCTCTCCGGGCTTGCGCCCGGATCATCCCGCAAGATCACGGTCAAGTAACCGCGCCTCGCGTGACACGCGGCGCTTTTGGCCCCGCCCCGCAGTTCCCCCACCACGTTGCGCCATTCTTTGGGGGCTTATATACGTATGTGACCCACCTCGCCTAGCTTCTATATCCGGTCGTCGAAAAATTTGAGGACATACTGTCTGCCTTTTTCAGTAGCGCGAAAG